>Ga0208106_1000027_pt1 | contig 67801 bp, 75 predicted proteins | sample CryBogCBE25Jul08_FD_184577 | JGI IMG/M metagenome (GOLD analysis project Ga0208106, IMG submission 184577) | Freshwater microbial communities from Crystal Bog, Wisconsin, USA - CBE25Jul08 (SPAdes) | ecosystem: Environmental > Aquatic > Freshwater > Lake | place: Crystal Bog, Wisconsin, USA...
GTCTTTATTCAAAAAGCGAAACAAATTTAATGGAATTATGAATATTTTCAAAATATTTCAAAAAAAAGAAGAAAATGTTTGCGAATATTAATATTAAGTAATAGTATAATATTAAAAATAACCGAATTTTTAGCCAAAAAATAGAATTTATGGGCCATGGAGCTAAAGACTTATATTTTATAAACTAATTGTTGGAAATTCAGCATTTCGCTTAGGCTACAGTTTTGTACCTTCGCAGCTTATTTAAAGATTAAGAAACGATAATGGAAATTACTGTCAATACAGCCAAGCAACTAAGACTCACAGAATCGGAATTCGAACTGATTAAACAGAAACTAGGTCGTACCCCAAATTTTACTGAACTATGTGCTTTCAGTGGAATGTGGAGTGAACATTGTAGTTATAAAAACAGTATCAAATGGTTAAAAACCCTCCCGCGTGACGGGGGAAGGATGTTAGTAGCTGCTGGTGAGGAAAATGCGGGACTTATGGATATGGGGAATGGTTTTGGTGTTGTATTCAAAATTGAAAGCCATAATCATCCCAGTGCGATTGAACCATTTCAAGGTGCTGCTACAGGTGTTGGTGGTATACAGCGAGATATTTTTACAATGGGGGCCCGACCTATTGCCTCATTGAATAGTTTGCGTTTTGGAAATATTGAAGATAATAAAACGAAACGCTTGCTTGCTGGGATAGTTCATGGTATTGGACATTATGGAAACTGTTTCGGTGTTCCAACTGTTGGTGGTGAAGTTTATTTCGAGAATTGCTATCATACCAATCCATTGGTGAATGCCATGAGTGTAGGTATTATGCAATCAAATAAAATGATTAGTGCTACGGCTGCTGGTATCGGTAATCCAGTTTTTTTTGTTGGAAGTGCTACTGGTAAAGATGGAATTGGGGGAGCAAGTTTTGCATCGGCAGAAATTACGGCTGAGAGTACAGAAGAATTGCCTGCAGTTCAGGTTGGAGATCCATTTCAGGAAAAGAAATTATTAGAAGCGTGTTTGGAAGTAATTGATACCAATGCCATCATTGGTATGCAGGATATGGGTGCAGCTGGAATCATCTGTTCTACTGCAGAAATGAGTGCAAAGGGTGGGGTTGGAATGCGAATCGATTTAGATAAAGTTCCCACACGTCAACAAAATATGAAAGCCTGGGAATTATTATTAAGTGAAAGCCAGGAAAGAATGTTGATTGTTGTGGAAAAAGGAAAAGAAGCGGCAGTTTTAGCAGTGTTTGATAAATGGGATCTAAGCTGTAGTAAAATTGGAGAAGTTACTGGAGATGGCTTATTAAAATTCTATATGCACGGTGAATTGGAAGCAGAAATTCCTGCTTACGAATTAGTGCTTGGTGGTGGAGCTCCTCAATATACCAGAGAATATACAGAACCAAAATATTTCGAAAAAATCAAAGCTTTTGATCCTAAAAGTATTGAAGATGCCATTGATATCAAGGCTGTTGCAGAACAATTAATTCAAATACCTAATATCGCATCAAAGCGATGGATTTATACCCAATACGATAGCATGGTTGGAGCTGGAAACACCTCCACAAACGCTCCCAGTGACGCCTCAATTGTTTTAGCAAAAGGCACTGGTAAGGCACTTGCTATCACTGTTGATTGTAATAGCAAATATGTATTCGCTGATCCATATGTTGGTGGGATGATTGCAGTTGCAGAAGCTGCAAGAAATATTGTTTGCAGCGGTGGAGAACCCATTGGTGTTACTAACTGCCTAAATTTTGGTAATCCCTACGACCCGGAAGTATATTATCAATTTGTCAAAGCCGTTACCGGTATGGGTGACGCATGTAAGAAATTCAAAACACCGGTAACTGGTGGTAACGTAAGTTTTTATAATCAAAATCCTGATGGTCCTGTTTATCCAACACCTACCATTGGTATGGTTGGAATATTGGACGATTTTGGAAATCGAATGACACTCAATTTCAAAAATGAAGGTGATATTATCGTATTAATCGGAGATCAAAAAAATGATATTAACTCCTCCGAATATTTGCACAAATTAAAATCAGTGGAATTTTCTCCAGCTCCTGATTTTGATTTGGATCACGAATATAATGTGCAAGCATTTGTAACAGCTATTATAAAAGATAGACTGATTCAAAGTGCCCATGATATCAGTGAAGGCGGTTTGGCTATTACGCTTTTAGAATCCGGATTTACAAATGATCTTGGATTTATTGTTAACGCAAAAGAACCTGCTAGAAAAGATGCTTATTGGTTTGGAGAAGCGCAAAGTAGGGTTGTGGTATCTGTTTCAAAAGATAATCTTTCAACACTATTACAAAATGCAAAAAATGCAGGCATTACAACTACTGAACTAGGAACTGTTAGCGCGGGATCAATAAATGTAAACGGAGCAGATTGGGGAAATATCAGCAATTGGAAATTAAAGTATGATACTGCCATTGAAAAACTCCTGAACTAAATGCATCAATCAGCAACAATTGTAGTTACAGGTGCGGCAGGCTTTATTGGCTCTTGTATGATAAGATCGCTCAACTCTAAAGGGTATAATAATCTTTTGTTAGTAGATGATTTTGGTATTGAAGGAAAAAGAAAAAATTGGGAAGACAAAAACTATTTGGAAATTCTTGAACGTCATTCTTTTTTTGATTGGTTAGATTTAAACAAACCAAAAATTGATCTGATAATACATTTAGGCGCTAGAACAGATACTACTGAATTTAATTATAGTATACATGAGACTCTTAATGTAGCCTACTCGAAATCTATCTGGAATTATTCAGTTGCAAATCAAATTCCATTAATCTATGCTTCTTCTGCAGCCACTTATGGAGCTGGTGAATTCGGTTATAACGACGATCATGAAGTGGTCGAAAAATTAAAACCATTGAATCCATACGGTATTAGCAAAAATGAATTTGATAAATGGGCATTGCATCAAAATAATACACCCGTTTTTTGGACGGGATTAAAATTCTTTAATGTCTTCGGTCCAAACGAATATCATAAAGGAAGAATGGCTAGTGTGATTTGGCATTCAGTGAATCAGATAAAGAATAATGGGGTTGTTAAATTATTTAAAAGTCATCGTGTTGATTTCAAAGATGGCCAACAACTCAGAGATTTTATTTACGTGAAAGATGTAGTTAAAGTGATTGATTGGATAGGAGAAACTATGCTAAGTAATAATTGGCAAATTGCTAATAATGGTCTCTATAATTTAGGTACTGGAAAAGCTAGATCGTTTTATGATTTAGCAGCTGCCAGTTTTAAAGGACTTGATTTGGAACCAAATATTGAATTCATTGATATGCCAGAAGATATCAGAGAAACCTACCAATATTTTACGGAAGCAAATATGCAAAAGCTGCAAAATGCAGGGTATTTGAATCATTTCTATACTTTGGAAGAAGGGGTTGATGATTATGTTCGTAATTATTTAAAAACCTTGAAATATATGTAAGAATATTTGTCCTGATTTCTTTTGGGCATTTGTTTATCAATCTTTAAAGCCATGAACAAAAAAATTGCAATTATCGGGGGTGGAAATTTGGGTACTGCAATTGCAGAAGGACTCATTAATAGTGGATTTGTTTTGCCAGAAGCATTAATAGTAACTAAAAGAAATATTGAAACGCTTAAACCATTAGCAGAAAGAGGAGTCAACATAAGTGATAATAATTTAGCAGCCGTTAAGAACGCTAGTTGGATCATTTTAGCAATTAAGCCTTTTCAAGTTAAAGAAGTGCTGGCGCTAATACAACCGGAATTGGATCCATCTAAACACTGTTTGATTAGCGTAGTTACAGGAGTATGGGTTAAAGATATTCAGGAGATTGTAGGAATGGATTTTCCAATTTTTAGAGCTATGCCCAATACTGCAATTGCAATTCAAGAAAGTATGACTTGCATCTGCTCCGTTAATGCTTCAATTGAACAAACATCTTTTGTGTCTGAATTATTTAATCAGCTTGGAAAGTCTGTTTTAATTGAAGAAAAATTAATGGATGCAGCAACAGTTTTAGGTGCTTGTGGAACTGCTTATGCGATGCGTTATATAAGGGCTAATATTCAGGGCGGAATAGAAATTGGATTTAGTGCTAAAATTGCCTCTTTAATTGCCGCACAAACTGTTAAGGGAGCAGCTGAATTATTGTTACAGAAGAATACTCATCCAGAACAGGAGATTGATAAAGTTACTACTCCAAAGGGATGTACTATTGCGGGATTAAATGAAATGGAGCACCAGGGATTTAGCTCTTCTTTGATTAAAGGAATTGTTACAAGTTATAAGAAGATTCTAAGTGATATGTAGTGCTTTTAAAAAGTAGTAAAGATTCGTATTAAACAAACTGAATGAAATTAAAAACCTATTTATTGATACTGCTAAGTTTTCTTTTGGCTGGGCCAATAGCAGCACAGCTTGACTCTATGCAAACCAATAAAGCGGTTCCTGCGAAAATGTTTGCTGAAAAGGATTTCAGCGATATTTTGAGAAGAGCTAATAAGAAGGATAATCATAAAATATTACATCCAAATGATACACTAGAAAATAAAATTAAAAAACAAATTAGTTTCATACCTGCTGCTGGATATTCGCTGCAAACTGGTTTTGCAGGTATCTTAAGCGCCAATATTGCTTATTTCAATGACACAGCAGCTAACGAGAAATTATCTAGTATTTCAACCAGCGTAACATATACACAATATGATCAAATATTGGCTCCATTAACAATTAATATTTGGACAAAAGACAATAAATACAATTTTATATCCGACAATCGATACATAGATTATCCCTCAAACATCTATGGATTAGGTGGAAGATCAAATCCAAATAAAGGTCACCAAATTGCCTTTTACGGAATTAAACTGCACGAAACAATTTTGAAATCAGTTGCAAAAAATCTTTTTGTGGGTGCCGGTATCTATTTTGATAAAAACTGGAATATTATAGTAGTTGATTCTGTTACAAGAAGATTAAATAATTTAATCAATAGGCAGCTTGGTAAGACAGAGCTAGCTTCTAGTATCGCTTTGAAATTACTTTATGACAATCGTTTGAATCAGATCAATCCCAAAAACGGATGGTTCATCGATGCAGCATATAGAGATAGTCGAACATTTTTTGGTAGTGATAACAATTGGCAATCATTACTAATAGATATACGCAAATATTTACCCTTCCCGAGAAATTCCAAAAATACATTGGCTCTCTGGAGTTTCAACTGGATGACCTTGGGTGGAACCCCACCTTATTTATTGATGCCTAGCACTGGTTGGGATGACCAATATAATACTGGACGTGGTTATATACAAGGCCGCTTTAGGGGAAACAATATGTTTTATTTTGAAAGTGAGTATCGATTTAATATTAGCAGAAACGGCTTTTTCGGTGGTGTTATTTTTGGTAATCTCCAATATTTCACACCTGAAATTTCAAAACAATTTCAAACGCTCTCACCTGGTTATGGAACGGGTATTCGATTAAAACTCAATAAACATTCCGGAGCTAATCTTTGTATTGATTATGGATTTGGCAAGGATGGATCAAGGGGATTCTTCGTTAATCTAGGAGAAGTGTTTTAAATAATCAAGTCCGTCTCGAGCATTCAGGACGGACTTGATTATACATTAATGCTACAATTACATATGAGCCTTTAAAAATGCAATAGCTTTTTCGTGTGCATCTGCTGTAGCTTCTTTATTAAAACTTGGATTACTAGGATTTGCAAAACCATGACCTGCTTCGTATTTATAAGCAGTCAATTTTTTTCCGCTAGTCAACATATCCTGTTCAAACTTGGTCACCATTTCAGGTGATGGGCTTTTGTCTTTGTTACCAAAGAATCCGATTACATCACAGTTTAATCCTTTTAATTTATCTAAGTTAGTCTCAGGGCGACCGTAATACATGACACAGCCAGCTGCTTGTTTTCCGGCTAATAGAGTTGTTTGTAAACTCCACATTCCCCCAAAACACCAACCAATAGTATAAATTTTAGCCTTAGATCCTGAATAGGCTAATGCTCCTTTAATGATATTTTCTAACCTTTCTGTTTTTGCAGCCTGAACTAATTTCATGGCACTGTCAGGTGTAGCGGCTACTTTTCCATCGTATAAGTCTATGGCTAGCACATTTACATCTTCTAATTCTTTCGAAAGATTGTCGGATTCTCTTTTGATATAATCGTTCAATCCCCACCATTCTTGAATCACAAAAACCCATTTATTACTTTTTTTCTTGGATTTAATTTCATAACCCATAGCTTCAGAACCATCTGCAGCCTTAAAACTTATGGATTTGCCCAAAGCCCCATCAAGATGGAATGGCAATGGTGTAGGATGAAGGTTTGCAAAAGCCATAGTACTAGCTTCTTGTCTGAATTGGTCTCGAACATCTGCATTATAACAACTGATATAACATTCAGGAGTTAGAATTTTCGGACTTGGAGCTTTATACCGATAGCTGAAAATAAAGGCCGTTGAAAACGCGGCCAAAGTCAAAATCAATAGTTTTTTCATTATTTGTAATTTTTAGTAGGAAAGATTTGCACTTCAAATTAACACTTCTGTTGAGCCATTGTTTGTTTTTCGCCTAGTATTTTTTTTCTGAGCTTTTTTAAAGTAGGTTTGTATGACCGCTGAGAATTTTTTGTCATTTATTCCCCTTGGTCAAATTAGATGTTCCTTTTAAAGCTGAATGAAGGCGAAAGCTTTTTTCGAGCTATTTTTTCTTATAGGAACATTGAGAAAGCGAAAATGTGCGAATAGCTCATTTTTGGACATTCTAATAAATTTAAACGAATACTTTAGGTATTCAAAATTGATCAATAAACGCTCTTATGGCTAAGTACATTTTTGTTACTGGTGGAGTTACCAGTAGTTTAGGTAAAGGAATTATTGCAGCGTCGCTTGCAAAACTATTGCAGGCTCGAGGCTTGAAAGTTACCATTCAAAAGTTTGATCCTTATATCAATGTGGATCCGGGAACATTAAATCCATATGAACATGGAGAGTGCTATGTAACTGAAGACGGTGCTGAAACCGATTTAGATCTTGGGCACTATGAGCGTTTCTTAAGTAATTATACTTCACAAGCAAATAATGTAACTACCGGTAGGATTTACCAAACAGTTATTAATAAAGAAAGGGCAGGCGATTTTCTTGGTAAAACTGTTCAAGTGGTACCGCATATAACTGATGAAATAAAAAGAAGAATGTTATTGCTGGGTCAAAGTGGTCAATTTGATATCATTATAACTGAATTAGGTGGAACAGTTGGAGATATCGAAAGTTTACCGTTTATTGAAGCAGTTCGACAATTACAATGGGAATTACCAGATGAAGACCTAGTTGTGGTGCATCTAACTTTAATACCCTATTTAAAAGCTGCCAAAGAATTAAAAACAAAACCAACTCAACACAGTGTAAAAATGTTGAGTGAAACCGGGGTACATCCTGATATATTAGTTTGTAGAACAGAAGAGCCATTAAACAATGATATCAAACGTAAAATCGCACTGTTTTGTAATGTAAAAACCGAAGCAGTAATTGAAGCAATGGATGCAGCTACTATTTATGAAGTGCCATTGTTGATGCTTCGCGAAAAGTTAGATCTAATTTGTTTACGAAAAATGAACATCACAGGATATGCCGAACCTAATTTAGATAAATGGAAAGGTTTTTTAGACAAATTAAAATATCCAAAAAGTAAAGTAACTATAGGTTTAATTGGAAAGTATATTGAATTGCAAGATGCTTATAAATCAATTCTAGAAAGCTTTATTCATGCCGGTGCTATGAATGAAGTAAAAGTTGAAGTGGTGAATGTACACAGTGAATATATTACAGCTGAAAATGTTTCTGAAAAACTTTCTGGATTAGATGGATTATTAGTTGCTCCTGGATTTGGATTACGTGGAATTGATGGAAAAATTATTGCAGTACAATATGCAAGAGAAAAGGGTTTGCCATTCTTTGGTATTTGCTTAGGAATGCAAATGGCCGTTATTGAATTTGCTAGAAATGTTCTTGGATTGAAAGGTGCTCATTCAGTAGAAATGGATGCCAATACAGAGTTCCCTGTGATTGATATTATGGAAGAACAGAAGAAAATCACTATGATGGGTGGAACCATGCGTTTGGGATCATATCCTTGTGAAATTACAGAAGATAGTCTGGCTCATAAAATTTATGGCAAGACTACTATAACTGAACGTCACCGTCATCGTTATGAATTTAACAATAAATACTTAGAGCAAATCCAACAAAATGGAATGGTAGCAAGTGGTATTAATCCTGAAACAGGTTTGGTGGAGATAGTCGAAATTCCATCACATCCTTTCTTTATTGGTGTGCAATATCACCCTGAATTAAAGAGTTCGGTGGAAAATCCTGCACCACTATTTGTTTCGTTTATTGGTGCAGCAAAAAAATATAATGAACAACTACATAGTAATGGGAAAAAAGTTGCACAAGTAGTATAAAAATTAATAATTATAAAAATCCCGTTAGGAAAAATCTTAACGGGATTTTTTATTGGATAAAATAGTTAATCAGATTTTTTAGCCATTGTTTAGTAATTTCATTTTCTTAAAAATGAGCATATGCACAACAAAAAAATGGCAATTCTTTTAGGGGTAATTTTATTTTCTTTTTGTACTGCCATGGCACAACCTCCTTCTGGGATTCATTGGAGTAAAAATGGAAATGGATATTATACATATGCGAATGGTGAAATTTCGTATAATAATTTGTTGGATAATTCAAAGTTAGTGGTCATTAACAAAAAACAATTAACACCTGTCGGTTCTGATATACCTTTATCTGTTCGTAATTTTTTCTTTTCAAACGATGAAAGCAAGTTGTTGATTTATACCAATTCTAAAAAAGTTTGGAGATATGATACTAAGGGAGATTATTGGTTGCTTAACCTTAATGATCAAAGTTTAAAACAATTAGGAAAGGGTAAGCCTGCTTCATCTTTGATGTTTGCTAAGTTCTCTCCGGATGATAAGAAAGTGGCTTATGTAAGCGACTATAATATTTATGTGGAAGATCTTGCAACTAATAAGATACAAGCTCTCACTAATGGGGGGAATAGAAAAAAAATCAATGGTACATTCGACTGGGCTTATGAGGAAGAATTCTTTTGCAGAGATGGTTTTCGTTGGAGCCCAGATAGTAAACAAATTGCATACTGGCAATTGGATGCGAAGATTACAAGGGATCATTTAATGATTAATAATACCGATTCAATTTATCCTTTTGCAATGCCAGTTGAGTATCCTGTTGCTGGTCAAAAACCATCTCCATTTAAAATTGGTGTTGTTTCATTAACAACCAACAAAACAAAATGGATGAATATTCCCAATGATACCATTTTAGAAACTTATTTACCAAGGATGGAATGGGCTGCTAATAGCTCCGAATTAATTGTGCAACATTTAAATCGAAGACAGAATCAAACTGCCATTTTATTATGTGAATCAAATACGGGGAAGGTTACTTCTATTTATCACGAAGAAGATTCTGCATGGATAGATCTACAACAAGAGTGGGATCAAAAATATTCTTATGGTGGTTGGGATTGGATTGAAAAGGGTACTGAATTTCTTTGGTCGAGCGAGAAAGATGGCTGGCGACATATTTATAGAATTAGCCGTGACGGTAAAAAAATAAAATGTATTACCAATGGAAAATATGATGTGATGAGTTTAGCAGCAATTGATGAGAAAAATGGATTTCTTTATTTCGAAGCATCTCCTGATAATGCCACACAACAATATCTATATAAAGTTAAATTAGATGGAACTGGGGTTGCTATCCGAGTAACACCTGCCAATCAAATTGGCTCCAATATTTATTCAATGTCTCCAACTGGAGCTTTTGCGAGACACAAGTTTACAAATTATTATACCCCTGAGGTAACTGAGTGGATAAAACTTCCAGATCATACTTCAATTGATGGCGGTAAAGTAAATAAGGCGATACTTACTGCGGATAAATCAAAGTCGAATATTGAATTTTTTAAAGTGACCACTTCTGAAAATGTAACGATGGATGCTTGGCTGGTAAAACCTAATAAATTTGATTCTACTAAAAAATATCCCGTAGTATTTTATGTATACACTGAGCCTTGGGGGCAAAATGTAAGAGATGAATATGGAATAGCAGATAACTATCTTTATGATGGTGATATGTCTGCGGATGGGTATTTTTATATTTCTATTGATAATCGCGGAACACCTGTACCCAAAGGAAGGGAATGGAGAAAATCAGTGTATAAAAAAATCGGACAAGTTAATATTCGTGATCAAGCACTAGCTGCAAAAGAAATTTTGAAATGGAAGTATATCGATTCTAGTCGTGTAGCCGTTTGGGGATGGAGTGGTGGTGGTTCAGCCACACAAAACTTAATGTTCCAATACCCGGAAATTTATCAAACTGGTATTGCTGTTGCCGGTGTTGCTAATCAGCTTACTTATGACAATCTTTATCAAGAAAGGTATATGGGATTACCTCAAGAAGATAAAACTGGTTTTATAAAGGGTTCTCCAATTACGTATGCAAAAAATCTGATGGGGAATTTATTACTCATACATGGAACAGGTGATGATAACGTGCACTATTCAAATATGGAAATGCTCGTGAATGAACTAGTAAAAAATGGGAAACAATTTCAAATGATGAGTTACCCAAATCGAACACATAGCATTTCAGAAGGCTCTGGAACTTTTCAACACCTTTCTAAACTATATACTAATTATTTAAAAAGAAACTGCCCTAGCGGAGCTAAATAGTTTCTAAATCTCATTTTTTATTAATGTCTTCAGTAGCTTTTTGATAAAGTTGCTGGAGATTTTTTATTTCATACTCCTCCTGAAGTTTTGCATGCTCGTCATATGTGCCTGATGGTAATAATGTTTTTGCGATAACGGGCATCAGTTCTATCAACATTAAAATCACAACTAGTAAGTAATACCGAAATGCAACAGCTGAATTATTTTTTATTAAATTATTTAAAGCTTCAATTCTTGTGATGAATCCATCATTCAATAAATTTTCAAATGCAGCTTGTTCCTTTAAGATGCCTGCGTCTATATTTTTTAAGGTACTATCAGCCGTTCGAATTTCGGGAGTAAGTGATTGTTCTAATACAATATAATTTAATTGAAGTTTTTGATAAGCGTCTTGTTTGGCTTTGGCAATTTCTTTCAGCCCTATTTTTTTACTTCCTCCGGTTCCATCTGTTTCTGCTATAAAACTTTCTCTTGCTGCTGAAACTTCTTTATCCTTTGCTAGTAGTTGAGACTGTAGTTGGTTTCGTTGTAATAATAACGGTTGTTTAATACTCACATAAACACTGTCTTGTTGTTGTATTTTGATACGTTTGCGTTGTTCATTATCCACAGAAATTTGAGTATGAATTTCTTTGTCGAAGAGATACAATAATGCAGGCTGTGCCATAAACATGCCAATTGTCATAGCAAGTAAAACTCGAAAACTGATGGGAACTAACTTAAGTTTATTATTCTGATTAATGCCTTTGATCAGCGCCCGATCAATACCTAATATAATGCCTCCCATAAAAATTCCAAGTACAATGGGGGCCCAAATATTAGCAACTACTGTACTAAAAAAATAGGCCCAGGCTAGTGTTGCAAATAGCCAGGTACCTAAAACCGTCATGCCAGTAATGGCGTATCTATTGCCATCGATCACTGCTGATTCTATTAATTCCCGTTCGGCGGTAGACAGCCACCATAAAAACTTTGTGAATTTTCCAGGCTTAATGCTAACGCCAGGAAGCACACTTTTGGCATACTCCATCATATTGTTTAATTTTCAAATGTGATGGTTGAAGTTGGGAAAACCCTTGTTGAAGGATCTAAAGGAACGAGTAAAAACTGATATAGCACTCCCAACTGCCCTTTTTATAGCTATTTTAACGCTTGTATTATTTTATAATTCCTGATTCTCAATCTAAACTGAGAATACTACCTTTGCCGCTCAATAAAATTTGATATGAAGACTGATAAGAATTCGGTAATTGGTTTTGTGTTACTAGCGATTTTGTTTTTTTTATATTTCTGGTATACAAATAAACAACAAGCAGCCTTAGTAGAAATAAAAAAGAAACAAGAAGATTCTATTGCGCGTATTGAAGCCGCTAGGATGAAAATAGTAGATACGGTAACTGCAAAAATAGATTCCGTTAGAAGAGATTCTGCTTCCAGAGTTTCTGCTGCGGGAAACTTTACTACCGCTGCAACTGGGGTTGAGCAAATGATTGTAGTAGAAAATGAATTAATGAAAGTAAACTTCTCTACTAAGGGAGGTAGGGTATATAATGTAATTCTAAAAAATTATAAATCACAAGATGGCAATTTAGTAACACTTTCTGGAGGAACAGATCAAATTGGTTATGCAGTAAATACTGGAACTAATCAATCTGCCCAAACTGCTGAATTGTTTTTTACAGCAAACCCGATAGTAAAAAATGGCGATGGTAGCCAAACTATTCGTTTTGCAATTCAATCTGCTAATGGAGAATCTATTGTGCATGAATATATCATTCGCCCGAATGAATATATGATCGATTGGAATTTGTCATTAACAGGTGCTGATAAACTATTGAGTCAGGGCCAGTTGAATATGCAATGGAATTCAACTACTCATCAACAAGAAAAGACGGCAGTATATGAACGTCAAATGTCGAATATCTGTTTCTCAGAAGGAAACGATTTTGATTATATCTCTTCAAAGAATGAAAGAAAATTTGAAAAACCTGTTCAGTGGTTAAGTGTTGTTCAGCAATTCTTCAATACTACTTTGGTTGCAAAAAATAGTTTCAATGCAGGATCTGTAAGTTTTATTCGTAAAACTGATTCTAGTTCCCAGTTAGCTACTATAAATGCAGCACTTCAAATGAAATTACCAGTTACTGCTTCTGTTGCGGTTCCCTTGCAATTATATTATGGCCCAAGCAATTTTAATATATTAAAGAAGCAGGCTCCAGGCATGGATCAGATTGTTAATCTTGGAAGGGATATGTATTCTTTTGTTAGGCCAATAAATAAATACATCATTATGAATGTATTTAATTTCTTTGCAGGATTTGTAAAGAATTATGGTTGGGTAGTTTTGTTACTTACATTATTTATTCGCCTTGTTACTGCTCCTCTTACTTATAGCAGTTATTTGAGTGGTGCTAAAATGAAAGTAATGCGTCCGGAATTGGATGTATTAAAAAAGAAGTTTGGGGATGATCAGCAAGGATTTGCGATGGAGCAAATGAAATTGTTTAGAGAAGCTGGAGTGAATCCTTTAGGAGGTTGCATTCCAGCATTATTGCAAATCCCAATATTCTTTGCCCTATATAGTTTCTTTAATTCAAATATTGCATTACGCGGACAAGCTTTTTTATGGAGCCAGGATTTGTCGTCATATGATGTAATAGCAAAATTACCTTTTAATGTTCCAATGGGATTTGGAGATCATATTAGCTTGTTTACAATTACTGCTGTAATAACCAGCTTTTTAATTTCCATGTATAATATGAGTATGACCCCAACACAGGACAATCCTGCTTTGAAGTATATGCCATATTTCTTCCCATTCATGTTGTTATTTATCTTTAACAGACTTCCTTCAGCTTTAACCTGGTATTATACTGTATCTAATATTATTACATTAGGATTACAATTTGTTATTCAAAATTATATTATCGATCATGATAAGATTCTTGCGAAGATTGAGCTAAAACGAAAAGCTCCAAAGACCAAAACAAAATGGCAGGAAAAATATGATCAGATGATGGAAAGCAATAAAAAAGTACAGGATTTAAAAGAACGTACGTTGAAAAAAAATAAATAAATAGTTGAAAGCCCTCCTGATTAATCTTGAGGGCTTTCTTTATTATTGATATCGAATAGAAATCTCTAAACTCATTTTATGAAAATATTTTGTGGATTGCTTATCGCTTTATTTTTTTTTAATGATTTTAATTACGCTCAACAAAGGGTAGTAGCTGAATGTACAGTAACCTATCAAATTAGTTTAGAAGAACCCAATTTGAATAAAGATGTTGAAAAAGTGCTTCAACAAAGTTCTAAAACAGTTTATATAAAAGGGAATGATAGTAGAGTAGATTTAAATAGCCCCTCTTTATTGCAATCAATTATTTATGACAAATCGAATGGGTCGGCTGTGATACTTCGTGAATTTGGAAATAATAAATTTCTGACAAGGATGAGTAGTACTGAATGGAGATTGGCAAATAAGCAGTATGATGGAATGACTATTCATTTTGTGAGTGAGTCTAAAACTATATTGGGATATGAATGTAAAAAAGCCGTTTTAAACTTAAAAGATAGCAGTATTTATAATATTTATTATGCTACAGCAATTGCCCCTTCTGTTCGGGAGTTCGAATTCCAATTTAAAGATGTTCCAGGTTTTGTATTAGAATTTGATGTAAAGGAGCAGAGTACCTCCATTGTTAGATATAAAGCAACAAAAATTAACCTAAGCCCGGTTCAAGCTTCTAAGTATGATATTCCAACAAGTGGTTATAGATTATTAAATTAATGGTGAGGTGCAACCGGAGTTTTAAATTTGGTTGGTACTTTAACTTTGAATTTGTAAGGGTATACAAAAGTTGAATTCCCATTTTCAAAACGTAGCATATAATTCATTTCAGAGCTATTTTGATTGTCTTTGTTAGACAATAATTGAGTGCCTCTGAATTGTAAACTCGATTTCATTGCTGAATAAGTAAGCCCTTTTCTTGAAATAGAGTTCAGATTCTTTAAAGAATATTTACTGTTTTTATTGTGCTCGTCTGAGATTCCAGAGAATGAGAATGCCGCATAAACTACCTGTATTGCCATCACCAACATGATGGAAATACCGATTTTTTGTATGGTTTGCTTTGATCTCATTTGTGTAAAGATAAAACTTTTTCTTAATAATATGCCAATTCACATAATATTAATAAGACGCAGGAAAAAGAAAATAGTTGCCTGTAAGTTGAAAAAAAGTAAAAAAAAGGTTTTATATTCAATAAACCAACAGTCCAATGAGAGAAAATCCATACCGCGAAGACCGAGAGGAGCTCAAAGAACTCTTAATACAATACCAAAATCTCAAACAAGGAATCAGCCATTCTTTCATTGAAGAAGACGCTTTTGAGCGAATTATCGACTATTTTGATGAAAAAGACGACATGCATCAAGCTTTAGAAGCCTCAGAGATAGCTTTAGAGCAATTTCCCTATTCGTCTCTATTAATGATAAAAAAAGCTGATTTGTTGTTGGCAAGCAGAAAGTATCAGGAAGCCTTGAATATTCTTGAAACGGCTGAGCTTTTCGATAGTAACGATGTTAATCTGTATATTTTAAAGACGGATGCCTATTTAGCCCTTGACCAGCAACAAAAAGCGGTGGAGCTCTTAGAATCTGCTTTAAGCCTTTTTGAGGGAGAAGAGCGTATTGACCTTTTATTTGAATTAGCAGACGTTTATGACGATTATGAGGAATTTGATAAAGTTTTCGACTGCCTTAAGCTGATTTTAGAGGAAGAGCCCAATAATGAAGAAGCACTTTATAAAGTTTGTTTTTGGACAGACTTTACAGGAAGAAATGAAGAGAGTATTCGATTGCATCAAAAAATAATTGATGAGTTTCCATACAATGAACTTGCGTGGTTCAATATGGCTGCTGCATTTCAGGGATTAAAACTTTATGAAAAGTCTATTGATGCTTATCAATATGCAGTGGCTATAGATGAAAAATTTGATTATGCTTATCGGAATATGGGGGATGCTTTCCTGCGTTTGCGTAAGTATAAAGAAGCCATTGAAGTTTTAGAGAAAGTATTAGAGTTGTCTAGACCAGAAGATGTAATTTATGAAGCAATTGGTCATTGTTATCATCGCTTAGGCAATTATGCACAAGCTAGGTTTCATTATAAAAAAGCAGTGCATTTAAATACGGATGATAGTAAACTGCATTATAAAATTGCAGTAACCTATATGCTTGAAGAGCAATGGCAAAGTGCATTGAAGCATCTTGAGAATGCGATGCGCATTCATAGAACTATTACCGAATATAATTTAGCGATGGGTGAATGTCGCCTTAACCTTGGACAATATAAAGAAGCTATCCAATACTTTAGTGTAGTGGTTCGGCAAAAACAAAAAAATGTTGCAGGATGGGAAGCCCTTATTCGTTGCTTACTAAAAGGAGAATTTTTTGAGGAGGCTTTGAATCAATCAATCGCTGCAATGAAAGCCACTGATGGTAAACCCGTTTTTCTTTTTTATCAAAGCACGGCTTTATTTGCAAATGGAAAATCAAAAGAAGCGTTACTTAAATTGGAAATTGCCATGGAAAAAGCTCCTAAGCTTCTGAAAAAATTTATTGAGCTAAATCCGGCAATTCTTCAGAATAACCAAGTTGTTGATATTGTAGCTAGATATAAGAAAGGAAGAAAAATATAAGAAAACAAAAACATTGTGATACGGGAGGTGGCTCTTAAAGTCGCTCGATTAACCTATTTTTGCTGCCGAAAATCAAGCGATATGAATTTTAATTTGACTCAGATACCTGATCGAGTAAAGAAACCAAGGGCATTCGGAATTACTATGGTAATGGATAAAGGGCTCAGTATTCCTGAAGTTCACAATTTTATGAGTATTGCGGGCCCCCATGTGGATGTTGTTAAATTGGGTTTTGGAACTGCTTATGTAACTCCTAATTTGAGGGAAAAGATTGAGGCATATCAATCATATGACATTCCTGTATATTTTGGAGGAACTTTATTTGAAGCGTTTTTGATTAGAAATCAATTTGATGATTATGTCGCAATGTGTAAAGATTATGGAATTAATTATGTGGAAGTAAGTGATGGTTCTATCAGTATACCCCATCCCGAAAAATGTGGTTATATTGAAAAATTGACTAAACACGTAACTGTATTAAGTGAAGTGGGAAGTAAAGATGCAGCACATATTATTCCTCCTTACAAATGGATTGAACTGATGAGAGCGGAATTAGAAGCTGGATCTACTTACGTTATTGCTGAGGCTAGAGAGGCCGGGAATGTTGGTATCTATCGTGGAAGTGGCGAGGTGCGTGAAGGCTTGGTTCAGGAAATTCTAACACAAATACCAGCAGAAAAAATTATTTGGGAAGCCCCACAGAAAGCGCAGCAATTGTACTTTCTTGAATTAATAGGATGTAATGTGAATCTTGGAAATATCGCACCCCATGAAATGCTTGCATTAGAAGCGATGCGAATAGGTTTAAGAGGAGATACTTTCAGTTTATACCTTGATAAATAATTTTGCCATGCGTTTATTTGGCTTATTAGGTTATCCGTTAACGCATTCTTTTTCGCAGAAATATTTCAATGAAAAATTTCAGAATCTTGGTATTGTTAATGTATCGTATGAAAATTTTTCAATTCCAAGTATTGAAGAATTGACAATAATTCTGGATAGGAAAAAAGAATTAGAAGGATTCAATATTACCATACCGTATAAAAAAGCTGTTTTAGATTTTCTAGATGAATTATCTGAACCCGTAAAAAAAATGGGAGCTTGTAACTGTGTAAAAATTATTGATGGCAAATTATTAGGGTTCAATACAGATACTGTTGGGTTTCAAAAATCTCTACAACCCTTTTTAAAACCACAGCACAAGAAGGCGTTGATATTAGGAACAGGTGGCGCATCTGCTGCAGTAGAATATGTTTTTCAACAACTCGATATCTCTTATCAATTTGTTTCAAGAAATGCTTCTTCATCAGCCATTAGTTATCAGGATTTGAATAGAGAAATAATGGAATCCCATCAACTGATTATCAATACAACTCCATTAGGAATGTATCCGAATTTGAAAGACTTTCCTGAAATCCCCTATGAATTTATAACTGATTCACATCATTTGTTTGACCTAATTTATAATCCAACTGAAACCAAGTTCTTAAGTATTGGGAAACAAAAAGGTGCCACTATTCAAAATGGTTATGAAATGCTCATACTTCAAGCTGAAGAAAGTTGGAGAATTTGGAATGAATAACCTAGTCTCAAATTTTTAAATGACGATTTATGAAGCTTTCTGTAAGACTATTTTCTTTCATTATATTAGGTAGCTCTTTCTTTTTGCTTGCAGCATGTAGTAATAAAAAGGATATTCAATTGCTTGATTGGACAAATGCTGATATGTACCAATTACCCCAGCAGGTGATTGACTTTTATTATAACGCCGAAGAAAACCCCAAGAAGCTTTTTGCCGTATTTGATTCTACTTATTCAGTGGATGACAAATTCACTAAAATCAGTAATCTAACAGAAACACACTATACCATATTCATTAACCATCAGGCACTTAATATTAGAGAAAGGGATTTTAGAGCACCCTTCCTAATTGTTAACGCTAAAATGTATTTCTCAAAAAGTAAGATCCTGAAAGGCAAATTAATGACACCCCAGGATTTGTTTATTTATTTTGTAGATTTAAAAAAAGTTCTAAAATAATAACTTTTAACACTCTTTATGAAAAGCATATTTAACCTGAATGATACTAAAGAAATTATTGAGAGAATTAGTCAATTAACTCCTGACACAAAAGGACTTTGGGGTAAAATGTCTGTTGCTCAAATGTTAGCGCATTGTAATGTTACTTATGAAATGGCGTATGAAAAGATACATCCTGCGCCAAATTCAATAGTGAAATTCATGTTGAAACTATTTGTGAAAAAATCAGTAGTCAATGAAACGCCATATAAGAAAAGTATCCAAACTGCACCTGCATTTATCATAAAAGAGAATAAAGATTTTTATACAGAAAAAGAAAGGCTGATCAACTATATCATAAAGACGCAAGAATTAGGTACAAATTATTTTGAGGGAAGAGAATCCTTATCATTCGGGTCATTAAATAGCAAGGAGTGGAACAACATGTTCTATAAACACTTAGACCATCATTTACAACAATTTGGTGTATAAATATTATTGAATCTTTAGGGTTTCTTTTAACCGGATATCTTTGGATGATGCACCTATCATTAATCTAAATGTACCAGGCTCCACCACTTTACTCATTTGTAAATTATACATTTCAAGTAATTCTTTTGAAATTGAGAATTGGATTATTTTAGATTCCCCTTTCTTTAGTGAAACCCGCTGAAATCCTTTTAGTTCCATAACTGGTCTAGCTAAAGAAGCCAGTTCATCATGTATATATAATTGAACCACTTCATCACCTTCTCTATCACCAATATTTTTTAACTGGAAGCTTAAGACAGTTGTATCATTTTGAGTCATATACTTTTTGCTAATTTGTAAATTTGAATAGTCAAATTGAGTATAACTAAGACCAAATCCGAAAGGGAATAATGGAAGCCCACTTTGGTCGTTATAATCATCTCCACGTCCTGTAGGTAAATGGTTATATACCAATGGAAGTTGCCCTTCTGAATAAACAAAACTTATTGGAAGACGCCCAGCAGGATTAGCTTCTCCAAATAACACAGCAGCGATTGCCTCTCCGCCTTTTTCCCCCGGGTACCAACAGTCAATTAGGGCCTTAGTTTTGGGTAACCAATCTTTCATAGTAATCGCACTTCCCCCAACAAGTAATACTACAACTGGTTTTCCAGCGGAAAGAATTTTTTTCAGAACTTTTTCTTGATTTCCAGGAAGAGCAAGTGAGGATCGATCTCTAAATTCGCCTTCTTCAATTCCTGCCGTAAAAATTACCAAATCAGATTTTTTTGCGATTTCAATTGCCTCATTCCATTTTTTTTCTTCTTGAGTGGAGACCTTCCATAGCAATTGTATATGAGCATTGCCATTAGGCTCTTTAAATTCTATTCGAATTGGGTAGGTTCTGTCTTTCTCAAAATTGTAATCAACCAGATCAGTATGATAACTTTGTTTCAACCAACGATCAATAATTAGGGTATTGTTGATGTATAAACGGTATCCATCATTACCTTTTAATCCAATGGAGATTGTTTCTGTTTTTGGCGACTTGAAGTCTCCTTTCCAACTTACACTATAGAAGTCTGGAGTAAGTTCATTCACTGGAGGATAAAGCGTCCAATTGAAATCAATGGTCTCATCTATTCTTTTTAAAATGGGATGTCCTGCAGCATTTATATTATTGTAATATTCACCTAACAATCCTGAAACTTTTTTGCCATCTTGCAAAGTGGATAAATATGATGTTGGAATTGTTTGAATTTCCTTTGATAATCTTGATGAACCATCAGCATAAAATACTTCTATGTTTCTTTTTTTTGCTAAATCTTTAATGCCAGATAGTATGGTTACAATATTATCTGGCTGGCCCGAATAGCCACCCATTCTTCCTTCTTTTGCATCAGTACCTATAATTGCAATTCGTTTTATATTTTTTTGGATGGGAAGAATATTATTTTCATTTCTTAATAATACCAGAGATTCAATTGCAGCTTTTTTTGAAAGTTCCTTTTGATTTTCAATAGTGTTAGAATTGATCAAATTTTCCTTTACATACGGGGTCTCAAATAAACCTAACTCAAATTTTGCTTTTAATACTCTTGCAACTGCAGAATCAATTATGGCATTTGAAATACTGCCATCTAAGAAAGGTTGGATAAATAATTTTCCATGTTCGTGATCAGTTTGAAAAATCACATCTAATCCATTGGTGATGGCCTGTTTGCCAGATTCGTCGTAAGTTTTTGAAGTGTTATGTAAAACATTGGCACCTCCAACTGCACTTGCATCTGAAATTACAAATCCATTAAACCCCCATTTCTTTTTTAGCGTTTCATTGAGTAACCAATTATTTGAGGAGGCAGGAATACCATTAACAGAATTATAAGCTGTCATAATACTTCTTGCACCAGCTTTATTAATTACATTGATAAAAGGGACGAAGTCGTTTTCGTATAAGCGCCTTTCATTATAATTAATAGGATAACTGTCTCTGCCTCCATCTCCAACATTAGCAATAAAATGTTTTGGAGTTGCAATGATATTGTTTCTTTCAAATGCACCAATATAGGCAACACCCATTGATGAACTTAAAAATGGATCTTCTCCATAAGTCTCTTCTGTTCTTCCCCAACGAGTATCAGTTGCAAGATTAATAACTGGAGAAAGTATTTGACGGATGCCTCTTAATTTTGTTTCAAACGCAATCGCAGTTGCTACTTCGTGCATCAGAGTAGTGTCCCAGGTAGCTGCCAGTGCAATAGACTGGGGATATACGGTTGCTCCTTTTCTCACTAATCCATGCAGGGCCTCATCGAATGCAATGATGGGAATTCCCAATCTTGTTTTATCAACAAAATAATGTTGACTTTTATTAATTTTTTTAACAAGAATTAAATCGGTTTCATCTAAACCGTATTTTAATAGCTGATTTGTTGCTCCCGTACCAGAAGATTCTGCACTTACTTGAAATCCGAATAAACCGTTCTTATAGCTTGTGTCCTTTAAATCTTTTATTTCTCCAGGGATCATAAACAATTGCCAAAACTTTTCTTCGGGAGTCATTCTCATTAAAAGATCCTGAACCCTTTCTGGAATAGGTAGTGAGGCATTTTTATAACTAGGTATTGTTTGAGCTTTTAATAGATAGTTAATAGTAAAAAAAATCAAAACAACTGCCAGCTTTTTATAAGACACCATAGGAAGGTTTATTTTATAATCTTTGGAAATTAATTATCTGCCATTAATTTTTCAATCGCAATCTCAGGAATACTCATTTTCTTTTTTGCAGAATAGTCATAGCAGATCATACCCGTTTTAGCTTTTCCTGCCATAATAATATCTCCACGATTTATGATTTCTAGTAAGTAAAAAATATCAAATCCTAATTTGTCAAAATCAACAGCCTGCACAGAAATTCTGAGAACATCACCAAAACTTAATTCGTGTTTGTATTCAATGGCTGAATCTGCCATAATTAAACCATAGCCTTCAAAATTTAATTCTTCGTAATCAAAATGTTTTAAATATTGTTGACGGGCTTCTTGAATCAAAGTTAGAAAATGATCGTTTCCTACATGACCAGCATAGTTCAAATCTGTGTAACGAATAAGTAGTTCTGTGAAAAATGAATAGCTTTTGGGCATATTTAATTTTATCCTGTTCATGATACTTTCATTTTTAAAAATTCTATAAGTTTAGAAACTGCTTTTTTGCGATGACTGAATTTATTTTTCTCTTCAATACTCATTTCAGCAAAAGTATAGATAGAACCTTCAGGAACAAATACAGGATCATATCCAAACCCGCTATCACCTTTTTGTTTTTCAATGATTGTTCCTAAACAAATTCCATTGAATAGATATTCGTGGTTTTCCCAAATTAAAGATACCACAGTTCTAAATTGTGCAGAACGATCTGATTTACCTTCTAAATTTTTAAAAAGTAAATTGATATTATCCTGAAAATTTCTATCCTCACCTGCATAGCGAGCACTTTTTACACCGGGCTCACCATTAATAGAAAATACTTCTAATCCAGTGTCTTCACTAAAACAGTTCTTGTTTGTAAGGGTATGAATCGTGAATGATTTTTCGGAAGCATTTGCTTCCAGAGTATCATGGGGTTCTGGGATATCTATGTCAATTCCAGCGTCCTTTAAAGTAATTACATTAAAAGGATTTTTCAAAATCGAACGAATTTCAATTATTTTATTTTGATTGTTGGTTGCAAAAACAAGATCTATATTTTCCATATCTTATTTATTTGTCCGATTAATTTCGTATAATACATGTTTGCATAAGTAATGGTTAGTTTCCAAATTAGGATGGTCAAACTCAGTTAGTTTTTGCATACCTATTTTTTGCATTACTTTTTCTGAAGCGAGATTATGCATAGAAGTAAATGAAACAATTTTTTCTAAATTCAAATTGCGAAATCCAAAATCTAAACAAGCTTTTGCAGCTTCTGTTGCGATTCCTTTATCCCAATAAGCCCAATCGATTCTCCAGCCAATTTCAACACATGGAGTAAAAAATGATTTGAATTGTGGATGCGAAAAACCTGTAAATCCAACAAAACGATTTTCTTTTTTTAGTTCTAAAGCAAACAACCCATAATTGAACTCCACAAAATGCGCTTGCATTTTGTGAAAGTGATTTAAAGTTTCTTGAGCAGAAAGTTTATTAGGAAAATATTTCATGACCATTGGGTCTTGATTTATTTTTATATAGTCGCTAATGTCGGAAGCTTTCCAACTTCTTAGTAATAGCCTAGAACTTTCAATAAATATCTGTTCCTGCATCAAACAATAATTTAATACTACAATTGAAACATATTTTTCAAACTTGCCCAGAGTTTTGATTTTTCAATTTTGGCTTCTTGAGAATCGCCATCCATTTTTGAAAGGGATGAAGCAAATAGAAATTTGCAGTTATCGTGCGACTGAACTTGAAAATTTGGTAATGTAAATGGAAGACTTAGTTCCTTAGTTTCTAAATCGAAAACCAAAATAAATTTCGGCTTCAATCTTACTTTTAATTCTGTATAGCTCAAGGGAGAATTTGAATGATTAACCAATGCAATATCACCTAGATTTAATTTACAGGCATTTAAAATATTGGAAAGGAATTGTAGATGTTTATCGTTGATGTAGGTTACTTCTTTTTCTTTTATTACTACGATAATATGTTTTCTATTGTTTCCTAAATACCATTGTTTTTCGATATCCGAAAGAATTGGTTCTGTTAATTTTGGTTTTGCAATTTCTTTAGGTGTGTGGTTTATTTTTTCAGGAGTAGAAATAGCAATGATTGACTCAGTTCTTAAATCTGCTTCAGAATTGGGAACTAAATCATTTTGTTTCGCCTGCACATCAGCACCCAACACCAATTGATTTGTGTATAAATTGGCAATAACAAAATCTGGGAGCTGTATTTTTTTTGTACTCATGAGCAGTTTGTAAAGATAACGATTGTTAGCTTTTATTTTTTTCGTTTATTTGCATCAAATATAAAACTATGGTTGCAGCAGTAGATATAAAGATTGAGAAAATAGCTGAAAGTAAGTTATTGGAAATGAGCCTAGAAAATCTGCCCTTTGGAAGATTTTTTACTGATCATATGCTAGAAGCAGATTATATCAACGGAGAATGGACAAATATTACTATCAGACCCTATCAGGCTTTATCTTTCGATCCTGCCTTATCTGTTTTACATTATGGTCAATCTATCTTTGAAGGAATAAAGGCATATAAATCCGAAGAAGGTGATGCATATATATTTCGCCCTTATGATAATTTAATTCGCTTTAATACATCAGCTGAGCGGATGTGCATGCCAACAGTACCTGAAGAATTGTTTATTGAAGGAATGAGACAATTAATCGAAATTGATAAAGATTGGATTCCCAATAAAAAAGAACACTCATTATATATCAGACCATTTATGTTTTCTACCGATGCCTTTTTAGGTGTTCGTCCATCTGATACATATAAGTTCATGATCATATTAAGCCCTTCTGGACCATATTTCGCAGCACCTATGAAAATTTTGGTGGAAGAAAATTATACGCGTGCTGCTCCTGGAGGCGTTGGTTTTTCGAAGAATGCAGGTAATTACGGGGGTAGTTTAATCGCAGCACGTTTGGCTAATAAAATAGGTTACGATCAAGTATTATGGACTGATGCTTTTGAACATAAATGGTTGCAAGAAGTGGGAATGATGAATGTTGTTTTCATTATTAATGGTGTTGCCGTTACGCCTTCACTGGAAGAAGGAACTATTTTAAAAGGAGTAACAAGAGATAGTGTCTTAACACTTTTGAAGAAAAGAGGATTTAAAGTGGAGGAACGAAAAATTAGTATTGATGAATTAGTCGCTGAATATAAAGCTGGAAATGTTCAAGAAGTTTTTGGTACTGGCACAGCAGCCACTATAGCACCAATCAAGGAATTGAAATATAAAGATAATATCATGCAATTCGATACTACAACCTGGACAATTGCTCCAGCAATCAAAAAAGACATGGATAATATTAAATCTTGTGCAGTAGCTGATGAATTTGGTTGGATGTATCAGGTTTAAACAATTATAAAAATTTTCAAGCCTGCATTAGTTAACTATTGCAGGCTATTTTTTTTAGATGTATCCTCTTGTTTAAAATTTTTCTTTATCCCATATCCAATACCAATTGCTAATAGTATGCTCAAACCCCCATCTATTGGCACATCTGCAGTGTCATTATCAAAACTAGGTGGCTGTGCTATAAGCGGTTTAGAGCAAAAAAATAGGATGCAGAACAATATGATTCTAAAGATGGATAGCATTTTCATAAATCATCTTTTTAATATTTTATAATTTTTTGAACAATGGTTTCTTCTCTATTGGTAATAGTTAAAACATAAACTCCTGCTGCCATTCTATTTAGCAAAACCGAATAATTAATTTGTTGAGCAGGTGCTAACTTTTTATTTAAAAATTGTTGCCCTAGTGAATTTGTTATTGAAATATATAACGGCAATAATTTCGAGGATTGGATAATCAATGATAATTGGTTTCCCAATGGATTTGGAAATACCAGACAACTTAATTTTGGCAATTCGATAGTATTAATTGGGATGCTTTTAGCTATCATTTGAATTTCAAATCGACTGCTATCTAATGGTGTTATAAAACTGTCAACTTCAAATGGATAATTGAAATCCGATTTCAACGCAAGTTTACGATTCAATAATTTGTCAATTAAAAAAAAATCAAAACCATTTATAACCGGAAACTGGTTGACCTTCAATTGAAAAGTATGATGGATACCGGATTTGAGACCTAAAGGAATAATCGTACTATGTAAACTTGATCTGGTATCAATGCATAATTTTTCTTTTTCTGCACTCCAACTAAATAAACTAAAATCGGGATTCAATAATTTTTTTGCGTCAAAAAAATCTAGACTATCTGATGCATTTGTTTTAAATATAAAAAGTGTTCTGTCCCAAACGATGCTATCTGATTCAACAATCAATTCTAATTGATTATCTTTTTTTTCTGTTACGCCTAGCACCCGAATTAGATTGCTATTGGAAACTTTGCATGTTTCTGGAAATATTATTTGATTTTCCCTGCTAGTATCAATTGTTTGAGCAAAAAATGCAGCAAAACTTGGTAAGTAAATACTATTTGAAAATGGATAACAAGAATACCCTCCTTTATTTCCCATATATGGATCCCATAAATAATAGTTGGGAACTATATTTTTGCCAATTTCTAATTTGCTCATATCTATTGCTGAGGCAAAAGGGTTCCCTATAAAATTATATCCTGCGTTTAATGTATTCTTAGTTAATATAATAGTTTGATCACCTGTATTTAAACTGTCTTTTAAGTGTAAAATAACAGGAGAGGGGGTGTAAGGTAAACCATTCAAACCCTCTCCCTTACAACCTCTTACGTTGATACGTATTCCTTGCTTAGGAAGCCAGGCATTGCTGCCTAACCCATTCGTATTGGTAAAAGCAGTCCACCCTTGTTCATTTAAAGTTCCATCGTCCGAATTTGCATCATACCAAAAGGCGGAAGGATTATTGGTATTGGTATTTGTAAAGCCATTAGAAGAACCATCCTTGCCTGTTATGTCGATATCTACAGTCAATTGTCTTAATGCTATTGGCTTTGCAAAAGGGTGCCCCAAAAACCTAAAATTTCTTTTACCTGCTGGAATATATTTTTGCACTTCCACTGTACCCATTATTACAGCATCTTTTCCCATATTTGTTAGAATAGATGAGCCTTTTTCGGAAGCATTTAAAATTAAAAATCCATTGGCATTTAATATGGAACTATCGCTAAGGTTAACAGTTCCGATATTTTTGTTACTGACAATATTGAGTTTATTATTCAGGCTAGTGGAAGCACCATTTAAAAGACTTAAATAATTTAAAACAGCATAGCTACTGTCAAATCTGAGAGGGCCTGATTTGCCCCTGATGATTAAACTTGACACATCAGATCCAACAATAAACCCTTTACTGGAATCCATAAGATTAGATATGCTTAATTGATATCCATTCAGTGATAATGAATGATTCTCATGAATCATCAGCTTATCTAAAATCCAGTTTTCTGTTAATGCTACGATACCCGTTTGGTTTGTTAGATGAAATACCGTTCCTTTTTCAGTGAAAGAAAAGGGCACTGTTCCACTTCCATCAGCTGAATTACCCCAACTGTTCAATTTTGTAGGATCGGTTTGAGGTTTTAAAAAGTATTCTTCGAATATTTGAAAATTCCAATCTGGCAAACTGGAAAAACGAGTATTGCTTCTGGTCCAATTATTAATATTCCCTATCGCCGCTAAAATGGAATCTTTGGAGCCTGAATAATTAGTCAATTTAAAATATTGGTCATGACTCTGGGTTTTGAAATCTCTTGCGGTTATTCCATTTACTAATGGGAAGGGAAGCCAAGATTGATTAGAATTTGGTATGCCTGCATTAATCCAAGACCTAGAGCCAAATGCATATATAAAATTTGGAGAAGATGCAGAACCTTGAAATACTAGTAACTCGTCACCTGTTGTTGATAGTTTTGCTACTGCGCTGGATTGAACAGTTCCATAATTGGCTATTGGACTTTTACCAAGATTATTGAAACTGATAGTAATTGCAGTTCCTTTTGATATGCCGATGCTGGGTGCGGTCCAGGTATGCACACCTTCAGTAGTACTAACAAAAGCTGCAGTATCCAGGGATCCGTTCCAGCCTTTCTCAGAAAATTGAATTTGGGTATTGGGAGCAAGGTCCACTAAGCATAAAAATGCAAACTGATCATTATTATCAGATTGAAAGGCGATTATGGCAATATCGCCCGGTTTTAAAATGGTGCCTTGCGCTGTTACTTGAATAATGAATAGAAAAGTGGCGAGGCTCATTAGGATTTTGTGTAACATATTTGTAGGATTAAGGCATCAAAATAAATGGCTGAAAATGCTTTTAACAAGCTTATAAAGGAGATTGGGCTAAAACAATTTATAAGTTGGGTGTTTCTAATAAATGAGCCCGAGGTGTTTTAGCGGTTCGGCGGATTAAATTGGTAAGATCCTGATTTATTCAGAAATTTGCTGCCTTGGCAGAACTATTTATCCCCGATTTTCAGGCTGAATTGGGTCTATTTTGATTTTTTTTTGAAATAGTGGGGGAAAACTTACGAAAACATTTTGGTTTTTCACATTCAGCCATTACCTTTGCCGTCCGAAATTTTAAACGGATTAGAATGCCTACAATACAGCAATTAGTTAGAAAAGGTCGCGAAATAATCAGGGCTAAAAGTAAATCAAGAGCTTTGGATGCATGTCCTCAGCGCCGTGGTGTTTGTACCAGGGTTTACACAACCACTCCAAAGAAACCAAACTCTGCGTTACGTAAAGTAGCGAAGGTTCGTTTGACTAATAAAGTGGAAGTTATCGCCTATATCCCGGGTGAAGGACATAATCTGCAAGAACACAGTATCGTATTGATACGTGGTGGTCGTGTGAAGGATTTGCCAGGTGTGCGTTATCACATTGTTCGTGGTAGCTTGGATACAGCCGGTGTAAAAGACCGTAAAAAGAGCCGTTCTAAATACGGTACTAAGAAAGAAAAAGCAAAAAAATAATCTAATATTCAGCTGAGTAAAGTTTTAACACTTGAAGAAATTCAGCCCAAATTAAAAATTAGCCATCATGCGTAAAGCACAAGCCAAAAAATTACCTCTAGCTCCAGACGGACGTTTCAACGATAAATTGGTTACTCGTTTCATCAACAATTTGATGTGGCAGGGAAAAAAATCTACTGCCATCAACATTTTCTATGATGCGGTTGATAAAGTAACTAAAGTAACTGGTGAAGACGGTTATGAAGTATGGAAAAAAGCAATTGCTAACGTAACACCAGCAGTTGAAGTACGTAGTCGTCGTATTGGTGGAGCCACTTTCCAAATCCCTGCAGAAGTTCGTGCAGATCGTAAAATTTCTTTAAGCATGAAATGGTTAATCCGTTACAGTCGCGAAAGAAATGGTAGAACCATGGCCGACAAATTATCAAATGAGATTATTGCAGCTGCAAAGGGTGAGGGTGCTGCTTTCAAAAAGAAAGAGGATACACACCGTATGGCTGAAGCTAACAAAGCTTTCTCTCACTTTAAAGTTTAATAAGAATCCGTTCTATATTGAAAAGCCCCGACCAGTTCGGGGTTTTTTTATATCAGCTGGTAAACAAATTATCCCCATCAGAATTAATTCTTTGTGAACCACTTGTTCAATCGGGATAATTACTACCTTTGCCGCTCGAAAAAAATTTGAAGTGTACTTCAAAATATAAAAATTAAACAAGAACTCTTTATGGCGGACTTGAGATTACAACGCAACTTTGGTATTGCTGCGCACATTGATGCTGGTAAAACCACCACTACCGAGCGTATCCTGCGCTATACCGGTATGATTCATAAGATCGGTGAAGTGCACGATGGAGCTGCTACTACCGACTGGATGGAACAAGAAAAAGAAAGAGGTATTACCATTACTTCAGCAGCAGTAAGCTGTGAGTGGAAATTCCCAACTAATAAGGGTACAGCAGATGCTAATACCAAATCTTATTATTTCAATATCATCGATACTCCGGGTCACGTTGACTTTACAGTAGAAGTGGAGCGTTCTATGCGCGTATTGGATGGTTTGATCGCTTTGTTCTCTGCTGTGGATGGTGTGGAGCCTCAATCTGAAACTGTTTGGCGTCAAGCTAACCGTTATAAAGTCCCTCGTATTGGATTCGTAAACAAGATGGACCGTTCTGGTGCTGACTTCCTGATGGTAGTTAACCAGGTTCGTGAAATGTTGGGTGCTAAAGCCGTTCCATTACAGTTGCCAATCGGTGCGGAAGATGATTTTATTGGAGTGGTTGATTTAATCACTATGAAAGGAGTTATCTGGGATATGGAAACAGAAGGTATGACTTTCAAAGAAATTCCAGTTCCTGCAGATATGGTAGAAGAAGCAAATCATTGGAGAGCTCAGTTGATTGAAGCTGTTGCTGAATATGATGATAAATTAATGGAGAAATTCTTTGATGATCCTGCTTCCATTTCTGAAGACGAGGTTCACGAAGCAATCCGTAAAGCTTGTATCGATTTAAGTATCGTTCCAATGATGTGCGGTTCTTCATTTAAAAACAAAGGGGTACAAACTGCATTAGATGCGGTATGTCGTTATCTGCCTTCTCCAGTTGATGTAGAAGATACAGTAGGTTTACACCCTGATACTGGTGAGCAAATCACTCGTAAGCCAAATGCGAAAGAACCATTTGCTGCATTGGCTTTCAAAATCATGACCGATCCTTTCGTGGGTCGTCTGGCATTCTTCCGTTGCTATTCTGGTCACTTAGACGCTGGTTCTTATGTATTGAATGTAAGAAGTGGTAAGAAAGAGCGTATCAGTCGTATTATGAAAATGTTTGCGAACAAACAGAACCCAATCGATTTTATTGAAGCAGGTGATATCGCAGCAGCAGTAGGTTTCAAAGAGATCAAAACTGGTGATACTTTATGTGACGAAAACCATCCTATCACTTTAGAGAATATGTTCATTCCTGAACCTGTAATCTCTGTAGCAGTTGAGCCTAAAACTCAGGCTGACGTTGATAAAATGGGTATGGCTATCGCTAAATTGGTAGAAGAAGATCCTACATTAAGAGTAAAAACCGACGAAGATACTGGTCAAACTATCCTTTCAGGAATGGGAGAATTACACCTTGAGATCATCGTAGACCGTATGCGTCGCGAATTCAAAGTGGAAATCAACCAGGGTAATCCTCAGGTTGCTTATAAAGAAGCTTTCGGAACAACTATCGAACACCGCGAAGTGTTAAAGAAACAGTCTGGTGGTCGTGGTAAGTTCGCAGATATTCAATTTGCGATCGGACCAGCTGATGAAGATTGGATGAAAGAAAATCCAGGTAAAGCATTCCAATTCAAAAACGATTTATTTGGTGGTTCTATCCCTAAAGAATTCGTTCCAGCTATCCTGAAAGGTTTTGAAACCTCAATGGGCGTAGGAGTTTTGGCAGGGTATCCTGTAGTATCTATGAAAGTAAGAGTATTCGACGGAAGCTTCCACCAGGTGGATTCTGATGCGATGTCATTTGAATTATGTGCAAAGTCTGGCTTCCGTGAAGCTGGTCGTAAAGCAAAACCAACTTTACTTGAACCAATCATGCGCGTTGAGGTGGTAACACCTGATCAGTACATGGGAGATGTAACAGGTGACTTAAACCGTCGTCGTGGAATGTTAGAAGGAATGGATACTCGTGGTAATGCACAGGTGATCAAAGCTAAGGTTCCATTGAGCGAAATGTTCGGTTATGTAACTCAATTACGTTCATTGTCTTCTGGTCGTGCTGCGTCAACTATGGAGTTCAGCCACTACAATCCAGCTCCAAACAATATAGCTGAAGAAGTGATAGCGAAAGCGAAGGGTAAAGTAAAAGCTGAAGATTAATTTTCAATGTGATCAATTTCCAATATGCCCCGTCCCGAGTTCTCGGAACGGGGCTTTTTTTTTGGAGAATAAATGGAAAATTCGGAATAATAGGAGAGTACTCTGGGGAAAACTCTGTTGATAAAATCCCTAAATGCCCCATTTGGGTATATTTTTTGGATTTTTTCAAAGAAATTCACAAAAAAGATTCAAAAATACTTGCCCAATCAATTACCGACCCTTACCTTTGCAACCCCAATCAGAAAATTGGGTTTTGTCTATGTCTCAGAGAATCAGAATCAAATTACAATCATACGATCACAATCTGGTAGATAAGTCTGCAGAAAAAATCGTAAAAACTGTGCGCAGCACGGGTGCAGTAGTTACAGGTCCAATTCCTTTGCCTACTCATAAAAAAATCTTTACTGTTTTACGTTCACCACACGTAAATAAAAAGAGTCGTGAGCAGTTCCAGTTAGCGACGCATAAGCGTTTATTGGATATCTACACTTCTTCTTCTAGAACAGTAGATGCACTGAGTAAGTTAGACCTTCCATCAGGTGTGGAAGTTGAAATCAAAGCATAATCCGAGTTTAACTCTGATCCTGCGGCAACATAGAAGCTCTTTATAAAATATACATCACCTACCAACTCTGTTCATTCGGAGAAAAGTAGCTCTGATTAAAAGAAAGCCACTAGGTAAACAACTTCGGTTGATATAGCTAAAGTGGACAACATATAAACAGGCCCTTCGAGGTTTGTTTACTTCCGGTACTTCCCCTTCTCTTTAACAGGAGAAAACTAAGGAAAAGGTCGGCAGTCAACAGGGATTGAATTTCACTTTCATCGGTGGAATGTCCTACATACCTCCGCGGGGCACAAACCGCAAACACGATGAAAGGAATTATTGGAAAAAAAATTGGTATGACCAGCATCTTCGCTGAAGATGGCAAGCAAATCGCTTGTACCATTATCGAAGCTGGTCCAAATACCGTTACTCAGGTTAAAACCATTGAGACCGACGGTTACAGTGCAGTTCAATTAGCCTATGGCGACAAGAAAGACAAGCACGCTACAAAAGCTGAGATTAATCACTACGCAAAAGCTCAGACCTCCGCAAAAAAATTCGTTAAAGAATTCCGCAATTATTCAATAGAGAAATCTTTGGGTGAGACTATTACTTTAGACATTTTCGCTGAAGGCGATAAGATCGAAGTAGTTGGTACAACCAAAGGTAAAGGTTTCCAAGGTGTTGTAAAGCGCCACGGATTCTCTGGTGTGGGTGAAGCATCCCATGGTCAACACGATCGTCAGAGAGCGCCGGGTTCTATTGGTGGATCTTCTTATCCTTCAAGAGTATTCAAAGGAATGAGAATGGCAGGACGTATGGGTAACGACCGCGTTAAACTGAAAGGTTTGAAAGTGGTTAAGATTTTCCCTGAAAAGAATTACATCCTGATCAGCGGTTCAGTTCCTGGACATAACGGATCAATCGTTTTAATCCAGAAATAATCACCCACTTAATCTGAAGAAAATGCAAGTAGACGTATTAAATATAAAAGGACAGAAAACCGGTAGAACGGTTGAATTACCTGAAGAGGTATTTGGTATCGAGCCGAACGATCATGTGATCTATTTGGCAGTGAAGCAGTATTTGGCTGCTGGCCGTCAAGGTACACACAAAGTAAAAACTCGTGCTGAAGTTCAAGGTGCTAGTCGCAAACTACACAAACAAAAAGGAACTGGTGGAGCTCGTAAAGGTAATATTCGTAATCCTTTATACAAGGGTGGTGGTACTATCTTCGGACCAAAACCGCACGCCTATGATTTCAAATTGAACCGTAAAGTGAAGGACTTGGCTAAGATCTCAGCTTTAAGTCATAAAGCAAAAGACGGTGCCATCTATGTAATCGAAGAAGTGAACATGGAAGTTCCTAAAACCAAAGAACTGGTTGCAGCAATGCAAGCTTTAAACTTAGGGGATAAGAAAACATTGATTGTGTTACCTGAGTACAATGATAATTTATATCTGAGCACTCGTAACGTACCAAATGTGGCAAGCACTTTATTAGCAGATATTAATACTTATGAGATCATGAATGCAGATGTGTTGGTTCTTACAGAGAACACAGCAAAGATTTTTGCAGATGATACTGAGGTAGTAGCGTAATTGAATTAGTAACGTTTCAAATAATACAAATGAAACCTTCTGAAATATTAATAAAACCGATCTTAACAGAAAAAGCAAACGCACAACAAGAAAAATTGCGCAAGTATGCTTTCAAAGTAGATCGTAAAGCAAACAAGCTTGAGATCAAAAAGGCAGTAGAAGATTTCTATGGTGTAACCGTAGTAGATGTAAACACTGTTGTTGTTCCTGGTAAAAATAAAACTCGTTATACAAAAGCTGGTTTTATTCAGGGTATGAAATCTGCTTACAAGAAGGCGCTGGTAACGGTAGCTGAAGGTGAGACGATTGATCTTTACGCAAACATTTAATATATAGCAAGCGGAGCTGAAAAATTCGCTGATTAAAAGAAAAAGAAATGGCACTTAAAAAGTACAAACCGATTACAGCAGGAACTCGTTGGAGAGTCGGAAATGCCTATGCTGAAATCACTACAATGACTCCCGAAAAGAGTTTGTTGGAGCCTCAGAAAAATACAGCCGGACGTAACGTTCAAGGCCGTAGGGTATCAAGATATATGGGAGGTGGAAATAAACACCATTACCGTATCATCGATTTCAAAAGAAATAAGAAAGACATTCCAGCAACTGTTTTGTCTATTCAATACGATCCAAACCGTACAGCTTTTATTGCCTTAGTGCAATATACTGATGACGAGAAAAGATACATCTTAGCCCCAGCTGGTTTACAAGTTGGTGCAACAGTAATCTCTGGAGATAATGTAGCACCTGAAGTAGGTAATGCACTTTCTATGAAGTTCATGCCACTGGGTACTAACATTCACAACATTGAATTACAACCTGGACAAGGTGGTAAGATGGCAAGGAGTGCTGGTTCATCAGCACAGTTAGCTAACAAAGAAGAGAAATACGCAGTATTAAAAATGCCTTCAGGCGAATTAAGAAAAGTATTGATTAACTGTTACGCTACAGTTGGTGTGGTTTCAAATAGCGACCATAATTTGGAAACTGCAGGTAAAGCTGGTAGGAATCGTTGGAAAGGTATTCGCCCTCGTGTTCGTGGTGTAGCCATGAACCCTGTAGATCACCCGATGGGTGGTGGTGAAGGTAGAGCTTCCGGTGGTCACCCACGTAGCAGAAATGGTAAATATGCTAAAGGAGAGAAAACCAGAACTAAAGGAAAAGGAAGCGATAAGCTGATTATCCAACGCAGAGATGGTAAAAAATTAGCTAAGTAATTAGCTCAGAAAATAAATCACTAACAGACCAGTAAACTTATAACTATTATGGGTCGTTCGATTAAAAAAGGTCCTTACGTAGACGCAAATTTAGAAGAGAAAATTGTTGCGATTAACGATGGTAAAACAAAGAAGGGTGTTATTAAAACCTGGAGCCGTCGTAGTACAATTACTCCAGATTTCGTTGGACACACTTTTGCAGTTCACAATGGAAACAAATTTATCCCTGTTTATGTAACAGAGTTTATGGTAAGCCATAAGTTAGGTGAATTTGCTCCTACTCGTAACTTCAGAGGTCACGCAGGAACTAAGAAATAAATCATTTTTGATCATTTCGAAAGAAGGATCTCAAATTAGAAACTAAAAGAAAATGGAAGCAGTAGCTAAACTGAACAATTATCCTACAGGTCCACGCAAAATGCGTTTGCTGGCCGATGTGATCCGTGGCATGGAAGTGGAAAAAGCTTTGGCCATCTTGGAACATCACCCACAACATAATGCAACACCTTTAGCAAAATTGCTGAAGAGTGCCATTAATAACTGGGAGCAAAAGAATAGCGGCGCAAGCGCAGCCGACAGCAGCCTGGTAGTTAAAACAATATTCGTAGATGGTGGTCGTGTTTTAAAACGGATGCGCCCTGCACCTCAAGGTCGTGGCTACAGAGTTCGTAAGCGCAGCAACCATGTAACATTAATAGTAGATTCTAAAAACTAATTGTAAAACCATTATATGGGTCAGAAAGCAAATCCAATTGGTAACAGGTTAGGTATCATCCGCGGATGGGAAAGCAACTGGTATGGTAGCAAGAAAGACTACGCATCAAAGTTGATTGAGGATCATAAGATCCGTACTTACTTGAATGCCCGTATCAACAAAGGTGGTATCGCAAAGATTGTAATCGAGCGTACCCTCGGAAAATTGATCGTAACTATTCATACGTCTAAGCCAGGTATTATTATCGGTAAAGGCGGTGGAGAAGTAGACCGTATCAAAGAAGAGTTGAAGAAATTGACCGGTAAAGAAGATGTGCAGATTAACATCCTTGAAATCCGTCGTCCAGAATTGGATGCGAATATCGTAGGAGACACAATCGCTCGTCAAATCGAAAACCGTATCAACTTCAAACGTGCCACTAAAATGGCAGTAGCTTCTACACTTCGTATGGGTGCTGAAGGAATCAAGGTAAAATTAAGCGGCCGTTTAGGTGGTGCTGAGATTGCCCGTTCTGAAGAATTCAAACAAGGTCGTGTTCCTTTGCATACTTTCCGTATGGATATCGACTACGCTAATGTGTTTGCTCAAACAGTATATGGTAAAATTGGTATCAAAGTATGGATCTGTAAAGGTGAAGTATTAGGTAAGCGTGAATTGAATCCAAATTTTGTTGGAGGTAAGAATGATTTGAGCGATAGAAGACCAGGAGAAGAAAGAAGACCAGGTGGTGATAGAAGAGATGACAGAAGAGGTGGTGGAGATCGCGGTGGTAGAGGCGGTGGAGATAACCGTGGTGGTGGAAACGCTGGTGGTGGAAGAGATAATAGAAGATAATTTAAGGTACTGGTGCCGGTAACGGACATCGATAGTAAATAAAGTTGAATAACCTTAACTGTAAAAAGTAACGGTCATCCAAAAAACAAAATCAAAATGTTACAACCTAAAAGAAGTAAACATAGGAAACAGCAGAAAGGCCGCATTCGCGAAGTAGCAAAGCGTGGCACTACTATTTCTTTCGGTTCTTTTGCTTTGAAAGCGCTTGAACCAATCTGGTTAACAAACCGTCAGATTGAATCAGCTCGTCAGGCAATGACCCGTGCAATGAAAAGAGAAGGTAATGTGTGGATTCGCGTATTTCCTGATAAAATCGTTACCCGTAAACCAGCCGATGTAAGGATGGGTAAGGGTAAAGGTAACCCTGAATTCTGGGCAGCAGTAGTTGAGCCAGGTCGCATCATCTTCGAATGTGATGGTGTTACTGAAGCAACTGCTAAAGAAGCTATGGAACTTGCAGCACAGAAATTACCTATTGCAACTAAATTCTGTATCAGAAGAGATTTGCAAGCTTAATCAAAAAACGAATTTGCAATGGCAAACAAACAAACATACGATTTTAATAAAAGCGTGAAAGAGCTGAATGTTTCAGATCTGAAAGCTAAGATCTCTGAAGATCAGTTGAGACTAAAGAAGCTTGAGTTTGCTCATGCTATCTCTCCACTAGAAAACCCGATGAATATTCGCGGTTTAAGAAGAGACATCGCCCGTTTACAAACGGAATTGAAGAAAAAAGAAATGGGTATCTAAACCATAAAAGTTAAGTAATGGAAGAAAGAAATTTGCGCAAAACGAGGATCGGCACTGTAACTAGCGACAAGATGGATAAAACTATCACTGTTGCAGTTGAAAGAAAAGTTAAACACCCGATCTACGGAAAGTTCGTAAAGAAAACAACTAAGTTTCACGCTCATGATGAAAAGAGTGAGTGTGGTATCGGTGATGTAGTTAAGATCATGGAAACTCGTCCATTGAGCAAGACTAAGCGCTGGAGACTTGTAGAAGTTGTTGAGAAAGCTAAGTAATTAGTCTTACATGCTAATGTGATATTAATTTATTACAAAAGCCTCTGAAAAAAAATTCTGTAAATGCTCTGGATTAAAAATCCCTAGCAAAAAGTTTAAAAAAAATGATCCAGCAAGAAAGCAGATTAAATGTAGCTGATAATAGTGGCGCTAAAGAAGTGCTATGTATCAGAGTACTTGGGAACAGCGGTCAGGATTATGCCAAAATTGGTGATAGAATTGTAGTGAGCGTAAAAGCGGCTATCCCGGCAAGTGCTGTTAAGAAAGGTACTGTTTCAAAAGCAGTTATCGTTCGTACCAAAAACAAATTGCGTCGCAAGGACGGTTCTTATATCCGTTTCGATGATAACGCAGTTGTATTGTTAAACAATTCTGACGAGCCTCGTGGTACTCGTATATTCGGACCAGTAGCTCGTGAGTTACGTGATGCAGGATATATGAAGATTATTTCTTTGGCTCCTGAAGTATTGTAATAAAAAATTATTTAGTTAAGCGTTGAACGTTTAGCATACAGCTTTAAGCATATAATAATGAGTAACAGATTCAAACCCAAATACAACATCAAGAAAGGCGATACCGTTGTGGTAATTGCTGGAGATGACAAGGACTTAACAAAGCCCCGTAAAGTGTTGGAAGTGATCATCGACAAAGGTCGCGTGGTAGTAGAAGGCGTTAGTATTGTAACAAAACATACTAAACCATCTGCAGCAAATACCAAAGGTGGCATAGTAAAAAAGGAAGCAGCAATTAATATCAGCAACGTTCAGTTGTGGGATGCTAAAACAAGTGCTCCAACCAAAGTTACCCGTACAAGGGAAAACGGAAAATTAGTTCGTATATCTAAAAAATCAGGGGAGGTAATCAAATAATGAGTACTACTAAATACACTCCGAGATTAGCAGATAAGTATACCAAAGAGGTTATACCTGCTTTAATGAAGAAGTTCGCTTACAAAAGTGTCATGCAAACTCCTAAGTTGGAAAAAATTTGTATCAACCGTGGTGTTAATGGCGCCGTGACTGATAAGAAATTAGTTGATATCGCAGTTGAAGAGCTGAACATGATCACTGGTCAGAAAGCAGTTCCTACAATTTCTAAGAAAGACGTATCAAATTTCAAATTACGTAAGGGTATGCCAATTGGCGCTCGCGTAACTTTGAGAGGTGAAAAAATGTTTGAATTCTTAGATCGCTTGGTATCAGTTTCTTTACCACGTGTACGTGATTTTAAAGGAATTTCTGATAAAGCATTTGATGGCCGTGGTAACTACACTTTAGGTATAACTGAACAAATCATCTTCCCTGAAATCGATATCGATAAAGTGAATAAGATTACTGGTTTGGATATCACTTTCGTGACCTCTGCAAATACCAACGAAGAAGCATACGAATTATTGAAAGAGCTAGGAATGCCTTTCAAAAACATCAAAAAAGATAATAACTAATATAACATGGCAAAAGAATCAGTAAAAGCCAGACAAAGAAAGCGTGAGGCAATGGTAGCAAAATTTGCGACCAAAAGAGCAGCTTTGAAAGAAGCTGGTGACTACGCAGGATTGGATTTACTTCCAAAAAATTCATCACCTGTACGTTTAAAAAACCGTTGTCAGTTAACTGGCCGTCCGAGAGGATATATCAGATACTTCGGTTTATCAAGGATTATGTTCCGCGATATGGCTTTGAACGGAATGATTCCAGGTGTTAAAAAAGCAAGCTGGTAACTTTTATCCCTTCTGGGGTATTAGCAAACAAAATTTAGAACTGATTTAATTCAAATAATATGGTAACTGATCCTATAGCAGACTTCTTAACTAGAATTCGTAACGCTCAGTTGGCTGGCCACAGAATCGTTGAGATCCCTGCTTCCAACCTGAAAAAGCGCATGACTGAAATCTTATACGAGCAAGGTTATATCCTGAAGTACAAGTTTGAAGAAGATAACAAGCAAGGGTTGATTAAGATCGCATTGAAGTACGATCCTACAACTAAACAGCCTGCTATCCGTGCACTGGAAAGAATTAGCCGTCCAGGTTTGCGTCAATATGCAAAACCGGCAGAAATCAAACGCGTAATCAACGGTTTAGGTGTTGCAATCTTGAGTACTTCTAAAGGAGTAATCACTGATAAGCAAGCAAAAGCAGAGAACGTGGGTGGTGAAGTGTTGTGCCACATCTATTAATTCGTAAAAAGCCTTGTGCTTTCTATATAAAGCTGATCTGACAATTAAGCTTTTAGTCGGAGCTGAACACGGATTGGAATTTCTTAAACATTAATTTTAAACGACTATGTCTAGAATTGGAAAAAAACCGGTAGAAATACCAGCAGGAGTAACCATCACGGTTTCTGCTGATAATACCATCACTGTGAAAGGACCGAAAGGAACTTTGACTCAGGAAGTAGATAGAGATATCACTGTTGAGATCACAGCAGGTCAAATGGAATTGAAACGTCCAACTGATCAAATTCGTCACCGCGCTATGCACGGTTTATACCGTTCATTAGTAAGTAACATGGTTAAAGGTGTTACTGAAGGTTATAAAAGAGATTTGGAATTAGTAGGGGTAGGTTATAAAGCAGTAAATACCGGAAATACATTGGATTTGGCTTTAGGTTATTCTCACAATATCATTTTTGAAGTTCCTTCTGAAATGAAAGTGACTACTTTAACTGAAAAAGGACAGAACCCTAAGATCTTCTTAGAGGGTATCGACAAGCAATTGATCGGACAGGTTGCTGCTAAATTAAGAAGTTTACGTAAGCCTGAACCATATAAAGGAAAAGGTGTGAAATATGCTGGTGAGATCTTAAGAAGAAAAGCAGGTAAATCAGCTGGTAAATAATCGCTGAGAAGAAACTAAATAATCAACAAGCAGTTCCGGCAGAATCGGAACTGTACAAATAAAATAAGATGAATTCTAAATTGGTTCAAAGGCAAAAAATCAGATACCGCATCCGTAAGAAGATTGCAGGAACTGCAGTTAAACCACGCCTTTCTGTTTTTAGAAGTAATGCTGAAATCTACGCACAATTAATCGATGACGATAATGCGGTAACATTGGCTGCTACTTCTTCAAGAGACAAAGATATCGTTGCTCAAAAAGTAACTAAAATCGAGAAATCGAAATTGGTAGGAGCAGCGATTGCTAGAAAAGCTATTGAATTAGGTTTAACTAATGTTGTATTCGACAGAGGTGGAAACTTATATCATGGTCGCGTGAAAAGTGTTGCGGATGGTGCCAGAGAAGCTGGTCTTCAATTTTAATTTGCTAACAATAATTAATAGTTAGATAAATGTCTAAAGTAAACGTAAATAAGGTAAAAGCCGCTGGCGAAATGGAACTTAAAGAAAAAGTAGTTTCTATCAACCGCGTAGTTAAAACCACAAAAGGTGGACGTACCTTCAGCTTCTCTGCTCTTGTAGTAGTAGGAAACGGAAATGGTGTTGTTGGCCAAGGATTAGGTAAAGCTAAAGAAGTACAAGAAGCTATTGCTAAAGGTATTGATGATGCTAAAAAGAATCTTACTAAAGTTCCAGTTATGCACGGTACAATTCCGCACGAACAATGGGCTAAAGAAGGTGCTGCCAAAGTATTAATTAAGCCAGCTGCACACGGAGCGGGTGTAATCGCAGGAGGAAGTATGCGTGCTGTTCTTGAAAGCGCAGGTATTACTGACGTTCTTGCCAAAAGCTTAGGTTCTGCTAACCCTCATAACGTGGTTAAAGCAACAATCAAAGCATTAGGTTTGTTAAGAGAACCAATACAAGTTGCAAAAACTCGTACGGTTAAATTATCGAAAGTATTTAACGGATAATACCGAAAAAAATATTCCATGAAAAAGATTAGAATCAAATTAGTTAAAAGTGGTATCGACAGACCAGAGCGTCAGAAATTAACTTTACAAGCTCTTGGCTTGAATAAGTTGAACGCTACTAAAGAAGTTGAAGCTACTCCACAAATTTTAGGTATGGTTAATAAAGTTAGCCATCTTGTTACTGTGGAAGAAATTGCATAGTATTTATTAAAGTATTAGGAAAGAGTGATAGTATTATATACTGCTGCCTCTTTCCTAATTTTTAATTTTTACTGCTGAATTTTTAATTTTAAAGCGAGGGGTGATTCCCCGCATAAGTACAAAATCAAATTAAGATGAAATTACACACACTAAAACCAGCAGCTGGTTCAGTACACAAAGCAATCCGAATTGGTAGAGGTGAAGCATCCGGTAAGGGTGGTACTTCTACAAAGGGTAACAAAGGTGGTCAGAGCCGCGCAGGTTACAAAAGCAAAATGGCTCACGAAGGTGGTCAAATGCCCATCCAACGTCGTATCCCTAAACGTGGATTCAAAAATATTAATCGCGTAGAATATAAAGTATTCAATCTCGGTCAACTTGACCAATTAGTGGAGAAATACGGATTCACTGAAATCTCTCTGGAAAACCTTTATATCAATGGTTTGATCAGCAGAACTGATAAAGTAAAAATACTTGCCACTGGAGAATTGAAAGCTAAACTTTCTTTCAAAGTGAACAAATTAAGCGACAAAGCCAAAGCAACAATCGAAGCTGCTGGTGGAAGCGTTGAAATAGTAAAGTAATTTTACTGTAACTTTCCAGACGCATCGGTGATGCGTCTTTTTTGGTTTTGAGGCATTAACTTCTAACAAACGGTATCAGTGAAAAAATTAGTACAGACTTTAAAGAATATTTGGGCAATTGAAGAGCTGCGTAATAAAATTATTATTACTTTGGCGCTCGTTTTAACCTATCGTATTGGTAACCACATCGTATTGCCTGGCTTGGATCCTAATGGCATTGAAGCAGCTCAACGAGCTTCTAAAAGCAATGGCCTATTGGGAATCTTTGATATGTTTGCGGGTGGTGGTTTCTCTCAGGCTTCAATTTTAGCTTTGGGAATTATGCCATATATCTCAGCTTCCATCTTTATGCAATTAATGACCATCTTGGTTCCTCAATTACAAAAAGTTCAGAAAGAAGGCGATAGCGGTCGTAAAAAAATTAATCAATGGACACGTTACCTCACTGTAATCGTAACCATTTTCCAAGCTGCAGCTTATGTAGGTTATTTAAATAGCCCTGGATATGCAGAAGCTATCCTTGTTGCTTATAAACCATTCTTTTGGTTTTCTACCATCTTAACCTTAACAGCAGGTACCCTGTTTGTCATGTGGTTAGGCGAAAAAATTCAAGACAAAGGTTTAGGTAATGGTACTTCTATCATCATCATGGTAGGTATCCTTTCTCGTCTTCCACAAAACCTGATACAGGAATTTGGAAGTAAACAACAAAAAGGTGGCGGTGGTTTATTAATCTTCTTAATTGAGGTTGCGATTTTGGTTGCTGTTATTATGGCCTTAATCATTTTAGTTCAAGGTGTACGAAAAATCCCTGTTAACTATGCTAAACAAATTATCGGTAACCGCCAGTTTGGTGGTGCTCGCCAGTTCTTACCTGTTAAAGTAAACAGTGCTGGTGTAATGCCGATCATCTTTGCTCAAGCAATCATGTTCTTACCTACATTGGTTTCTTTTACCAATATTGATTCTGCACAAGGTATCGTTCGAATATTCAACGACCATAGCAATGTTTGGTATATGGTGATCTATTCTGTAATGGTTATTGGATTTACTTTCTTGTATACTGCTTTGATTTTTAATCCAAAGCAGATTTCTGAAGATCTTAAACGCAACAATGGTTTTGTGCCTGGTGTAAAACCCGGTCAACCTACTGCAGATTATATTGGATCTATCATGGATAAGATTACTTTACCTGGTGCTATTTTCTTAGCATTGGTGGGTATTATGCCAGGTTTTGCTCAACGTTTGGGTGTAACACAAGGCTTTAGTTCATTCTTCGGAGGAACATCTTTATTAATTATGGTTGGTGTAATTTTAGATACTTTACAACAGATCGAAACTCATCTACTGATGCGTCAGTACGATGGATTGATGAACAGCGGTCGTGTTCAAGGTCGTCAAACAGTGTCTACTTCAACTATTTAATTACGTTATAGAATATTTAGTAAACCTGTCTGGCAAATGCCTGACAGGTTTATTTTTTTAATCATGAGTAGAAGACCCAATATGATTTATTATAAAACAGAAGCGGAGGTTGCTTTAATGAAAGAAGCAGCGTTAATGGTTAGTAAAACATTAACAGAGGTAGCTAAAGTATTGAAACCGGGGATGACAACTTTAGACATCGATAAAATTTGTGCAGATTTTTGTAAGGCTAATAATGCAATACCATCTTTCTATAATTATCGAGGATATCCGCATCATATATGTGCATCTGTTAACGATGTAGTGGTTCATGGTTTTCCAAATAATGCACCTTTAAAAAATGGTGATATCGTTTCTATTGATATGGGTGTGATATTAAATGGATGGCATGGCGATCATGCGTATACTTTTATACTTGGCGAGGTTAGTCCGGAAGTTGTACAACTCGTAAAAGTTACCAAAGAATCTTTATACAAGGGAATTGAAAAAGCAACAATCAATAATCGAGTAGGAGATATTTCATTTTCTATTCAAGACCATACCGAACGTAAATATGGTTATGGTGTGGTCCGAGAATTAGTGGGTCATGGGTTGGGTAAAAGTTTACACGAAGATCCTCAAGTTCCAAACTATGGGAAAAGAGGCAGTGGGCCTAAGATGAAAGAAAATTTAGTATTGGCAATCGAACCCATGATTAATCTGGGTGTGAAAGAAGTATATACCGATGATGACGGCTGGACCGTAAGAACTGCAGATGGCAAGCCGTCTGTGCATTTTGAACATGATGTTTGTGTGAAAAGAAATCAAGCTTTAATTTTGTCTGACTTCAGTATTATCGAAGCAGCAGAAAAAGCAAATCCACACTTGAACAGTTCTTATTATTAGCTTTTGTATCTTACAGCAAAACTGTAGACAGATGCAAAAAATTATTGTTGGACTTTTTTTATTTCTTTCAGGACTTACTGCTTCTGCACAATCAAAAGAAGTTTTAAATATTCGAGCTTTCCGTGTAAAAATGATGCATCAATGGTTAGAAGAGTATACTGCTTTTCTTAGTATTCCCAATATTGCATCTGATACCATTCATATTCAAAAAAATGCCGCTTTCATTCAGCAAATGATGAAGCGTAGGGGCATTACGAATGTGCAATTATTATCTCCCAAAACTTTAGGAATACCTCCAGCTATTTATGGGGAAGTTAATAATCCAGGGGCTACTAAAACGATTATCTTTTACGCGCATTACGATGGGCAGCCGGTTGATTCTACAAAATGGGCAAAGGGTTTACATCCATTTAAACCTACTTTAATTAATGGGTCTTTAGAAAATCAAGCAACCCTTATTCAATGGCCTAGTCAAACTGATGAAATAGACCCTCAATGGCGGATATATGCAAGAGGCGCATCAGATGATAAAGCTGGAGTTATGTCAATATTATCTGCTTATGAATCTATCACTCAATCTGGCTATCATCCTTCCTATAACTTAAAATTTTTCTTTGAAGGGGAAGAGGAAGCAGGTTCAGATCATTTATATGAAATCCTTGAAAAATATGCTCCACAATTAAAAAGCGATCTTTGGATTATTTGTGATGGACCAGTTCATCAATCAGGAAAAAAAATGGTTTCTTTTGGGGTTCGTGGCGATACGCACATAGAATTAACTGTTTATGGAAGTAGACGGCCCTTGCATAGTGGTCATTATGGTAATTGGGCCCCTAATCCTGGAATGATGTTGTCGAAATTATTGTCAAGTATGAAAGACGATAATGGGAAGGTTTTAGTAAAGGGATTTTATGATGATGTAATCCCACTTTCTATAAAAGAAAAAGCAGCATTAAAAGATATTCCTTCCCCGGATGTTTCATTGAAAAATGAGTTAGGATTTTTAGTGCAAGAAAACAATCAACTCACTTTGGCTGAATCAATTCTTAATCCTTCATTAAATATCAACGGGCTACAGAGTGCGAATGTGGGGAAGTTGTCGAGTAATATTATTCCTACATCAGCTACAGCATCACTCGATCTTCGGTTGGTTTTAGGAAATGATTTTAGAAAACAACAGAACAAAGTTGTTGCACATATTAAAAAGCAAGGCTATTATGTGATAGATAGAGAACCCACAGAAACTGATAGAAAAATGTATCCGAAAATTGCTAAAGTTATTTTAAGTGAGGGATACAATGCTCAAAGAACCTCAATGGATCTCCCAATAGCACAAAAAGTGATTGATGCTGTAAAATCAACAACCAAGGATCAAATTGTCTTAATGCCTTCTGTGGGTGGCAGTTTGCCATTATATGTTTTCGAAAAATATTTAAATGCAAAGACTATTACTGTTCCGATAGCAAATCATGACAATAACCAGCACGCAGAAAATGAAAATATTCGTTTATTAAATTTGTGGAATGGTATCGAAACATTTGCAGCCATTATGTTGATGAAATAAAAAGTATGCCCAAAAAATTAATTGTAATAGGAGGAGGTGCTGCAGGTTTTTTTTGTGCAGTAAATGCTGCAAGAATGGATCCTAATTTAGAGGTAATTGTAGTTGAGAAAAGTAATAAACTATTAGCAAAAGTAAAAGTGAGTGGCGGTGGAAGATGCAATACAACTCATGCCTGTTTTGAAATATCGGAATTAGTTAAAAAATATCCACGAGGTCAACAGTTTCTAAAAAAGGCATTTCATTATTTTAATACTACCGATACCATACAATGGTTTGCAGAGAGAAATGTATCATTGATTAAAGAGGCCGACTGTAGAATGTTTCCAGCAACTAACGACTCTCAAACTATCATCAATTGTTTATTACAAGAAGCTGATAAATATGGTGTAAAAATTTTATTGCATACAGAAATTAAAATTATCGAAAAAAATGCTACCCTCTTTATTTTAACTACTTCGAATCGAAAAAAATTAGAAGCGGAATATTTATGTGTTGCTTGTGGGGGCTATCCAAAATCTGCCATGTTTGATTGGTTATCAGCGCTAGGACATACCATTGAAACTCCAGTACCTTCCTTATTTACTTTCAACATGCCCGGCAATAAAATCAGTGCTTTAATGGGCCTTTCAGTTCCCATGGCAACAGTAAAAATAATGGGTACTAAATTAATTGAAAAAGGTCCCTTATTAATTACTCATTGGGGGATGAGCGGCCCTGCTATTCTTAAATTATCTGCATGGGGGGCTAGAACCCTAGCAGATGCTTCTTATAAATTTACCATTATGGTGAATTGGTTGAGTGATGATACGGAGCAAAGTTTGCGTGCGTCATGGCATAACTTAAGAAATGAACTTGCTGCTCAAAAAATGGCCAATAAAAATCCATTTGGGATGCCTAATAGACTTTGGAATTACCTTTTAGTTTTGTCTGAAATAAAAGAGGAAACCAGGTGGGGGGATCTTCCATCGAAAGAACAAAACAAATTAATTAAAAACTTGACGGCTGGTGAATTTATTGTAAATGGTAAAACCACATTTAAAGACGAGTTTGTTACTTGTGGCGGAATTAAATTAAGCGAAATTGATCCCAATTCCATGCAGAGTAAAAAAATAGAACAGCTTTATTTTGCTGGAGAAATAATGGATATCGATGGGGTTACCGGAGGATTTAATTTTCAGAACGCCTGGACTAGTGGTTGGATTGCAGCTAATGCAATAACAAGGGCATAAAAAAGCGCCCAATTCCTTTTTGGTAGGGCGCTTTGAAGTATCAATTTATGTTTATCCCTTTTTCTTGGAAGCTTCCTTATTTGCCTTAAAGCGCTTATCAGGAGTACCATCTTTTTTAGTTGGTCCAGCTGCTTTTGCTGCTTCTTTATTTGCTTTATAACGCATGTCAGGGGTTCCGTCTTTTTTTGTAGGACCAGCAGGGGCTGCTGCTGCTTTAGCTGCAGGTGCCGCTTTTTCGGTTTTTGCTTTTTCTGCTGGTTTAGCTTTTTCAGCTTCTTTTTTCTGAGCAATACTCAGGCTAGTCATGAATACAAATGCCGTAATGGCTAATAACATTTTTTTCATTTGGCTAATTTTTAAGTTTTATTGTTGTGGTTAAGTTAAGCAACATGTTCGAATACCCCAATTAGTTTGCCATAAATTTTATTTAATAATATCGAAGTGGCAGTCTGCTCAATAATTATATTGATTGGATTTTAATTATAAAAAAAATAATATTGAAAAAATCCCAAGGAATTCTTAAATTAAAGATTCAAAACTAGCGTATGAGAAAAGTAAACGACATTCTTAAAAGAAAAGGAAATACAGTTAGTACGGTGTCTCCAAACCTCTCTGTAATTGAAGCTTTAGAAATAATGGCAGAGAAAAACATCGGCGCTCTTGTGGTAGTAGAGAATGATTCATTTATCGGCATTATTACCGAAAGAGATTATTCAAGAAAAATTGTTTTAAAGGGGAAGAGTTCCAGTGATACCCCAGTTTCTGAAATCATGTCTACTGATTTTCCATCGGTTCTAATAAATGATACAGTTGAGAAATGTATGCAATTGATGGCTTCGAATAGAATTCGCTATTTGCCTGTTATTGAAAAAGACAAGTTAGTTGGAATCATTTCAATCAACGATGTTGTTACAGAAACTATTCTTACACAGCAAGAAACAATTTCTCATTTGCATTCTTATATTCAGTCTTAAAAATAATGATAGCCCCAGGCTGAATACTGGGGCTATCATTATTTTTATTTTAAAGGAATTGCAAACGAAACTGTATTACTCGGTGTATTACTTAGGCTTGGAAAAATAGTTTGATTGCTAATAGGTTCGTTATAGGAATCTGTTAAGAAGCTATCCCCGTAAGCCTTCACATAAATAGTTTGACCTTTATTAAAGCCCAGTGATTCAAACCATCTAGTTGTCATGTTATAATTATCGAATTGATTTGCGGCACCAGATGATTTTATTTTGTAATCAGCTTGGTAATTCGAAGCATTCACATTTGCATTGTCAGAAAAAAATAGGTGTACCCATTTTTCTTTACCTGAGGTATTATCAAATACAGGAACAATATGCAAACCATTGGTGCCTAATTGTTGGAGGGCAGGTTCAAATGCCTGAATAATGATATTACTGATTGCTAGTGTTGAATTTACTGCCATAGACTCACTTTTTTTAATTAATGTAGTTGCATGATTAGCTGCTTCATGATATAAGCCCATAATTTTACCAGTTCCAAATCCAGTCTTCGAATAACTAATATCATAAGTTCCTGAAGGAATTGAATCCAATTGGAATTTACCATCAATACTAGTCTGTGAACTAATTGTAGTATGATCAATACTAACAGATATACCGCTTTTATCAGATATTGCTTTTCCATCTTCATCGTACAATAAAATTTGACCCGCTATATTTCCGCGCGTATTATTTGCTTGAATAACATCTGGAACTGTGATGGAATGATGATCACTGTTTTTGCCGCATCCTATCAAGAGAATTGTTAGAATAGCTATTGTTTTTTTCATGTTTTTTTTGGAAACAAATATAATCTTTAGGTAATATTTGAGGGGTATTGACGAAAAAGTAACAAAAAATGAATTTAGTTGATGGATAAATGAAGGAAAAGCTTGTGTTTTTAAGCTAAAAACCCTTGTTTTAAGTGCTATTCCCTTACCTTTGCAGCCCCGAATTATAAACCCTCGGGGGATATATTATGCAATTTTTCTTGAAACAATTAAACGCAGATGCACAGGAGAACGCTGCAGCTTCAGAAGCTGTTGAAGTTCCTACTGCGACAACAAATGCACCTGTAGCAGAAGAAGTGGCTGAAGCCCCTACTGCAATCATGGCAGCACCAGTTGCTGTTGAAACTGCACATGATGATTTCGATTGGAGCATTGACAAACGTAATGTTAGCTCTTATGCAGAAACTGAAAGAATGAAGTACGATAAAGTGTATGATGACACTTTTGTACAAATCGCTGATGGCGAAATCGTAAGAGGTGCGGTAGTTGCTTTAACTAAAACAGATGTTGTAATCAACATTGGTTTTAAAAGTGATGGCTTGATTTCTTTGAACGAATTCCGCGATGTTCAGGGATTGAAAATTGGTGATGATGTAGAAGTAATGGTAGTTGAGAAAGAAGACAGAGGTGGAAATCTACACTTGAGCCGTAAATCTGCAAGAATCTTCCGTGCTTGGGAGCGTATTGTAGAAGTTCACAAAACTGGAGAAGTTATTACGGGTACTGTTACCAGCAAAACCAAAGGTGGTTTGATTGTTGATGTATTTGGAATGGAAACTTTCTTACCAGGATCTCAGATCGATGTGAAGCCAGTAACTGATTACGATCAGTTTGTAGGTAAAACTATGGAGTTTAAAGTAGTTAAGATCAACGAAACAATTAAGAATGCCGTTGTATCACATAAAGCATTAATCGAAAGCGATATCGAAGCACAACGTGCTGAGATCATGAGCAAACTAGAAAAAGGCCAGGTATTAGAAGGTGTGGTAAAAAATATCACAGACTTCGGTGCATTTATGGACTTAGGTGGTTTGGATGGTTTATTATACATCACCGATATTTCATGGGGTCGCATTTCTCACCCAAGCGAAGTGGTGAAGATGGATCAGAAATTACAAGTGGTGGTTTTAGATTTCGACGACGACAAAAAACGTATCAGCCTTGGATTAAAGCAATTAACTCCTCACCCTTGGGATGTGTTGCCTGAAGGTTTAGCTGAAGGTTCTGTTGTAAAAGGTAAAGTAGTAAATATTGAAGATTACGGTGCTTTCTTAGAAATTCAACCTGGTGTTGAAGGTCTAGTTCACGTATCTGAAATCACTTGGGCTAACACTCCTATCAACGCTAAAGAATTCTTTAAGTTGGGTGATGAGTACGAAGCAAAAGTAGTTACTCTAGATAAAGATGCACGTAAGATGAGCTTGAGCATCAAACAAATGAGTCAAGATCCTTGGAGCACAATTGAAACTAAATTCCCTGAAAACAGCAAGCACAAAGGTTTAGTGAAGAATATCACTCCTTATGGCGTATTTGTTGAATTGGAACCAGGTATTGGTGGAATGATTCATATCAGCGACTTAAGCTGGTTGAAGCGTTTCAATCACCCAACAGATTATACAAAAGTTGGTGAGTATATCGACATTATTATCTTGAGCATCGATAAGGAAAACCGCAAATTGCAATTAGGACATAAGCAATTAGAAGAAGATCCTTGGAATGCATTAGAAGATACTTTCGCAGTAGGAACTATTCATGAAGGAACTGTTACTCGTAAAGACGATAAAGGCGCATTAGTACAATTACAATATGGTTTAGAAGGATTCACTCCTAACCGTCACTTGAATAAAGAAGATGGTTCAACTGTGAAATCTGATGAAACTACTCAGTTTGTTGTGATCGAATTCGATCGTAACGAAAAACGTATTGTATTGAGTCATGCACGTATCTGGGAAGCAGCTGTAGCTGAAGTGAAAGAAACTGCAAAGAAAGAAGCAAAAGCTGAATCAGAAAGCACTAAGAAAGCAGTTAAGAACATTCAGGCTAAAGTAGAAAAAACTACTTTGGGCGACTTGAGTGCACTTGCTGAAATTAAGGCTAAACTGCAGGAAGGCGAAGGAGACAAACAATAATTGTCAGTTTTCAATACAAAAAGGCTGTTCCGCTCAGGCGAAACAGCCTTTTTAGGTAAATCTTAACGAGCGGTAAGGCTAAACTAGAATACGAGTTTATATATTGCCCGATAATAACTAATTTTGCCCACTTGTATGAATAGGATTCTCTCATTTTTGATTTTGGTTTTACTTTTTAGCTCATGCTCGAACAAGTTTTCGAAAATTGTGAAGAGTAAGGATTTTGAGTATAAACACAAGATGGCTGATAAATATTATGAGGCGAAAAACTATAATTACGCGCAACAGCTCTATGAGGATATATTCCCTTTTATAAAAGGTACTCCAGGATATGAAGAAGCTTATTACAAATTTGCCTATTCTTATTACTACGAGAAAGACTATTTGAATGCGGAGAATTTATTCAAAAGTTTCGTAGAAAGTTTTCCGAACAGTACTAAAGTTGAGGAGTGCGATTATATGCGGGCAAATTGCTATTTTAAGCAATCGCCTAAAATCGACTTGGATCAGACCAATACTAATAAAGCTATCGGTTTGATGCAAACATTTATCAATACGCATCCTAATTCTTCAAAGAGTAAAGAAGCAGCTGACATCATTGATAAGTGCAGAGAGAAATTGGAAGCTAAAGATTTTAAGAGCGCAGGTTTGTATTTCGACCTGGGTTTTTTTAAGGCAGCAGCCATTGCGTTTGGAAATGTTTCTGATAACTTTCCGGATTCAAAAAAAGCAGATGAGTATAAATTACTTGTTATCAAGTCTTACTATAAATACGCTGAAATGAGTTTTGAAGAGAAGCAAAGAGAGCGTTACGAAAAAGTGGTGTTTGAATGTGCTGATTTTAATGAACGTTTTAGCGGAAGTAAATACTTGTCAGAAGTAGCCAAATACAAAACACAATCAAATAATTTTTTAAAAAACCTGAAAAAATGAGTAAATTAAGAAGGCAAATGAGCGCTAACACTGCCAGCGTTGTGGAAACCAAAAGCCTGATTGAAATCAAAGCAAAAACAGGTAACTTATACGAATCTATTGCAATTATTGCTAGAAGAGCTAACCAGATAAACATTTCTTTGAGAGAAGAATTGCACAATAAACTGGAAGAATTTGCTTCTCATACCGATAGTTTGGAAGAAATTCATGAAAATAAAGAGCAAATTGAAATATCAAGAGCGTATGAGAAAATGCCTAACCCGGCCATTCTTGCAACTCAAGAATTCATGGAAAACAAAATTTACCATAGAAGAAATAACGAACAAGACTTGTTCCGTTAATATAAAATTGTTCTAAATAATAGAAAACGACAGCAACTGCTGTCGTTTTTTGTTATTTTCAGGTTCTAATTAGGTTGATACCAAACCATGAATAAAAAAAATATTCTCTTAGCACTATCTGTTTGTCTTATTTCAATACATGCTCATTCTCAGGAGTTGAATGCACGCGTAACCGTGATGTCGAATAAAGTGGGTACCTCGGTTGATAAAAAAGTATTCAATACCCTGCAAAATCAACTAACCAATTTCCTGAATACCAGAAAATGGACAAATGATAACTACCGAGTAAATGAAAAAATAGATTGCAGTTTTATTATAAATATTGAATCGGTTGTTGAAACCAATGTTTATAAAGGAAGTATTGCAATTCAAGCAGCGCGCCCCGTTTATAATTCATCCTATAAAGCTGCCCTCATCAACTTTCAGGAGCCTGATTTTTTATTCAAATACATAGAATTTCAGCCTGTTGAATTTAATGATTCAAGGGTTCAGGGAACAGAAGCCAGTGTTGCAAACCTAACTGCTGTTTTTGCATTTTATGCTTATACCATTATAGGAATGGATAATGATTCATTTAGTCCGAAATCTGGTGAAGTAAATTTTACACGGGCACAGAATATAGTTACGAATGCACCGGAAGGAAAAGGTATTACTGGTTGGAGTGTTTTTGATGGATTAAGAAACAGGTACTGGCTCAATGAAAATATTGTGAATAGCAGGTATAATATTATACACGATATTATCTATTCTTATTATCGTTCTGGATTAGATAAAATGTATGACAATGAAGCTGAAGCGCGTTCCAATATATTACAGGCACTAATTCAATTGAAGGCTTTTAATAGAGAGAATCCTAATACTATGATCCTTCAGTTTTTTATGCAAGGAAAATCTCAGGAGATAATCGGAATCTTTAAAAATGCTATGCCACAGGAGAAATCTAGAATTATAGAAATTGTTAGTGAAATAGATATCGTAAATGCAGCAAAATATAAACAGGAATTACAATGAGAATGAGGTATGTTATGATGATTATTTTTTCTGTACTTATTATGGTTGCTTGCAAAACAAAGAATACCAATAATACATTACTCCCCATAAATTCCATGAAGCTGGTATTGTGGGATATTCTCAAGGCGGATGAATGGTATACGCAAACTAGTATTCGAGATACTTTACATAAAAGGTTGAACGAAAATTTTCAGATTTACGAACAGGTTTTTCAAATTCACCATGTCAGTAAAAAACAGTTTTATGATAGCTATAAATTCTTTGAAACACATCCTGATCAGTTTAAAACCTTAATCGATTCTGTAATTGCTGTGGGTGATAGAGATAAAGTAATTGAAAAATCTAGCCCCATACCAGTGAGCCCTCAATAATGTACTTCAATCAGTTTATTGAATTCGAAACCTTTTTCTTGTATTTATGAACCTTTCAATTAACTAATTGTTCTGATTTTATGCTTTCTTTCTGATGAAGCTTTAGAATGAAATCGTATTTTGCAACACTAAAAACCATATAAATGAGTATTCAAGTAGGCGAAAAAGCCCCCGTTATTTCTTTGTACGATACAGATAAAAATCAAGTATCACTAGGTGGTACAGATAAAAATACTGTTATCCTTTTCTTTCCTCTGGCATTTACAGGAGTTTGTACAGCAGAACTTTGTAATATTAGAGACAATATCGGTTTATACAATAACACCAATGCACAAGTATTAGGTGTTTCCGTTGATTCACTTTTTGTGCTAGGTAAATTCAAAGGAGAACAAAATCTGAATTTCCCTTTATTAAGTGATTTTAATAAAGTAGCAGCAAAGGCTTATGGAGTTTTATATGAAACTTTCCCGGCATTTGAAATGCAGGGAGTTAGTAAAAGAGCGGCTTTTGTGGTAGATAATTCAGGCGTGGTTCGTTATGCTGAAGTATGCCCAACACCTGGCGACTTGCCAAATTTTACAGCTATTCAAGAATGTTTAGCCTCTTTATAAGCTTAAAATAAAAGAGTTGGCCATACAACGTTTTCGTTAATGGCCGACTCTTTTGTTATATTATTAGCCCGATTAACTTGATATTCTCGGGTTTATTGCTTTATTTTGTTATGTGATTATGCGTATGAAGTATTTATACACCTTCCTTTTAATTAGTATTTCAGTAGTTGGTAGCAGCTTTGTTACAACTATTGGGGGCGGTGAGACAATGGTCACTACTAAAATCACAAAAGCATATCCCAACCCAGCTACCTCGTATATCATCTTTGAATTTGATAAATCGGTTGATCGAAGTTACTCTCTTCAAGTTTTTGCTTTCTACGGGAAAAAAATGACTGAAATACACATTAATGAGAGTAAAATAAATATCAATTTAGATGATAATTACATGCGAGGACTCTATATCTATCAACTGGTTGATATTAGTGGTAAGATTGTAGAATCTGGTAAATTCCAGGTAAATAAATAATTCTTTACCTATCACATACTTCAACAATCAAGAACTTTAAATAGTTAGTATTTTCCATGCCCCATATAATTGGATGGTCGCTGGATTGAGCTTGAAAAACTACTTGTCTAATACGCTTTCTGGCATCCTTTGCCGCTTGATCAATACACTGTAAAAACATTTCCGGATTTACCAGATTAGTACAACTGGAAGTAACCAGAAATCCTCCATTTTTAAGAAGCTTCATGCCTCTTAAATTTATTTCTTTATAACCAGTTAATGCTTTAGCAATATTTTCTCTGCTCTTAGTAAATGCAGGAGGGTCGAGCATTACTACATCAAATTTCTTTCCATCTTTTCCCCACTGCTTCAATACATCAAAAGCATTCATAGCTTCGAACTTGCAAATTTCATCCAATCCGTTCAAAGCTGCATTTTTATTCGCTTGTGCTACTGCTTGTTCAGAAATATCAAGACCTAAAACACTTTTCGCTCCATAATGAGCAGCATGGATTTCAAATGTTCCTGTATAAGTAAAAGCACCTAATACATCGGCTCCAACTACAATATTTTTGATGGCTCTTCGATTATCCTGTTGGTCTAAAAAATAGCCGGTTTTTTGTCCGTTTTCAATATCAACAAAAAATTTCAAACCGTTTTCCGTTATTTGAATATTGGTATCGAATGGAGCTGTTAAGAATCCTTTTTGTTGAGGTAATCCTTCAAGACCTCTTACTGGAACATCATTACGTTCATAAATTCCCTTCGTTTGAAATATAGATTGTAAACTTTTTACAATCGCATCTTTCCATTTATCAATGCCTAAAGAAAGCGTTTGTATCACGAAATAATCGTTGAACTTATCAATTATTAATGCAGGTAGTTCATCGGCTTCTCCAAAAACGAGTCGGCAATTTTCGGTATAACCAAGTTTTTGTCGGTACTGCCATGCTTTTAAAATCTTTCTATAAAAAAAAGGTTCATCGATCGTTTCTTGTTTACGCGTTAATAATCTTACAAGGATCTGTGACTGTGGATTAATATAGCCTCTTCCTGCATATTTTTCGGCACTATAATAAACATCTACAATATCTCCAGCAATTACTTCACCTTCCATTTTCTCAACTTCATTTCCATAAACCCAAGGATGACCATTTGCTATACGAGGAGCAATTTTTTTTCGAAGAAATACTTTTGTCATTGGGCAAATATAGGTGAATGCAATAGCTAGGCCAATAAGCCCTTTCAATTGAAGATTACATCTTCTGTCAATTTAAGTGCGAAATGTGTCCCAATTGCCTTTATTGTTAGTTATCCCTGTCATTTTTTCCCTTTCCTTTGCTTGGCAAAATTTTTGACAAGGTACAGGACAATGTTTTTTTATGACTCAAGAAGAAAAAGTGGTGCAGCAGAACGCCGAAAACGAACAAATCGATATTAATACTGACGAAAATGCAGCTGGTAGTTCCAATTTAACCGAGCCTTTAGCTGAAGAGTCGGAATTAGAAAAATTGCAACTAGAATTGCAGGAGCAAAAGGATAAGTATTTACGATTGATGGCTGAATTTGATAATTTTCGCAGAAGAACTGCAAAAGAGCGTCTCGATTTGATTCAAACAGCTGGTAAAGATGTTATTGTATCATTATTAGATGTTTTAGACGATTGTGATCGTGCTGAAAAACAATTGAATTCAAATGCTGATATTGCTTTACAAAAAGAAGGCATTCAAATTGTGTTTAATAAAATTCGTTCTACCCTTTATGGAAAAGGGGTAAAAGCGATGGAAAGCATCCATACCGAATTTGATGTAGAAAAGCACGAAGCCATCACAGAAATTCCAGCACCGAAGCCTCATCTTAAAGGTAAAATTCTGGATGAAGTAATGAAAGGATATTACCTTAATGATAAATTGATTCGTTTTGCCAAAGTAGTTGTTGGTAATTAATTGCATACTTATTAGCACATGAAAAGAGACTTTTATGAAATACTAGGCGTAACTAAATCAGCTACAGCAGATGAGATTAAAAAAGCTTATCGAAAAGTGGCGATGCAGTTTCACCCGGATCGCAATCCTGGCGATAAAGAAGCCGAAGAGAAATTTAAAGAAGCGGCTGGCGCTTATGAAATACTAAGTGATGCAGATAAAAGAGCCAAATATGATCGTCATGGACATGCGGCATTTGGACCTGGAACAGGCGGAGGCAGTGGTTTTGGCGGCGGCATGAATACCGATGATATCTTCAGTCAATTCGGCGATATTTTTGGCGACGATATGTTTAGTAATTTCTTTGGAGGAGGAGGTCGTTCCAGAGGTGGCGGTGGAGGAAGAGCTAGAGGTCAGAGAGGAAGCAATTTGCGCATCAAGCTAAAACTCAATTTTGAGGAAATGTCGAAAGGCGTGACCAAGAATGTGAAAGTTAAAAAGCACGTTTCTTGTAATACCTGTGCTGGTAGTGGCGCAAAAGATAAAGGAAGTGTTCAAACTTGTAATACTTGTAATGGTAGTGGTCAGGTTAGAAGAGTGTCTAATACATTTCTCGGACAGATGCAAACTGTTACAACTTGTCCTACCTGTAATGGGGAAGGCACTACAGTAACAGCAAAATGCACCAGCTGTAAAGGAGAAGGAAGGGTATACGGTGAGGAAACGATTAGCATTGATATACCTGCGGGTGTGCATGAAGGCATGCAATTGAGCATGAATGGAAAAGGCAATGCCGGAGAAAGAGGGGGAGCAAATGGTGATTTAATTATTCAAATCGAAGAAGAGGCACATGCAGAATTACAACGTGATGGATTAAATGTTGCCTTTGATTTGCACATCTCATTTCCTGATGCCACTTTCGGTACACAGGTAGAAGTTCCAACCATTGATGGCCGTGCAAAAATTAAAATCCCCCCAGGAACGCAGAGTGGAAAAATTTTCCGTTTAAAAGGAAAGGGCTTCCCTGAAGTACAAGGTTATACAAGAGGTGATCAATTAATACATGTAAATGTTTGGACTCCACAACATGTGTCTTCAGAGGAAAAAGCAATACTTGAAAAATTAAATCATAGCGAAAATTTCAAACCTAATCCGAATAAAAGTGATAAGAGCTTTTTTGATCGGGTAAGAGAAGCATTTAGTTAAAAAAAAGCCGTTGAATATTCAGCGGCTCTTTTTTTTGATTTATTAATTTTGACTTTTACTTTTTTTCTCTTCAATTATTTGATAGATCTCTTTAATATTTCTTCCGTATCCGTCATAGTCTAATCCGTAACCTAATACAAATTTATTGGGGATAGAAAAACAGCAGTAATCAATTTTTATATTAAATTCTGTAGCATCTGGTTTATGTAATAAGATGGCCACTTTTAAAGAGGCAGGTTGTTGATTCAAAAGCTGAGGAAGAAACTCATTCATTGTTTTACCTGTATCAATAATGTCTTCTAAAATAACTACATGTCTATTATGAATGTCTGTATCAAGTCCAATAGCAGTAATAACCTGACCAGTTGATTTTGTTCCTTTATAGGAAGCTAGTTTGATGAAACAAATTTCTGCTTCAATAGAAAGATATTTAAAAAGATCTGCTGCGAACATAAATGATCCGTTCAATATTGCAATGAACAACGGTTTTTTATCTGCGTAATCAATATCTAATTGCTCAGCTAATTCTTTTACTTTTTCTTGTATTAAAGCTTCGGGCAAGAATGGTTCAAATGCTTTGTCGTGCAGATGTATAATTGACATGATAGAATTATTTAGGTAGGTTAACGGTATTGCTATTTGCTAATATGTTTGGTGCTCTTAAGTTTATTTTATCGCCATCACGCAATGGGGTATCTTTCTTCAATTTATTATATTCTAATAAACTTTCTAATCTAACTCCTTCAATCTGACTGATGATGGCAAGTGTTTCATTGTTTGTAGATATATGAAAATCTGAGGCCCCTTTTTTTAATTTCTTTTCTAAGAAAATCAATTGGTCTTCTGATAAAATATCTGATTCAGAAAGCTCATTGAACTCAATAAGTTTACTCAAAGAAATATTATAATTGTTGGCAATGCTTAGTAATGAAACACCAGCTTCTGCATAAATTACACGGGAATGATTTATTGTAAAAACAGTTTTAGGATAATTAGAAATCTTTTTTATTTCAGTTTCATTGTTCACCTGTTTTTTCACTTCTATCTCTGCTTCATTTTTTTCTTCAGGATCTGTAGCCTCAATTGATTTTTTGACAATAACTGGTTCCATTTCAGCAACTGGAGCAGCGGAGTTCGTTTGGGAACTGGGTTGATTGATAATTCTTTGCTTTTTTAAATTTTTATTACTAACAATATTACTTGAAGTTGTTTCAGTAAATGGTTTGCCTAAGGCAGCCAAACTGTACTGTTGCAATTGATAATCATTTATCAATTTTAATAATCTTTGGGGATAGTCTTTTTCTGTAGCGTATCCTGCTTTTTTTAATCCATAAGCCCAACCAGAATCATCAGTTGGTTCTAGTTTAAATAGAAAAGCATACCATTCACGAGTCATTAAAAAATTGGAATGGTCTTTATAAGAATCTGCTGCAGATGGATAAACTCTGAAGCATTCTTTTTTTAAATCGTCATCATGGTAAGTTTTTTGACCTGTCCACTCGGTTTTACATTTAATCCCAAAATGATTATTCGCATTAACAGCCAAATCGCTTTCTCCAAATTGAGATTCTAATATTCCTTGAGCTAATGTAATTGATGCAGGGATTCCAGTTCTTTGCATTTCTGAAATTGCCAGGTCTTTATATTTATTGATATAAGCCTCTGCTCTCTCACGTTGCGCATGAAGACTTGAACTGATTATCAAAAAAACATATAGAATAATTTGCTTCATGAATGCTTCAATTTAATGAGAAATAAACCATCTCTAATTGTCAATAATACTTGTTCTGTTCTTTCGTCGGCCTTTACATGTTCATTGAATGCTTGTATGGCTTTAGCATTTTTACCCGATATGAGATCTTCCAGCACTTGCCCGTGAAATAAAACATTATCTACAATAATCCAGCCATTTTTACTTAATCTAGGAATGATTAATTCGTAATAATCAATATAACCAGTTTTGTCAGCATCTATAAATACTAAATCCCATTCATAGGGAAGGGTAGGTATGATCTCTTTGGCATTCCCAATATGCAAATGTATTTGCTTATGTATGCTTGATTTACTAAAATTTGATACGGCTGTTTGGGCATCTTCCGGTCTTAATTCGATAGTATGAAGTTCTCCTGAATTTGTTAAGCCCTCCGCCAAACAAAGTGCACTATAGCCTGTAAAGCTGCCAATTTCAAGGATTCTTTCCGGGCGCACCATTTTACTCAAAAAGGAGAGCATCTTTCCTTGAACGGGACTGCTAAGCATATGGGCATGCGGATGCGAGCTATTTGTTTCGCTTTGTATTTGCTCTAATAAAGCAATTTCAGGCGAGCTATATTTTTCAGCGTATGCTTCAACAAGTGGATGGACCAATTCCATCGGGCGAAATTAATCTATTCTTTGACTGTTTGAGGCTTGGATACCATTAAAAGTCCTAAAAAGGTAATCAAGCCATTGATGATTAATAATTCTGGTCCTAATTTGAAGCCCCATAACAAGCTATCTTGATTGTAATCGATTAAAAAACAGAGGAATGGGGCTGCCAAGCAAATGAATGGAACTAGTTTATCTGTTACATTTCTTTTTAATAATATACCAAATGAAAATAATCCTAAAATTGGGCCATAAGTATAACTAGCCACTTTCAAAATTACAGTAATCATACTGGCACTATTCACCTGTTTAAATAGTAGTACAAACAAAAGAAATACAAATGCAAATGAAAGGTGTACTCTTTGACGGATTTTTTTCTTTTTTTCATCTGTTAGAGAACCATTTCTTTGGATGCCTAATATGTCTATACAAAAGGTTGATGTTAAGGCTGTAATAGCCCCGTCAGCACTTGGAAACAGAGCAGAGATAAGTGCAATAATAAAAATTACAGAAACAAATGGGGGCATATGATGCAGTGCGATGGCTGGAAATAATTTATCACCAATTTCGGTAACTCCTTGTTGACCAGCAAAAAGATATAATAATCCGCCTAGATATAGAAAAATTAAAATAGAAAAGGCAAGAACAATAGACATGGAGATAACATTTTTTTGAGAGTCTTTCAAATTTTTAACAGAGATATTTTTTTGCATCATTTCCTGATCCATGCCTGTCATCGTTACTGTTATAAATGCTCCAGCCAATATTTGTTTAACAAAATAAAGCCGGTCCATCGGGTTCGTAAAGAAAATTTTAGAGTATCCTTTTTGCGACATCGCTTCTATACTACCTGCAAATCCGATGTGAAGATTATTTAAAATATACACCACACAAATGATTAGACCTAATAGCATACAGCTAGTTTGAAGTGTATCGGTCCATACAATAGTTTTTACACCTCCTTCAAAAGTGTACAAAAGAATCATTGATAATATAATGAGTGTTGTGACCCAAAATGGTACACCAAAACTATTTAGGATAGCATCCTGTAAAATATTAACTACCAAATATAAACGGGCCGTTGCCCCTAGAATTCGAGATAAGATAAAAAATGAAGCACCTGTTTTATATGATTTAAATCCAAGACGTGTCATTAAATAATTATAAATCGAGGTAAGATTTAATCGATAATAAAGTGGTAAGAGAACATAAGCAATTAGAATATAACCTAGAATATATCCGATTGTTAATTGAAAGTAAGCAAAGCCTTCCTTAGCCACATTCCCAGGTACACTTACAAAAGTAACACCGCTTAATGAAGTACCCACCATCCCGAATGCTACTAGCATCCAATTACTACTTTTATTACCTATAAAAAAAGATTCGTTGGTACTATTTTTTCCAGTAAACCAAGCTACAGAAAGTAGCGTTAAGAAGTAGATGATTACAAATGAAAAAAGTAGCAATGGTGACATAAAGAATAGATTAACGTTTTAAAAAATGAAATCTAGTAAAGATAATTCAGCTAATTTTCAGTTGTAAATGTAGTGTTATGAAAATTAAATGCTTTGCAGTTTTTTGTGGATCTAAATCTGGAAAAGATAGCATGTATGAAAAACATGCTAGTGATCTGGGTAAAATGATGAGTGAAAATAATATTAGTCTTGTTTACGGAGGAGGTAATAAAGGCCTAATGGGTAAGGTTGCTAATGCAGTAATGGAAAATGGTGGAAAAGTAATTGGTATTATTCCTGAAATTTTAATGCAATGGGAACATGGACATGAAGGAATAACAGAACTTATAGTTGTAAAAGATATGCATATTCGAAAAAAAATGATGTACGATCAGTGTGATGCTGCAATAATACTTCCTGGTGGAAATGGGACGCTTGATGAAATGTTTGAAATGCTAACTTGGAACAATCTCAATATACATGATAAGAAAATTGTTTTATTAAACTCTAATGGATATTACACTCATTTAATGGCACATATAGAAATGATGGATATCCAGGGATTTTTATATGCAAACTGGCGAGACCGGCTCATAGTTTGTAATAGTCCAGAAGAAATTATTTCTTACCTGGTTTAAGATACATACCAAAGCCGGCTTTGAAAACAGGAATGGGATCATTAAATTGATCTCGATAGGGTGAATTTTTATTTTGTAAAACGTCGATCATAAGCGTCACAAAGGAATAGCGATTCCCGATGAAATGTGATCCGTAACCCACACCCACAAGCAGGCTGCCAACATTATAATTGTATTTAAGAGAATTGCCAGTTGACATATCTTTTTGATTAGAATTGATCCAGTTATATTCTGGTTGAATTTGAATATGAAAGAAACTAACAGGCCAGATCCTAATAAAGTTACCTGCACCATAGCTTAAGTTTTGGTATTTCACGGAGCTATAAGCTGAAGTGTTTTGAGAAAGATAATTTAGGTTAAATGCAAGACCAGCATCCAGCCATTTTGTAATGCTGTAACCAATTTCGGGATTTATACCCGCATTAAATGAATTATTGGCAATCCCTAGATTTATGCCTGTTCCAATAAAAATATTCTCTTTTTTAAATTTCCCATGATCCAAATTTTGATCCGCATTTTGGGCAGGAAGTAAATTGCAAAAAAGAAGCGCTGTAAAGAGAACGAGGACTGTACGCATAGGTGATGGACTTTGTACAAACCTAAGAAATGACTAGAAATATTTGGAGCTTTGTTTTGTAAATTATTGTTAGATTTTTGTTTAACGTATTCTAGCCTAAATCAAACAGTACTGGTTGAAAGAGCCTTTAAGCACAAAAATAACGTGTAAATATTACACATACCCTTTGTTAGTTAAAGTGAATCAATTATTTTAGCAAACTACTAACGATTGCTTGTCGTAGGTTTTATACCCATTTAATGGGAAACCAGAGCTTACTAGCTAATTAGCCGCCAATTTAATAGGCGGCTTTTTTATTGATAAGGTAAGCTAATGGTAAAGATGCTACCACCTTTAGGATTTAATTGGTATTCGATAGAACCTTTGTGTAATTCAATAATCTGTTTTACCAAAAACAATCCAATCCCAGTGCCTCTAATATGGGCAACATTATCAGCCCTTTCGAAAAGCTTATACAATTTTTGTACATAGGATTCAGGAATGCCAAGACCGTTATCAAGTATTTTAATTTGAATTTTCTTTGATAAAAATTTAACCAACACAGTTGGAGCAGGCATTTTTTGTGAATACTTAAAAGCATTAGACAAAATATTGTCAACTGCAATTGTTAATTTCAATTTATCTCCTATAATTGGGGTATCCTTTCCAATAATTTGAAGTGTAGCTTTTCTTCCGTCTTCTTGAATTCCAGATTGCCTTTCAACCAAGGTTTGAATTAAATCTTTGAAACTAAAAGTTTGCTTTATTAATGAGTAAGCGCCGGATTCGATTTTTTCAATGGATATTACTTCACTAATAATATTGGTTAAACGTTCAATTTCAGAGGTGATTTGTAAGAGTTTGCCATCAAACTTCATCTTTAGTGTTTCAGGCAGTATTTCACAGTACATCTGCATGGCTTCAGCACTTAGACTGATGATAGAAAGTGGGGTTCTTATTTCATGAGATACGGTTGTTATGAAATTTGATTTAGATTCAGTCAGTTGTTTTTCTTTTTCAAGATTTGCTAATATTTGCTTTTCTACTCTTTTTCTATTAGTAATATCGATACCATATCCAATTACTAATTCAATTTCACCATCGTCATTTAATAATGGATAAAAGTTTCTAAGTACATATTGACTTTCATGGTCTGTAATTTTTATTTCATCTTCCCAGGAAAATATTTTTTTACTTTCTAGGGCTTCATTAAAATAGTGTCTTCTTGTTTTAACTAATGTGCTTGGCTTATTTCTTAATTGAGCATAGTCTTCATCTTTTTTGCCAATGATCCATTCTCTCAGTTCTTCATTTTTTATACCATGTTTATTTACAAATAAATAGGTATGATCTTTACTGAATACCGCAATATCTGCAGGTATATTATTCAACACATTTTGATAAAAATTTCGTTGAACTTCGATGCCCTTTTTTAATTCAATATCTAATGTGATGTCTTTATAACTCCACAAATGACCCCTATAAGTATTATTGATAAATATGGGATGATAATTTCTTTCTAATGTTTTGTTGGTAACAGTTTCAAGAATTTCTCGTTCTACTACTAATCTATTTTGTAATAAAGTTTTTATTCTGGAAACAAAGAGTTCTGGGTTTTTAAAAAAAGCTTTACTCTGTTCTGCAGATTCTGAGCAGTCAACTCCAATCATTTGTTCTGGAGTAGCGGGAATGCTGAAAAGATCTATAAACTTTTGATTAGTGAAAATGATCTTTCTGTTTTCGTCTTCCATTAACAGGCAATCTTCACTATTATTCACCAAGATATCTAACTGATTTAACGATAACTCAATATTTTTTTCGGCTTCTTTTGCACGAGTAATATCTGAGCCATTAAAAAAAACAGAATTATCTGCCCTATTTTTATGAATAAAAAATTCATAGAATTTTTTATTCGAATAAATACTAATTGGGTCAGATGATGCAAACTGACAAGCAATTTCTGCAAGAAATAATAGGAATGCATTTCTTGAAAAATCATTTTCATTTATGATTACTTCTTGTAAAGATGCAAAAATTTTATTTTCGTAAAGTAGTGATCCTTCCGCAGAAAATACTGCAAATGGATGTACACTTAGGTCTAAAATGTTCTCTTGCAAATTCAACATACTATAAAAATTATGTTTACATCAATAACAAACTAAAAAGGTAGATTCAAAAGACAATTTTCCAGTTGTTGGTCTGAGTAAATATGATTTCAAAAATCTGCTTTAAAATTGGTTTAAAATAATTATTGACGAATAAGTTGTATTATTTCGAGAATTTGTATGCAACAAAAAAATTATTTGATCAATAAGTGATAATAATCGACCATATATTTTTAATATCAAACTAAATAAGCGGTTATTTTTACTTTTTAGCCATCCACGTTATCCCTAATGACTAAAGAGAATAATTTAATTTATTATTTGTGAGCAAAACCAAAGTGTTGTTAGTTGAAGATGAGCCGCGTTTAGTTGAAACTCTCCAAGAAATTTTAGAATTGAATGGTTTTGACACTTTGGTGGCATTTGATGGCTTGGAAGCACTTGGAAAATGCAAAGAATTCATACCCGATATCATATTATGCGATATCATGATGCCGAAAATGGATGGTTATGCTTTTTTCCGTGAATTTAGAGAAACCATTAGCACCGAAACTCCCTTTATTTTTCTAACAGCAAAATCGGAATATTCGGATATCCGTAAAGGAATGTCGCTAGGTGCTGACGATTATTTGGTAAAACCAATTAAAGGGATTGATGTTATCAACGCAATTAAAACCAGGATTTTAAGACAAACACAAATATTATCTCCAGAATTAAAGCGAGTAGAAAGATTAGAACATGCAATAGGTTTAATTACCATGCATGAATTTAAGAATCCACTTACCGGTATCATAGGTTTTTTGGATCTTATTAAGGTTAATATCGATACCATTGATAAGGAAAATTTAAAGGAGTATTTATCCTATATTGAACAGGCTGCATATAGAATTATCAACTTATTAACCAAAGTTACTACTTGGTATCAAATGCAAAAAAATGATAATCAATTAGTTGAGAATTCAAGTAGATCTGAATTGAGTGGAATTGTTGAACAAATTGCACAGGAAATAGCAATAAAATATCATCGATTAAATGATTTAACTTTACAAATGAAGGTAAATCCTTTAATTGAACTCTCCCCCGAATTGATTAAAGCTTGTTTCTCAGAATTAATTGACAATGCCTTCAAATTCTCTAGTCAAGGAGACTTTGTGCATATTTCAGTTAGTTCAGAAAAAAGTACTTGTGTAGTAAAATTAGCGGACAATGGTAATCGAACCAATGCAACCGAACTAATGGAATATGAACCTTTTACTCAGTTTGGCAAAAAAGTATTTGAGCAACAAGGGTTAGGTATTGGTATCAATATTGCCAGATCTATTGCAGATTTAGTAAAAGGAGAAGTTGAATTTTTAAATAATAATCCGAGGGGAATTATAACAAAGGTTAGTATCCCATTAAACCAATAACACTGATTCTATGATTTTGGAGAAAAACAACATTTTAATAGTAGAAGATGATGAAAAATTAAGGTCTACTTTGATAGAGTTATTAGAGCCCTATTATAATATTGCATCCACAGATAATGGAGAATCAGTATTGGCTTTAGTGGATAGGCATAAACCCAAAGTAATTATTCTTGATATAATGCTAAGCGGCTTTATGGATGGTTTTTCTGTATTGAGGTTATTAAAACAAGACGATAGATTTCTGGATACACCTGTGATCATTATTTCTGCTTACGGGCAAGAATCTCAAATTCAAACAGGTTTATCACTTGGTGCCAACGATTATATTGTAAAGCCATTTAATGTAAAAATGCTCCACCTGAAATTGGAAAGCATGATTAAGCTTCGTGCTGCCATCCAAAATAATGTAATCAAGACCGAATTAAGTAAGCATATCGATCCTGGTTTTGCTAATAATCAATTACAGGAGTTTGAAAAAATTATTGAGGAAATTTTATTAAAAGACGCAGATCTTTCTATTCATGACATTTCTCAACGCTTGAATTTAAGTGTGAGCACTTTCGAAAGAATCGTTAAGAAGGCTTATCAAATGCCTCCTAACCGTTACATCTTAAACAGAAGACTGGAAAAAGCGAATTTATTATTATCAAGTACAGATTTGCCAATTAAAGAAATCTCCATGACCATGGGATTTAATTCTGTATCTTATTTTACCAAATGTTATAAGGCTTTATATGGTTTTTCTCCATCTACAAGAAGGAAGAAATAGAAATTAGCAGAAATTAGTATTTTAAGTTATTTTCGTCTGCCTATTGGCGAAGACATGAATAATATTGAAAAAATTCAGGAATATACTTTGATTATTGCAGATGATGATCCGATTCATCGTTTGCTACTGAATATTCATTTTCGTGAATTGAAATTGCCTATTGTGGAAGCTGCTAACGGACAGGAATTATTAGAATTGTTTGAGCGTCTTGAAAACAAACCAATCATTTTGTTACTTGATCTTCATATGCCCGATTTAGATGGATATGAGGTAATTCAATTGATGTCGGCTGATCCGATAAAATATAAAAATATTAAAACAATAGTGCTGAGTGGTAGTAGTGCGCTAGATCTTGATAAAGATTGGATACAGGAATATGTATACGGATTTGTGGAAAAGCCCATCAATAAAACCGTAATGATTGAAATGATTACAGAAGCGGCTAATTAACTGTAAGTACTAATCCCTCCAGGTTGAATTTTTCTGGAAATTTTCCTTCAATGTTCCTATAAAAATATTTGATTTTATTGGCGTCATTTAATGGATTGCCGGATAAATAGATTAATGG
>Ga0208106_1000028_pt1 | contig 66515 bp, 91 predicted proteins | sample CryBogCBE25Jul08_FD_184577 | JGI IMG/M metagenome (GOLD analysis project Ga0208106, IMG submission 184577) | Freshwater microbial communities from Crystal Bog, Wisconsin, USA - CBE25Jul08 (SPAdes) | ecosystem: Environmental > Aquatic > Freshwater > Lake | place: Crystal Bog, Wisconsin, USA...
ACAATGGGTCTATTCCACATAAGAATGGCTTCAGCCGCGCCTGCGTAGTCTTTTTGGTTTAATCTTTTAACCACGGAAGAGCTTTTGAAAGCGTTTGCCCCAATATTGAAACAAAGGCTGTATAGGGCGTCGTATTGGTTCTGGTTGAGGGATACCTTTACAGACGATGTAATCGCCTCGTCACACCAGCTTAAATCGTGTCTAAGGAGGTTTTTAACCTCTTCGTCTGTCAGTATGGTGTTAATAAGGTGTGGCTCGTCTGGTTTAATAAGGTGACCAACACCAATCGTCCATAAGCCTCTGACGTCTTGGTAGGCCTTATTACGCTTTCCTTCAAACTTAATAATCGTATCTAATGTAGATTGTGTGATTGCCATAATTGCACTTATCTCTTGGTCTTTATATGGTGTAAATAAAGGCAGCAAGAGTGCTGCCACTACAACAACTATAATACATTTTTTCATTATTTCTCAGTCGGTGTGGATTTCCATAGCATTTGGTCTTTTGCCTGACTGCCGTTAGACGAACCAAAGTAGAACGATATTACCTGTTCTGCCTTGGCTGATAGGTACCCAACCAATGTGCCCGCCATGGCGGATTCAATTTTTGAGTATCCCATCAGTGTGCCAACCGTCACGCAGATGAATGATACCACAATAATGATTGCTAGTGAAGGGACCAGCGTAGACTTAACCTCTGTTTGCATAGTACGCGCTGATTTTCTATCATCAACGGCTAGTGCCTCAAAGTTTAAGCCTAACTGCTCTTCTGTCTTTTTAAGTTCGAGTTCTGCTATTTTAACTTGGGCAATTTGGTCGGAGGTCATCTTGCCGTCGTCTAGCATCTGTTTGGCGGCTTCTTGAGATACCCCAAGTACCTTTGAAACAGCCTCGTAGGCAAGACCACCCAGTGGTCCGCCTATTGCTGTTGCGATGGTTGGTGCGATGGTCTCTAACCAGGACATATTACTTCTCCTGTAGTTTGTCTAACTTGTCTTCAATGCGGTGTACGGCTTTTAAAACCTCTTCCCAGCGGTCAGAGAAGTCGTCTTTATGTACATAGTTTTCAGCTAGGTGGGTACGTAAGTCGTGAAGGTCGTTTTTAAGGTCTTGAACCGCCGTCCATAGTTCTTTACAGAACCATCCAATAGCCACACAGATTAATGGAAGTACTGTGTTGATAAGTGTTTGAACATCCATGTTATTTTGTCACCCTGTTAATAATTAAAAAATTACGAAAAACAATAAAAAAATAAATTAGGTTTACTGTTTTTAATGCAAGTATATTGTCTTTTAATTCCCACGCTACAATTAAACAAATAGCCTTTGTTAAGATAAGTATTGGCAGTATGTGTCCATTAGAAAACAAAAACCGCATGACTGGATTAACCTCATGCGCAATGTTTTTGTTTAACCCCACATAGGTTGTCCACAAATCAGCTAGTTGTAAAATAACAAAACAATAAAAAAATATCATGGTTTTACTTTAGTAAGATGGGTACCATTTTGCTGTAGTAGAATCATAAGTCATAATTAATGCTTTACTTACAACCGCAGTTGTTGCAATTGCTATGTTTCCACTTGTTCCTGTTGACCATAACCCTGTTGGGATTAATGTTAACTGACCACCACCAGATGTTAATGGTGCTGGTGCTGTTATGGTGTTAATTGTAGTTGTACCACTAATAAAAGTAATTAATGCTGTGGGTGCAATGGTCGCAGCACTTGCAATTGTTCCCGCCGCCGCTGGGGTGGCGACTGGTGCATACATGACTGTTGAGCCATATAAATAAGTCGCTGTTGTAGAACTGTTGCCAATTACAGTTGTATTAGAGCCTTGACCAGTTGCATTGTACCCAACAACAACTGAATTAGTATCAATAGCAGTTGATAATTGAGAATTATAACCAACAACAATGCTATTAGATCCCGATGTTATAGAAGAGCCCGCACTATAACCAATTGCAACATTATTACCGCCTGTTGTCGTTGAATACAATGATCGATAACCTAAAGAAGAATTACTGGAAGCGGTTGTCATAGAATATTGCGTTTGGGCACCAACACCCGCATTATAATTTTGAGTTGCAAATCCCGAGCCTTTACCCGCGCTATCACCTACAAAAGTATTATATGTTCCTGCAAAAGAATAAAAAAGAATACTGTTCCCTAATAGGGTGTTATTTGAGCCTGTTTGTAAATTATAACCCGCACCATATCCTAAAATTGTTGAACTATTTGCACTAGTTAAATTTGTAGCAGATACTGCACCAACCACAACATTATTACTACCCGAACTTGCATTGGTGTTTACTACATTTGAACCAATATAGGTATTATCTTGACCTGTAGAAAGAGAACCTGCTTGATAACCTACATAAACTGAACCATATGTTTGTGAACTATTTAAAGATTTTCCTGCTTGAAAACCAATAGCCGTAGTATTATTGGATGTTGCTCCAATTAATGCACTGGTACCTAATACAGTATTATAGCTTCCACCTGAAGCACCCTTACCAACAGTAAGACCATTAATGGTTGCATCATTTGCTAATGTTAAACTTGTTCCATTAAACGTCATGTTAGAGGAAAATGCAGTTGTACTAGCCGCAGACTGGTATGGAACTTGATTGGTAGAACCGCCAGCAATATTAGCCGCACTACCAGTAACGCTAATTGGCCAGGTGCCAGAAGCGTTTGTGCCAGCCGCGTCAGCCGCGGTGTAGCCCAATGCTGCGTTAATGTTGGTGCTTGTTAGGTAAGTTTTCCATTGGCTCCACACAAACCCGGTTCCAGTGTAAGCTAAAAATCCAGGGTTTGAAGATGTCCCCACCGTTGGTGTTGGTGAAAAGGCGGTTGTGTTTGCCGCAGTTTGGTACGGTATTTGACCGGATGATCCACCAACAATGTTAATTGCACTACCAACACCACTGATGCCAGAGGTTGGTGAGTACGTTGGTAGTGTCGCACCAGCAACCAACACGTTGCCAGACTGTCCAGTAATACTTAAAAATGCTGTTGTATTGGCAGCGGATTGATAAACTATTTGACCAGCCGAACCGCCAGTAATGTTTGCTACAGAGGTCGGTGTTGCCCCAGAGTATCCTGAAATACCAGATCCGCTGTAGCCACTAATGCCACTATAACCACTGATACCACTGTAGCCACTGATACCACTGTAGCCAGACGTTCCAATAGCGCCAGAGTATCCACTATAACCAGACGTTCCAGTAGCGCCAGAGTATCCACTATAACCAGACGTGCCACTGTAGCCAGATACACCAGAACCACTATAACCACTATAACCCGACGTGCCACTGTAGCCAGAGAAGCCTGACGTACCCGTTGCGTTTATGCCAGAATAGCCACTGTAGCCAGACGTTCCAGAGCCAGAATAGCCAGATATGCCAGAACCACTGTAACCAGATATGCCACTGAAGCCAGATATGCCACTGTAGCCAGAATAACCAGATGCTCCGTTTATGCCACTGTACCCTGAAAAACCAGAGAATCCTGAGAACCCAGAGGCACCATTGGTTCCACTAATACCACTGTATCCACTAATACCACTGTATCCACTGATACCACTGTAGCCAGAGAAGCCACTGTATCCAGAGTACCCAGACCCGCCACTGAATCCAAGTCCACTGTAACCAGAGATGCCACTAAAGCCACTGTAGCCTGATGGTCCGGTTGTGGATGACCACACAAAACCAGAGCCATTCCAGCCTAAGTACGTGCCAGATGTGCCCGGTGCCGTTATAAAGGTTGTTGTACTCGCCGCACTTTGGTAGGGTATTTGACCTGACGTGCCACCAGAAATGTTGGTGGCGGCAAGGGCGCCAGCTGCCGAGGCTAACAGCACAACGTTACCACTAGTGCCGGTAGCCGTTGACTTGAAGTATAACTTACCATCGTAGGTGTTAATAGCCAGTTCGCCAGTCGTTAGGTTGGCGGATGATGGTATCACCCCAGATGTTGAGCTAGTGTATAGTTGTATTTGTGTGTAGCCCGAAGCTGCCATGTTTTATTCCTTTAAGTATTCTAAAACGATGTGTGGTTCAACAAATCGCTCGTTTTGGTGTTCTGTTGCCTCCCACCAAAGAAACTGATTTTCAACTAAGTAAGACCTATCTTTTAACAGGTTTATGTTTTCTGGATGGCCAAATATTATTGGATCTGATGGCCCCCATAAAACAATTCCTTTTTTACCCTCGTCCCATGCAAGGTGCTGAAAAAAACTATCAACCCCTATCCACGTACGGCATGTTTGAATTAACTGTCTCAATTCATCTAAGGGTAAGTTTTTTCTAAAATCTTCAACTAACTGCTCTTCATCCTCAACACCAACCTGAACAATTGGCTCGTTAATTAGTGCAATCAACTCTTTCCAGTACGGGTAGTTCTTTGGGTTAAGTTTGCCAGTTCGTAATTTTTGTGAGTAGGGAGATATAATAATCATAGGTACATCTTCCTAAATGCGTTTTCTAAGCTATCTTTCCACTTCCACGTGTCCATTTTTTTATAGATGTTCCACTGGTCAATGTCACCAAAGTAGTCATACGCCTGTGCAATTGACATACCAGGTATGATATCTGGGTAGCATGTAAACACAATGGGGTCTTTAATCTCTGGAAGTATGTGCTTAAAAACAATATGATCGCCACGACCACAGTTAAGAACCACAATGGTTTTATCACGACAAGATAGCGTGTTTTTAAATATCTTCTCGTCATGCTCATATAGTTCTTGCTTGGTTTCCATACGTATGCCACCGTTAGGGTTCTTCATATGCCACGTTGTTGCGTGTGGTACCGTTAAAATCTTGTACCCTTTTTGGTGTAGCCCATACGTGAACAGCGTCTCTTCTCGGTGCGCAACTCGGGACAGGCCCAAGTTATAATCGTGCACACCAGCACGATATAAAAAACTACAATGTAAATGCTCAACCTCTTTAGCCTTTTTAATAACACCCCACTGGATGTTTGGTTCATTATCAATGTTGTCTATCTTACCAGTGACCTTGCTTGTGTCTGGCATGTAGGGTGGTGTTAGTATTGACCCACCTACTGCACCAACATCATCTTCAAAGAACGCCCAGTAAGTCAAATCATCAAGCACGTTGGGCTCTGGTATGGCGTCATCATCAACACGCCAAACAAAGTCATAACCCATCATGTTGGCTTGTTGGTGAATGTGGTGCTGGCCTTTTTTACCAGCAAATACCCACTCCCAAGGGATGCCCTTAATGTCTAACATCTGAAAAAAGTATGCATAAATCATCTCTTTTCGCATGTCTTGTGGCTCATCATTATCATCAAAAATAACCAACTTGTCTGGTTGTCTTGTTTGGTTAATGATAGCGTTTAATACTAGGGGCAGTGTTGTAAAGTATCTGCCACGGGTTGCTACGGAACAAAGAACCCTATGCATTGTCCCACCTACAAATCATTAGGTTGCTTGGGTTATGGTTATCCACTGGAACCATTGTGCTTGAAATACCGCCATGATAGTTGATATATTCAAACTTAAAGCCAGGGAAATCTTTTTCAGTTAACCCGTGCAACCTGTGGTGCTCGCCCCAAAAGCCTTTGGGCTCATTATGTGGCACCGTAATTAAAAGGCGTTTACAGTGCTGTTTTAGCTTCTCTACAACCTCTAAACCATTGTCAAGGTGTTCTATCACCTCAAACGCTATAATGTTACTGTAGCGCCCAAAATAGAACGTATTGATGTCGGCTTGGTAGAATGTTGCGTTGTCAGACCACTCTTGTTCTTTAGCCACATCAATAATAATTGGGTCATAATCCAAGCCCAAATACGTTGTGTTGGTTGGTAAGAACTGATAACCATAACCAGTTGAACAGCCAATTTCTAACACAGAACCAGGTAACAAATTCTTTGAAGCCCACTCGTAACGCTGTGTTTCTCTTGGAAAGACTGGATCATCTTTAAGGAATACAGCCCGTTCATAATTGTTAGATAATAAAAATCTATAATGCTCTGGGTTGTATTTTTTAGCTAACTTTAATTCGTTTTTATAAAAAGTGTCTTTCCAATTTTGTACAAGATTGTTGTCAAGCACGGTGCCTTCTGCTGCATGGTAAATTGGAAAATCACCTCTAAAACCCACATCTATAATATTAAATCCATTTAATTCAGCCTGGTAGCAAAAGTCAATGTCTTCACAACCACCAACACCATAACTTTCATCTAGCAAACCAATCTTGTCAAAGACTCTTTTTTGTATCATTGCACAAAAAAATACGCCAAAAAACTTTTTTGTAATACTGGAATATAAGGTTAAAACAGCACCAATGTCACCAACGTCCAATCGTTCTAGCCAGTTCGGGCCTAGTATAATAGTGTCATTGTTTAGAAGCACAATCTTATCTGCCCTTGCTACCTTAATACCCTCGTTAGTTGCTTTGGCAAACCCTAACTGATCATCATCCCATACGGATGTCATGTGTGGTATTTTAGTGTGTAAATCTTGCAAATAGTCGTGAGTGTTGTCTGTACAACCATTGGCAGATATTACTAACTCTACATCTTCCATGTTGCTATATTTAATAATACTATCAATACACGGTTTTAAATACTTCTCGCAGTTGTTATAGGTTGGTATTACAATGCTGTATTTCATATTTTTCCTAAAAGTTTTTTCAAACTTTCATTGTACCACAAAAATTAAACAGTAAGTTCAGAAGCGGGTACTTGTGGGTCGGCTTGCTCTTTAACTTTTAACATGAGTGGAAAATAGCCCATCTTAGCGGGGGTGTCGCCCATGAGGTTCATTAAAGATTGTACTTCTTCTAGGGTTAGTGTTAATTTAATATCCATTTATATTACCAAGGTAGTGGGGTTGCTTTAGGGGTTACTGGCGGATTAACGATACTGTTAATTTGACCATCTATGTTTGCGTAGTGGTTGATAAGGTTCTGTGTCTCAGCATTAATCCATCCTAGCACTATGTCTTGAGTTAAACTTTCATACGGTATTTCTAACTCGTCTTCTTTTGGTGTATAGCGTAGGCTGTCTTGGATTGATGCCTTGTGTGTGCCGTCTGTGCCAGAAACAGTGAAGTTTACGTCTGTCACAAACCCTTGAGGATTTGGTAGTGTCCTCATTGAATCAATTGTTACTTTGTATGTTATTGCCATTTATTGCTCCTTAAAAAATTAACCGACTTTCCAATTTGTACCATCTGAATAAACAGGAGTAAATACTGCACCACCACCTGTAACTGTAGATTGGAATGTAGGCGCTAAAGCATCTGTAACAAATGTTCTTGATCCTCTGCCTACCGTTGATGCACTTGGCAAACTTGCTACTGTTGAGTAATTATGAGGGTAACGAAGAACTGTATTAGATGAGTTACCAATAGTTATTTCATTAGATACTGTAATTGCTGATGGTGCTGATTGGTAGCCTAATAAAATATTATTAGAGCCTGTTGTAAGAGTGTTACCAGCTTGATAGCCTATTACTGTATTTTGTGCGCCAGTTGTATAGGAAAACATTGCCCTTGCACCAATAGCTACGTTTGAGCCACCAGTAGTTGAACCACTTACGCCATAGCCAGCGTTGCCACCTATAAATACGTTATCAGCACCTGTACTATTATAATACCCAGATTGATAACCACCATAAAAACTACCATAAGTATCTGTTGCTGTATATGATAGCCCTGCTTGGTATCCTACTGCTACAGCTCCGATTGTAGAAGTTATTGAAGATGTTGAAAGAGCTGCATTACCTATTGCTATATGTGTGCTTGCTGCCCCATTTAATCCATTACCTGCAAAATAACCAATTGAAATATTATCATTACCTGTACTAAGAAGTCCCCCTGAACTATAATTTATGAATATATTTCTTACGCCTGTGGTTAATGCATTACCTGTTTGGTAACCAATTGCAACATTATAAATACCTGATGATAAAGTACCTAATGCTTGATAGCCAATAGCAGCGCAGCGAACAGCAGTAGTATAAACACCCATTGCACTAGCGCCAATAGCTACGTTTAAGCCACCCGTAGTTGAACCATTTACACCATAACCAGCCTGACCACCTATAAATACGTTATCTACGCCTGTTGTGTTGAAATTTCCAGATTGATTACCAATATAAACACTACCATAGGTATCATTTCCTGAATAACTATTTGCAGCGCTTGTACCTATTGCCGTTGATTTACCATAAATACTTGCCGAACTAAGAGCGTAATAACCTATTGCCGTATTACTACCACCAGTACTTATACTAGAACCAGCTAAACTCCCAACAAAAGTATTAAAACCCCCAGATGATATTCCTAATCCAGCTTGATATCCAACACTTAAATTATTACCCCCTGTTGCAGTAGCATTCATAGCCCGATAACCAACGGCTGTGTTAGTAGCAACTGAACCATTACCCCTGCCGACTGTTAGTGTGCTTATAGTCGCATCGTTTGCTAGGGTTAAGCTTGTACCGTTAAACGTCATGTTGGCAGAGCCAGCGAATGCACCTGCGTTGTTGTACTGCACCTGTGTTGTCGATCCGCCCGGTGTTCCACCACCGCCTGATGGTGCCTGTGATACCCAAGTTGTTCCATTAGACGTTAACACGTTACCAGTGGTGCCGACAGCACTTAGCCCAGTACCGCCGTTAGCCGGACCTAGCACACCCGTAGAAGATGCGCCTTCAGCAAGAAACGATAGGTTACGAGGTATTGTCATTAATTATAAACTTTTAAGTTTTTCAAGCGTTGCAGTAACTTCTATAATGTCTAAATCTATTTGAGCTAATGGCTCTAAATTACCAAGTGCAATATTAGCAGACTTAGCATTTTGTAATCCTGTCAATTTATTTTGTAAAACTGTAACTATATCGTCAATCGTCATAAAAACTCCTTAAAGGGGGCTACTGCCCCCATACTACATTAGACCGGAACTTCTTCCCATTGGAAAGTAGATAGCAATGATGATGCTGGAATAGCAAAGTTAGACCAGATTGTTGCATATCCACCTGGTGGGAGAATAATACTACCTTCAAAGTCAAATACTGCTGGAGCTTGAATATCAAAACCAGTTGTTGCCAATGATCCTGTTGTCATCAAAATAGTATCTAAAGTTACGGCAGTTGGTAATGTAATAGAAGCAGATGCGTAAGAAGCAGCAGTTGGTGAACCACCACCTAAAAATTTATTCTTAGCAGTTGCAGTAACAGCAGTCAAAGTACCTGAAATTGCAGTACCTGAGTTGAAACCTGTTGCAATACCAACAACACCAGCTAAGTTAGCAAGTGCAAATCCTAAAGATACTTTATTGATAACCACGTTGTTAGTGTTACCAATTGGGTTATAAAGGACTTGTGCGCCAGTAATAGTGGTAGTTGGAGATGCAGTTGTAGCAGTTGCGATTAGTGTAGAAACACCAGCCGTAAACATTGCTCTACGATATGTAGTTTCGTAGTAACGACCATGAAGTTCTGAAACGATTGTATCGCCTAATTGTCCAGCACGAGCTGGTGCTTGTAAGCCAGCAGAGATACTTGATGTAGTAGCAACTGGGCCTACTTGGTTTTGTATTAACATTTAAAGCTCCTTAAAAATTTACTGCTGATTAATAAAAAGTGAAGAATCTTGTCTTAATTGGTAAGGTTCATCACCTAGTTGTATGCTTTGTCCTTGTTGTGGAGCAGTAGGCCCTTGCAAAGCCAAAGCGATTACTCTTGGTAACTCATACATCTGATGGTTTAATATTTTAACTTCTTGCAATAATTGTGCAAGTAATTCTATTTGTGTCTGACCTTCAAATTGTGAAGTGTCTTGTATTGTAGTAGGTACTTGGTTGTTATATCCAGCAGCTCCTATTGGTGTGTTACCTGTAATACCATAAGGTGACCCACTATAAGAAATAGACCCAGCACTTGATGGTATTGTTCTATTACCTGTAATTAAATCGCCTAATGCGTTAGTTGTAGTTCTTCTTGTTAGGTTTGAAGGGTCAACACCCCCTATAAGAACTGGGGCAGAAGCTGCGATACCGTTAGTTGCTATAGCCCCACCAACAGGAAAAATGCCTGAAGATGCAGGTAATGCTGGTGCTACACCATTAATTTGAACTACGTTTACACCTAACTGTGCAGATGCAGCAGATACTGCCGCACCATTAATTGCAGCTAAGTTTTGCCCAGAAAATTGTGATGAAGTGTTTCGTAAATAATAAGTAAATGAACCTGCTGTTGTACAAATAATTTTGGCAAATCTACCATAACATGGAACAACATAATTTGAACTTGCTTGTATTAAAGTTTGTGAAATACCACTTGTATTATAATTTGGTACAGCTGGTGTATATTGTATGTTATCGTTAGAAAATTGAAACCCGTTTGTAGCAGCAAAAGTAGCATTACTTGTTAAATGGATGCTTTGATAACCTGTGGTATCAATAATTGTAATCTCACCAATAGCAGCAGTAATTGTTACAGGCTGTGGTGCATCACTTAAAATAAACGCACCTGATAAGTCTTGTTTTACTCCTGAGTTTTGAGGCTGAAACTTAATGTTTAATGGAGTATTGTTTGTATCATCCATTGCCCATGCAACTTTGTCTGCATTAGACACAACAGATGTAGTACCATCAATAACAATTGTTGCTGAACCAGTAATATTAACTACGTTATAGCGTAAGTATTGTGCCTCTGTACGAACAAAATATAAACCAGCAGAATCAATTTGCGTTTTTTGGTTTAAAGCATTCAGTTCGGTAACAAGTGCAGGTGACCAATAAACGTTATCTAAAGACCGTTCAAAAGTAATTATTCCTGAAAATGAAGAACCTGTAACTTGTATAAGTGCCGTAGCATAGCCTGATACATCAATACCTGTACCTGTAACAACACTTGATACCGTTGTATTTAATAAATTGGTATTGTCAGCAAAGGGTGTTCCGATATAACTCATTATGATACCTCCACCGATGAAACAGTTACATCAGTCGCACCGCTCGCTACCACTTGAAGCGTATAATTTCTAGGCACAACAATCTTAGCTGCGTTCATAATATCTAAAGACGTGCCAACTGGAATAATGACATTTTTTACAATATTAGTTGTAACTGTAGCACCTGAATTAACTAATGTTACAGACGCAGTTACAGGGCTGGTTGTTGTATTTGCTAATAAACATCCAGTTAAAGTTGCTTGAACACCAGACGTGGTTGGGTTATACACCGTAGTTATTGTGGTGACGTTTGCTGTTTGTGTAGATACGTAATTAATAGCCATATTAAACAGTCATAGAAATTGCTAATGCTACTTGAGCACTAGACGTTGCAGAATTAGAGGTTCCGAAAGGAATATTAACATCATTCCCAGTGTATGTAAAATTCGCATTACCTGCGAGGTTTCCTGCGTTATTGTATTGTATTTGTGTGTTCGAACCACCAGCAAGGATGGTGCCTATAGAGGTCGTATTATAAGCAATCGTCTCTACTATATCACCAGAATTTGCTGCCACAGCCAAAACAACGGACGTACCATTAGATGCTGTGTAGTCGGCTGCGTTTAGTAACACACCGTTTAAAAAAACTTCAACATAACCAACCGTATAAGTTACGGTAAACGTAGTCTGTGAGGCAGACGCTGTAAATGAGGTTCTTGTGTACGTTGAGGTACCACCGCCACCCCCAGTTGAATTAATGGTTACAGCACCAGTACCGCCCGTTGGCGTTATGGTGATGTTTGTTCCAGCGATGATCTGAGTAACACCCCCAGTTGCTCCAGAGTAACCAGACGTTCCACTATATCCAGATATACCAGAACCACTATAGCCCGATATGCCACTATAGCCCGATGTTCCACTATAGCCTGATATGCCAGAACCAGAATAACCAGATACGCCAGAACCAGAATACCCGGATACACCAGAATATCCAGAATATCCAGAATAACCACTTACACCACTGTATCCAGATAGCCCTAAACCAGAGTATCCAGAGTATCCAGATATCCCTGAACCTGAATAGCCAGAAACTCCAGAACCACTATAGCCAGATATGCCACTGTAGCCAGATATGCCACTGTAGCCAGATATACCACTGTAGCCAGATATGCCAGAACCACTATAGCCAGATATACCAGAACCACTGTATCCGGATATACCAGAACCACTATAACCAGATATACCACTATAACCAGATATACCACTATAGCCCGATACACCACTATAGCCAGATATACCACTGTAGCCAGATATGCCAGAACCACTATACCCAGACACACCAGAACCGCTATAGCCAGATGTTCCGCTGTAACCTGATATGCCACTGTAGCCCGATATACCACTATAGCCAGATATACCACTATAGCCAGATAGTCCTAGTCCAGACTGACCACTAAAACCACTAAAACCGCTAAATCCACTATATCCCGAGTAACCACTAACACCGGAGCCACTATAGCCTGATTTGCCACTATAGCCAGATATACCACTGTATCCAGATATACCACTATAGCCAGATATACCACTATAGCCAGACCAACCCGATACTGGACCCGCCGTGGATGTTGTTCCATCGCTGTAATAGAATATTAAGTACCCCGTTGATGGATTGTATCCAACGTTAGTAATTAATTTTCCAGGTGAGGCTGCGTTAGCAAGTTGCGATACCGACGCTTGCTTTGTTACACCACCTTGTACAACCACCGTCTGCTCATTACCCGTTAGGTTATAAGCAATCGGTAGTTGGGTTATCGATTGATCAGCCATTTATTATTTTTATGTGTATGTAAATGCACCGTATAGGGTTGATGTACCAAACGTAGAAATAATTGCCACGTCAACAATACCAGTAATCGTATACGATGGTGTAATTGCAGTCATCTGCGTTGGACTAACAATATTAAAACTTATTGCGTTGATTCCACCAATTTTTACGTTAGTGATGTTAACAAAGTTAGTTCCAGTAATTGTTATGTTTGTACCACCGGCTAACGGCCCAGATGTTGGTGATATAGAGTACAACGTTGGTATTGTAGACGATGGAAAAAACTCATAAATACTGTCTAGGTTCAAGTCACCAGGTGTTCCACCAGTAATAAATACAGAGTTATTATTTTGGAATCCATTCTCTGTAAGAACCTGATTACCACTAACTGGCCCCGTAGCAACCGATGCGTCAGGCCTTGGAAAACGTAACGCAATGTTTTCTGTTTGTCTTGCTGGTAAACGCCAAGGATCAAAATTATCTAAATCATCCTTACACACCCGCATGCCAGGGAAATTCGGATCTGGCATTAACTCGACATAAGGAAACTTTCTATTGCAGCGGTCACAGACCGCCACAGATAGAACAGAGTTTCCCCTAGTGTCAAGATAGACTGGCATAATTACGCCGTTTGACTGTTATTCTTAATTAACTTACCAGTAATAATTACACCAGCGGCAACAGTGGTAGCCGTGCTAGTAACTAATTGCCACTGAATATCAGTTTTTTCTGTGTAAGCAAACGGGTCTGATGCCCTATTAGCTGTATAAATAGACACAAAAGGCTGTTGTAATACTGCTAACTTAACACCAGTTACGTTATTAATTGCTTGAACTGAGTAAGTAACAATGTTAGAAGACGTGTAACTATTTGAAGTATTAACCTCTGCTAAGTCTAAATAAAACGTATAACCAGCTGGAACCGTATAAATAGTGCTTTGTGTTTTACCAATACCAATATTAATTTGTGCAACAACGTTTGATGATTGTTTTAATGTAATGGTTCCAACGTTTGTGTTTTGACTGGTTCCTGGTGATGTCATTACCATGCTATTAACACGAAAATAACTATTTGCTGTTGTAACACCAGTTGTGCCATTTAACGCTAATGTTTCGGAAATAGGTGCGAAATTAGCATCAAGGCCACTAATTAAAACCTTAGCGCTTGTATCATCGGATGCTGATGAACTTACTAGTGTAAGTGTTGACGCAGATGTTATGTATGTATAAGCAGAAGCATTTTCCCAGACTGGTATCTTTGTGTTACCAACAGCTGCTTGGTAGCCAAATAAACTTAATACCTGGTGACCCATAATCTGATTACGGGCAACTTGAAGGTCAAAAGGCTCATACGCACCCTGCAGCGTTACTGAGTGTGGGGGTGCTGATTGTTGTAAGTTTGTTACGAGTGCCATAATTAATTTCCTTAAATGTTAGACAAAGGGGGCGAACCCCCTAGGTAATTAATTAGCTGTTTGTGTAACCAGAAGCGTATGGAGAGATAGAACCATCTGGATTACGCGCTAGGTAATCAACAATAAATGTACCAGCTAATGTTCCAGTAACACCAGATGTTATACCAACTGTGTATGTTACCTGCACGTCAGATGTACCAACGCTTAACGCTGCTGTTGCTGCTGTTGTAGCTGTGAAAGCGATAGAAATTACGCCACCAGTTGTTAATGGTGTGATTGTTCCAATTGTAACGCCACCAACCGCAACAGTAATCACCATACCAGTAAATGCTGACGGTGCTGTTGTTTCAATGAGTTTTACGTTGGTGATTAAAGAACCAGCTGGAATCCAAACTGGATCAACTGTAGTAGACGCACTACCAGTTCCATACGTTGTAATGGCCCCGGCTGCGTTTACGCCAGAAAAATAATTTGGTTGAGAACAAATTACTACGCCAGTATTGTCTGGAGCGATTGTACCGTTGTTTGTTGGGTTGTTACGTTTAAATACACGAATTGGTGCACTAAATGTTGTGGACATATTGAGTTCCTTATCTCAGTGGATATCCCAAACTGTCTCTGAGTCGTCTCACCGGGAAGTGTCGGTGGTCAGAATGGGATTAATCTTCCTATACCTACTAATGCAAAAAAATAGACAAATCCGCCCTAAAAAATAAATTTATTAGATTTTTTTACGTTGTCTTCACCAAGGATAACTCTAAGGTTTGAAAATACATGCAGACCAGATACATTCTTGCCCTGTAAGGGAATAATGTGATCCACATGATGTGGTTTGCCAGTTTCACGGGTTAGCATGTTGGCTAGTTGATATTTTGCTACTATGAGGTGTGCGTCTTTGTCCCATACTGGGGTGCGTTGTAGTTGTGCAGAACGGCGTTTACCTTCATAGGCGGCGCGTTTGTCTTTATTATTAGCAAACCATTCACGATTTATAGCATTGTGTGTTTCTATGTTTTCTTCTCGCCATTTTGTTTTTGAATTGGCTGATTTTGCTGGATTGGCTATTGCCCAAGCACGAGCTCGTTCTTTGGTAAGTTCTTTGTTACGCTCATACCATTCTTTGGCTATACGTTTTTGATTTTCTTTATCTTTAGGCATAAAAATATTATATCATAAAAAAGCCCAACCTTGTGGGCTGGGCTTTTTATTATTACAAGGCTTTGATTAAAGACCTGCAGTACCAAAAATATTCCTTGCGTCGTGCCATCCTGTAGCATAACGCTCAGTAGCTTTATAGCGCATGCTATCTGTTTCAAAGTCGCCTTCCATTGATTTCTCCATTGGACGACGCATAACGAGCATGAGTCCATTTTCAGCATCAGTCTGAATCCACCAAGCTTTGCTTGAGCTCAAACGAGTAACAACGTGTGCGCCTTTTGGTAGCATACCTGTTGACTTGATTGGGTTCAAATCGTTGTCAGCAGTACCAGAACGGAGAACAGACTTGAGGATAACCTCTGCCTGGAACTCGAGTGCTGGAGGAACAACTAACTGTTCTGCCTTCAAGCGGATACGCTTACCGTTATTGTCAACAGCAGAGCGGATTTGAATTAACAACTGTTCAACAGAAGTTTGGCTCAAAGAAGCAGCTGTAGATAACTGGTTAGAGTAAGAAGCGCCGTTAGCGATTGGATGAGCTGTGTTGATCAATGTTACGCCATCACCACCAACATAACCTGCTGTGAAAGCAAAGTTTAAAATGTTTGCACATAATGTCTCTTTAGTTTCAATCATAGATTGTGCTAAGTGTTTAGCAAATGTTGATCCGATACGAATGTGATCACCATCTTCCATCAATACTTTGGTTAAAGCATATGCTAAACCATAAATTTGATAAATGAAGCGAGTGATATACAATGTACCACCCTGGTCATAGCTGACAGGAGTTCCGTCAGGCATCGCAGGAGCGGCATTCATACCGTATAACATTACTTCTTCGTGATAGTTACGTGGAATACCTTGGATTTGTTCTACGAATCCTTTCCACTCATCAGCACGTTGCTCATATACACCATCAAAGACTTCGTTGATAATCGGTTCGACTACCGCACGAAAGTCTGTACTACGCATTGGGGTTGCCATGTGTTAGTTCCTTTCGTTAGTTAATTAGACCGATACCGAAGCGGCAGCGAATTGGTTGTTACAGATTTGAACCTGAACGATTGTGTAAGTGTCACCCCATTGGTTTGTGTTACCAGCTGGGTATGCTACTTCACGTCCGAGTCCTACTACACGCACTTGACCTTGGTTACCAGAACCTACAGCAGTTGCTAACAACGCTGTGGTAGAGAAACCTGCACCACCAGTACCAATAGAGTATCCATCAGTTACAGTTGATCCAGTTGTTGTGTCAAAGTTGTACTCAGTTCCGATTGCTGCAGAAGTTGCAGAACCATTAACTTGAGCTTCATATACGAGTGCTGGGTCTGTGAAAATCCAGAAAACGATGTTTGTAGAAGCGTCTAATGTAGTTTTAGCAGCATATTTAGATACAGAACGACGACCGTCAGAGTTGGTGTACTCTACACCGTCAAAAACACCATAAACCTTACCACTTGAAGCAGTTTGGTTAGCGATTGTTAATTGGCCAGAAGATGTGATCGCTACAGGTTGAAACTGCCAGAAAGACTGGCCAGATGACAACGAGTAAGGAGCAGTATATGTTGTACCAGGGACAAATGTGTTTGTACCAACGAATGGTACTGCACGATCTAATCCACTTGGATGATATACAGGTTTCAGGCCAAAGGGTTGAAATGTTGCAGACATTTATTTTTCCTTTGTTTTGAAGTTTGTTATGAAAATCGAATATTACTATTCGCTTTAGCGGCTTCTTTTTCCATTTCCAAAATGCCTCCTTCAAGAATAGAACGACCACCTTTGCCTTCTTGAGCGGTGCTCCGAACTTGCGCGGTGATATTACGTTGATGCTCAAGAGGATCCTCGAGATGCAACATTTTCATCACTTCTTGATAGATTTCATCTGGTAATTTAAAGAGAACCATCTCATTACAGCTAACACAGCCTTCAAACTTGCCTGAGCTCATTTTGCCTAAGTTTTCAAAGCCCTTACCTAATTCCGAGGCTTTCACTGGCTCATAACCCAACGCCATGCGTTTGTCGATACTGTCATAATTGTTTGTGGAGGATAACCAGCACAAATGAAACCCAGGTATAATACCTGGAGGCAAATCAGGTAATGCACTGTTTTGCCATTTATCACGAAACGCAGCTACACGTTCCTTTTTCGATATTGCTTCAGGATCCTCAATGAGGATTCTTTCTTTTGTTTCTTCGACTCTGTCCAATAGACGGTCTTCTAAATTACGTTTGATTCTTGTATTTGCCATGATAATTAACCTTTATTTTGACGATCGTACATTGCGTATGCACGAATCATTTTGTTTCGTTTTTCTACATCGTCCCATGCGCCAGCATCTCTAATTGCTTGGACACGCTCGGGGCTTAATCTAATAGAGCCTGGTTTCATACCAGATTCACTAGCTACACGACTAGACGCTGTTGGACCCGCTCCACGTTTTGATGTAGTACCTTTACTAGCGTATCTATGAGGTAAACGTGATTTTAATCGGTTATCTAACTCCTCCCAGTATTCACTGTCAGAAGGATCCCAACCATCAGAAACAAGTTCTTGGTCAATTACTTTGGCAATTCTACTATCTGTATCTCTAGCTTGAGGATCATACCAAGAATTCTTTTTTAACCACTGTGTGGCTAATTGTTGAACTTCTGTGGCAATTTCATTCGGCACATTTTGCTTTGGTGCCTTTGCTTCCTCAATCTGTTTCTTTTTGTAATATTGGGCTTGTTGCAGACGCTGTTTAGCCTCTGTCAACTGTTCCAAATATTCTACTTGAGCATTTGCATCATTTACTTGTGTTGCTTGCAATAGTTTTAATTTAGCATATTCAACTCTAGCGGCTTCGTCTTCAATAGACTTATCCAACTGTGCAAATTGATATGATGCTGCTGTATTTTCAACTTTAGCAAGACGTTCTGCTAATTCTGCATTGCGACGCTCAAGTGCACTAATCTTGTTTTTTGAAGAAATTTCACGTTGTTTTACAAGTTCTTTTTTAAGTTTGCGTTCTTGTCTACGTTGTTCACGAATTGCTTCACGGTCTTCTTCCGTTTCGCCTTCGTCATTACTTTCTTCAGATGTTTCAGCATGAACTTCTTCTTCATCATATTCTTCATCATCTTCGTGATGTTTTTTTGTATCTTCTGGAGAATCAAAATCCTCTGGAAAATCAATTTTTGCTAATGCCGAGCCGTCTTCCATCTCTTTGACGGGTATATCCTTTTCATTTTCACTCATAATTTTCTTTCAAAATTAGTCTACAAAAGCTTTCATTTTCTGCGCATATTCAAAACTTTTAATGCGAGAAATGATTTCACGGGCTTGTAATGTAATAAACACTACTGCACCACTATCATCACCTGGGTCAACAACAAAACGGTCTCCACCATACTTAATTGTCCTTACCAAATCACCTTCTTTACACCAAGGGCCTTCAATCCAAGGCTCTAATGTGTCCGGTGATTTATATGCTAAAGGTCCAATTTGTATTACTTTGGCTACTGTTTCATTAAACTTCAGTGTTTGTTGAGTTTCATCAACAAAAATGATGCCACCTTTGCTTTTTACTTTTTGTCTACGTAACTGAACCAATACTCTGTCTCCAGCCACCTCTACACCAGGATCTACAATCGGAAAACATTCCAATTCTGTACGTAAATCTGCTTCTTCATTTTGCTTATAATCTATTGCCATACGGCAAACTCCTTGACCTCTACAGGTCTTCGTCATCCTCCGATAATATTGCTTCAATAATCGCTAGGGCATCGGATAAACCCTCACGTTTACCTACATACCGTTGATAAGAATCAAAAGTGTGTATGTTAATGCCAGAAGCAATTGCCTCTGTCATTTCGTTGTTTGCGGTTTTAATTCTTTTCAGAATCTCGCTTAAAATATCTCTCATACTCTTACTAATGCAAACATTGAGGCAAATCCGCCCCTAAAATCAATAAAAGTTTCCGCTACCAATGTCTTTGAGGTTTTTATCTGGTCCAACTTTGCTTCCTTTAGCCATTTTGTTACCATTTAAAACAGCATTATTAGCACGTTTGCTTCCAGATGGTCCGTTTTCTACTTTTTGGTCTGGGCCACCAGCATAGCCAGGTGTGCCAGTCATTTTATAGGCTTTACGAAAACCTAATTCATCTTTTGCCATGTTATTGTCCTTCTTGTGGTTGTGATTGTTGTGGTTGTTGCGCTTGTTGTTGCTCCATTTGAGCCATTTGTTGCTGATGTTGCTCATTTGCTTGTTGCAACTGCTGTTGATGCTGTTGATCTGCTTGTTGTAGACCTTGTTGGTGCTGTTGTGCCGCTTGTTGTGTTTCTAAAGCATGTTGTTGCTGTGCTTTTTCCATTTCAATCTGGTTTTGCACCTGTTGTGACTGTTGTTCAAATGTTTGTTGCTGTACAGCCAGTCCATGTTGTCTAATATCTTGGTTTGCAGCGTTAATAGCATCCAAAGCAGACTGATTTTGTTCTGCTTCAAGTTGTCTTTGTTGCTGATCCATCTGTGCTTGTGCTGAAATCATTGCAACACGCTCTTTTGCAGCATTATTGATGTTAGCCATTGCAATATCTGTTGCATTACGTTGGTTATCGATACTAGTTTGTGTTGAATACTTAGCTTGTAACTCTTGAACTTTCTGTTGCAACTCTGCCAATTTGAGTTGATACTCTTGTTGTTGTTTTTGAGCATCCAACTGCATACGAGCTTGCATTTCTTCTGTTTTGCGTTTGGTTTCTGCCATTTGTGTTTGCAGAATAACGTTGGCTGTTGGGTCTTGACCAAGCATTTGTTGTTGTTTTGCTTGTTGGGCTTGTGCAACTTTTTGTGATAACAACTGAATTTGTTGAACATAAGGTGCCAAATTTGTTTTGGCGTCTTGGTCAACCAATTTAGAGGCTAATGCAAGCGCTTTTTGAGCGTTTTGGTCAAGTGGTTTCTCTTTATGTAACTCAAAATCATCTTTTCCTGATCCTGCTTGAGCCACATAATTACGCATTTCTTGCAAATAGTGCAAGGTTAAGTGTTGTTTGATGTGTTCTAAGGCAAGTGGTGAGAATACAGGCCCAATAACTGGGTTTCCACCATATGCTGGGTTGTTTGCATACTCCAAATGCACTTGAATATGGGCAATGTGATCTTGGTCTGGGAATGCGGCAGACGCTTGACCCATTGTCATTGCTACGTTTTCAAGTGCTGGGTTAGATTCCACCACACCTTGAGGGTTTGGTAGCACTTCGGAGACTGCTGGTATCTTCATTTGACTTAAAATACGGCTATATACCGCACGTATATTAAACATTCCTGGGGGCGCAGATGTTGCTAATTGCAACAATGCTTGATTTTGAGCCAATCTCTGTGTTTCAGAAAAAATATTGGGATCAGAAACCGGTCTAACGTCATTGTTGTAAGCAAAATCACGTACTTCAATTTCTTCGCCAGACTGGTTGTCCATTTCATCAAGGTACCAGTGGTTAATACGAGAGATAATTTTTAAAGATTTAGCTTGTGAACGGTGCAAACGTGCATGAATGCTTGAGAAAACCTTAGCACCTTGTTCAATTAATGCTTGTGTTGTACCAACAGGCATTTGATTATTGGCTTCACCAATTTTTTCTTCTGCCGTTGTCACCACACCTTTGGCTTGGTCAGTTAACCAACCCAATAATGAAAATAAAACATTAGATGGTGGGTTAAATGGCATTGGCATTGCCAATTTACGCACATCGTCCACACCGGGCGCACCTTCAATTTCAACTACTTGGGTAGGTTCAATCCTATCACTTTGTCCACCAATGCGTCCACCCTTGAGTTTAAGCATTGTCTGACTGTTGTTAATATGCGCAGCATCAAGGAGAGCACGAAGTGAGCCAGTGAGAGCGGCAGCAAGACCGCCAATAAGGTGAGGTAAACCAATAGCATAAGCGCCGCGCCAAGGTATGAACTTAAATTCAACGTACCAGTCCATCTTTTCAAGTTTTTCATCGCCAGATTCCCAATTACGTTTTAAAGATAATACCTTGCTAGTTGTTTCGTCAATTGTTAAAATGTATGGTGCACGTTTTCCATCGGTTTCTGAATCATCTTCCAACCGCATAAAACATGTAATCTCATAAATTCTACGTAAACCATCCACATTTTTAGAAGGTAAATCTTTTCCTTCAATTTTATCATTTGCTTTTGCAGATTGTGTTTGGTCATTGAGTGGTGCATCTGAAGAATATTCAGAATCTATGTCAACATAAATACCTTGCTCCACACGTTGAAGGAAAATATCTTCAGTAATGTCTTGAACTTCTGTTACACGTTGGGCTGTGTAGAAATTTGTAGATGAATAAGGTAACAGAATGTTATCAATTGGCACCCATTCACACATTGGGCGCTTTTGTTCGTCATCATAACGCCATTTTAAGAACTGTGAACCACCGAGTGGTAACTGAGTGAGCAATTGCTCCATCTCATCACGATATTCTGGAATTTGTTCTGTCAACTGCCAATTCATAAATGTTACTTTACGATCTGCAGTACTTTCTTTTTTGCGGTCAGCCTCGCCCTTAATGTTGGATTTAACCAATCCATCGGGCGGTAAAAGTTCTTTTGCTGAGTTTGCAGCAAAATCTACACAAGCTTCTGCCATAACTGGATGAACAACTTTACTAGCACCGTCGAAAGTAGCACCGCCTGGAGCGTCCTTACCAAGACCAGTGCGACGTAATCCCTCTTCATATTGTTTGTCCCTTTGCTCTCTTGATTCTTTATCGACGTCAATTAAGTCTAAGTATTCAATTGCAAGGGAATTTAAAGTTTGCTCGTCAAACTCTTCTGCTAAGTTAGCATAAAACTCTGGATTCTTTTGCGGACCTTCTTTTTCTTGGAAATTTACTACTACAGAGCCATCTTCAAGCTCTATAACTTCTTGTTCTACTTGGTCATCTTCTAAATCAAACATCTCTGCATATGCTTCCATGTCCTCATCTTGACCTTCTTTTTTGTGAAGATCATCTTCAGCGTCAAGATTAAGCAGGTTACTGCCAGCTTGAATCGGTAATATTGGATTTGCCATATGCTTTTATAAAAAATTGGTGAATGAAGATTCCTATTTACACTAATGCAAAAAATAGGAGGTTTACGCCCTTAAATAATTAATTATTGTGCGTAAGGATTTGCAGTTCTTTTTCTGTAATCGTCGTCAGCGTAACTATAATCTCTGGCTGGCAACGGGTCTAATTGAATCCATCCTGAGTCTCTAAGTACTCGTAATGCTTGTGAAAGTGAGTCCACATAGTCATCATGACCCCCCGCTTCTGGGAATGAACACACTTGACGTAAAAATCTTTTTGCCCAATGGGCAAATTCGCCTTTTTGTGTTGGCTCTTCTGGAATATATACCTTGCCTTTTGACACAATTGGTGCTACAATATTAAGACGTTGAACTTTATCAGCACGTCCTGGGTTGTAACTTCGGACTGGCACTTGGGCGCCTTGAAGTTCTTGTATCAAAGAGATACCAGCAGACTTGTCTTCCATCAAAATAAGGTCAGCCTTACGCCCTTTAGCAAACGTATTGTCAGCTCCGTAAACAACCTCTTTAAAATCATCAATCACTTTACGTCGAAGTTCTGGGTAAGATAAATGAGCATCCCAAGAATCCAATAAAATAATGCACGTGCCGACGTCAGTCTGTTCAAAAATTCCCCACACTGTACACGCTGTTGGGTCATTCATGGTTTTTTCTGAGGTGGCTGGGTCATAAGACGCAATCACATATTCCAAGTTTGGTGTTGGCTTTTTAGCTGGCCACATCTTAAACATCTTACGCTTGATAATACCCGCAGCTTCTGGGTCAAGTATTTGTCCATAAATCTCTTGTTTTCCAATGTCGGTGCCATCATACGTCTCAAGCTGTTTAAAGAACGTTTCTGAAAGGTTTTGTCTATTGTCGTAAGATGAAGCATTTGCCACATACACATCACCACCCACTTTGCCCTCATTAAGGTCAACAATTAACTCTTTTGGTTTAGGTGTGGTTGTGATAATTTGCTGAACACGTGCAAGCCTTGGATCACGCAAACGTAATGTAAACTGCACACCGTCATACGCCTCGTCAATATAATCAAACGCACACAACTCATCAAACCACGCACCATGATATTGCTTACCACGATAACGCTCAGGTTCTGAACCAGGTATGCCCTGTATCAAAGAACCATTTTTTAAAGTAATCTCAAACAAGGATTTATTGTAACTCTCAATCAACGACGGTGGTATGATGTTAAGTAATCCCGAATCACCTTCAAAGCACGTTGCCCTAATGTCGTTAGATGTCGGTGCTGTTACCAACCAACGGGTGTTATCCAAGGTTGCCGCACGTATTCCAATCCAATGTGACGCTGTGTGAGTCTTTCCAGATCCTCGACCCGCCAACATGAGGAATGTATCATACTCGCCATCTTCTGGTTCTTTTTGATGCGGAAGTGCTTGTAACTTCCATTTGATTTGCCATGTGGCTAAGTCAAGTTGTTCTTTAGGCCAGTGCTGTCGATCTTTAATAAACTTTTCAATAAGTTTTTGGTTTTGTGGACTTAGTGACATGGTATAAATCCTTCACCTACCAAAAAACCTGTGTCTGGGCTGTCAGTTTCAATATGCACACACAATTGCTCTGGCAGAGGTATAACCTCTCGAATATATCGACGAGCCAAATGCACCCTTGTTTTGGGTTCTTTTTGATTATGGACTAATGGTAGCTTTGATTTAAAAAAGATACTGTAGTTGTTTAATATGTTGTCGTGTTGCACTGTGATTTTATGTCCTAAAGATTCTAACAATCCTTGCATCTGTAAAATAATGGCATAATGCTTTGAACTAAATCTAAACTTATTCTTTGCTACTGAATACTGATAGGATTTAGCATGCATAATGCCACGTAATAATTCAATTCGCTGTTCTTCTGAACCCATCAGATAGTTGTTTGGTATCTTGTGGGTGGGGTATCCAACCAAGTGACTTTCGATTGTTGGTGTAACTGAAAACTTTTTTTCGCCTGTGGGTAATTTTGAATGTTCTTTTACTTTATACCCACAGTCTTTAAATTGTTCATGAACGTATTCAGAAAATCCTCTAGGTGCCGCCATGGTTTTGTCAGACCGCCGATTAAAAAACCAAAATCCAAATAAGAACGGCGGCACTGGTAATGTTTGATGTGGTAGTTTAATGGGTTGTGTTGTTGGTAAAGAAAGCCTTTCATCTGTTTCCAATAAATCTAAAACGCTAACTTCCAATAACTTTTGCCTAAATTTTTGAACGCCTTTGTAACGTAATAAGTGTTCTCTATAATAACCCGTCTCTACCAAAAATGATAGGTGCTGGTCACCACAAACTTCCAATTTATCGTTAAATTGGACAGCATAGCATTTAGGCGATCTGTATTCTTGAACTAACGTAACAGTACAAGGATTACCTTGTTGATCAAAAACAACATCACCTTTTTTTAGGTTGTGTGCCGTTTTCCAATAATCCAAGGTTAAAATCTTCTGATTCGCTAGTATCGCCATAAATTAAATTCAATACCCATTCGTCTAACCAATGCCCAAGCGGCATTCTAATATCATTTTGCACAGTGGCAGGTAACTTTCTCATATCAAACGTTTCTGATAACTTTAACCTAAACTCAAGATATTTAATTGTTTCTTGGTCAAATATGTTCGCTGGCACGTTTGCTAACCCAAAATTGTAGTTTGTGCAAACAAATACCCTGAAGCCACCGAAACTTCGATTTGCATTTTCCAATGCCCCTTGAATTTGATATAAGTATTTACTCATACATCCACTAATGCAAAAAATTATCTGTATCCGCCCTTTTTCCAAAAATAAATCCAAATTTGTACCAGTAGTACCAGAAGTACCCCTTACTTTGACTATTTATTTATTTTTTTTAAAAAAAAAAAAAAAAAAAAAAAAAAAAAAAACTGGAATAAAGGGGTACTTCTGGTACTACTGGTACTCAACTTTTTTTTTGTTGTTTTAAAACAACGGTTTACGTTAACAATGTTTCACGGAATGTTTCACGAAAGGGGTACAAATTTGAGGCAAAGGGGTACAAATTTTTAAAAAAATTTTAGAAATGAAAAAACTTGTGGTTTGGGCACCCCCCGGGCCGCCCGAAGGCCGAGAGGCTCAAATTGGTGGTGTCGCTTTTTTGCAACACCCCCTTATCACATTGTGGTAGATCATTTCACAATGCGGCATGGCCTAGTTAGTGAGTGCTTACTAACATACAGGCGGCGCACCAACATGGTGCATGGCCAAAGTGAGTGAGTGCTTACTTACCTGGCTGCACCAATGTAGTGCATAGGTTAGTGAGTGCTTACTAACATACCAGGCTGCACCAATGTAGTGCATAGGTTAGTGAGTGCTTACTAACATAGGCTAGGCGTGTGTGAGGCAACGAGGCAATGTGGTGCGTAAAACCAGCACTAACTAGAATGAATTATCACCTAAAAACTATAATCAATTTAGAGGCGTTTTAAGAGGGTATAGAGCGATTTTTACTTATTTTGATACCCTATCATTAAAATCTAATTATCTCTAGTCTAAGGGTAAACCCTAATAGGGTAAACACCTATGTTTATTTATTACCAATATGGTATTTTAATGATGTATTTATTAATTATATATAGAGAGGAAAATACAATGTTTAAAAGAAAACAATTATTAGGTTTTAATACTAATGCCAAAACAATCAAAGGGGAAAAAATAGGATTCTATACTGGCATTCTATACCTAGCACCAAACGATATTAGTGGTTATCAAGTTTGCCCTATGGCAAAATTAGCAAAATGTGATATTCCTTGTTTGTATACAAGCGGAAGAGGTGCATTTAATAGTATTCAAAAAGCGAGAATCGAAAAAACTAAATATTTTTTTGAAAATCGTAACGATTTTATGATTAATATTTGTAAAGATATTCTTAAGGGTATTAAAAAAGCAAAACAATTAAACCAAGAATTATTAATTAGATTAAATGGCACAAGTGATATTAAATTTGAAAATGTAGATTTTACTTATAATGGTAATCACTACAATAATATTATGGAATGTTTTCCTAATGTACAATTTTACGATTACACTAAGATCCCTAATAGGAATAATCTTCCAAGTAATTATGATTTAACATTCTCTTATTCCAATGCAATAACATTTCACAAATATAATGATATTGCAATAAACAATAAAGAGCGTATCGCAGTAGTTTTTAGATACGAGAGAGATATACCTAAAACATTTAAGGGTTTAAATGTAATTGGAGGGGATAATTCGGATGTTAGACACATCGAAGATAAAAATACTATTGTGGCATTATATGCTAAGGGTAAAGCAATTAAGGATAATAGTGGTTTTGTAGTTTAATATTACTTTATAATCCATTATATTAATATAGTGGATTATAGGATTAATATTATATTAATCATTTATTAATTAATTTATAAGGATATTAATATTATGTGGAATTTTAAAAATGGAGGTTTTGTAAGTAAGAGCGAATTTTTCGAATATCTAAGAGATATACAGAGATTATCTCAGAATGATATTGATAATATGTTTAAGGGTTTTACAGAAAAACAAATAAACGATTATTCAAAACAATATATCGATAATGAGGGGGTTTAATCATGGAAAAAAGACAAGTAAACACAATAGCATTTGACATTAAAAAACATTGGAAAAAACCATACTTTGGAGCAATACCATATCTTGAGGCTATGACTCATTTACATACTGTCAACGACATGTATATGTATGATGATGGAAAATCAATAGTTAGATATTTTTTAGCGAATTCTAGCACGTTTAGGGGGGAAGAGGCTAAGAGATTAAAATTAGAATTAAAATCATTATTAAACGATTAAATAATCCACTATTACAAAACCCTAGTATTTACTAGGGTTTTTTTTTCGACTAAATTAAAAGTGTTGTTTCCTGGCAACATAGGGTAAACCCCTATTGACAAATACTAATGCACCATATTGGTGCGGCCAGATTAGGGTAAACCCTAATGATCAGAATGCCCTATATTCAACGATTACATGAGGGGTAATGCACTTGTATTAAAACACCATAAAATCGCTCTATGCCCCTTTAAATGCCCTTACAATCGATTTTCATATGATGAAATCCTGGTTTTGCAATAAAACAACACATAGGGTAAACCCCTATTGACAGAAAAAGTGTTGTGATCATACAACATTAGGGTAAACACCTATTGACTGTTGTTTCCTGGCAACATAAGGGTAAACCCTTATTGACTTCTGGATCCAGCACCATATTGGTGCGCCAGGATTAGGGTAAACCCTAACGATTAGAACGCCCTATATTCAACGATTAGACATGAGTTAATGCACTTGTATTAAAACACCATAAAATCGCTCTATGCCCCTAAAAATGCCCTTAAAATCGATTCTGTATTTAATACCATCAACAAACTATCAAATCTGTATTAGGGTTTTCCCTAATATGTTTTTTCTGTCAGTTTGCTATCCTATAGGTGTAGTAATTATTTAATCAATTTAATAAAGGAATTTATATGGATAACGTAGAAAAGATTTTGAATAGTAAAGGTAAATTTTTTACTGTGACATTTACCAAAAAAGATGGCACTACTAGGGTAATGAATTGTCGATTAGGTGTGACTAAATACCTTAAAGGTGGTGAGTCTACTTTAAACCCTAATGATTATATAACAGTTTACGATGTGCAGTCTAAGGGTTATCGTGCTATCAATCGTAAAACTATTATTGATGTAAAGGGGTTATGATATGAAATATATCATTGCTCTTGGTGAGTTAATTTTATGCTTTGGTATTGGTATTGTTTTAGGTTTAACTTATTTATACGCTAAAGGAGGTTATTAATATGTTTACTATTCATGATGTAGATAATATAGAATCCAATGATTGTGACGAAGAGGAATACTATCGTTCCATTCAACGTGCTATTAACGATGGTATGTGGAATATGCAAGGTTCATACGGAAGAACCATGATGGAGGCTATAGAGTGTGGTTATTGCCTCTTAGGTAAAAAAGCATTTACTGATTATTATGGGAACATCATACCCTCTAGATTCCAAGTAGTATCACATTCTAAAGGTGGTATTGAATATGTTAAAAAAATGATGGGTAATGAGTGGTATAAGATGATGGAGGAATTATAAAGAACATTAGGGCAAACCCTTGTGTTGTTTCCAGGCAACATTAGGGTTTATCCTAGTAGTTTTTTATTTTGATTGATTCATAATAGTAGTATCAATTTTTTATGGAGGTAGTATGGATATTATTGAAAAGCAAATACTTGACGAAGCTTTAAAGCACTATAGAGGCTATCTTTTAAATGAAATGCGTAGAATGGGTCAAGACGATTTAAAACGTTATGGACGTGAAACTAACGAATTGATGGCTAAGTGTGAGAACCTTATTAAACGAACATGGGAGGGATGTTTATGAAAGTATTTATAAATGGTTTTATAGCAGACAAGCAACACGAAAACGATGACAATACATTTCAATTTGTAATGGATAGAATCCAAGAATCCATGCGAGATGGTGTTTATGAAGGGTATTTAGAATCCTACCCATTTTATGCAGTTAATTTTTATATTAGGGAGGTTAAATAATGAACAATCATATATTTTTATGTAAATGGAGCGAGGGAGATGAATCCCTTGTTCAATTAGTAGAATCCTCATTCTTTAGTGATTCTAATGGATATAAAGAATCAGATATTTTACTAATTGGAAAAATGCAAGTAGGTGATACCTTAGACTTGTCAGATGGAATTAGTCAATATCACGAAATACAAAAGTTAATATAATAACATTCTTTAATAGGAGGTTTTATGCAATACATTGTTAAACAAGTGAATGATCGATGGGACAATGGTTTTTATTACCAAGAAAAATCATTTGTGGATATTTGTAAGTATTTTGAACCATTTGATGGTGAAGAGGACGAAGAAGTCGATTATATGATTGAGCAAATCGCAACGTTAAACGTTGATGAGTCATATATTCATAATTTTTTTGGTGATAATAGTTTTATGTTTAAACGTATTAGTTAAGGAGAAAAAAATGGGTCGTTATTATTATGGTGATGTAGAGGGTAAGTTTTGGTTTGGTGTGCAGTCTTCAGACGATGGAGAATACTTTGGTGCAGTCGCTTGCGAACCAAACACCATTGACTATCACGTTGAAGATATTGAAAAGGTAAGAGAGGGGGTTGAAAATTGTTTGGATAAACTCGGCAGCAATTGCAGTAAATTGACTGAATTTTTTAATAGTGTGGATGGATATAATGAATCCATGATTCAAGACTATTATAAAACCCACTTTAATGAAGACATTGAAGAGAAAACCATTCGAGAATTATTATGCTGGTTTGCTCGCCTGGAATTAGGAACAAAGATTCTTAAATATATGGAAGAGCATGACGAATGCTATTTTACTGCTGAAATATAGGAGGTTTTATGGAAGATTTTAGTATTTATTTTACTGTCATTGTGACAGATACAAGTGGTAATACCATTACCGAGATTCGTGCCTCAAAGTTTTCTGATGAGGTTTTACATATGATTGTTGAAGAAACTGCAATGATTTTAAAAATGGAGGAAAGTAAATGACTAATGATTTAAAAACAATAGCCAATAATGTATTTTATGATATGGAGGCGAAAAGTTATCCGAATGGTGACTCGGCTTATTCTGACTCACATCGAATCGCTTTTGTATTAGGTTTTATGTATGGCTATCGATTCTTAAATGACAATGGAGAAAAGCATGAAGACAATTTACTTCGCTCGTTATGATTCAAGGAATTTTAGTTTTGAGGCTTATGGAATGTCTGCAGCAGAGGCTAAAAAAGTATTGCTTGACGGATTAAAAACACATACTGATCAATATAACCTTGAGGATGACTGGTGGTATCCAAGTGATGTGTTTGTTGGTGAATTTGTCTTGGATAAGTGCTATCGTGATGGCAGTTTAATTAAGAGGGAGGACGCATGACTCGAACAGAAATGATTAAGGCCTTGACTGAATATGAATTGCTATATTTACATTCCAATATTGAAGATATAGAGGCAGTCACCGATTTTTTTGCTACTGGTGGATATATGACCATGAAAACTAGCGTCATTGAAAGTATTTACAATTTTAAATTTAAGGGGGAAGTATGGAATTTAACACAAGTAGAGATGCAATAAAATACCTTACTGAAAACAATTTGGAAGATATTCCAGTTAGCCTGGAATTGCATTTAAATAAAAAACCAAAGATTGAAGTTTGGTATGGCACATTTGAATTTGGTCGTTTTAATATAGGCACAGATTATTTTGATATGTGTGTTATCAATGCCATTGATGAAAAAACATTGCTGGAAAATGATTCTGAAATTATTGAAAACTATATGCTGGATAATAGTTATGAGAGTTGGTTTATTCCATCAGAATGTAGTAATTTTGAGATTGTATATTCTGATCAATACGTGAGGGATAATAATCTATGAAAAAAGCATTACTGTGTTTATTGTTTGCTTTAAATTGTAATGCTAAAGATTTAGCCTACGCAGATAATGTAATTGGTGGAATGACAGTATTAACTAATGGTGTTTGCCGTTATAATAGGGATATGCTTGAGGCATATGCCACAAATGATAAAGATCAAAAGTTATATGCTTGTTATGTAATAGTTGATAACAATGTGTTTTTTGTTTTAAAGGATGGTTCAGTAAGAATGATGTTAAAAAAACAGTTTCAGTTAATGAAAGGTTCTGTATGAAATACTTATCAGTATGTAGTGGTGTCGAGGCCGCAACAGTTGCTTGGCACCAAATGGGATGGAGTCCAGTCGCATTTAGTGAGATTGAACCCTTCCCATCAGCAGTATTAGCACATCATTATCCCAATGTGCCTAATCTTGGGGATATGACTAAATATAAGGAGTGGAATTTAAATGAATCAATTGATATCCTCGTTGGAGGAACCCCATGCCAATCTTTCTCAGTCGCTGGACTCAGAAAAGGACTCGAAGATCCAAGAGGCAACCTCGCTCTCACCTATATTGGAATTCTTGACAAGTTTAAGCCAAGATGGTGTATTTGGGAAAACGTTGCAGGTGTCCTCAGTTCAAATGGAGGACGGGATTTTGGTTCCTTCCTCGGGGCGTTGGCTGAACTCGGGTATGGGTTCGCATACCGAGTGTTGGACTCACAATTTTTCGGAGTCCCACAAAGGAGGCGTCGAGTCTTTGTTGTCGGATGTCTTAATGGAGGGATCAGTGCATCCAAGGTTTTATTTGAGCCCGAAAGCTTGTTTGGGGTTGATAAGAAGAGCAGAAGAACGAAACAAACAACTTCCGCCTATGTTAAAAGTTGCTCTCCTACGGGTGATAGAACAATCGGAACTCTCTTTGCAAGAGATTACAAAGGAATAGGTAATCAAGATCTAACTGATGGGAGGGGGCTAGTGCTCGAACCAATTTTTTACGAGAACCATCCAAATGATTCTAGGGTTAAAGAAATGGGCAACACTTGCACTACTGTGACATCAAGGTGGGGCACTGGTGGTGGCAATGTGCCTTTTGTTCAAAAAGTAATTGCACTGGCAGAGAATACCATTGGTCGGCAACCACAAAATGGTGGCAATGGTAATGGGTTTACCGAGGATGGTCCAATGTACACCTTAAATGCAACTGGTGTACATGGCGTGGCTTACGCTTTTGAGCCTGGCATTGCTAAAAGAGAGGGAGAACCTAATCGTTTTGTTGAGGAATTATCACCAACATTACGAGCTAGTATGGGAGATAATCAAGTTGCAATGGCAAATCATATGGCCGTAAGACGATTGACTCCTATTGAAACCGAACGCCTCCAAGGCTTTCCCGATGATTACACCAATATACCATGGCGTAATAAACTAGAATCACCCGATGGTTTACGTTATAAGGCAATGGGGAACTCGATGACTGTTAATGTAATGCGATGGATTGGTCAGCGTATCTCAATGTTCAATTAATTTGTTATTTTTTGAAATGTTTTCTGTAGCAGTTAGTATTTGTAAGTTCCAAGGCACATGTAGCCCACAAACTTCCTTTCCTTTTAGTGGAATAATGTGGTCTACATGGTGTTGAACACCAGTTTGCTCAGATATCTTTAAGCAATTCTTATATATTTTAGTAATTTGTTTTTTGTGATCATCTGTTAGCCATTGTGGTGTGGCATTTAATTTAGTCGCTCTTCGTTTTGCTGCGTCGGAATAAATTTTATCTTTATGATTTTTTCTGTAATTCTTTTTTATTTTTTTAATTTTACATAAATTAGTTTTTCTATAATTTGTACTTCTTTTAATGTTTTTTAATTGTAATTTTTTAAAAATTGTTGTGCAAACCCATCTTTCTCTAAAAAATCCATTCTTTTTTAATTCTGTTAATTTATAAGTTGAAAATACATAGCCATCCTCACGAATATCTCCATATTTAAAAGGCAAATTGGTCTTTGGATTGAGTCGTTTCATTGTGATACTCCAGTAAAGTAATTGATAGTAGAGGGTAAGTTCTTGTTACTGGCAAGAACAAGATTGTCGACATCCTGTCCCCTCTATACTTACTAATGCAAAAAGTCAAATAAATTCGCCCTAAATTTTATAATGTGGTATACTGTTGTTATTATACAACAGTTTGGAACTCCATGATTGACAATGACATCCTTAGTGATTACCTACAATCATTGTATGGTATAGAACCTCTAACAACAGAGGAAGAGCATGAACTTGCTAAAAAAATTCAACAAGGTGATGACGCAGCATTAAACAAATTGATCACCCATAACCTTCGATTTGTGGTGTATTTGGTTCGACAGATGACTGCCTGGAATCATAGTAATATGCCAGTTGAAGATATTATTGCTATTGGTAATGAGGCTTTACTGATCTCAGCAAAACGATGGAAACCCAAAAACAATTCTAAGTTTGCCACTTATGCAAAACCATTCATTCTTAAAGGTGTAAGAAGAGAACTGGATAATACAGAGAATTTGATTCGTTTACCTATTAACATTAAACAAAACATTAAACGATTAAATTACACAGAAAGAAAATTATCTCAAATTTTAGGGCGGACTCCTAAAAACATCGAGTTAGCAGAAATGTTGGGCGTTTCTGAACAAAAAATATATGAATTAAAAAACTACATGGCAAGAGAGCCAATTTCCATTGATCACTTAAATACAGAAAGGTTTACAGATGAAGAGGATTGAACTAAATCCCGAACAAACAAAAGCTTACAATCGTTTTATATTAGCCAGAGATAGAATTAGGAAAAGTAAGAAATGGATTAGGCCTTCTGAAATATCTCATGCAGTTGACGTGCAAGGATTGAACCATCCATTATTCGTCATCAATGACAATTATTTGGAGTACCAGGAGGCTTTTATGGAGTGGTTAAGGGTAGAGCCTCAGTTTAGGGAAAAACAGCGTATGCGAGCATCTAGAGGTGATTATGGGGTTCAAGATAATTGGGAAGAAAAAGAAACCAAGGTAGAAGAGTTATGATTTCAGTCTATCCAGTTGATATTTATGACAAAAATGGTAATCTAACCAAAATAGAATATTATGATTCCGTATCCAAAGAGTTTGTTATCCAAGCGGAATGGGATGACAGAGAAGAGCAAATATCCAAAAATAGGGAGGAATTCAGAAAATGGTGCACTCTTATGCTAAAAAGACTAGGTTATGAAGTTTTGATATGATTGTTTTGTTTTTCTAACCATTCAGCTACTTTAATGATATCTTCATAGTTTGCATTACTTTTAATATAATTTGCCTTCATAGAAATCCAAACAACATTACCTTCAACATATCCCAATTGGGGATTTATTCGATCCAATGAAGGAGAATTAAAATAAGCTGCACGAGGTCTTTCAGTGCTTTCCCTAACCCACATCAAAGGGATATTAAAGACTGGGCAAAAATCTGTTGCTATAGATTTTAAATAAGATTGAGTTAAATTAAAAGGTAGGTTTTTTGCTTTTGCTCTTGCTTTAACAGTAGTAAGAATATTTTTTATTCTTCCGTTTTTAGTAGTTCCGTTCGTTGGCATATTGATACTCCGATAAGTAATTGATAGGTAGAGGGTAAGTCCTTGTATCGGCAAGGACAAGATTGTCGACATCCTGTCCCCTCTATATTTACTAATGCAATAAATGAAAGAAATTCGCCCTCAATCCAAAAATAAATTAAAATTTGTACCAGTAGTACCAGAAGTACCCCTTGTTTTTACTTTATCCTATATTTTCTTTTTTTCTTTTTTAAAAATAAAAATAAAAACGAAAGTAAGGGGTACTTCTGGTACTACTGGTACTCAACTTTTTTTATTTCTTTAATATTCAACAACTTAAAAGCACAATGTTTCACGGAATGTTTCACGAAAGGGGTACAAATTTACAACAAAGGGGTACAAATTTCTAAAAAACGTGTATACTGATACTAAATTTAGAAAGGAACATATGGAAAAACCATCAGCACTACCAGTTAATTTTTCAGAAATCCCTATGGAGCTGAAACAAATCCCACGATGGGTTTTATGGAACCATACCGAAGTGGGTAGTGAAGGGAATCGGCATTGGAGTAAAATCCCTTTTCAGACAGACGGCAAACAAGCAAAAGCAAATGATCCAAGCACCTGGACTGATTTTTTGTCCGTCCAGGCTGCGTATGAGAAAAATCCCAATCGATTCAGTGGCATAGGGTTTGTCTTTAGTGATGAAGACAACCTTATTGGTGTGGATTTGGATAAGTGTTATGACCAATCCAACGGTTTCACAAATGTTGCACTGCAACAAATTGCTGATTCGATTGATGGATACATGGAGGTATCGCCATCGGGTAAGGGTGTGAAGATATTCACAAGGGCAATGTTGCGTGTTGCCCACGTTGATCATTCGATTGGATTTGAGTGCTACCCACATGGTAGGTATTTTACTGTTACGGGTCATCATATCAAAGGTGAGATTCCAACGACAGAGCAGAACATTGTGGATATTATTCCAGAGCGAATTGCCCACATCACTGGTGATGATTTTGCAGACTATAAACCACCCGTGCCCGAGTATGACTTGGCAAGAGTGGAGAGTGAACTATTATCCCAATTATCACCCGAATGTGGGTATTTAGATTGGTTGAATATTGGACAAGCACTACATCACCAATTCAAAGGTGATTTAGAGGCGTGTGATTTGTGGGATAGGTGGTCGTATGCTGATGGTAATTATCCTAAATATGCAGAGTCGGGCAAGTATTCATGCACGGAGAAGTGGAGGTCTTTTAGACGAACTGCTGGTTCAACATTTACATTACGTTCACTTATTTTCAAAGTCAACCAAAAGCAAAGAAAGGAGGCATTGGAGCGTGGTGAAATCATTTTAGATAATGGTGCGATGAACCATGCCAGGACATTTCTAGATGGTATGTATTCTAGTGAAGAAGGATACACATTGGTTCATTACGCTGATGAGTTTTATTCCCACGTCAACACCCACTATGAAATTATTGAAGAGTTAACAGTCCGTTCTAAACTATATACCTTTTTGGATAAGTGTAAGAAGAGTGGGAAGAAAGGTGCGTTGGAGGCGTTTAATCCATCACCAGCCAGTGTGTCTGCGGCCTTGGATGCTATTAAGTCACTTACCCATTTACCAAACCATGCCAACACAAAGCCACCGATTTGGTTAGAGAAGTATGCAGACAACCAACCCGATTCTAAGGATTTGATTTCCCTACAAAATGGCATATTTCACCTTAAAGACTATACTGTTCTGCCACATTCGTTAGGGTTCTTTACGCCCAACTCACTACCATTCCCCTATGATGCAAATGCAAAATGCCCCGAGTGGATGAAGTTTTTGAATTCAGTTTGGTCAGAAGATCAAGAATCGATTGATTGTTTGCAAGAGATGATGGGTTATATTTTGAGTGGTGACACACGTCAACAAAAGTTTTTTAATATTATTGGCCCACGTCGTTCGGGTAAGGGGACGATTAACAAAGTGCTGGTGGAGTTGTTAGGACAACACAATACAGTGGCACCACAATTGGAGGAACTCTGCGATACTTTCGGTCTTCAACCTTGGCTTGGCAAGTTACTCGCTTCTTTTACTGATGCAAGAGCACCTGAACGAAACCGCAGCGCGGTTGTGTCTCAGCTGCTACGTATTGTCGGTGGCGATACAGTTACTGTTAATCGAAAGAACAAGGAGGCATGGAACGGGTACCTGCCGACACGAATAGTTGTGTATTCAAACGAGGCATTACAGTTAACAGAAAACTCAAACGCTTTGACGGGTCGTATGATTGTAATTAAGATGACAAAATCCTTTTTTGGTGATGAGGATACCGAACTGTATCCAAGATTGGCGAAGGAGTTGTCGGGTATTTTTAACTGGGCCATGGAAGGGTTAAAACGTAGACTGGCAAGAGGTGGGCATTTTATTCAACCAAAATCAGGCAAACACCTATTAGAGTTGATGGCTGAGTTAGGTAACCCCATTGGTTCGTTTGTGGAGGATGTGTTAGAATTCCATCCAACCGACTCTGTCCCCAAAGATGATGTGTTTGCATGTTATAAGAGATGGGCATTGTCAAAATCGATACCCCCTGGAACGGAGCTTGCGTTTAAGAGAAGGTTTTTGGCTGCGACACAAGAGCATCAGATTGATGTGGATGTTGATCGTAGTAATGGTGGTCGAGTGCATATTTACAGAGGGGTGCGTTTGAATGAGAAAGCGAAAAGATATGTAGAGAGTATCCAATCTTTTACGGAGGATGTGTTTTGAGACAATTTGTGCGTAGAAACGACTTTACAAAAATATTTGGTGGAATTGGTAGACGCCGCACCAAAAAATCAATAAACTATATCTTAAAGCCTAAAAGATTTCATTTAATGATGATTAGGCGTGGTCATATTGGTTGGCGTAACAAAACATGGAGTAGGTTGTCTTTATTAAAAATTCGTATAAGATTTGGTGTATATCCACCAGGTAAAAAGTTTAGGAGGTAGTATGTATAAACTGTATGATGAAGATGGCGAGTATATGCGCTGGGTTAAGCGTAGAGAAGAAGCACAGGCTTTATTAGCAACACACCAAGGGTGGAAGGTTAAATATGTTAAAATTCCACGTAAGACAATTGATTTAAACCAATTTGAGGAGGCACCATTTTGATTGATCGTTTATATTTAGGGTTTGGCATTGTCACCCTGTTGTTTTGTATGTTTATTATATTTTTAACCGAACTGTCTAACAGAGAGACTACCAGACTCTTAAAGGCGTGTGAGTTAGCAGAAATAAGTGCCGACTTTACACCGCAAGAGAAGGCGCAGTGCAGAATATTAAGGAGGCAAGTGAGATGACAGCAAATGAACTAGCAGACGCAATGGGAATTCGTGCATTAATTCGCAGACAAGCAACGAGCCGTAAAAGTGTGCAAGAAGGGGCTGACGATAGGCTTGCTGACCAATTAGAACAAGCTGCCACCATGCTACGTCAACAAGCCAAAGAAATTGAGGAATTGAAATTGCGTATTAGTCAACTTTTAGAAACGCAAGATTACTTGTATAAAAAACATGATTCAGACAAAACTGAAATAGAAACATTGAAAGAAAAATCAGAACATTGGGAAGAAAAATACAGAGATGCAATAGCAGATTTAAGTATTGAAAATTATTGGAGGATGGGAAATGACAGCAAATGAACTAGCTGATATAAATGAGTGGTCTTGTTGTGCTCATAGTAAACAAGTTTCTGCCATGCTACGCCAACAAGAAGACCGAATAAACGTATTGGAAGCTAATCAAAAGATAGAGTTAAATATAAAAGAAAAAGCATTGCAATACATAGCGGAATTGGAAAAAGAAATTGAGGAGTTAAAAAATGATAAAAATATTGACCAAATGAGCAAAAATGATAAAAATATTGACCAAATGAGCAAGCCTATTGCTTGGATGGACAAAAATGGATATGTTTATGGTAAACACGAAACACGACCAATAGAAGCTGATATTCCTCTTTACACCCATTCTAACACCCAATCACACCCAATTGAACCAATAGCAATGCGTTATGACTTTGATGGTTATGGATACAAATACATTGACTCAGGCTCAGGGAGCGATTGGCAAACGAGAGAGAAGGGAGAGTTTCTTTACACCAAGCCATTCTTTAGTCAAAAACCTGTTGCTATGATGGTAAAAATTGATGGGTTTGATAAACCTGAGTTTACTACAACCTGTAGTTCTGCTGCACTAAAACATCCTAACTATACTGCATTGTATGACCATCCACCCATAGCTTTTGCTGAATTAGAAGCTGGGGAGAGTATTCCTCTTTACGAACATTCTGAAGATAGAGATTCTGCTATCTACGCAACTGGCTATTGGAATGGTATTCATAAAGCTAAAGAAAAAAATGAAACCTTAGACACAAGGTCTTACTTGATTGGTAGATATGATGGTTTGCGTGAAATAAGTGATGAGGAAATACTAGCCCTATGGGTAAAGAAAAACAATCTAAATGGTGCTAAAGATATTTTAGATTTTGCTAGAGATTTATTAAAGAAAGCGAGTGAGAATGATTAGAAAAAAAGCATTGCTATTGCAAAAAAGATTTAAAAGATTTAATAAATATAATGACAAAGCCAAATTAGAAATGGCTACAGAAGTTGTTGAAATTTTACCAATACTTGTTGAGCAAATTAATTATTTAGATAAGGTAAATACAGAAATGTATCATAAATTAAAATTTTATATGAAAGCGAGTGAGAAATGATTTTTATGTTTTATATGTTTTATATTTATGTAATGGGAATAGTCTGTGGTTATTTTATTGCTAAATTAATAGCACTAAACGAGGAGGATAAATGATATTAAATTTCGTATTACTAATTATAGCTTTTACAGTTTGTTTGTGTGCATTGATATGGATGATTGAAAAGGTAACGAAATGATTGAAAACACTTTACCTTATTATGAAGTTGACGCTGGCCATTTTAGTGTTAAAATAAAAGTATGCTTTTCTGATAATGCATTTCAACAAGCTATAAGAGATTCTAAAATAACAACTAGGCATAATGCTTTAGATTTAGGTATTGCGGAATCACATTATATTATTCAAGATGGTACGCTGCATTCTATGTTGGCTATTGTATTTAATTATGATGAAATGAAAAAGTTAGATGCTTTGGAGCGTATGGGAATTATTTACCATGAAGTATCCCATACAACCACCCATGTATTTCAGTACATTGGTGAAGACGAATCTAAAATTGGTGATGAGTCTCGATCATATTTAGGTGAACATATTTTTAAACAAGTATTTGCAGTATATGCGACAGAGGATGAGACACGTGAGAGTGCTAGAAAAAGAAATAGAACAGCATCTGGTGAAAAAAATAAAGCAATCGTCGGGGCTTTGTTACAAATGGCTTTCGACAGTGACGGGAGTGCCGGATCGGATAGTGTTTCTGAATCAAAAAGTATACCTAGTGGAACTAAAAACACAAAGCGGGATACTAAGCCCAAGACAAACGCTCGTATTCGCAGAACTTGAAAAAGCAGGCTTTCCAGTATATGTGTTAAAATCTAAAGAAGATGTGGAGGCATTTGTTGAGTCAAGCCAAAGAAACATATAATCTTCGTGCGAGGTATGGAATTACAGCAGAGGATAAGAAAGAAAAAATACAAAGTCAAGGAAATGTCTGTGCTATTTGTAAACAAACATTTAAAAACAAATTAGATACACACATGGATCATTGCCATACAACAAATGTATTACGAGGTGTGCTTTGTGGTAAATGTAACCTAGGCTTAGGGAAGTTTAATGACTCCCCTCAACTTTTAAGATACGCAGCAATTTATTTGGAATACCATGCTAAACAAAACCAACCTTCATCCATACCAACTGGAAGTCATCAAGAAAGCCAAGACATTGCCTCATATGGGCCTGTTTATGGAGCCAGGACTCGGGAAGACTGTGACGGCGCTCACCATCATATCGGAGAGCCCGAAGGGCACGACACTGATAGTAGCCCCCAAGAGAGTAGCGGAGTCAGTATGGGCTCAGGAGTGTCAGAAGTGGAAACATTTGGCACATCTGAAAGTAGCAAAGATCATGGGCTCGCCAAAGAACAGACTGAGCGCATTAGAAAGTTTGTCGAACATATATGTAGTGAATCTAGAGAACTTGGTATGGCTATTAGAGCAGAACAAAAAGTTCGACTACCTCATTATCGACGAATCAAGTCGTTTCAAAGATTCCTCGACAAAAAGGTTCAAGGCACTCAAGAAACACCTAAAATCGTTCAAGAGGCGGCTAATCCTAACTGGTACACCATCTCCACAGAGCCTGCAAGACCTTTGGAGTCAAGTTGGTATCCTAGACCTAGGCTCCAGATTAGAGACTAGCCTAACAAAGTTTAGGGATAAGTACATGGACCCAGGTCAAAGGAATAGGCACACCGGCGTGGTTTATAATTGGGTTTTAAAAAATGGTGCAGTGCAACAAATACAAGAAAAGATTAGTGATATTTGTTTTTCGTTAAAGGCAGAAGATTATTTACAACTGCCAACACTAACCAAGTTGTACCAAACGATTGAGATAGATGATAACGTAAGGAAGCAATATGACGAACTTAGAAAAGACATGGTCCTTAGTACAGATACGGGGAACATCACAGCTACAACAGCAGCGACGTTGGCGGGCAAGTTACTCCAGTTCACCAGCGGCGCGGTATATACAGAAGATGGAGGGACGCAGGAAGTACACAGTGCTAAGTTGGAACGTCTTGAATCGATCATGGAAGAGTCTTCTTCCCCGACGCTCGTATTCTATCATTTCAAACACTCCCTTCAACGAATACGCCTTGCTTTCCCAGAGGCGGTGGTGCTGGACGACGACAACATTGAAGCGTGGCGTCGTGGTGAGATTCGTATGCTCCTTGCCCATCCCCAAAGTGGGGGAATCGGGATCAATTTACAGTGCAACGTTGGAGAGACAGCCCAAACAATCTGGTTTGATTTACCATGGAGTTCAGAAAACTACATCCAAGCCAACGCAAGAATATACCGCCAAGGGCAAGAAAAACCGGTTCTCATACACCATTTAACAGTAGCAAACAGTATTGATGAAAAAGTAGTAAAAGTATTAGAAGGTAAGATTAACATTCAAGAGGCACTATTAGACGCACTAAAATTATGACAGCAAAAATACAAGCAGTGGCACCAAGATTATCTGACGAAGATCCAGATCCAATAGAACAAGACGAAACAGAGGGCATATCATCAAACATGGTGGAGGGGACAGGCTGGCTACTATGGGACGTAGAAGATATAATAGAAATAAAACATTTAATTGCAACTCGAATGCCAGAAAAATCCAGAGTTATTTTAGATGCTTTTTTACAGGGTTTGATGTATAATGATATCAATGTAAGCGAAAAATATTGGCGGTATCATTTCAATGCGGGTATTGAATTTATAAAGAAAGAACTTAAACTATGATATTTGTTATTGAACATGAAAAAGATGGTGTTTGGCAATTACAAAGTTTGGTGGATGTTGATGAAATTAATCCATCGGAATTTGAACCAGTTAAAAAGATTTTTTTATGTGAAACGAAAGAGGAAGCTGCTATAGTCATTAGCGAAATAAGAAAGGAACAATTTGAATGAAATATGATTATGAATTACTTAAAATGGAACACGACAATGTTAACCATCCAAAACATTATACACAACACCCCAGTGGTATCGAGTGCATCGAGATTACCGAACATATGGGATTTAATCTCGGTAATGCCATTAAGTATATATGGAGGGCATTCCTTAAAGATGATCCAGTTGAGAACCTACGAAAAGCGGTTTGGTATATCAACAGAGAAATAGCAAGAATCACTAAACACGAAGGATGTGGAAAATGATAATTGAACTTGACTGCGATTTTGCAGATGATATAACACGACAAAGTTTGATTCAAACGTATGTTAATTTATCGAAAGATATAAAAAATAATAAAAACATGCATGAAGATGATTTGGAAATATATAAACAAGTTGTTGCTGCAATTGAAGTATTAGGCAAATGGTATTTCGTTAATTTTCAAAATGATGTTAAAAATTATAAGAAAAGGAAAACCAAATGAAACTATTTAGCCAGTATGACCGTTTTGAATTGGAACAAGACATTATTAAGATGTGGAATACGTCAGAATTATTAAAGGAGTTTGTTCGCCAGTACCTAGACAGTCCCACAATCATGTCAGAAGACGAGGTGGGCAACTACATCGATGGCATTATGCGAGTCCATGATTTGCAGTGCCAGCGTCTTTGGGATGGGTTTGAATTAATGATAGAGAACAAGCATTTTGAGAGCTGGGACAATAAATATTTTGAAAATCATCCTGTTATCATACCAAAGAAAGGAAAGAAAAAATGAGCACCGAAACAGATCCATTAGACACCTTTGTTGTTACTTTGCAGTACACGTTAAAAGATATTAATCTATTGATTAACAGTATGAATCGCCCAGTTGAAACACCGGTTATGCAGTGGGCAAATTTTATCAATGACATCCACCTACAAATTGAACCTCAAGTGAAAGAACTAAATGAATCTAAGACAACTACTAAAGAAAGCGGGAGTTAGTAACGACATCATCAAAGAAGTCGAGCGTAAAGCGGCTAAAACATCAGCCGAAATGGAAGCAGAACATCGAGAAAAAGCAATGGCAATGACTAAAATGATGTTGAATGATGTCATTCGTGCCAATCAAGCAGCACAAGAAGCCAGTCCGAAAGAACCGCCCTTTAAAAAACGTGTGATTATTACACCAGATTAAGGGCGGTTTTTGACCATTTTTTGCATTAGTAAATATAGGGAGTAGAACTCGTCGGGAGACGCTTCGAAACCTTTTCTTAGTTACCAAATGCCTAGAATATTGAAAGATATGCTGGACTGAAGACTCGGTTGACGCACACTTTTTGGTAATGTTTAGAAGTAAAACCAGTACGGGAGGGGTGACTGGTCTCCCACCTAATTCAAAAGGAACGCCTATGGCAACTAAACCCGGATTGTATGCCAACATTCATGCTAAACAGGAGCGCATAAAAGCCGGCTCTGGCGAAAAAATGCGTAAACCAGGCACTAAAGGTGCCCCAACAGCTAAATCATTTAAAGAGTCTGCAAAGACAGCAAAGGTAAAATAATGGCAACTAAACACGACAAACCAATTCCTAAGAAAACAACTGGTAAGGACAAGACATACAACAAGACCGAACAAGGTGCTGGTATGACTGCCAAAGGTCGTGCTGAATACAATGCCAAAAATGGAAGTAATTTAAAAGCCCCAGCCCCGCACCCAAAGACCGAATCAGATAAAGGTCGTAAAGCCTCTTTCTGCGCCCGTATGGAGGGTGTTGTTAGAAAATCAAAAGGCCCCGCTGAAAGAGCGAAGGCGTCTCTTAAAAATTGGAATTGTTAATGGCTACCAAAAAACCAACAGTTAAATATGTATTTAAACCCGAGATGTGCGAACGCATCATAGAACTCGGAAAAAATGGTGCATCTCAAAAAATGATGTTTGCCGATATTGGAATTAACAAAGCCGTAGCAGAAACTTGGAAAAAGAATCACCCCGAGTTTGCTGATGCATTAGATACAGCAGTAACCCATAGCCAAGCCTATTGGGAAAAAATGATTTTGGATAATGTGAACAACAGAGGCTTCAATAGCCGAATAGCCGAAATCGCTCTTCGTGGTCAATTTCAAGCTGACTACAGAGAAACCAGAGATATTAAACTAGACGCCAAAGTGGAAACTAAGGTCGATTTCAACAAAGAAATATCAGATTTACTTTCCGCCCTAAAATAATATATATTTTTAATTTGGGTTGACTTATGTATATTTTTGCATTAGTATATATACATATCAACCGAATTGAAAGAATATATGACAACTCACGCTCTTTTAAGTGCCTCCAGTTCCAAAAGGTGGCTAATGTGCACTCCTTCAGCAAGACTTGAAGCAACTCTTCCAGAACCTAAAAGAAGTACCAAGGGGATTGATTTCTCTGCGGAGGGTACATTGGCTCACACATTAAGTGAAATACGCTTAAAACTCTATTTTAATCAAATTAACCATGAAGAATATGCAAAAGAATACGAAGAGGTCAAATCGCATGACATATATCGAAATTATACGGAAGAGGAAAGGCTTGATTTCGAGGATAACGTCGATAATTATGTTCTTTATATTCGTAGCCAAATTGGTGAAGGGGATACGCCGCTATTTGAGCAACGTGTGGACTTCTCTGATTGGGTTCCTGATGGCTTTGGTACGGCCGATGTGGTTATACTTTCTGAGCGCACCATTCATATCTACGACCTCAAGTTTGGAAGAGGGATCCCCGTTTCAGCCGTCGACAACAGCCAACTCAGACTCTACGCCCTCGGTGCGTATGCCAAATTCAAAGAAGATTACCCCAATATCAAGGAAGTCAGCTACACCATCCATCAACCACGACTTGACAGTATTAGCACAGATGGGACAACCATCGAAAAACTCCTCGATTGGGCAAAATATTATGTTAGCCAAAAAGCCAAGAAGGCGTGGGCAGGGTCAGGCGAGTTTCTCCCAGGTGAATGGTGCCAATTCTGTAAAGCAAAAGCCCAGTGTCGTGCCAGATCAGACTTCAACACCGAACTCGCCAAACAAGAATTCAAAGAACCCCCGCTCCTCAGTGAAGAAGAACTCAACGACGTCCTCGCCAAAGCGCAAGACTTAAAAACATGGGCGAACGATGTAGAAGAGTTTGCCCTTAATCGAGCGATTGAAGAGAACAAAATACCAAAGGGGTATAAGTTAGGCACCACAACAACACATCGTAAGATATTAGATAACCAACTTGCTGCGGCAGTATTGGTTGAACATGGATTATCAGAGTCATTGTTGTGGGAACCGCCAAAACTTAAATCACTTGCAACATTAGAAAAGATTGGTCCCAAAGGCAAAGTAGCGGCTTGGTTGGGTGATTTAGTTATTCGTCCAGAAGGACAGCCCAAGTTAGTTCGTATTAAAGAAACAGCAAAGGATGACTTTAAATGAACGCTTGGTTAATTGGAATGATTGGTGTAGTTTATTTTTTCGTAGCAATACAATTTTTAATGAAAGGCCAAGTAGGCATGGGAATCTCATTCTTAGGGTATGCCCTAGGAAATGTAGGTTTAGTCTTAGTAACATTACAATCATAAGCGAGGCACCTATGCAAGTAAGTTGTTTTGGAACCACCCTTGAAGTACCAGAACAGTTAATTAATTCTTATATTAAAGATTTTGATGGATTACCTGGAAGTGGGCAAAGAGAGTCTGTGTTGCATCTACGCAACAGTGTTTATGAAGTATTTGACTACATAGCAGAAGACCCCGAAGCCCTTGAAGAATATACCTATAGGCATCAATTCATTAACGCATTGGCAGTACACAGAGCATTAGAAGTACATGGTATCTTGCACGATGCATAAAAACGTGTATAATAGATTTATGGGTAGACGAACTAGCCCCAATTGAAGTCTGGTTCTAACGTTAATAGGAGTTTTAAAATGCAGTCAAACAAAGTAAAAGTTGTAACTGGTAAAGTACGTTTTTCATATGCTAATGTGTTTGTTCCAAAAGCAGCAATGGAAGGTAGCACACCAAAGTATTCTGTATCAATTCTGATCCCAAAATCAGATAAAGAAGGTGTTGCTAAACTTCAAAAAGCTTTTGAAGAATGTAAAACAAGTAATGCTGCATTCTTTGGTGGTGCTGTACCAAAGTTGTTAAAAGGTGGTTTACGTGATGGTGATGCTGAACGTGAAGATGAGGCATATGCTGGTCATTATTTTATCAATGCCAACTCAGCACAAAAGCCTGAGATTGTAGATGCACAACGTGAAGAGTTGTTTGACCAAAGCGAGTTTTATAGTGGTTGCTATGGCCGTGCTTCCATCACTTTCTATCCATACAATGCACAAGGTTCTAAGGGTATTGCATGTGGTTTAAATAACTTGCAAAAGTTGGAAGATGGTGAAAAGTTAGGTGGTGGTTCTTCTGCAGCATCTGATTTCGCAGACTAAGTTGTAACACGGCTTAGGGTAACGGCCTAAGTTCTTTGTAGTAATGGGTAAAATGTTTATTGGAGCGCTGAAAAACCTTAGCGATGAGAGATTGAAGCCGAGTCGTGGCTAAAGCACCTGCCATTTAAGCAACCGCCGACGGGTAGTAATAAACAAAGTAGCCCACCTTGTAGCACGGGGAGTGTCCGTAGAAACTGCGGCCTCCCTTTTTTATCAACCCAAACCGAGAATAATAAATGGATCAATACAGACAATATATAGCCGCTAGTCGCTATGCAAGATTCCTTGACGAAAAAGGAAGACGTGAAACTTGGGAAGAAACTGTTCAAAGATATATAAATTATGTGTTTGACAGAACATCGGCAATTAAAAATAATATTGAATTGAAAGAAGAGTTATATAATGCCATATTAAAAATGGAATGTGTACCTTCAATGCGCGCAGTAATGACTGCGGGAAAGGCTGCAGATCGTGATAACACCAGTATCTACAATTGCTCGTATTTACCAGTCGATGACCCAAAATCGTTCGACGAAGCTATGTACATCTTGCTCTGCGGTACTGGCGTCGGATTCTCAGTTGAGTCAAAATACATCAATCAATTGCCCGAAGTGCCAGACAACCTTTTTGCAAGCGAACACGCCATCAGAGTGCACGACTCTAAAGAAGGATGGGCAAAAGCCCTTCGACTTATCATTGCACACCTATATGCAGGCGAAATCCCAAAATGGGACACTTCTGGAGTTAGACCTGCCGGAGCACGACTCAAAACATTTGGTGGAAGAGCTTCAGGGCCGAAACCATTAGAAGATTTATTTGAATTTACAATTAACTTGTTTAAAAACGCAAAGGGTCGTAAGCTTCATTCATTAGAGTGCCATGACTTAATGTGTAAAATTGGTGAGGTTGTAGTTGTGGGTGGCGTTCGCCGCTCGGCTATGATCTCATTATCAGACCTAGACGATGAAAGGATTCGACATGCTAAAGCTGGTCCGTGGTGGGAAACTGCACCTCACCGTGCACTCGCAAATAATAGCGCGGTTTATAATGAAACACCTACCGTTGGAAAGTTTATGGAAGAGTGGTTATCTTTATACAATTCACATAGCGGAGAAAGAGGGATATTCAACCGTGAGGCTGCAAAAAAAACCGTGGAAAAATACTCTCACCGTAATCCTAACTTTGAATTCGGAACTAACCCCTGCTCAGAAATCATTCTTCGACCATACCAATTTTGTAATCTTACGGAGGTAGTAATTAGACATGACGACACAAGAGAAACTCTCCTGCGCAAGGTGCGGCTCGCAGCTATCCTTGGCACCATCCAAGCCACTTTTACAAAGTTCCCCTATCTGCGGAAGGTGTGGCAGAGAAATACTGAAGATGAACGGCTTTTGGGTGTCTCCCTCACTGGCATTTATGACAACAAACTCACCTGCACCCAAGGAGGACAATTAAATGTACTACTCGAAGAGCTCAGAGAAGAGGCTAGACGAACAAACGAAGAATTTGCTGGACTGCTTGGAATCCCTGTATCAGCTGCAATTACATGTGTTAAGCCATCGGGCACAGTTTCACAACTTGTCGACTCGGCATCGGGGATTCACCCGAGACATTCTAAGTATTATATCCGACGAGTGCGAGGAGATTCAAAAGACCCTCTCACCCAATTCTTAATCCAACAAGGCATACCCAATGAACCATGTGTTTATAAACCCGAACAAACAACCGTATTCTCTTTCCCCCAACGAGCGCCTGACGGACTCACTCGAGAGGACGTTGATTCAATATCACACCTCGAATTATGGCTCACCTACCAGCGTAAATTTACAGAACATAAACCTTCGATTACTGTTTCAGTGGAAGAAAAAGATTGGCCTAAAGTTGGTGCATGGGTGTGGGAAAATTTTAATGAACTCTCTGGAGTCTCTTTTCTTCCTTATTCAGAGCATAGTTATAGACAAGCACCTTATGAACAGTGTACTGAAGAAGAGTATTTGGCATTAAAAGCTCAAGTACCAATAATTGATTGGATATTGTTTAAAGAAGAAACTGACAATGTGGAAGGAAGTCAAATGCTCGCTTGTGTTGCTGGAGTCTGTGAAATATAGTTTTTCCTTCGTGGTTGGGTTTTGGGGGCTTGCGAGCCCCCTTTTTTTATGTTACACTGAACGCTAATATAAAAAGGAACCGAATATGATTTACTCAATCGACTTTGAAACACGTAGCATTATCGACTTAACAGAACAGGGACTTGACGTATATGCCAATGACCCCAGCACAGAGGTATTATGTGTTGCATTTGGTACATCGCCAGATGCCATAGGGCTTTATATACCTAGCAGAAAAACTCCGGGTGCTTTAGTGGAGCACGTCCGCAACGGCGGCAAAATACAAGCATGGAACGCACTGTTTGAGTATGCTATTTGGAACTGTGTCTGTGTGCCAAAGTACGGCTGGCCACCACTAAAATTAAACCAAGTGATTGACAGTATGGCAATAGCCGCAGCAAATAACATACCACAATCTTTAGATGAAGCTGGTAAGTTTTTAAATGCTGAACATAAGAAAGATACAATAGGCGCTAAGTTAATTCAGAAACTGTGTAAGCCTAATAAGAAGGGTGAGTTTAATGATGACCCAGAACTTATGTCACAGTTGTTTGATTACTGTCAACAAGACGTTCGTACTGAAATGTCCATCGTTTCAAAACTACGCCCGCTATCTGCTACAGAACAAGAAGTCTGGGAGTTAACACAGCGGATTAACCTGCGTGGTGTGCCAGTTGATCCAAAAGAACTCCAAAACGCCGTAAAAGCGGTTCAGAGCGCACAAAAAGAATTAGATGATGAGTTACTAGGACTGACAGGTTGTAAGCCGTCTGAACGCGCTAAATTGCTGAATTGGATTAACAGAAACAGTGCAGACAAATTAGATGATTTAACAGAAAAGACCGTTACAAAATGGTTGAACTGTGAAATAGCACCAATCATTCGTAGGGTATTAGAATTAAGACAAGAAGGAAGCCAAACTAGCGTGGCTAAGTACGCTAAAATGTTGGAGATACAAAGAGATGGAAAAATACGAAATACGTTGGTCTACCATGGGGCGTCTACAGGTCGTTGGGCTAGTCGTGGTGGACTTAATTTACAGAATATCGCTAGGCCTAGCCTTGAGGATGAACAAATTGAGGATGCAATACCAAGAGTCTTTAACCAAGGAGTTGGTACCATGCGAGAACTTAGTTCACTGGTGCGAAGTGCGATTAGGGCTCCTATGGAGCAGACCTTCGTTGATGTGGATTTTTCGTCCATCGAAAATAGGGTCGGAGTATGGCTTGCCGGACAAACAGACAAAATCGAACTCTTCAGAAAGGGACTAGATGAGTACAAAGTCTTTGCATCAGAAAATTTGTATCGAATACCATATGAAATTGTTTCAAGAGAACAGCGACAAATTGCCAAGTCCGCCGTCCTTGGTGCAATGTTTGGACAAGGAGCAACAGGACTTGTCAAATATGCTGAGGGCATGGGAGTTAGTCTATCAGAAGCGCAAGCAAAAGAGGCAGTAAACAAATACCGTGCGTCATATTTTAAAGTAAAAGATATGTGGTACGACTGCGAACAAGCCGCTAAGGATGCGATTAATGATCCAGGAAAGAGTTATTCCGTGGGTAAAATTATGATTAAGGTGGAGAATAATGCACTGTGGATGAAACTACCCAGCAGTCGTCGTATCTGTTGGCAACGGCCACAAATCGAGGCTCAGTTGACACCATGGGGTGAGATGCGAGATTGTGTTACTGTTCATAGCCAAAATACTTACACCAGACAATGGGCAAGGAATGCTTTGATTGGTAGCAGTATTTTCCAATCCGCTGTTCAAGCTACCGCTAGGGATTTCTTGGCTAATGCTATGCTTAACCTCGAATTGGCTGGCTATGAGTTGGTGAATTCCGTACATGATGAAGTGCTCCTATTAGTAGAAGAACAAAACGCTGAAACTGCACTTGATGAAGTGGTCAATATAATGACCACTCCACCATCTTGGGCTCCAGGTTTTCCTTTAGCTGCCGAGGGCTGGCATGGAAAACGTTATAGGAAGTAATTACTTCTTTTTAACGGCGGCTAGTCCGCCTTTTTTATATTTTTTTGTTTCATTGGTAAGTGGTTCATTACGCTCACGTAAATAATTAACACCAGCCAATCCAAGTGCTGTTGGAACCGCAACTGGGGCTAATGGGGGATATAAAGACGCAGCACTTGCAACACCTTCTAACCCATGCAATAAGGCTCCAGTTTTGTCTCCTTGATTATATCGGTTATACGCCTCTGTACCAGCATATCCAGCACCAAAACCACCAGCCAATGGTCCTAAAACTTTAGCAATAGGGGCGTAAGCACTTCCCATTTTACCGAGAACTTGTTTACCACCCTCGAACACACGATTCGATAGTTTTGCTTTTTCAGCGGCTTGGGCGGCAATTTTAGCATCTTCTGCTGCTTTTATTTCTTGAACTGTTTTTGGTGGAAGTGCAATTCCTGCTTGTGTTAAACTTCCTCCAGCCATTGGACCACCACGACCAACAATTGCTTTTAATGCCTCAGCCGTATCTTCACTTGGTTTACCCATAAATGAACCGGCAAAATCAACACCTGTTACACCTTTAGTCCATTTAGTTGGTTTGACATCTTGTAATTTAATTTGTGCCTGTACTTCTGGTGATAGATTGACAAACTTTTTTAATAATTCATTTTCTGCTTGTGTTGCACCGTATTTTTTTATTCCTTTAAATGCAGCATATGGCAAACCAGCAATAATACCACCACCTAATTCTGCACCCGCACCAGCAACGCCGCCTAAAACTGGTGGTGTTGGCTCAAACTTTTCACCACTTAATGATTGAATGTGATCATAAATTTTTTGGGCATCAATTTTGGCTTGTTGATCACCTTTTTCAGCTAAATTATGTGCTTCTCTTAACTGATTATATAACTCATTTATTTGTTCGGTTTGTGCCATATCGGTTTTTCCAAGTATTTAATTCATCCTCTGAAGGTCCAGTATTTTGTTTTTTTTCACCAAAGCCAATTTCGGATGACGACAATTCTGGAAAATGGCTTTTTAATCTTTCTTCTTTTTCTTTAAACACATTTTTAAACGCATCAGTTCTTTCAAATTGACCATAATCGGCTTTTGAACCCCCATGATTTTGTTGATAATCGTCCCAAGCATTAATTAATTTCTCATGTGCTCTAAAATTTTCAGCATAAAGAATGGCAAAATATCTATTAGCCTCAGCAGGATTTTTAGATTGCAACCCACTTGCTTCTGTTGCGGCTTTTGTTTCTAAATCAGAAACGTTACCAGTTCCTTTAAATACTGAACTTCTATATGCAAGTGCTAACCTATTTGCGGAAGATTCAAATATTTTACGATTTTTTATTTCATCTGGTGTTAGTTGTCTTTCTAAAAGTGGCTCAACATCTTTACCTGTTACAAATTTAATTCCTTCTGCTAGACTTCCAGTTAATTTGTTTCCATAAGTTATACCAACAGATTTTGGACTTTTATCTAATATATTTAATGCTGTTCGAGCATCTTGTTGATTGCTAGAAATTTCATCTCTAGATTTTTCTAAAGCAGCACGACGTTTACCAGTTTCAACACCAGCTTCTTTTAATGCTGCATCAGTAAATTGTTTCCCTCTTTCTTTACTTTCTACAGTAGGAATTTCACCTTGTTCGGTAACTTGGCTAGGTTGTTTTGCTTTAATTTCTTCAATGTGCAAATGATTACCTCTTGAATTGCCAGTATTACCAGCCGCACCAATAATTGTTTCAGGTGAAATTGTGTCACCAGGTTTAACATTAACCTTATTAAAATGTGCTAAACGATAATATTTACCGTCTGACCCACGAACAACTGCCGTGTTACCAAATCCACCAGATAACTCAGTTGGTGTAACTTCCATAACTTTACCACCCATTATAGGTGACAATAATTGATGTGTTTTTGTCGTTACTGGAGTATTTGCAGCTAAAGGAATATCATATCCCGCATGTTGCTCTGTCTGACCAGTTTGTGGATTAATACGAGGACCAGGGCCACTTGAAACACCAGAAGGTAATGCACTAGGTTGTGGTGAAGGGGCTGCACTAGGTTGTTGTGGCTGAGGTGCACCAGATTCCTGTTGTTGCATAAAAGATGGTGTTATTTGTGTTTCACCAGATTGTGATCCTGATGTAATAATTTTTTTATTTGGTTCGTAAGCTAATGGGAAGTTTTGACGTAAAAGTAAACTTCTATATGGCTCTTTTTGTTTCATAATAAATTCATACGTTTTTGCTGTCTCAGAAAGTTTTTCACGATCAGCTAGTGCTCCATACATAGCATTACTATGTGTTGTAAGTTGTTTTTGTAAAAATGCTTGAGCTTCATCAGGTTTATTATCGTTTAATAATCTTAAAAATTCTTCTTTCGCTGGAGCAGTCATAAAACTAAGATTATCTCCACCAGCACTAGGTATGCCACCAGCACTAGGTGTGCCACCAGCACTAGGTATGCCACCAGCACTAGGTGTGCCACCAGCACTAGGTGTGCCACCAGCACTAGGAGCACCAATACCGCTTTTTAATGATTCTAAATTTCTTTTTGCGGCATTTTGGCTTGCACCAAATGCCGCCATGTTTTGCATGATGTTGTATTTGTTAGCGCGGTCTTGCTCTTCTTGTTCTTGAATATTTCTAAATGCTGGTTGCTTGTCGTACTGAGTCCAAGCATGTGCTTTTTGTAAAGCATTTTGAAATTTATTCATAGGATTATCATACTCAGCCAGCATCTTTTGCATATTTTCAAGTATGCTCTTGCTGTCTTCAGCACCCATAACGGTGCCTTTAGGTGCAGAGAAAGAACCTAATTGGCCTTTAGCACCAGGTTTATAAGTTACGGGAGTAGATACAGCTTGTGTATCTGTAGATTCATCTTTTAATGTATCTAGTGGAGCAGTATTTTCGTTTGCCATATTTTATTCCTTAATTAACCTGCACCATAAGCATTAGGGTCATAAATAGAACCAGCTTGATTTGGATCAGTAGAAACCTCTCCCGTTGTTGGGTCTATTGTTGGTGCTGTTGCGTTTGAACCACCAGAAGATACAGAACCGCTAGTATCTATTAAAGTTCCAGATGGGGTATATGTTTGACCATTAAGAATATAGTTACCACTTCCGCTTGGGTCTAATGTTGCTCCTGCGGGAACGCCAGCGGGTAGTCCAGTATTACCACCAAAAAAGTTTTTAATTGTAGGTAATAATCCTTGAACACCAGGAATATAGCCAGATGCACCTGGCGTACCAACACCGGATGTTCCAAAAAGTGTATTTAATAAACTTGTACCAGCTGTAGGTATGTTTGATAACGAACCGAGCATAGACAAAGGCGACATTTGATTTTGTTGAGATACTGTAGTTGGTGCATTGATTGAGTTAACTAGATTAGCGTAGTTTGTAGCACCTTGGAATGGTGCATTCATTTGTGCAGCACCAGTTGTTAATCCAGCTGTAACTCCTTGAGCACCAACATTACCTTGACCAGTTGCAGCTTGTACACCTGTTTGTTGATTCTGTAACGCAGATTGCATTTGTTGTGCTTGGAGTTGTGATAGTGCATTTGCTTTTGCAGTATCCACTGCTGTTTGTCCACGCAAACTACCAAAATTACCAGAACCAATAGCACCAGCCTCAGTGCCAGATGTTAATGATGGTAACAACTGATTTAACTGATTTTGTTGTGCAGCAAATAGACCACCCATTGCTGTATTTGTATTTGGTGTAACGTTTCCAGAAGTATCTGTAATCCACGGATTTGCTGCACCAGACGCAATGGTGTTTAAATTGGTGCTTGCTTGCGTAAATGGATTGCTATTACCTTGTAATGTATTAACAGCACCTTGTGCGGCAGTTTGCCCAAACGTAGGGGCATTTGCCGCAGCACTACCAGCATTGCTGACAATGTTTTGTTGCGCTGTATCCATCCAAGATGGTAATGTGGTTTGAACTTGCTGGGTATCAGCAAGTAAATTATTTAACCCTGAAGAAGACGTTGTTCCAGCCATTATACTCTCACTTTTTTCTTAGCTTCTAATAAATAACCTAACGCACCCTTGCTATCTGGGGGTAAATGTTTTGCGTCATGTTTTTGTTTATGTGATCTAACTACTTTTAAAAATTCATCTAATACTTTAGCGCCACTATCATTACTACCATTACCTAAACTAGATACTACATCAGCAGGTATTACAAATTCGCCGTTTGCTAACATTGCTGGAATACTATCGCTAGTACCATCACCATCACCAGTTACATAGCGGTGTTTGATTGAATTTAAACCACCCTCGCTAAAGAACTGTGGGTTATGCCCCTCTGGTAATGTTCTATCTTGAAATGCCATTCCACCATCAGCAAACAATTCAGCACCATGCCAGTTTGTTAATTTAGGATGTTGCACAGTTTGACCATGCATTAATTTAGGTGCCATAGATAAATCACCACCCTCTGCTTTATGTATTATACCACCAGTTGCGGCATTTTGTATTTCCGCTAATTGATTTGGATTAGGCATTGGTTGTGCATATGTATCAACCGGTATGTTATAAGCATTTGCTAATGGCGAGGCAATTTGGTTACCTTTTATTAACGTTGCTTTCGGAGAAGTTTTTGACATATTATTTAGTGATGATTGTAAATTATTTACATTTCCAGTTAAGTTAGATACATTAGTGCCTAACGTATTAACTTGATTACTAACATTACTTTGTACATTATTAATTGCTGCGGTTAAACTAACACCCATAGCAACTTGACCAGCAACTGCTTGTTTTTGTGCTGAACTTAAACTAGACAACGCATCATTAGTTGCTTGTTGGTTAGCTTCATTTGTAGCTTGGTTTTGTTGTACCGTAGTTCCTAAATTTTGAATTGCACTTGTATTTGAAGTAATCCCTGCATTTGCATTGTTTAATCCTGTATTTAGATTGCCAACATCTTGACTGATTCCACCAACAGTTCCTTGAAGATTAGTTAATCCTGTGTTTAGATTTCCAACTTGTGTTCCTAATCCACCAATTTGACCTTGTAAATTAGTTTGTACGGCATCAATAGCATTGCCTAAAGTAGTTCCTTGATTTGCAATATCAATGGCTTGTTGCTTTTGTGCATCATTTAATTTTGCAAAATCAGATTGTTCTTGTGCCGTAGAATTTGCCAAAATAACATTGGTAGTGTTTTGATTTTGAGTTACCGTATTTGATAAATTGTTTACTTGACTACCAATGTTTGAAACATTCTGATTGGTTTGATTTAAGCCTTGTTGAACCATATTAATCGCAGTATTTGTATCAATACCTTGTTGTGTTAATTGATTAACAATGGCTTTTTGTGAATCAGACAAGTTAGATAATGCTGTATTCGTAGATGCTTGGTTAGTACTAACTGTGTTTGCAAGGTTAGCAACATTATTTGTAACAGCATCGATTGCTTGTTGTGTTGTTGCCCCTTGGTCAATTAATGCTTGGGCTTGTGCTTGTTGTTGTGTATTTAACGATGCTAATTGATTATTAATCGGTGTTAAATCTACTGCGGGTGTTGTAGGTGTAACTACATTGGTAGGTGTAGCTACATTGGTAGGTGTAACTACGTTGGTAGGTGTAACTACATTGGTAGGTGTAGCTACATTGGTAGGTGTAGCTACATTGGTAGGTGTAACTACGTTGGTAGGTGTAACTACGTTAGTAGGTGTTGTGTTATCACTAGGTAAAGGAGGTAATGGTGGATTAGGGTTTATTGGAGGTCTATTGTCAGGCTGTTGTAACGGATCTTGCGGTATAAGTTCTTGATTTGTAGCATTAGTTTGTGTAACACTTGATAAAGGTGCAGTATTATCGTTTGATTCTGTGTTGTTTGAACTAGAAGATGAAGCATCAAGTGGGACTGATGAAATTAAATTTCCATCACTATCATAAGTATTAATAGTTCCATCGGGCATTGTTACAGTACCGTCAGGATTTAATGTACCAACGCCAGATGCAGACCCATTTGCGCCTAATGATGTTGTATCTCCAGATGGCAAATTAGAAATAGACACATTATCAGTTGTTGGTGCATTAAACGATGGTAAATTACCTACTGTAGATGTAGGTGCATCACTAACAGTTCCTGTCGTATTTGCACTAGCCAATGTTCCTAAATTAGAACTTGCATTAGGTAGTGTTATTGGTGTTAATACAGAAGCTAATAAAGGAGATGGTGTGCTTAAATCTAATGTAGTTTGTGGTGTTAAAGTATCTAAAGCGCCGCTAGGTAATGTAGTATTACTAACAATATTTTGAGCGGTATTCACATCACCAGTTGCTAGTGCGTTAATAACATTTGTGTTACCGCTGTTAACAGCATTAATTAATTCTTGATTGCCGGTTGTTTGTGCAACATCCATAGCAGTTTGATTAGTTTGTGCAACAGCATCTAATGTACTAGTAGGTGTATCTGTAGTAGGTGTAGTAAATGTAGGTGTAGTAAATGTAGGTGCAGATTGTCCTAATGTTTGACTCTGTTGTATTGCTTTAGCCAAAGCATCATCTAAAGCCGATTGACCTGTATCTATTGGTGTTGTAGGTGTAGTAGTTGTAGGTGTAGGTGTAGTAAATGTAGGTGTAGTAAATGTAGGTGCAGATTGTCCTAATGATTGACTCTGTTGTATTGCTTTAGCCAAAGCATCATCTAAAGCCGATTGACCTGTATCTATTGGTTGAGAAGCCCCATTTGGTGAATAAGGCACATCATTTGTATAATCAGGTACTGATGGATTATTCAATAATGCATTTGCACCCGTAGTTAATCCTGCACTTGCTAATGCACCACCTATAATATTTTGTGTTAAATTATTTGTATTTCCTGTTTTTAAAGCATTTGAAATTGTATTTACTGCGCTTTGTCCAGCAGATGCTAATGATGGGTCTAAATTTGGGTCTATAGTATTTAAAGCTTGAGTTGTAGTACCACCAATTAACCCTGATAATGCTCCTGATAAAGCACCTTTTCCTACATCACCATTATTTAATACAGCGCCTGTCGCACCGCCCGCAGTTCCTGATGCTATTCCTGAACCAATCGTTCCCGCACCAAGTTGTCCTGCAACATTTCCTGCACCTGCACCTATACCACCCGTTATAGCACCCGTTGCTAAACCTTTTGGTGTTATTGGTTGTCCTGTTAACACATCAACTGCTGCGGTTGTGCCTGCACCCTTTAAAGCCCCTGTTCCTGCACTTGTAAGGGCATTTCCTAAATCAACTCCTGTTGAACCCATTGGTAAGGATGAGGCATCGGTTAATCCACCCAAGCCCGTTCCTGAACTTACTGTTCCTGTGCCAACACCAACACCCGTTCCGCCTGAGCCTAAAGTAGAACTTCCAACATTAGTTCCTACTGTTAATGGATTAGGTGGTGTGTAAACAGTATCAAATGTAAATCCATTTGGGCCTAAAGTTGCTTTTGATACAGTTCCATTATAACTAACCGTATAAGTTGTACCATCAGGTGAAACATATGTACTTCCTACATTACCATAGTCATACGCTAATCTTGAACCATCAGGAACACCCGTTGGTAATGAATTAGTTTCGGGCAATGAATTAAAATAACTGTTAGATGTTGTTGGTATATTAGCAGTTGCTGTTGCATTAGAAGCTTCTGTGCCAAGATTGGACACTTCTGAAGCCGCTGGATTTATTGGTGCTTCAGGAACGCCATTGATATATATAGTTGGTTGTATATCACCAATTGCAAGTTGCATTCCCTGTTCTGATAAGTTTCCATTAATTAATGGCGCTAATTCATCTAAATTTGCACCACTACTAATTAATTGTGATATTGGGGCACCCGCATTATATAAATCAGAAACAGAAGCACCACCATCAATTAATTGTGATACTGAAATTCCATTTTGTAATAGTTCACCAACATTTCCACCTGCTTGTAATACTTCAGGTATAGATGCTCCTGCATTTACCAATGAACTTGTACTTGCACCCGCATTTAACAAATCAGAAGTTGAAGCACCTGCTTGTAAAGCTTGATCTAATGTTGCAACTCCATGTGTATAACTTTCAATAGCTGTTGCTGGCGTAGCTAAATTTTGTAATGTGCTTATTTGATTGGCCGAAATTGCATTGCCTAACTCAGCATCCTCAATATCTGCTGCGGTTAATTCACCTTGACCAGCAAGATTAAGTAAATCAGGGTCATAAATACCTGCCGCCATTAAAGCCGCAGCACCTATTGTCCCCCACCCCCCAGGTATGCTGTTATCAACAAAACTTCCTAATTTTCCTACCGCATCGCTTGCTTGTCCAATAACGGGAATATTGCTTATATCAACATAATGAAACGGGTTTAAATCACCCAACCCAAAAAATTCAGGAAGTCCTGTTTTTGGATTAATTGTTCCACTACCACCTAATGCTTTTAATAAAGCAGCTTCTTGTGGATTAATATGAGCAAGCATCGTGTCACCATTACGACCCGATTGTGCTAATTGCTCAAGTGGAGATAATTTTTTCATTTTGTTTTAGGTTAATTATTCTATATCTACTAATGCAAAAAATAAGGTGTTTTCGCCCTAGATTAATGGCTTTTACCATTAATAATTAATGTTACTTCTTTAGCCCAATCTTGCCAATTTTCAAATGTTTCTGGGTTGGGAACTGGAAATGCAGAAAACGTAAATGTACTAGCAATTACTGTGGCTGTATCTTTCCAATTTTCTTCTGGGTGGTAGGGTATGTTTAACTGACCATAATAAATAATAAAATTACCATTCCAGTCTTCCCAGCTTGATAGTTCTGGGTTAAATGGAAAGAACTGTTGGTTAATTTTATTGACATAAGTTGTCAAGGTCTTTCATCTCCATACTCAGCAGTTATTAATAAACGCCCCATTTCAAAGTTGCCATTTAATACATTAGATTCAAACTTTAAACGTACCAAGCGATGTTCTATACGCAAGTCAATCTTATCTGTATGGGGTTCAAAATAATATGGTCCAGAATCTTCTTCAGTTGTGCTATTAGCAAACTTACGACCTAAAACAGTCATTGACATGGTGCCAGTTTGTAAGAAGTTTGGTTCAACACGACGAAGGTGCATACGACGGTTAATACCAATTAATCCATCTTGGCTAGGATTACCAGTTAACCAACTAATGTCACTGGTTGTGATACTAGAATACACAGCTTGTTCAGTATTAAGGTTAACTTGGTTTTGACCAAACTCATGTTGCCAAATAGTGTATCCACTGGTTTGTTGATAAACCAAGGTTCCTATAGCAACAGTATTAGAAGTCGCCCCAGTGAAAGATATAAGTGTCACGCCAGGGGCACCAATAGTGGCATTAATAGTATATACAGAAGATGTTACTTGAAAAGTTTGGCCAGACTGTGCTGATAAAGAAAATGTTAATATACTACCAGGACTAAATACCGACGTAACATCACCAGAGATATACATTTGGTTGTTAGATGCTGCGGGCAAACTTGCTGGGTGGTTTATTACAGTATAGGGTCTACTAAACGACGGGGTATAGTTCCAATCAGCCCATATTGGCGTTGGAAACAACTCTGTAGTGTAACCACAAGAACGTTGTGCCCCCACAGCTTGTCCCACGTCATACCAAATTTTATCTTTAACGTTATAGATAATTGCATCGGTACATTCTGTTGCTGTACCTCTTGGATAAAAGAACCAAATCTCATTATATCTTGGCACTTTCGTAGCCCAGACTTTTTGACGTTGTGTATAGTTTAGATTATCAAATAGGTAATTTATATTCTTATCATTTGGAACTACTACAACACTGCCGTTGTAAGCATAGAACCTGTCAACACCCATCCAATAATATACACCGTCCATCTCGACCACAGAATTTGATGACATGATGGAGATTTGGCTTGAAACAATATCGTAGTTCCAAAACTGACTCACTGTCGCTGTACTAGAGGCGGATGAGTTAAATGAAACACGAATAAGAGAATCTGTTGCCCAGAATAAGCCAGCTGGTGAGTTAGTACCACCACGCATTGGCATACCCTTAACAATCTTAGAGGCAGATACGTTAACTTGGTTTGCTAATGGGCCATTCCAGTCATAAAAGTTTTGCTGTGTATAAGTGCTACTAACATTGTTATTAGCTATATAACCATGTGAGCCGTATACAAAAATAAATGGATACAACACACAAACACCGCCATCAACACTAACAGGCTGGTATGTTGGGTTTGAACCTGCACTATCTGACAATCCACTAAATGTCCAAGTGTTACCCGCCGTTGGGGTAATGTTACCAACTAAAACTTGTGATGTAACACCATTATCGATATCAATAAGGTTATAACCAGGGTGTGCAAACATCTGCAGTTGCCCACCAGCTGGGCTAAACTGTGCATCAAACTGCCACATAACTCGATATGGGCCTAATGCTGGATCAGCAGTAAATACTGAAGAGTTGTTTAACCATACTGTTGTTGGGCTACCAGTAATTGTTCCGGTAACGTTAACCGTTGTATTTGGTGATGTATAGGTTGCTGTTGTGGTAACAAAGTTAACTGGAGATGTTTGACTAAATATAACATTAGTTCCAGTTGGGAATAATGCAGTTACATTACCAGCGATTGTAAAACTAGAACTTGTTTTTGATACTAAAGTAAATGGCACCGTGCCAGGTAAAATACTAACAACAAACGGACCACTACCAACACCGTAGTTAATACCGCAGTTAAATACGTCTAGTTCTTTATAGTTTCCAGCAAAAATATAGTTAACGCCATTATACGGCTGAGAAATCATCCCCCTATATATGCCGGTATTACTAGTAAACAATGTACGGTAGCCACCCATCTTTTTAGGGTCGCCACGTTGAAACCTACACCACACGCCATCGGTGTATTGGTCGTTTTGAAACTGTGTGCCATCACGCTTAATCCCAGCCGGTATTGCTAGGCTGTAGATTGAAGTATACTGTGCGTTGTCTTGTTGCTGATTATCAGCCGCCATTTAGAACGTTCCACCACTAATTGATGTTGCATTAAGTTGTGCCTTAACAGTTACTAATGGTGTTGATAAATTAGTAGCATTTATATCAACAATTTCAGTACCGTTTGCAGCTAATCCTAATATACTGGATCCTACTAGGTACATACCAGTATTGCCGTCATTTAAAAAGGAATATGACGGTGACGTTGCTGTACCATTAATTGCTTTAAAATAAGAGGATGAAGATGAATTTAAAACGTATAAAAATGCTCCGTCACTTAATAAAGTATATGTTTGTCCTATACCTAAAGATAGTGGTGTTTGGCTACTACCCTGATTTTGGAAAGTAATAGAGTCATTAATGTTAGTACAGTTATTTACCATTACATACAACTGTGTAATAGCTGGTAATGTTACCGCCAACGTGGCGTTGCGGGTACCTGATTGTGAAACATATGTTTGAATGATTGGTGCATTTGAAACAAGGTTTAATGTACCACCGGAGATAGCGTCTACGTCATAAGTTGCTGATGTAAATACCACGTTGTTAGGTGTAACCCAACCAACCGTAATAAATTGACTAGAACTATTATCATAAAATATAAAACCAGAATCGCCTGGATTTGTTGTAATAGATGTTTGGTTATTAATTGTTTGTGGTGATACAGGCGTAAAAATCAAAGAACCGGAACCACTATTTCTAAACGCAATAAACCAGCCTGTTGAAAGTGAAGTAATACTTGGCAAGGATATATTGCCTAAGCCACCAGTCCAGTTATATGTTGCCGCACGACTTAAGTTAGTAATTGTTGGTGCTACAGAAACATCAATAATGTTTTGTGTAGTTGCTAGTTGACCATTAACTGTTGTCAAGCCAGCACCAGCCAATGTTGCTGCATCAGCAGAGGATGTTCCTGTGCCAAATGTTACGTTACCCCACGTACCTGCAGCTGTTGAATTGTCTTGTAAATAAAAGTATTTAGATACACCAGCGGCAACAGTTACAGAGTTACCACCAGAAAAATCTTTGATAACAAACGAGTTAGAACCAAGGTTGCGAAATAAAATATCAGCACCTACAGTGCCCTGGTCTGCCTCTGGAAGACTAATAGCAAGCCCCGTTGTTGTCGCTGTACAGTCAATGATACGTGTTGCTGGAACCTGACCGGTTCCTTGGTTAACAATTGCTGGCCAAAATAAAGGTGTATTAGATCCAAACGTGAGTGCTGAATATGACACATCCGTTGGTGTAACAATTGTGCCTGTAAAAGGGGAGGTAAATACTGGAGTAGTCATATATTAAGGTTCCTGAATCGTAGTATTGCGATCTATACGACGTGAATCGTCTTCTTTCTTTAGTGAGGTTATTGCATCTGTGTAATATTGTTTCCATACAGGAAGTTTATCTAATGCTTTTAAATAACCTTGTGCTTGTAATAAAGCACCATATAACATAGCCTGTGGTGCAATCTGTGTCCATAAATTCTGCTGATTAGTGGCATCTAATGGTTGTATTTCAGCGTAGTAAATAATTTCCACTGGATAGGATTTGTTTGGTGCTGGGGCAAAATTCCAATTACTATAATCATAGTCAGCATAATACAAAGGCTGACCACCAGAAGATTCAGAAAGATACATTGACACATAGTCTTGACTGCGAAGTTTAACTGGCTGACCATTTACCTTCATTGAAACTGTTTTACGCCAACGTGATGGTTTATTTAACACAGTTTGGTTAGTAGCCAAATTAGTTTCCACAACAATCAACTGCATGTAAGTCTTTAACTCAGCCGCAATAGAAGACTCAGTAAGTGCTATAAGGTTTGGGATTTGAGCAATAAAGCCATCGTCATCACGCTCCATATAGTCAATAATATTCGCTACAAGCGAATTGTAGTTCATTATTACGCTCATTTTAAAACCTCATATCCATATTTAGCAGCATTATATTTAACTCGTTTTTGTATTTTTTTATAAGGCTCATTTAAGTAACTTGCTAAATCTTTTATACAGTCAAAAGTTTTATTATTGTATTTAACTTTTATTGCTAGTGGGTGTTTGTTTTTTGCAATTTTTGCACCATTACCATAATTTGGATTTTTATCTCCATGTCGACCATACATAGGATTTTTATTGCCTTTAAAACGGTCAGACATTTTTTGTTTATGTTCTTCTGTGTGTTTATATCCGTTACACCCATCGCCACCGTTTGTTAAATTTACTAATTGATAACCCATACTTTTAAAACAATCAATTAAAACAATTTCATGTTGTTTTGCTTCTTCCGCAGTGCCCCATTCAGCTAATATTTGCACCTTTGGTTTTCCATATTTAGCAACAACATTTTTCCAGTAATTACTTCTTTTGTAAAAATCATACGGGCGCCTAGCATTACCTATACCAATATAAAATATGGTATTGTCTGGTTTGTAGTGAGCGTAAGTGCAAATCATATCAGCGGGAATAATAACTTATATTAGGTTGCAAGTATATGGGGCTACGATCTCTGTCCTCTTCACTAGCCTGTAAGAACGCTTTCTCTGCCTGTGCTTCTAAATATGTGATTCGTGTCATATCCACACCTGGCAGTTGTAATGACATGGAGTGTGATAATTGTTTTTGTATACAATTAATCCATCTGTCTGGTACATATATTTGATTAGTTAATGATCCAACGTCCATCATTTGTTTTTCGACAATCAACTGAAACATTTGATATGGGTTGTTAGGCACGGGCCATAGATACATAGATGGCTCAATTGTACGGTCAAACCAATACTGCAATGAACGAACAGATGGGAATTGTTTGTTTGGTAGGTTCCAATAATCATCACGATTAAGTCGTGCTAGTGGAATAACTTGTTGACTTGTTGAGAATACAATTTGACGTACAGAGAATGTTGTTGCAACAGTCTCACGCAGACGATAGAACAAATGTGGCTCTGTAATTGAAATATTGTAATACTGCCACTGTTTATCCGTCATGGTGATGGATGGAAATGTCTGTTTTGTAATCCAGTTAATTCCATCATCACTATACTCATACACAAGGTTATAAGTTTGTGTTGTGTTGTTTGGTGCGTAGCAGTTCCAACCAACGTAGTAAACGCTCTGTGCTTGCTGATAACCAAGCCCTAACCAGTTTTCTGAAACTGTTGAGGTTGCAAGGGATGTTAATGTGGAGTTTTGATTGAATGCGTTTGGTGATGTTGAGTTATCTGTTGGTAAATAGGTAGATGCTTGGATGTTTTGAACATAAACCCAGTTAGCCTCACGAACATCGATAATAGTCTTTGGTAGTATTAATTGTTGTTGCTGTGTAAGAGCACCATAAAGTTGGTTCTCTAGTAACCATAAATTAACACCAAGGTTGGATAAATTTTGCAAATTATAAAACAACGCCTGTTTAGCCGCTTCAATATATTCAGGCGTCATTTCTTCTGCTGTTTTACCAGCATCACGATAAGCAAATGAAATTAACTGGTCAACATTAATTGTTGTTTGACCAGTTGTATTACTATAAGCCATATTATCTTCCTCGGCCAGAAGCTCGTTTAGTTACTTTTTGAGGTAATTTATTAGATGCAGGTCCAGCTTTTACAAATTCTTTACCAACCTTTTTAGGTATGCCTAATGTGCTTTTACCAGAAGCCGCGGCATACATCGCGGCTTGCTGGTCTTTTGATTTGTATGGCATTACTTCTTACCTGCACGACCACCACGTTTTTGTGCTGGCATTGCACCCATCGGTGCAGTTGGTTGTGGTGTTGGCGCTGCTGGTTGAGTTGGAGCTGGTTGTGGTGCGCTATCTTGCCCCATTCCAGCTAATCCCATAGCCATATTTTCACCAGGACTCATTTGTTTACCAGCCATTTGTTGCATTCTTTTAGCTTTTAAATACTCAGCATTTTCTTTTGCTGCTTTAGCATTTTGTGCTGATGAACCCATAACGTAATCCGATAGTTTGCCAACCAAACTACCGGCTTGCATCTTTTTTATTTTACCACCAGTCTTATATCCATCAATATCGTCAATGGCATCTTTGTCGCTTAGGCGACTTGGTTTAATGGTAGCTTTATTGGGTGCGTCCGCCTTCTTGTCACCGGTTGGTTTGACCTTAATCATATTAACCTTATCACCAGATGGCTTAGACTTTTCTTTTTCTACGTCGCTACCACCAAACGCTGGTTTAGCAGAACCTTTAGATGGTGCATCAGCCTTCTTGTCGCCCGTTGGTTTAACCTTAATTGTTGCAACCTTGTCACCAGCTGGCTTAAACTTTTCTTTTTCTACGTCGCTAACGCCGGTTCTGCCACCAGACTTTAACATCTTTGGTTTTTCTATTTTAACTTCAGCAATTTCTTTTTTGTCTGTAGCGTCTTTTTTGGCACCATAGACAGCGCTGCCATCCTTAAACTTTCTTACCGTGCCCTTTTCTTTTTTAGAACGCCCGCCAGACTTTAGTTTAATCTCTGTAGGCTCTTTATCATGTTCGGCTTCGTCATGCTGTTTAAACGCCTTTTTGATCATGGCTTTGTCTTGTGCTTCATCTTCTTTTTCTACAGAGCCACCTTTTCTATAAGCACTTCCACCGCCACACATTTCTTTTTTAGCATGACCGCCTTCTTTGAAGTGCGCCATTTTAGGTAGTGTTTTAAATCCGTCCATTTTATATCCTCGAGGTTAATATTGTGAATAGGATGATCAGTCCTTATATCTACTAATGCAAAAAACTAGGTATTTTCGCCCTTAAATGGCGTTAAAAATAACCTTTTTTCAGCCTCCCTACGTGGCATTAAAACAATGGGTCTATTCCACATAAGAATGGCTTCAGCCGCGCCTGCGTAGTCTTTTTGGTTTAATCTTTTAACCACGGAAGAGCTTTTGAAAGCGTTTGCC
>Ga0208106_1000030_pt1 | contig 64176 bp, 66 predicted proteins | sample CryBogCBE25Jul08_FD_184577 | JGI IMG/M metagenome (GOLD analysis project Ga0208106, IMG submission 184577) | Freshwater microbial communities from Crystal Bog, Wisconsin, USA - CBE25Jul08 (SPAdes) | ecosystem: Environmental > Aquatic > Freshwater > Lake | place: Crystal Bog, Wisconsin, USA...
GCCAGGAACAAACACTCTAGCTTATGACGAACATTTGTAAATTACGGCCGTAAAAAGTTTTATAATCTTTACACCTGAACGCTCGTCCCGACGAGGGCGTAAGTGGACGAAAAGTATTCCTGCAGAAGATTTAAAAAAAATATTGTTAGAAGTTCGTAGCATTGCTTTTTCTGACCCATCAAAAGGCGCTACCGTGGGCCTTCATTTTTTGTCGGTTATTAAAAAACTCGGAATAGAAAAAGAGGCATTACAAAAATCCCTAATGACTGATGATGGTGTTCAGACAATGAAATTAGTCATCAGTAAGAAAGTTGATCTAGGAATAACGCAAGTAAGTGAAATTGTGCAAGCTGATGCGAGTACTTTACTTGGGCCTTTTCCTAAAGAGTTTGAACTATCCTCTAGATACGCTTTGTGGTGTAGAGATTTTAAAGATGAGGGCGTTTTGAAATGGATCGAACTTTTAAAGTCAAAAAATGGAGAGGAAACTTTCTTGAGGCATGGTCTTCGTCCTGTTAAAAACTAAAACTCTGCGTGTGCTCTGATACCGAAAATATTGATTGGGCCTCTAGCGCTATTAAATGCTGGATTCTCAATTCTTTGATAATCAGCCGTTAGGTAGAGATATTTGTGTGCTTTGATACTGTAAAAGGCTTCAAAAATTTTCTCCCTATCGTATTGTAAGTTTCCGTCACCAATAAATGCGGTAAGTCCTCCTCGATTGAGATAATCGATTTCGGATGCGCTGATACCATTTATGGCATATCCGATACCAATTGTGTCCTCTGGTCTACCCCAGGAACTACCCTTTATAGAAAATCCACCTGATAAAGATTGGCTAATATCAAGAGTTTGAGTTTCAGTATTACCAGTATTCCAACTCCATCTAGCAAAAAAACCAACATCTTTTGATAAGGCTTGTTCTATATTAAATCCATAGCCACTTAAACTTTGATATCCGTATCTAGTACTTAGGATGTCTGGCGTGCTGTTTGTCTTCATGCCTAGGTTGATAGCATCTTGATACGTAGACATGAAAGCGTTTGCTCTAAAGACAAGAAATCTTGCAACCCCAGCTTGTCCAAACAAAATATGTTGATGAGATACCTCTGCTTGGTCACCATAGTTATCTTGCAATGTATAGTCTAAGTCTGAGGTGTTTGGTACTTTAGGCATCGCAAGTCTTGCAACTTTGAATAACCAATCACCTTTGAACCATTCAGCGACAATACCGAAAGTAAATCCCTTAGTATCAGCAGCATAGTTATATGCACCCATGGAAAAAAGTGAAAAATTTTGAAATTCAACACGAGGGTCATGGCTATAAATATTGTCATCAAAAAAGTCTAGGGTATTAAATTTACCGACACTGATAACTAGGCGATTTGTATCTACATAACCTGCAAGTTGGTTTGCGCTTGAGTCAAGATATTCTCTTTCACCGCCAAATTGTAAAGTTTGTTTTACATATGCTCTCGCCGTGTAGAATACTGGGGGAGCAAATGCACCTTTTTGTAATTCTCCATTTTGAAATCCACCCAAACCAACTAGAGAGCCTGTGAAAGGCGTTCCTTCAAACATTTCTGGATTGTAGTAAACCTCAGTGTTATCCCAAAGTCGCGCCCCAAGATAAATGGTTCCAGTTAAGCTATAGCTTCTTCCATCACTACCTTCAGAACGGCTAAGTAAACTATTAGCACTGTTATACGGCGAGTAAAAGTCATTATGCTTTTGGTTGATATAGGTTGACTGAGCATGAAAACTAAAGTTTTCTGTTACTTCACTTTCTAAAGGGGTGATGAATTTATTTTCTCCTTTAGAGATTGCAACACTAAGCTCTTCTGCGTTAACAAAAGTAGTTATAAAAATAAACCCTAAGAAGGTTAATAATCTCAACATCAAAATATCCAAAATTGACGAATTCAATAAAAATCACAATGTTTGAAAATGATAACACAAATAAGAATCATTCTCATTTGAAGCTAATTAAATTTCTTTTTACATTCTAGCTAAGCAAAATGTTAAGAATGTTAATACTTGGGGCGGATTTATTTTTTTTGGTTGAGATGAAGGAGTTTTATGTACTTATAGTAAGAGGATTGTGCGTTCGACAAAGATAGCGCATATCCATGCCAGCCATCTAAAAATCCTAATTTCAGAAAATAAGTTCGGATAAAAGCCCAAGAACCATGCAGGATTGCAGAAAATAAGGTAGTTGATTTTCCGTTTTGGAATGCTTGTTCAGCTCCAAGAGTGGAGTAGGAGTTCACTTTTTGTAAAACCTGTTCAAATGATCGATAACTATAGTGCAGTAAGTGATTAGATAGTTTCTTAGATTTGCCATCAGGTAATAAGCGTTCATGAACTAAATGATCAGAAAACCGCGCAGTCCCTCTTAAGAATAAACGATCTACATAATCAGGATACCAACCACAATGATGGATAAACTTTCCACAAAATTGACTGAGTCGTGGAATGGAAAAGCAATTTATATCACCAGGATTCAAAATAGCTTCTCTAATTTCAAGAGTTAAATCGGGAGTAAGACGTTCATCAGCATCAATAGATAAAATCCATTCATTGCTAGCTTTATCAAGAGCTCGGTTTTTTTGTATTCCAAATCCGGGCCAATCATCTGTAATAAAAATCTTTGCGCCAAACTCTTTAGCAATTTCTATAGTGTCGTCAGTGCTTTGACTATCAACAATGATAATTTCAGAAACAAGGTCCTGAATAGAAATTAAACAATCCCTGAGATTTAAAGATTCATTTTTGGTTATAAGTATCGCAGAGATTTGAGGCATATCAAATAATTTAAGCCAATAAAAAAATAAAATTAAGTTGTCATCAAAGTATGTTCAAATCACATGTAAATATGATAACAATAGTCATCGCATCATACCATTATGGTCACTTAGCGGCTCACTGTATAGAGTCTATACTTGCTCAATCACAATCCCCCACAAAAATATTGTTTGTTGATGATGGAGCTTTTGATTGTGAACATCTTCCAAAGCTGTATCCAGATATTGAATATGTGTTGAGAAAAGAAACTCTAGGAACAGTAGAAAATTTTCAAGATATGTTGGAAAGAGTTAAAACGGAATATGTAATGTTTATTGGGGCTGATAATTGGCTCAGGGCAGACACCGTAGAACTACTATCAACTGCAAAAACCGACATAGTTACTTACGATATCGTAGTTACGGGTGAACTAAAGGATGAAATTCTCATAAGGGTGCCTGGGCAGACAAGAAGATATCAAGGAGATTATTACTGGGATAGAAAGCAATTACACCATGGTTCAATGCTATATAGAACTAGTCTTGGAAAAAAAGTGGGATATAAAAAGAAACAAGAAAACGGTAAGCACCCCCAAGAAGATTGGAACCTGTGGGACAAAATGTTAGAAATGGGTGCTTCAGTTTCGAGTATTGAAGAAGGTCTTCTATACTACAGAAGACATAGAGAAAACTATTTAAAATATGGCGTAGAAGAGCTTATAAAAGAGCAAAATAAAAAGTTATACAACTCTAATACTATAAAAGAACTTACTAATATTACTTAGTTATAACTTTGGTGAGATTATCATCTTAAAAGTTAATTGATCACCACTGTTCCAGCCATAACCAAGTCCCATATGAACGCTTGCGCCACTCATAAAAGTACCAGCAGTTTGTAATTCAACAATAGCAAAAATTTGCTTTGGAGTAGAGTTCGGATCAACATTATTAACAGCAGATTGACCTTGATAATACTCAAGTCCGTATCCTGTAATCGGCCCTATATTAGCTAAACGAATAGCGCGTGTGTGATAGTTAAGCTCCCAATCACTGTTTTGACCTTCTGATCTCCCAGAATCAATTACAGGGTTAAAGGCTAAAGACCACTTATCATTTTTCCAAGCAATAATACCTCTTATTTCTGCGCCTTTACGAGGATATTCCATTCCAGTATTAAGAACAGAATATTCAAAATTTACACCAACAGCCCAGGGCTGAGTCTCTGAGTTCTGTATTGGTAACCACTTTATTCTTGGCTTATAGCCAGCAGATTCATAACCATAAGTTGGAGTATAAATAGTAGGAAGATAAAAACCAAGCTCTAATGTCTTAGTCAAACCATAACTAAACTCAGGAGTTATACGAACTCCAGATTGCGAGTAACGTTGATCGGGAAAGCTGGGAGAGTCTTGTCCCTTTAAAGTAGTGTTAGCGTGAATTTCAAGACCAAATTCCCCAGGCTCATTTATTTCACCATCGTAAACCTGTATTTCATCTAAAAAAACTGCATTTGCAATTGAAAAATGAAACACTAAAAAAAATGGCACAAATAAACGAAAAAGATGGTTTGTCATTAGTAGAGAAGAAAAGAAGAATAATCATATTTTAATGCTTACTGCGAAAATTTTCTTGAGTAAGAATAAAGTAAATAAAGTAATCATCATCAATTTAAGATCTATACTTTTAAGGCTAGAGTATGATTTAAAAAACAAATACAGATAAAACCAACTTATGATGCAACCCAATTTATATTTAGTACAAAAACTGCAAAATGCGATGCAATTACATCAAAAGGGTAAGTTTGAGGATGCAAAAAAAGAATATTTATCAATTTTAAAAATTCAACCAAAAAATGCTGAAGTACTTCATGGTTTGGGATTAATTGCTTATCAAGAAGGTAAACATCAAGATGCACTTAAATATCTTAATCAAGCAATAAAGATAGATGCAGATCCAAGGTTTTACAACAATAGAGGGACAGTTTACTTTTCTATAAAGAAGTTTACTGAAGCAGAAATAGATTACAAGAGATCTTTGAAATTGGATCCTTCATTTGAAGATGCTCAATTTAATCTAGCCAATTTATATAGCGATATAAATCGAGCACAGGACGCTATACAAATTTTTAATAAATTACTCGAATCTAACCCACAAAATGTAGAGGTTCTTTTTAATAGAGGTAATGCATTTAAGAGAGAAAAAAATCTAGAAGAGGCAATCAAAAGTTATGATCGTGTAATAGAGATACAGCCATTTCACTTTAATGCAATGCTCAATCGAGGAAATGCATATTTAGGATTAGAAAACATAGATGAAGCAATTTCATCTTTTTCAAAAGCCTTAGAATTTAATCCAAATCTATTAGAAGCATTAGTATCAAGAGCAAGCGCATACTACGTAAATAAATCTTATGATTTGGCAATTAAAGATCATCAAAATGTTTTAGAGTTAAAGCAAGATCATAAAGAAAGTTATTTTGGAATAGCAAATGCTTTAAAGGACAAGCTATTTTTGAAAGAAGCTGTTAGTTATTATCTAAAAGCAATTGAAATAGATCCTAATTATTATGACGCGTTAACAAACTTAGCAAATACTTTAAGAAGATTAAAGGCATTTGACGAGGCTGCTGTTTATTACAGTAAAGCAGTTCAGGTCAGACCAAATTCACCTGAGCCATATTCCAATTTAGGAAACATTCTTCATGATCTTAAAAGAACAGATCTAGCCATAGACGCTTATGCCAAAGCATTAGAAATTAACCCCAAAGATGTAAGAGCTATTTATAACTTAGGAAATATTTTTAAAGAATTAAATCAACTAAATGATGCGCTTCGAAAATTTGAACATGTTTTAGAGATTGAGCCTAACAGTATTGAAACAAAGTTTGCCAAGGGAATGATTTTATTAACCCAAGGAAAGTATAAAGAAGGATTTCAACTTTATGAGTATCGATGGCAAAGAGACTCACTTATTAAGAAATTAAGGAAATATCCTCAACCTCTTTGGACTGGTAAGGAAAATTTAAATGGAAAAACTTTATTAATTTATATAGAACAAGGTTTGGGTGACACTATTCAATTTAGTAGGTTTATTCCTCAAATTGCTGCAAAGGGAGCTAACATAATTTTTGAGGTTCAAAAACCTCTTATTTCTTTAATGAATCAGATTGAAGGTGTCACAAGTGTTATATCTTATGAGTCAGAATATGAAAACTTTGACTACTTCTGCCCATTACTGAGCATCCCAGCAGCATTGGGTATTGAAGTGGAGGATCTTCCTCTTTCAAAAGGGTATATAAAAGCGAATACTGATTATTTAGATAAGTGGCAAAAAATCTTAGGTGAAAAAACCAAACCAAGGGTTGGATTAGTTTGTAGTGGAAATCAAATGCACGAAAATGATCAGAATAGAAGCATATTGTTATTCAATATTATTCCATTCTTACCAAAAGAAATTGAGTACATAACGTTGCAAAAGGAAATGAGAGATGTTGATCGTCAATTGATTGAAAAATATCCTTTATTTAAATCATTTGGTGATCAGTTAGAAAGTTTTGAAGATACTGCTGCATTATGTGAATTAATGGATGTAGTTATAAGCGTTGACAAAAGCGTCGCTCACTTAAGTGGTGCTTTGGCGAAAAAGACCTATTTACTTTTGCCGTACTGTCCTGACTGGCGCTGGATGCTAAATCGCACAGATTCACCTTGGTATGATTCTATGCAGATTTATCGCCAAGAGTTTGCCAATAACGGGCAATCTACTTTCCAAAAATTATCAGATGACTTAAAAATGAATTTATTAAATTAAGAAATTGAATTCACTTTTTCGATTGCATTTTTTGGATCAGTAATTGGCTTACTAAGGATCCCAAAATAGCGACTAATACTGTAACCCAAATGGAATAAGTTTTAATCATCAGAGCATAAATAATAAAGTATGCAATGAAAGAATATAGTCCTTTGGACATGCCCCTGAAAATTTGTACGACATGTTTTTTGCCTAATGTTAGGTGTGTAAATACAGCAAGAACTAAAGAGATAATGGGAAAAACAGATAGAATGCCACTCCATATATCCCCAAGCTCTTGAGCAAGTGTCGTAATAGAAAAAGTAAGGAGTGCCCCAACCACAACACGTATTGGTAAATCTTTTAAATTTTGAATAGGCCTAACTTGCTCTTCAATTTTTGGGAGAAATTTTGGTATTAAGATTAAAAAGAAAAGAGTAATGCTTATTGCCCAAAACATATTCGTGGGAAGTAGTGCAATAGAGTATGCCGTTACAAACCATGAAAAAAGTGAAATGACTATACAAATAAATGGATTAAATAATTGGCAACTCCATCCATAAGCAAGTCCAAATACTAAAAGGCCGATAGACCCATAAATTGCTGAGATTGAGGAATTAATACCAAAGCCAATTCCTTGCTCAAGAGTTAGGAAAAAAATGATGGGACCTGCAACTACCGGAAAGCCACCTAAAGTTCCAGCAATTTCAGAACCCCATTTTTTACCTGCAAGGGTTATCAATAAAATAAATAATGGGACTGTTAAAAATTTAAATAAAAGCAAAGTTGTCTTTATTATTAGTTTGTATGTTGTAAATAATAACTTATTTGGTTTTGAAAATAGACTTGAGTAGGTTATAAACTCAAGAAAGAAAAAGTTCTGTCAAAATACCTAAATGGATAAAAGTAATAATTCAAAGAATGTAGTTAAGCCAGAAGGTTTTCAAGTGTGAAAAAAGAAACCACTGGAATGCTAATTGGATTGGTAGGAGTAATCATTTTTGGATTAACTTTACCTGCCAGTAAATTGGCTGTTGAGGTATTTCATCCCGCTTTTGTTTCATTTGGCAGAGCGCTGATTGCTGGCTTGGCTGGCTTGGCTTATATATTAATTAATAAAGCACCTATTCCAAGTTTTTCTAATATCAAAAAAATGTTGTTCATTGTCTTTGGCATAGTTGTTGGTTTTCCTTATTTGATGACTTTAGCAATGGCAAAAGGTAGTTCTTCCCATGGAGGGATTATTTTGGGGTTTATGCCTTTATTAACAACAATTGTGGGCGTCATAAAGTTTAAAGAGCGACCATCAAAAGGATTTTGGTTTGCTTCCATATTGGGAACTTCGTTTGTATTGATATATGCGCTGATCCAAGGCTCTGGATCTTTGTCTTATATGGATTTTTTACTCTTAAGTGCAACAATTTTTTCTGCGATTGGCTATGCAGAGGGAGCAGAATTATCAAGAGAGATCAGTCCTAAATTAGTCATTTCTTGGGCTGTAGTTATTGCATTACCATTAAATGCACTAGTTAGTTTTTACTTTTTTGAGCCAAGTTATCTAAATGTAGACCCTAAATATTGGCAAGCATTATTGTTCTTGGGACTATTCTCAATGTATATAGGATTTTTCTTTTGGTATGAAGGCTTATCAATGGGCGGAATATCCAAAGTGAGCCAAGTTCAACTTTTACAACCCTTTATCACTCTACTTTGCGCATATTTATTGTTGGCTGAACCACTTAAGCCAATCAACTTTATTTTTGCAGCATTAGTAGTTTCTTCCGTATTACTTGGAAAACAAATGTTAGTGAAAAGAGCTCATTCGTAATCGCGAATTTTAGCGATAAGAGTTTGCTCATTCCCAAGGTTATCAATCTCAGCAAGTCGAAAAGCCTCTTGTTTAAAGTCTAAAAGACCTGGGTGTGAACCATCTTGACCAAGATTAATAATATAGGTCCAAACAAGTTGGCTTTTTGCAGACTTTTTAAAAAGGTCAACAACTTTGCGCATGATTACTACAAAAGCTTATTCTGTAGGGACAGGTTTTGGCGCTAAGGCAGGGCGTTGAGAAATAGCGCGTTTAATTTTTGCTTGTTCTTTTGGCTTCGTAGACTTTTGTAATAAAGCATCAAGCTGCGACGCATTAAGAGGACCTAATCTTGTTTTGCCCGTCTTAGTTAGCATAGAATTGTTCTTACGATTTTTTTGATTTTGACTTGTTGCCATATTGGCTCCCAATAATTTTGATTTTTTATGGGAGCATAGCTCTAATAAGAACCCATTATTGGGCACAGGATAGTGATCAACATTCAGAATAACATTAAATGCTTAATAAATCCAACTATTAGCCTCCAGCGTAACTTTTAATTGCACTTATATGAAATTTGACCTTTTAAGTGATTGGCTCTTGCAACATGTAAAAATAAAACAATCTTAAAATAAGTAATTACTATTAATAACTTATTCAAAGATTAAAAATTGAATAGAGTTATTATTTGTTAGTTACATTTAATGTTAAAAAATAAATCATCAGCCTAGTTTCTTCTACCCTATTATCTTTATAGTCAATATTTATTCATGTCAGTAGTTAAGAACAATTACATTCTGTATTTAGTTGCGACGACCTTTTTTATGGAAACATTAGATAGTACGGTCATCGCAACTGCATTACCCATGATGGCAAAAGACTTTAATGTTTTTGCAGTTGATGTTGGAGTGGGAATAACAGCTTATTTATTAACCCTTGCTGTGATGATTCCTATTAGTGGTTGGTTGGCTGATCGTTTTGGGGCAAGGACAATATTTACACTTGCGATATTTATTTTTACTAGCGCCTCTATATTGTGTGGAATAAGCTCTAATTTATATTTCTTCATTTTTGCAAGAGTTCTTCAAGGCATTGGCGGAGCATTAATGGTCCCTGTGGGAAGAATAATCGTTTTAAGAAATACTCCGAAAGAAGAAATTATTGCAGCTATTGGTTTAATTACTTGGCCAGCACTAATCGGTCCTGTAGTAGGGCCAGCGATTGGCGGCTTGTTTACAAAATACGCCACATGGCACTGGATATTTTTTATTAATGTTCCTATTGGTATTGTTGGAATTTGTCTAAGCCTTTTGTGGATCAAACCTACTGAAGACAAAATTAAGTCCCCGCTTGATATAAAGGGATTTATTTTGAGTGGGATATCTCTTTCAAGTCTAATTTATGCAATAGAGTTATGCCGACATATTGCTGAGGACTTTAAACGAATTTTTTTATTCATTGCTATGGGCTTAGTTGTTGGTTATTTCGCAATTAAACATTTCAAAAATGCTGCAAATCCAATGATAGATTTGTCATTACTTAAAATCCCAACCTTTGAGTCAACATTAATAGCAGGTAACTTATTCCGAATAGCTTTACATTCCACGCCATTTTTAATGCCCCTTTATTTACAACTCGGCCTAGGAATTGATCCATTTCAGGCTGGTGTAATTGTGATGAGTATCTTTGTGGGTAACCTGGCAATGAAGGCTGTAACTACTCCAATTCTCAATAAATATGGATTTAAAAAAGTCATGACAGTTAATGGAATTGCGATTATCTGTTCTTTAGCCTCATGCGCATTTATAACTTCCCAAATGCCAATTTTGGTGCTGATGTTTCTGCTATTTATAAACGGCTTAGTTCGCTCTATGCAATTTACATCCATCAATACTTTAGGATTAGCAGATGTTCCTCAAAATAAAATGGGTTCAGCTTCATCATTAGCCAGTACAGGGACTCAATTAAGCATGGCACTTGGCATTGCTGTAGGTTCTTTAGCATTAAGTCTTGCAACTTTGATTAATCAGGGGAATCCGAATGATCCAAGTATCATTGATTTTCGGTTGTCATTTTTAATTATTTTGGTTTTACCAATATGGGGCTTATATCGTCAAAGAACTATGAGTGCGGATGCAGGGGATGATATTAGAAAAAAATAATTTATACACTAGATAAATCTATAAAATAGTTTATCCTTATGGGATAAATAACTTAAAAGTGATTAAAAATCACGATTCTAGAGACAACACAATGAATATACTTTTTATTGGAATTGGCAAAATGGGGCTTCCTATGGCTACCCATTTAAAAAATGCCGGACATATTGTAAAAGTTAAGGATTTAAATCCTGAGCAAGTTAAATTAGCCCAATTCATTGGAATCGAAGAGTCTAATATTGACGAAGATTTTCTTTGGGCTGATTGGATTATTTCCTCAATGCCAAATGATGATGCTTTTAGGTCAATAGCAAAAGTAATTAGTGAAAAATCTAATTCAAATGCAAAATATATTGATACCAGCACAATTTCGATTGCTGCTTCAGCTTATGCCGCAAACTTGCTTGGTGAAAAAAATATCAGTTATTTGAGGGTTGCTGTATCCGGCAACAATCACATGGCTCAAGCTGCCAAACTTACAGTTTTAAGCTCAGGTCCGTCAGGCCTATATGAGGATGCTAAAGGCCTCTTGTCTTGCTGGGGCGAAAAAATATATTATCTTGGCGAACAAGAGCAAGCAAGATTAATGAAGCTTGTAGTTAATTTAATGATTGCGCAAACTAGCGCGATGTTAGCCGAGGGCTTAACTTTAGGTCGTCTTGGCAACTTAGATTGGCAAGATATGTGGGAAGTCATCACTAATAGCGCAGTTGGCTCTCCAATTATGAAAGCCAAGATGGTTCAATTAGGACAACCTATGGGTGAAAGAGATTTTTCACCGACATTTACTGTTGAGCAGATGATCAAAGATTTAAGTCTGATATCTAAAGCAGGTAAAGACTTTGGGGCGCCGTTAGTACAAACAGAACAAACCCTAGACTGGATGTATCAATCGGTTAAAGAGGGCGACGGCCAGTTAGACTATGCCGCAATTATTAGATTATTAGAACGAAAAGCAGGATTGAGTAATTAACTTTATAAACATTTGGAGAGTTTGAAATGGCACAAAAAATAGGATGGATTGGTTTAGGACGTATGGGTGAAGCCATGGTTAAAAGATTAACCAAAGCCGGTTATGGCGTCGACGTTTGGAATAGAACAAGAAGTAAAGCTGATCCATTAGCAGAATACGGCGCAACAGTTGTTGATAATATTTTAGATTTAGCTGCATGTGAAACTGTTATTACGATGGTTTCTACAACAAAAGATTTAAAGCAAGTACTTTTTGGAGAAGGCGGTCTAGTAACTACTGCTACTAAACCAAAGGTTGTTGTCGACAGTTCTTCAATCTCTCAAGAAGGCTCAGCTGAAGTTCGCCAACAATTGGAATCTTTAGGTGTTGCGTATTTGTGTGCACCTGTTTCTGGTAATGCAAAAGTTGCAAAAGCCGGAAAACTTTTAATGGTTTCATCAGGACCGAAAGATTTATACGACAAGGTTGAACCCTATTTTCAGGCGATGTCTAGAAAATGTATGTGGATTGGAGAGGGCGAGTTAGCTAGAGTATGGAAAATCGCCCACAACACAATGTTTGGAGTAGTGATCCAAAATTTATGTGAGATTACAGTTCTAGCTGAAAAAGCAGGTATTCCACGCCATCTATTTTTAGAGAGTATTAATGATTCAGTCTTAGGTTCAATGTATACACGTTACAAGACCCCAGTTCTTACAAATCTGAACTTTGAACAAGTAACGTTTACGCCAGAATTATTATTAAAAGATATGGACCTCGGAATGGCTGCAGCTAAGGCTCATGGAGTATCAATGCCATCAGCTGCTGCAACACGTGAATCTGTTGCAAGAATGATTGGGCGTGGTTATGGGGATATCGATTTCTCAGCATTATTAATTGAAACTGCAAAAGATGCTGGACTCGAATTGAAGTCTGAAAATAAAGTAATCAGTGACGGTTTAGAGGCACAATAAATATGAAAAGAACATTAATACGAGGAGCTACTGTCGTAACCATGGATCACCAAGGTGATCTTTACGATACTGATATATTGATTGAAGGATCACGTATCAAAGAAATTGCAAAACATATTAATGTCGAAGCTGACAATACCGTTGATGGAACTGGTTATATTGTGATTCCTGGTTTGATAAATGCACACATGCATACTTGGCAAACTGCTTTAAGGGGAGTCGCTTCAAACTGGACATTGTTAGAGTATTTTCAAAAAATGCACTCTGGTTTGGCTACAGTTTTTGAGCCAGAAGATCTTTACATTGCTACAAAGATGGGTGCACTGAATCAAATTAATTGTGGAACTACTGCTTTAATTGATTGGTGCCACAACAATAAGACTCCAGAGCATAATGATGCTGCCATAACAGGTCTAGTTGAGTCAGGTATTCGTGCGGCATTTTTCCACGGAACTCCAAAGCCTGAGCCTAAAGAAGGTGAAACACCTTTTTGGGAAAGGCCTCACCCAAGAGCTGAGTTAGAACGCCTTGTAAAACAGTACGGCAGTCATGATTTGATTTCCATTGGCACAGCTATATTGGGACCTCATTACTCCACCCTAGATGTATCACTACATGATTTTAGGATGGCTAAAGAACTCAACATGATTGCTTCTATGCATCAAGGTGGAGGCCCAGCAAGAACGCCTGAAGGATGGCAAGTATTAGAAGAACAGGGGCTCTTGGGGCCATCCATCAATATTGTTCATGGACATGCTTTAAGTGATGAGCAATTAAAGAGATTCTGCGACTTGGGAATGACTTTTTCAGCCACCGCCGAAAGTGAGATGTCACAGGGTCACGGACATCCATTAACTGGAAGACTTAGAGACTTTGGTAAAGCACCATCACTTGGGGTTGATTTAGAAAGTGTATGTGGTGGAGAAATGTTTATTCAAGCAAGAATTGCTTTGGGTATTCAAAGAAGCTTAGATAATTTTGACTATCGTCAAAGTCATGGAACCATTCCACCTACAAGCACAATAACAACGCGTCAAGCACTGAGCTGGATCACTATAGAGGGCGCAAGAGTTTTAGGCCAATTGGATGAGATTGGTACCTTAAAAGCAGGAAAGAAGGCAGATCTTGTAATGATTCGAACAACTGATTTAAATATGCAACCAGTGAATGACCCAGTAAGTACAGTTGTTATGCAAACAAGTTTGGCGAATATTGAAAATGTAATGATTTCTGGTGAATGGAGGAAGAAAAATGGCCAATTGATTGGTGTTGAATTAGCACCGCAAATTGAGAGGCTAAATACTTCAGCTCACAAAATAACCAAGGCTTTAGGACTCTAACCAATTGGGGACACTAGCATGAAAAAATCACTGAATAATATTATTAAAAGCATTTTGTTGGCGGGAGTAATTATCCATTGTGGATTAATCAATGCGCAGAATTATCCTAATAAGCCTATACATTTTGTAGTGGCATTTACTGCTGGAAGTGCTACAGACATTATTGCAAGAGCTGTAGGAGATGTGATTAGTAATAATATTGGACAACCCGTTATTATTGAAAATAAGCCAGGAGCTGGAGGCACTATCGCTGCAGCACAAGTCGCCAAAAGCGATCCTGATGGATATACTTTTCTTGTTCATTCATCTGGACATGCTTTAAATCCTTTCATCTACAGCAATCTCCCTTATGACACTTTAAAAGACCTTAAGGGTGTAGCAACTCTTGGAGCGACACCGAATGTTTTAGTGGTTTCGCCCTCAAAGTCTTGGAAGTCAGCAGCTGATTTGGTTGCCGCAGCTAAAGCTAAGCCTGGAGAGCTAAATTTTGCTTCTGCTGGAATTGGTAGTGCTACACATCTTAATGCTGAGAAATTTAATTTAGCAGCCAATATTGAGGCTTTACATGTTCCTTACAAGGGAACGCCAGAAGCAAATTCAGATGTTATTGGCGGAAGAGCAGATTGGTTTTTCTCACCTTTAGGATCAGTTTTATCCTTGGTACAAAGTGGGAAATTAAAAGCTCTTGCAGTTAGTACACCCAAACGCTCAACATTATTACCTAATGTTCCTACAACGATTGAATCAGGTATTCCTGATTCAGATTATGTTTTATGGGTTGGCTTAATAGCACCATCTGGAGTTCCAACACCTATCATCAAGAAAATGAATGATGAAGTTGCAAAGGCTTTACAAAGTAATGAAGTGAAAGAGCGCTTTGCTAAGCTGGGAGCTGAGCCTTTAATCATGTCACCTGATGCTTTTAATACGTATATTCGCAATGAAATGGTTGTAGCTTACAGAATCAGTAAAACCGCAAAATTAAAATAATAAAAATTTTTTCTTTGAATAAGGTTGATCAATATCAACCTTATTTTTTTTCGGATTTAAAAAAGCACTTATAAATTGTTCTTGTAAAATTTCATCAAGATGCAATGACTAGAATTTAGTCTTTATAAGACATCAAAGTAGATACGCCATAGTCGCCACCCCTACTTTGAGGAATCTTATGCAAAAAAATACACATCACCCTTTAATTGTTATATTTCATTGGGCTAGTTTTTTCTTAATTATTCTGGCTCTAGCCTTAATTGAGATTAAGAATTACGTACCCAGAGACAATCCCTGGAGAGCCGATCTTAAAACTTACCATATGCTCGTGGGCCAGATTATTTTCTTAGTTGTTTTCTGCAGAGTGCTTGCGAAATTTTTTATACAACAAGCTCATGATGCAGATGATTCATACAAAAAGGCAATTAAAAAAATAATACACTTATGTTTATATATTTTTATGATTGGTATGCCGATTACCGGAATATTACTCATGCAATCTGCTGGTAAACCAATCCCTTATTTCAATGAGATATATCCACAATTTATTGAAAAAGACCTAGACCTAAAAAAAACTTTCAAATATGTTCATGAATACTGGGGAAATGCTATTTATTTCTTTATCGGATTGCATGCTCTAGTAGCAATTTGGCGAGAGTATGTCTTGAAAGATGGAACACTCCAAAGAATGTTACTTACAAAAGCTAGCGTTAGTAGTTAAAAGAATAGGGCATAGCCCTATTCTTTTTATAAGCTTAGTTTGGCTTTGAAAAACTTAGTAAATCATTGAGATTAGTTATGTTTTTTAAATCCCAACAAGCACCAATTAAAGATTCAGTATTAGATTTTCCAATGATAGGAATACTTAAATTACTAAACTTATCATTTAGGTTTTGATCAGTCATCGGATTCTTTAATGAACCGATAGCGTGTTCAACAAAAATATGTATTTGTCTGCCATCCTTGAGATAAGCTGTCACATCAACAGACGCTTCATCGATTGAATTGTCGATTGTGGCATTTACCTTTGCACGTAATGCAACCATTTCAGGACTTTGAACAATGTGATCATCATATTGATCTTCAGTGGCTTGGCCATAAACAATTCCGCAAGCACAGCCATGATAGACGCTGAACTTTCCTTCAAGACCATCTTTAGGGGTCTTCTTACCTGTTAATTCTAAAACTAAAGAGTGTGCTTTTAATTCAAGACGCTCAAGATTATCAGCAGTAACACCTTGATTACGCAGTTGAACACAAGCATCAATACTAGGATGAATCACAATTCCACAAGCGAATGGTTTATAGGTATTAAATGAAATTTCGAAACGCTTGCCAAGTTCACTAGTTATTTCACTCCAATCATACTTAGTTGAAATAGACTGAATCATTCCGCGAGGTGCTTCAAGAGCTTTTACGCTAGCAGTAAAACCATGTTTAGCCATTAATGCTGACGTCAGTCCAGCCTTAGCAGCTCCACCTGGATGAAAAGGTTTTGTCATTGTGCCAAACTGCTCACGAAATCCTACAGGCTGTGAGGCTGCAATGCCCAAAGCCATTAAAGTTTGAGATTCGGAAAGTTTTAAAAGTCTTGAACAAGCTGCTGCTGCGCCTACTGTTCCAGTAGAGCCAGTAATATGCCAACCACGATCATAGTGATTTGGATACATTGCGTTACCGATTCGGCATGAAACATCAATACCTATAACTAAAGCATCAATCAACTCACGACCAGTAGAACCTATTTTTTCACCAAGAGCTAAGATAGCTGAGGCAACAGGGCCGGCAGGATGGATGATAGTTTTTAAGTGAGTATCATCAAAATCAAAAGTATGAGAGCTAATACCATTAATTAAAGCAGCGCTTGCCATATCGACTTTTTCAGCTCTACCTAAAATACTAGCTTGAGGAGCTGATTCAAGTTCTTTGACTGCGGCTAAAGTTGCTAAAACGCTTTCATGATGAGCAGCACCAACCGCACAACCCAACCAATTCATAAAAGTTCTATGTGCTTCGTGATCAACAGTTGCATTCCAACCTTGTGAGGGGTGAGAACTTATAAATTTAGCTAGGATTTGAGAAATAGGGGGCGCATTATGATCTGCGATAACTTGAGTATTGATTGCCATAAATAATATTAGTCGAGTTGAATGTTACGGGCCTTAGCGATTTTGCTCCATCTGGCAATATCATCTTTAATATATTGTCCAAATTGTTCGGGGCTCATCGGCATAGGTTGAATAGCTTCTGATGATAAACGTTCTTTAAGCTCAGGGCTTTGTATTGCTTTGTTAATTTCAGTATTTAAAAAATTCACAATATTTGGTGGTAAATTTGTTGGACCTGAAATTCCATACCATTGCACACCTTCAAAACCATCATACCCAAGCTCTTTAAAAGTGGGAACATCTGGGATCAGAGGGTGTCTTTTTAAGCCAGAAACAGCTATCGGGCGTACTTTTCCCGTTTTGATATGTGGAAGCGCTGCCGCAAGTCCAGGCATCATTGAAATAGTTTGGCCACCTAAAATGTCTGTAAATGCAGGAGCAATCCCCCGGTAGGGAACATGAGTACTCTCAAAACCTGCTTGCTGCTTGAGTTGCTCCATTGATAGGTGAGTTAAAGTTCCTTGTCCAGCTGAGCCATAGTTCATTTTTCCTGGGTTATCTTTTGCATACTGCACAAATTCTTTTAAAGTTTTTATGGGTAGACCACTATAAATAGCTAAAACATTTGGTGTACCACCAACCATTGCAATAGGGGTAAAGTCCTTGATTGCATCGTATGGAAGCTTTCTAACTGCAGGATTTGTTCCGTGCGTTCCCACATAAGACAACATTAGTGTGTATCCATCAGGAGCAGCGCGAGCAACTTTTTGTGCCGCAATAGATCCACCACCGCCACTTTGGTTATCAACGATAAAGCTTTGCCCTAATGCTTTGGTTAATCTCTCAGCGACAGTTCTAGCAACTAAATCTAAGCCACCACCGGCTGAAACAGGGGCAATGATGGTGACAGCTCTATTGGGGTAATCTGCAGCAAAAATTGAACTCGATAGAGGCACTATTAAACAAAAGAATAAACGAATATATTTAGTAGGATTCATGGATTTCAATACTTTCAAAATTAAAATATACTTTAGACAGAAGCAATATTAACAGGAGATATAAGATGTTTCAGAATACAAATTTAAAAATGGCTATTAGACTTAGTTTATTCTCCATCCTGTTAGTTGTGACAAAAGTTTTTGCGCAAATAGATTATCCCAATAAACCAATCTCATTTATTGTCCCTTATGGCGCTGGTGGTGGGGCAGATTCAAGAAGTCGTCAAATTGGACAGCAATTAAGTACGATTTTAAAAACGCCTGTTATTGTTGAAAACAAAGCTGGCGCTGGTGGAAATATCGGAACTGAGTTCATCGCCAAAGCTCCACCAGATGGCTACACAATTGGCATGGGGAATTTTGCTCCATTGGCTGTCAATAAAACTCTTTTTAAATCACTTCGATATGACCCTGAAAAAGATTTAGCTCCTATTGTTTTGATTGAAAAAGGTCCTTTAGTTTTGGTCGTTAACCCAAGCTCTTCTTATAACTCTGTCAATGATGTTATCAAAGATGCAAAGGCTAAACCCGGACAATTGACTTTTGCATCTGGAGGTATTGGTGGCAGCCATCAACTTTCTGCTGAGTTATTCAAGCAAAGTGCCAATATTGATTTAATTCATGTGCCTTATAAAAGTGGTGCTGCAGGCCTAACAGATTTAATGGGAAACAATGTCAACATGATGTTTGACCAGATGTATTCTGCAATGCCAAGTATTAAGGCTGGTAAGTTAAGACCATTAGCAATAACAAGTAAAACAAGGTCCCCATTATTAAAAGATGTTCCCAGTTTTACAGAACTTGGATACCCTCAGATTCTTGTTAATAATTGGCAGGGACTAATCGCGCCAAAGGGAACACCAAAAGTAATTATTGAAAAGTTAAATGTAGCAGTTAATCAGATTTTAAAAGATCCCCAAATTCGTGAATTTATTCTGCAACAAGGGAATGAGGTTGGTGGCGGAACTCCTGAGGAGTTTGCCCAATTAATTAAGGCAGAGTCTGCCAAGTGGAGTGTCGTTGTAAAAACTGCAAAAATTGAACCGCAATAATTATTGAGAAAAGTCTTTTTGAAATACTAGTCCAGCATGTTCTCTTAAAGCATGGAACTCAACATCTTTCCATAATTGTTGAGCGACTTCAAGTTCTGATTTATGTGTAGCTAGAAAAACTGGAGCTCCGACAACATCTTCGCTCATTCGATGAGAGTTTTCTTGAATGAACTTTTTAAGCGTATTTGGATCTTTGCAACTTATCCATCTAGATAAGGAATATCTTGCTGGAAGAAGTCGGACTTCAGCGTTATATTCACTTTTAAGGCGATGAGCAACTACCTCAAATTGTAATTGTCCAAAAGCGCCGAGCAGCATTTGTGTTCCAACTAAAGGTTTAAAAACTTGGATTGCACCCTCTTCACCCAATTGCATTAACCCTTCACGTAACTGTTTTGTTCTCAAAGGGTCAGCCGTTTCTACAAGTTTAAAAATTTCAGGCGCAAAAAATGGTAAGCCAGTAAATTGTAGTTTTTCACCTTCAGTTAGAGTATCGCCAAGCTGTAATAAACCATGATTCGGTAAACCGATAATATCGCCTGGAAATGCTTCATCTAAGATATCTCTTCTTTGAGAGAGGAAAGATAGGGCATTGTTGGTTCTAATTTCTTTTCCATTTCTAGAAATTTTTAGGCGCATGCCACGTTCAAAATATCCAGAACAAATTCTTAAAAAAGCTACACGATCTCGGTGCGCTGGATCCATGTTAGCTTGAATTTTAAAAACAACAGCAGAAAAATTCTTCTCTGAAGGAAGAACTTCTCTTTGAAGTGTGTTTCTAGATTTTGGAGCTGGAGCTAGTTCTACTAGAGTATTTAAAATCTCTTGAACGCCAAAATTATTAATCGCTGAACCAAAGAAAACAGGGGATTGTTTACCATCTAAAAAGTCTTGCAGATTAAAACTGGGCATTGCACCTTGAACAAGTTCAACTTCGGATAATGCGGTTTCTAAAGATTCCCCTAATTGCTCTATAAGATGAGGATCATGAATATTAATTAATTGGTTTTTATCAGTATCAACGCGGTCTTCGCCAGCCTTGAACATACGCATTGCTTCTTGAGCAATATCAATCACACCTGCAAATGATTTACCCATTCCAACAGGCCAAGTCATGGGGACCACTGACATGCCTAAGGCCTCTTCTATTTCATCCATGAGGTCTAATGGGCGCTTCACTTCCCTATCGAGCTTATTAACAAAGGTAATAAGAGGAGTGTTTCTAGCACGGCAAACCTCAATCAGTCTTCGTGTTTGAGATTCCACACCGTTTGCAGCATCAATAACCATTAGGGCAGAATCAACTGCAGTTAAAACTCGATAGGTGTCTTCCGAGAAATCTTGGTGACCTGGCGTATCCAAAAGATTAATAATGCAGTCACGATATTCCATTTGCATTACAGAACTAGCAACAGAAATACCCCTTTGTTTTTCAATTTCCATCCAGTCAGAAGTTGCATGTCTAGAGGCTTTTCTAGCTTTAACGCTGCCAGCAATTTGAATAGCTCCAGCGTAAAGAAGTAGTTTTTCGGTCAAGGTGGTTTTACCAGCATCCGGGTGAGAAATAATGGCAAAACTTCTTCTACGAGAAACTTCTTTAGCAATAATTGGGCTAGGAGGCGAATTTGTCATATGCTACAAATAAAAGAGCGTTTTTTTAAACGCTATAGTGAAATCTTAAAAGTGAGATTATAGACCTTCAGGCTTATTTCATGATTATTCAACATAAAACATATATAAATAATTAGTAATAATCAATGTTCCAAAGAGATGAATACTTTAATCAAATACGCAATAGTCGGCTCCTTTGTTTTGATCATCAATTTTTCTTTTGCCGAAAAAGTATTTAAAGACAATCCATATGCAATGTTTTCGGCAGATCAAAATGAGATGAAGAGAACCAATATTGAGTGGCGACCTGTTGAGAATTTACAAGAGGTATGTGAAAGCGAGAGTAAAAAAAGAGGATATGGAGGCTTTGGTTATAAAGTCACAGCATGTTCATTTTGGGAAAATGGAATACGTGGGAATCGATGTTTAGTAATAACTTCGATGAATTTAAATATGCACACCCTGGGTCATGAAATAAGGCATTGTTTTCAGGGTAGTTATCACTAAAGATCTAGAACCTGTACGAAATTCCTAATTTAAAAATTGAGGAATATCCGGTACTAAACTCATCTCTAAAATTTGCTGCTACACGAAGATAGGAAATACCTAAGTCAATATCCTCTACAGGTTGATACGTTATAGCAGCCATAGCGTAATAATTGTACTTTTGATCGTCAGCAACCACTACATTCGTTACAAGCCCTAAATCTAAACCAAGATGAAGCTTACTGTTGAAATTCCAAATAGGTGCAAAGGACAATTGATATAAATCTGTTCTTAATGGGTCAAAGGAGCCAGCCACGGAATAGTTGGTATTATAAGGTTGGTGTTGATATACAAAATTGAAGAGTAATGTGTAATCTTCTTTATCATAAGATCCAATAAAGTTAACACCGTAGCCAGTAAGAGCCATACCCAAGCCAGCAGATTGATGATCTGTGTTACTGGGGAAAGTTAACATAGGCTTTATCGCAAAACTATAGCCATCAGAGGCATCACCAAAAAATCGATGTTTGAGTCCAATGTTATAGTTGGTAAAGGGCGTGTACGCCCCTGTAGGAAACCCATAATAAGTCACGCCAATACTGGCTTCAGTTGTATCTGAAATGCCCCTGGTATATCCCATTGGAAAACCTATTGCTCGATCAGCGCCTATAAATTCTTCTCCAGGGATATTGATATCAATAACTGAATTAAGTGGTTTAGAACTAGGGTCGGGATTGTCCCCAGCTTTGTTAAAAATATTGTAGTAATAAAAATCAACTTGATTTTTACCTTTAGCAACTGTGGATGCATCATCCGTTAAGAATGGTTCATATGCAAAGGAAAAATTAGAAAATAATCCGAAAACAAACGTAAGAAACAAAAAGATTTTTTTAATCATCACTATTTATGGATTAAGAGTTTTATTTCAAATTCTAAAAAAAAGATATGACACATTGATGTATCGAAAACCTAAAAATATAAACAAGCAAGTTGAATTAATTCTGAAATATTTCTCAAATAGAATGAATTTTCGTAAACCTGAAATGGAGATAAAAATGAGTATTTTTGGAAGAATTAGAGACAGTATTTTTGGTAAGAAAGATGATGCTGGACAAGGCGGACAAACAGCTACGCCTGCAGCTACAGATGCGGCTGCAATTTCACAAGTTGATGTAGAAAAAATCTTGACTGACTTAGCTGCTAAATCAGGACGTCCAAGCAATTGGAAGACTTCAATCGTAGATTTAATGACTTTATTAGGTTTAGATAGTAGCTTAGCTAATCGTGTAGAGCTTGCTAAAGAGCTTGGATACACAGGCGATACTAACGATACAGCTACGATGAATGTATGGTTAATCAAACAAGTAATGACTAAATTAGCTGAAAACGGCGGAAAAATATCTCCTAATTTAATGAATTAATTCATTTTAACAAGCCCTTATTGTTGATAATAAGGGCTTTTTTTTACCCAAAATATTTAGATTTTCGGGTGTATCATCACAAAATGAAATCCGAAAGGTGAATAAATGCCATTTAACCCTAATTTTTTAAGTGAGAGTATCCAGTTATCTGTAGCCCCAGTTTTTTTACTTACGGCAGTTGCTGGCATGATTAGTGCTTTAACGCAGAGAATCGCAAGAGTCATAGATCGTTCAAGAGATTTACAGCTTGAGATCACAAAAGAAAAAGATCTTCAACAACAAAATGTTTTGAAAATATTTCATGAGGAAGAACTCTTAAATCTATCGAAAAGAGCAAATTTAGTAAATATTTCTATGGGCTTGTTAGTCATGTGCGCCATTCAAATTGGCTTAACAATTTTAGAGTTGTTTTTTGCTGAGACTATTTCTGGAAAAATGAGTATATCGGATTATGTTTTATATACTTTTATCGGTGGGATAAGTTGTTTTGTGCTAGCGTTAATTTGTTTGTTATATGAGGTATTCATAGCTTCTTATTCAGTAAGAATGAGGCCACATAGCAAACAATCTATGCAACATCGATGATGAATTTGCTATTTAATTAAAGAATCAAATTTAATTAAAATCAAAATACCCAAAATTGCAAATATACCTGCAGCAATTGTATGAATTAGTTTTAAAGGAAGTTTTTGAGCAAATTTGTTTCCTAGAAAAACGGCTGGTACATCTGCAAGCATCATGCCAAGAGTAGTACCCATCACTACAGTAATAGGTGCACTATAACTAGCAGCTAATGCAACTGTCGCGATTTGGGTTTTGTCTCCAATCTCGGCCAAAAAGAAGGCGACAAGGGTTGCAATGAAGACCCCAGATTCAGCCACTTTAGGTTGCTCATCTTCGTCAATTTTATCGGGAATGAGCGTCCATACGGCCATCCCTAAAAAAGAAATACCTAATATCCAACGAAGCAATTCAGGGCTTAAAAGAGTGGTAATCCAAGTACCTAGAAGACCGGCAAGACCATGATTAAGAATAGTTGCAATAAAAATTCCAGTAATAATTGGAATAGGTTTTTTAAATCTTGCCGCTAATAAGAAAGCTAATAATTGTGTCTTATCTCCCATTTCGGCAAGTGTAACAACACCCGTGCTTACCATCATTGCCTCAAAATTCATTAGGCATTTTTCCTTTTAAGTAATGGGTAAATAATTAATAAGGTAGTAAAAATAATGAAGAACAGTAAAGACCAGTTTGGAACAGATAAGAAAAAAACAGGGGGTAGAGGAAGACTACAAAAACCATCTGCCTTAAAGAAGAAGGGCAGTACCTGGACAATATCAAATTGATTAATAAAAACTTCTAGAGGATCAAGTCCGCATGAGGATTCCGGATGTGATAGAACCAATTGATGTCTTAACGCAATGAGCAGTCCTGATAATGAAAAAAGCAAAGCTAAATAATGAAATACTTTTTTTAATTTACTAAATAAAAATGCATTAATGCAAGAAAAAAATAAGCCCAGAAATGCGATTCTTTGAAGAATACAAAGGGGGCATGGCGGATAATGCACACCAAGCCATCCTTGATGTTGAATAAATAAAGCAAACCCTAATAAAAAAGAACAGATTAAACTGATTAGAAGATAGAAATTTTTATGCATAACTCAATCATAATCAACTTTAACTACAATATTTAAATAAACCTTAAAACAATCTTGTTATAGTGTTTTAAACACAGGAGAAAATGATGTCAAAAGTTCTGAGCCGTTTGATGCTTTTAGTAGTTATATTAGCCCTATTATTTGCGCTATACACATGGATTACTTTATCTTTTGTTTACGCTGACGGAAGTAGAGCTGGCTTTTTACAAAAGTTCTCTAAACGTGGATGGATATGCAAAACTTGGGAAGGTGAACTTGTTACTGGAAGCATGCTTGGTAACCAAGAAAAGTTTTCTTTTTCTGTGAGAGATGAAGAACTTGCAAAAAATGTTTCGGCTCAAATTGGTAAAAGAGTTGAGATTGAATATCATCAATATGTTGGAGTTCCAACAAATTGTTTTGCTGAAACAGAGTACTTCGTAAAAAATATTAAAGCGGTTCCTGATTTACCAAATGAGCTTTTACAAAGACCATTGCCAACTAATTAAAGTTGGAGTTTTATAATTAGTTCAATGTTCATTTAGATAAACCCTCTAATTATTTAGCTCTAATAAAAAAATTTACTAGAGAGCTAATTAAAATAAGGGTTTTCCTTAATTAAAACCTTCCACAACCCCATAAAATATGGTTAAAATGTAATTGCGTAAATCAAGCGCTAATTTTTTAAATTTTATTTTAGTCATTACATTTCAAGGAGCATAATTTGAACAAAGCAGAACTCGTTGCAGCTATTGCTGACGAATCAGAATTATCTAAAGCTAAAGCAGAACACGCACTTAACGCTGCGTTAGATGCAATTAAAAAAGCTGTTACCAAAGGCGATAACGTCCAGTTAATCGGTTTTGGAACATTTAGTTCAGGAAAGCGCGCAGCTAGAGTTGGTCGCAATCCAAAGACAGGTGAAGCAATTAAAATTGCAGCCTCTAAGACTGTTAAGTTTTCAGCTGGTAAAGCATTTAAAGATAGCGTAAATAAGCGTAAGAAGTAATTGCTTATAACATTAAAAAAAGCCCAAATTATTTTGGGCTTTTTTTATGTCTGAACAAGTCGTCGACTTCGATTAATACTCATTAATATACCTACACCAAAACCCAGAGTTGAAAGTGCAGTACCGCCATAACTAATAAATGGTAATGGGACTCCTACCACCGGTAACAGCCCACTTACCATAGCCATGTTTACAAACGCGTAAGTAAAAAATATTAGAGTAACAGCCCCACCTAAAAGTCTTGAATATAAATTAGGCGCTGAGGCCGCAATTTGCAAGCCCCGTTGAATGAGAAGGAAAAAAAGAAACAATAAAATCAAATTTCCAAACAATCCAAATTCCTCAGAAAAAACTGCAAAAATAAAGTCAGTATGTTTTTCTGGAATAAATTCTAAATGTGTTTGTGTACCTTTCATCCAACCCTTGCCAAAAATCCCACCTGAACCAATTGCAATCATCGACTGCAATGTATGAAAGCCTTTGCCTAGAGGGTCTGAGCTTGGATCTAGAAGAGTACAGACTCGGTGTTGTTGATAGCTTTTTAGAAAAGGCCAAGACACACCTTTAGCGCATAGTGAGTCACCAAAAATTACTACTAATAAAATGCCCAATAAGGCTATTATAAAAAAGGGCAAGATAAATCGCCAAGGAAAGCCTGCAAATAATATTACGTAGAAGCCAGCAGCTAAAACTAGAATAGCTGTTCCAAGATCAGGTTGTCTTGCAATAAGATAAGTAGGTAATATTAACAAGCAAAAAGCAATAAAAAAATCACGCAGTTGGATAAGACCATCTTTCTTTTGAAAATACCAAGCAAGCATCATTGGCATTGCGATTTTCATAATTTCGGATGGTTGGATTACTACGCCTATATTGAGCCACCTTCTCGCGCCTTTTTTAACAAGGCCAAAAACTGCAACCCCTATTAAAAGAGCGACTCCAAAAAGATATACCCATAAAGAAATTTTTTCTAACCACTTAATGGGAATGCGAGATGTGATCCACATGATTATTGCCGCACTTAGTATATTTCTAGCTTGCTCAACCCAACTGACAACAGTCCCAGAGCTCGCAGACATAAAAGTGATATTTCCAATCACCACAAGAAACAAAAGTATTACACCAAGAGTAGGATCTAACCCTTGCCATAAAAAGTTTAAGCGTTGGGTTATTGAACGGTTTTCCATGGAGGAATTCCCTCTGGCCAGGTGTTAAGCATTAAGTAGTCAAGAGCTTGTCTTGCTATTGGGGCTGCAGCTGTAGCACCAAATCCTGCATTTTCTACAACTAAAGCTAAAGCATACTTTGGTTTGTCTGCAGGTGCAAAAGCTATATAGAGAGCATGGTCCCTTTTGAATTCTGAAATTGCACTAGCTTTGTAATCCTTTCCACCCAAACTGAATACTTGTGCAGTTCCTGTTTTACCTGCCACAGGATATTTAACACCAGCGAATGGCACCTTACCTGTACCAGTTGTATTTACACCAACCATACCCTCAGTAATAACTTTTAGATTTTCTGGTTTGAAGTTAAGACGAGTTGTCTCTGATGGGACTGTAGGTGTTTTTTGATGTGTAATTGGATCTTCAATTAACTTTACTAAATGAGGGCGCATAACAACTCCACCATTCGCTAAGATTGCAGTAGCTTGTGCTAATTGTAAGATTGAGTAACTGTTATAGCCTTGTCCAATGCCAATAGAAATTGTGTCTCCCTCTCCCCACTTTTGTTTTAGAGGGTCGGAGTAATAAGCTTTTTTCCACTTTTTAGATGGAAGTATTCCTTTTACTTCACCATTGATATCTATGCCTGTTTGTTGACCGAAGCCAAGCTCTTTCATAAAAGAGCTTATTGCGTTAATACCCATATCATGTGCAAGAATGTAGTAATAGGTGTCACATGAAACAGCAATCGATTGGCGCATGCTTACAAATCCATGACCATTTTCAGCATCGTCCCTAAAAACGGTATTTCCAAATTTAAAATAACCTGGATCATAAATACCTTGATCTGCAGTTCTAAACTTACCTTCTAGTGCTGCAAGAGCCATAAATGGTTTAAAGGTTGATCCAGGAGGGTATGTTCCTCTAAGGGGCCTATTAAATAGTGGTTTTTCAAGGGACTCATTGAGCTTTTTCCACAAATCAGCATCGATACCATCTATAAAAGAATTCGGATTAAAAGTTGGCATTGAAACAAAAGCTAATACATCTCCTGTACTTACTTCGATAACAACTGCAGCGCCTCTTCTTTTCCCATAAAGCTGTTCAATTAAGTACTGCAATTTAATATCAACAGCTAAGGAAAGATTAGATCCTGCTACTGCAGCGGTTGATGAGAGGTTTCTCACAACTCTTCCACCAGCAGTAATTTCTACTTGGTTATAGCCTACGGTTCCCCTTAGTTCTTTTTCATAGCTTTGTTCTAAACCTATCTTTCCTACTTGTTGAATACCTTTGATTTTGATTGGTTTCAACTCATCACTTGTAGAGTCATCTTGCGACTCTTCAAGTTCAGCTAAAAGCTTTTCCCGATCTTTTTGTGAAATTCGCCCTGTATAACCTAATAGATGAGAACCTAATTGTTGATAAGGGTATTCACGAAAATACCTGACCTGTACTTCTACACCTGGGTATGCATATTTTCTAGAGAAAAATCTAGCAACTTCCTCATCGCTTAAAAAATTTCTAATTGGAATACTTTCTGTTTTTTTTGCTCCTTGAAGAGCGCGGAAAAAATTAGTTTTATCTTTTTGCGAAATTTTAAGTACCGAGTTTAAAGAATCAACCAAGTCTTCTATCGGTTCGTTAACACCAGCAGGAGTAATTTCAAGAGAATAAGACGGAAAATTTCTTGCAATAACAATGCCGTTTCTATCAATGATTAGCCCTCTTTGAGAGGGGGTAGTAATAATTGCTATACGATTACTCTCAGATGCTGTGGAATACTTTGTATGTTTAATAACTTGAAGCCAAAAAAAACGAAAAAACAATAATAATAGGCAAGCCATTACAAACCAAAGACCAACTTTAATTCGTTCTTGAAAAGTTTCCAAAGAGGAGAAGGGTTCCTGATTACGAACCATTTATTTACCTAGTCAACTTTGATGATGGTGTAAAAAAGGGATACGACTAGAAAAGTACTTCTTAAATACAATCCACAAAACTGTGTCAATTAAGCTTGGAATGAGTAAATAAGCAATTGAAAATTTTGTATCAACGCCCATGATGTAAAGCAACAAAAATAAAACAAATTGGGACATGATGAATATCAACAACATCATAAGTGATTGGCCAAGTTGGGTAGCGTTTAGCAATTTTCTTTGATAGTAAATAATTACAAAACATACTGAAACATAGATGATTGCATGAATACCTAAAAAATGAGAGGTTTGAATATCCATTAACAAGCCTAATAAAAATGCAGATAAAAAATTTACCTTATCAGGATTATGGAGAACCCAAAAAGAGAGCATGACTAATAAAAAATCAGGTATCCAAAAAGAGTTACCCCATGGAAAGGCATTGAGAATAAATCCAACAATTAAATAAAAAAATGGACTTAACAAAGAGCGAAGCTTATTAGAAGAAAAGTCCACTAATTCCCCCTTTTTATTCGTGACTTGTTCCTAGAGGTTTCAACTTCACTAGGTTGCGGAGTAGTCAAGTTTGGCTCATACAATAATATATTTAAATATTGATACTGATCGATTTTTGCTAAAGGCTTACAAGAAATAGTTGCCCCAGAGCTTTCCGAAGAGCGATCAATTTTAGAAATCATTGCAACTGGAATACCTGCGGGATATGTACCGTCGATACCAGATGTAATCAAATAATCCCCCACGTCTAAATCGGCTAAATTTGTTACAAATCGTAACTCGAGGGGTTCAGCTCTTCCAATGCCAAATAAGACAGTACGTAGTCCATTTCTTTCGACAAGAACTGGTATTGCAAAATCTTTGTCCTGTAAAAGAGCAACTTCAGAAGAGTTTTCAAAAACTCTTACAACTTGTCCCATTAAACCATCTACCGTTGAAACGGGCATACCTAATTTAACGCCATCAGCACTTCCTCGATTAACGATAACTTTTTGTGAGGCAGGATTTGATGGGTTGAAAATAATTTCTGCGGCTAAAGATTTATAAGATGATTTATGTTGTAACTGAAGAAGTTTTTTTAAATGAGTGTTCTCTGACTCTAAAGCTTCAACTTGATTTGCCATCAATCTTAAGTTTTCGATTTCTTTAGACTGACTTTCACTTTTTGTTCGGACGGAAGAAAGTGTTTGAAAATACTCTAATGATTCATGAGCTAATTTTCCAGGCTTAGCCAGAACTTTTTGTATGGGTAATAAAAAGTTATTTCCAACTAATCTAATCTTTTCTGTGGCGTGAAGTTTAAAGTCAGCAAAAAGTATTACTGACCCCAGTAAAAGAAAGAAAAATAGCTTTAAAAAAGGTGTACCTTGATTAAATAATGCAGGTGAGCTTCGAAGCAATGTTCACCTCAGTGAATGGTTAACTATTCTTGAGAAAAAATACTACTCAATTTGTCCATACGTTCCAATGCAAGTCCAGAACCTCTAGCAACACAGGTCAATGGATCATCAGCAACATGAACTGGCAAACCAGTTTCTTCTAAAAGTAATCTATCAAGGTCTCGTAGAAGGGCGCCACCACCAGTAAGCATCATTCCACGTTCAGCAATATCAGAAGCCAGCTCAGGAGGAGTTTGCTCTAATGCAGACTTAACCGCAATTACAATTTGGTTTAATGGATCAGAAAGTGCCTCTAAGATTTCATTACTAGTAACAGTAAAGCTTCTTGGAATTCCTTCGGATAGATTTCTTCCCTTAACTTCCATCTCACGAACTTCATTTCCTGGAAAAGCTGAACCAATAGTCTTTTTAATTAATTCTGCTGTTTGTTCTCCAATGAGCATTCCATAATTACGACGAATATAGTTGGTAATAGCATCATCGAACTTATCTCCTCCAACACGTACAGACCATTTGTAGACCATGCCACCAAGAGACATAACGCCAACTTCAGTGGTACCGCCACCAATATCTATAACCATAGAGCCTGAAGCTTCTGTTACTGGAAGACCTGCGCCAATTGCTGCAGCCATAGGTTCTTCAATAAGAAATACCTGAGAAGCGCCAGCACCCAAAGCGGATTCTCTAATAGCACGTCTTTCAACTTGAGTAGATCCACAAGGTACGCAAATAATGATTCTAGGGCTAGGTTTTAAAAACTTGCTCTCATGAACCATTTTGATAAATTGCTTGAGCATTTGTTCGGTAATGGTAAAGTCAGCAATAACCCCATCTTTCATAGGGCGAATGGCTTGAATATTGCCTGGTACACGACCTAACATTGCTTTAGCTTCATGGCCAACAGCTAGAATTGTTTTTTTGCCGCTTGAACCATCTTGGCGAATAGCAACAACGGAAGGTTCATCAAGAACAATTCCTCTATCACGCATATAGATAAGCGTGTTTGCAGTGCCAAGATCGATGGCTAAGTCGTTTGAAAAGTAACTACGGAAAAGACTGAACATAAAATTATAGGAAGAATATTAAAATTTACAATATAAACTAGTTTTTAGAAGATAATACATATGATACTGCAACCATGTTATGAATACTGAAGAAATTAAACACTTAGCCAAACTATCTTGCTTGGAAATAAGTACAGAACAAACAAATCAGATTTCTAAGGAATTAGAAAACATACTGAGTTTGGTAGCAGAGCTACAGTCTGTCGATACTAAAGGTGTAGAGCCCTTGTTTCATCCTATTTCGATGATACAAGCTTTAAACCAACCTTTAAGGCAAGATATTGTTTCTGAAACAGATAACCGATCCAACAACATGCTTTCAGCCCCAATTAGTCATGAGGGCCTTTATTTAGTTCCTAAGGTGATTGAATGAAGTGGCATGAAAAGTCTTTAACTGAATTAGCAAAGGCACTTCAAACTAAAGAAGTGTCAAGTACTGAGCTAACCCATTATTTCTTGAAGCGTATTGCTGAAATGAAAGGCTTAAATGCCTTTTTAGATGTTCAGGAGGATTTGTCACTTCAAGAGGCAAAACATGCTGATGAGCTAATTTCATCAGGAAAAGCAGGGTTTTTAACTGGAATTCCAATTGCCCACAAAGATGTTTTTGTAACAAAATCTTGGAAATCCACAGCAGCTTCTAAAATGTTGGAAAACTACATTAGCCCATTTGATGCAAGGGTCGTAGAGTTGTTAGGTCAAAATGGCGCAGGAATGGTTTGTTTGGGTAAAACCAATATGGATGAGTTTGCGATGGGCTCTTCTAATGAAAATTCTGCTTTTGGGCCAGCTCTAAACCCCTGGAATAGTGCTTTTGTTTCAGGAGGCTCTTCTGGTGGATCTGCTGTGGCTGTAGCAGCAGGATTAACCCCTATTGCAACAGGTACAGATACTGGCGGTTCTATTCGTCAACCGGCAAGCTTTTGTGGAATTACAGGTATAAAGCCAACTTATGGAACTATTTCCAGATATGGAATGATTGCTTATGCGTCATCCCTTGATCAGGCAGGCCCTATGGGAAAATCAGCCGAAGATTGTGCCTTATTACTCAATTTATTAAGTGGCCAAGATCCCAGAGATTCAACTTCCTTAAAAGCCCAAGAAATTGATTTCACCAGCTTGCTTGGTAAGACTTGGGTTGAAAATGCTGATTTACCGCTCAAGGGATTGAAAATTGGAATTCCCGAAGAGTATTTTGCACAGGGATTAGATGCTAAGGTTCGAGAAACAGTTCAAAATGCTTTAAAGAAGTTTGAGGAATTGGGCGCTACTTGTATTTCAGTTTCATTGCCAAAAACTAAGCTTTCAATACCTGTTTATTATGTTTTGGCTCCAGCTGAGGCTTCCAGCAATTTAAGTCGCTACGATGGAGTTCGTTACGGTTATCGGGCGAAAGAGTACAAAGATTTAAATCAAATGTATGAGAGAACAAGATCCGAAGGTTTTGGTTCTGAAGTTAAAAGAAGGATTCTTATCGGAAGCTATGTACTATCTCAAGGTTATTACGACGCCTATTACTTGCAAGCTCTGAAAATAAGAAGAATTATTGCCCAAGATTTTCAAAAGTCTTTTGAAACATGTGATGTATTGATGGGGCCCGTAGCGCCAAAGGTTGCATGGAAAATTGGAGAGAAATCCAAAGATCCAGTGGAAATGTACCTCGAAGATATTTATACACTTAGCCCAAATTTGGCAGGATTACCAGCAATGAGTATTCCTTGTGGGCAAAGCCAAGATGGTTTACCTATCGGTCTACAAATTATTGGAAATTATTTTTCGGAAGCAAAGATGTTACAAATTGCCGATCATTTTCAAAAAAATACTAATTGGCATCTTCAAACGCCTAACCTTCAATCTGTGGAAGGAGCACTTTGATGTCAAGTACAAATTGGGAAGTAGTTATTGGGCTTGAAACCCATACTCAATTGATGACTAAATCAAAAATATTTAGTGGCGCAAGTATTGCGTTTGGAGCTAATCCAAACGCTCAAGCTTGCCCAGTAGATTTGGCTTTACCAGGCACATTGCCTGTCTTAAATAAAGAAGCTGTGAATCATGCAATCCGTTTTGGATTAGCTATTGGAGCAAAAGTTGCTCCTAAGAGCATTTTTGCTAGAAAAAATTATTTTTATCCTGACCTACCAAAGGGATATCAAATCAGTCAATTTGAATTACCGGTTGTAGTTGGTGGAACTATCAAGATTCAGGTTGATGGAGAAACAAAAGAAATCCAGCTGACAAGAGCTCATTTAGAGGAAGACGCGGGTAAGTCTTTACACGATGATTTTTATGGATTGTATGGAGAAAAATCTAGCGGAATTGATTTAAACCGAGCTGGCACACCATTATTGGAGATTGTTACCGAGCCCGTTATGCGAAGTGCAGCCGAGGCAGTTGCATATGCAAAAGAACTACACGCTTTGGTCATGTGGATTGGTATTTGTGACGGAAATATGCAAGAGGGCTCTTTTAGATGTGATGCTAACGTATCTGTTAGACCGATGGGGCAAGAGAAATTTGGAACGCGTTGTGAAATTAAAAACCTCAACTCTTTTAAATTCTTGGAAGAAGCTATCTTGTATGAAGTTCGAAGACAGATAGAGTTAATTGAAGATGGTGGAACAGTAAGACAAGAAACTCGACTTTACGATCCAGATTTACAAGAAACAAGAAGTATGAGAAGTAAAGAAGATGCCCAAGACTACAGGTATTTTCCAGACCCAGATTTGTTACCACTAGAAGTTACTCAAGAAATGATTGATCAAATTCAATCAACCATGCCCCCTTTGCCAAGTACTTTAAGAGATACGTGGAAATCACAGTATGGCTTAAGTGATTACGATGCTGCGTTACTGACTCAAACTAGATCAACAGCAGATTTTTTTATTGAGTTATTGGGTCTTATTGGAATAGATTTAGTAAAGCCAGCAGCCAATATCATTGCTGGAGAAATGGCCTCAGCACTCAATAGGGAGGGCATCGATGTATCTGCATCTCCAATACGTCCTGTTCATATTGCACAAATGTTATTGAGAATTCAGGATGGAACTATCTCCAACAAGATTGCAAAAGATATTTTTTCTACGCTATGGGAGCGCGGGTTAAATTCTCCATTACCTGATAATGGTGTCGTAGATGCTTTGATTGAGGAAAAAGGGCTAAAGCAAATTAGTGATGCTGGCGCCATTGAAAAATTAATTGATCAGGTACTAGCAGAAAATCAAAAATCTGTAGAAGAATACAGAAGTGGTAAGGAAAAGGCTTTTAATTCTTTGATTGGTCAGATCATGAAAGTCAGTAAAGGTAAAGCTAATCCTGCTCAAGTAAATCAAATCTTAAAAGATAAATTAAATAGTTAAATGCACTTATAACTTTGAAATAAGGCAAATATGAATCCTGAATTAAATCAATCACAAGAAGAGCAAGAGAGTTTAGTTGCTCAATGGTTAATATCAACCCCTGGATTTTTTGATAGACACCCTGAGTTGTTAACTCAAATTGAACTCGCAAACTCTCATAGCGGCAAGGCGGTTTCTCTACAAGAAAAACAAATGGCTTTGTTAAGAAATCAAAATCGTGATTTGAATCAGCGATTATCAGAAATGTTGCGATTCGGGACCGAAAATGATCGTACGCAAAGTTTGATGATTAAATGGCTGGAAGGTTTGTTGGTCGCAGAAAATTTAACTGAGACAACTGAGAGTGTTACAAGTGGTTTGAATCAATTGTTTGAAATAGGCAAAGTAGATATCATTCCTCAGGCAAAGGTGTCAGATCAATTAAGCTCAAAATTAGAAACTGCTCCTATTTGTGGAAAGCTTGAAGTTGCGAGTGAATTAGTTGATAAAGAATATTTGCCAGACTCTGGTAGTCTTGTTTTGATTCAGCTAAGTCAGAAAGAAATTAATTTAGGTGTACTGTTAATGTCTAGCCCGGATGAAAATAAATTTTCCTCTGCAATGGGTTTAGTGTATGTTCATCAATTAGCGCAACTCGCATCAGCCGCGTTATATCGATTTAGAAATGAATAAACTGGCCACAACCCCAAGGCCAAGCCTCGCGGTTGAGCAATTTATTGAAGAGTTAAGGGTAGTAAGGCAGCTCTCGCCACATACACTAAAAGCATATCGTCAAGATCTCCAAATTCTTTGTTCAAATTTGGAAAGTCATCTCATCGAATTTCATGAAGTAAAAACGCTACATACTAGATCTTGGGTTTCTAAACTTCATAGTGAAGGATTGTCTCCTCGAAGTATTTCAAGATTGCTTTCCGCTTGGCGGACCTTTTTTGATTGGTTATTAATAAATAACTCCCATTTCTCAGAAAAAAATATAAAGGTAAACCCCGTTCATGATTTGCGAGCCCCTAGAAAAGCTAAAAGCCTACCAAAAGCTTTAAGCGTGGAGTTTGCGATCGCGCTAATGGAAAAAGCACAAGAAGAATCAAAACAACATTCTGATGAAGATCAATTTTGGGTTTATCAAAGAGATCAAGCTTTATTTGAGTTGTTTTATTCTTCCGGTTTGCGCTTATCCGAAATTTTGAGTATTGATAGTTCTATTCAAAAAGGATATGCGAATGAATCAGTGAGTTGGATTTCTTGGGATACTCAAGAAGTTCATGTCCTAGGAAAGGGCGGTAAAAGGCGAATTGTTCCTATTGGAACTGCAGCTTTTAATGCATTATTAAAATGGTTTGATACGTGGTCTGGCATGCTTCGTCAAAAAGAACTGGTCAATGCACCTTTATTTATAAACGACAAGTTAAAGAGATTATCGCCACGAACCGTTCAAGAAAGAATCAAAAATTTAGCAATTAGGACCGGACTTCCAATGCATGTTCATCCTCATATGCTGCGACACAGTTTTGCAAGCCATGTTTTACAATCATCTCATGACCTTCGTGCTGTTCAAGAAATGTTAGGACATGCGAGCATTGGTAGTACACAAATTTATACAGCCCTAGATTTTCAGCACTTAGCACAAGCCTACGATTTAGCGCACCCTAGAGCAAAGGCAGATAAATAATCATGCAAGCGAGTATTTTTTTAGAGAGTGGTAAAGACCATTCGGTATTGAACCAACATCCTTGGATTTTCAGTGGTTCCATTGCTCGATATGAAGGAAAGGTTGGCTTAGGCACAACCGTTAAAGTATTTAACGATGCTAAAAAACTCATCGGAAGAGCCGCTTATAGCCCTCATTCTCAAATAAGAGCAAGGATGTGGTCTTGGGATCCTGATGAGCCTATAGATCATGCTTTTTTTAAAAGAAAAATTGCAGGGGCCCTTGAACATCGCCAAAAATGGGTAACAGACACTAATGCGATTCGCTTAGTTTTTGGGGAAGCTGATGGCATACCAGGGTTGGTCGTAGACCAATACGATGACGTTCTTGTTTGCCAGTTCTTAAGTGCTGGTGTAGATCATTGGAAAGATGTGATTGTTGAAGTTCTTGCGCAACAAACAAACTGTAAGACAATTTATGAACGATCTGATGCGGCAGTTCGACAAAGAGAGGGTCTTGAACCTAAAACTGGTACTTTATTCGGAAATCCACCCTCATCAGAAATCTTGATTCATGAGAATGGAATTTCATACTTAGTTGACCCATACCAGGGACATAAAACAGGTTTTTATATAGATCAAAGAGAAAATCGCAAATTAGTTCAAGACTTGTCCAAAGATAGAAAAGTTCTGAATATGTTTTGTTATACGGGTGGTTTTTCTTTATCTGCTTTAAAAGGGGATGCTAGCCAGGTTATATCTTTAGACTCTTCTGGAGAGGCATTAGAGATTGCAAAAAAACAGACTATATTGAATCAATTTGACACTAATAAAGCAGTTTGGTTAGATGAGGATGCTTTTGAAACCCTAAAAAAATTACGCGTTTCAGAAGAGACTTTTGATTTAATTGTGCTAGACCCCCCTAAATTTGCTCCTTCAGCAGCACATTTAGCAAAAGCTATTCGCGCTTACAAAGAAATAAATCGTACGGCTATGCAAATGCTGTCAAAAAGTGGGTTAATACTCACTTTCTCTTGTTCTGGTGCAATGGATATGGACACTTTTGAAAAAACTGTTTTCTTAGCTAGCAAAGAAGCTGCCAGCCACCAAAAGTCTGGCGAATTAAAATTTCGGGTACTAAAGCGCTTGACTTCAGGGCTAGACCATCCTAAATTAACATGTTTCCCAGAAGGTGATTATCTTAAGGGTTTATTATTGGAACGCATTTAAGCGGTTGTTAGTTTGAAAAGAATGAATTAGGAAAAAATGGCACTTATACCTGTAACGATTTTGACTGGATTTTTGGGAAGTGGGAAAACTACGCTTTTAAAGCATATTTTGACTGCGGAACATGGTAAAAAAATTGCCGTCATTGAAAATGAGTTTGGCGAAGAAAATATCGACAACGAGATCTTAATTCAGAACAGTAACGAGCAAATTGTTCAAATGAGCAATGGATGTGTATGCTGCACTATTCGAGGAGATTTGGTCGAGGCATTGAATCAGCTTTGGGAACAGAAAAAAAACAAAACGATCAATTTTGATCGTGTAGTCATTGAAACCACTGGAATTGCAAATCCAGGTCCAGTGGCGCAAACTTTTTTCATGGATGATGATGTTGCTGAGCATTTTGTCCTTGATGCAGTTGTTACTTTAGTAGATGCTAAACATGGGGATCATCAGCTTAATGAACATGTTGAAGCTCAAAATCAAGTTGGATTTGCCGATCAGATTTTTATTACAAAGTGTGATGTAGTCGAAGAATCTGTGAGAAAGTCTTTAAGAAATCGTATAGTACATATGAATCCTAAGGCACCTATCAAAGAAATATCGCATGGAGTAGTTAATTTAGATGAAGTCTTTGATTTACATGGATTTAACTTAAATGCAAAACTTGATATTGATCCGCACTTCCTAGAGCAAGATAATCACGACGATTGTGGTCATGACCATGATCATGATCATGACCACGGACATGACCATCACCACCACCATGGGCATACAGATAAGATTCAGTCATTTGTTTTTAGGAGTGAGAAACCCTTTGATCATAAAAAGCTCGAAGATTTTTTGGGTGGAATTTTGTCGGTCTTTGGTGAAAAACTCTTGCGTTACAAAGGTGTTTTATATATAAAAGGATCAAATCGTAAGGTAGTATTACAGGGTGTTCATGAAATGATGGGTAGCGACATGGCAGGTCCTTGGGGAAATGAAGTTAAACAAACCAAAATTGTTTTTATTGGACAAGACTTACCAAAAGATACTTTAATGATGGGCTTAGAAGGATGCTTAGTGTAAGCTTATTCATATAAGAAAATTTATAAGGAAGACAAAATGGCTACAACAGCAGCAAAAAAAACTACTACAAAGAAATTAAAAGAATCCGGCGAAGAAATGACAAACAAATCAAAAACTGAAACAGTTAACAAAGCTTCCGCAATTATTTCAGAGGAACAGCTTTTGAAAATGTCTGAAAAAGACTATATGAATCAAGTGCAACTAGATTTTTTCAAAGATAGACTACAAAAGCTCAGAGAAGACATTCTTAAAAATGCTGACGCAACGACAGAAAACCTTCGTGAAAACATTTTGGTGCCTGATCCTGCAGATAGAGCAACGATTGAAGAAGAACATGCACTAGAACTAAGAACGCGTGATCGTGAAAGAAAATTATTAAAAAAGGTAGAGCAAGCATTGGGCAGAATAGAGTCTGGTGAATATGGTTGGTGTGAGGAGACTGGTGAAGCTATTGGCATATCCAGGTTGTTAGCTCGACCAACAGCCAATCTGTCACTTGAAGCTCAAGAGAGAAGAGAGTTAAGACAAAAACTTTTTGGTGATTAAAAACAAAAAATTCTCATAGGTTTAATCCGAAACCAATAAGGTCACCCGATCTGGGTGACTTAACAGCAACTTCCCCAACTAAAAGATTTTAAATTTACGCAGTTGAATAAGCTGTTTATTTTAGTTATAAGTCTATTGCTCAAAATTATCCCCATAATGTAACATTTGAGGTGTCTAATTCATAATCAATTAATAAAAGTAGATAATTGATAGTTTTCTTACAAATTAGAAATAAAAGTGCTGAATTAGAAGTGTATATTAATAGTTTAAAAAATATTAACCTTAGCTTGTGCTAACTTATAGTTAAAATAAAAACATGGAAAATAAAAAGCTTCAACTCAGTGATATTGCGCCAATTTTAAAAGCGGAAATATTAGCTGAGGCTCTTCCTTATATTCGCCAGTACCATGGAAAGACCATTGTTATTAAATATGGTGGTAATGCAATGACAGAAGAGCGTCTTAAAGAAGGATTTGCAAGGGATGTTATTTTGTTAAAGCTTGTTGGTATGAATCCAGTTGTTGTGCATGGTGGTGGACCACAAATTGACGAGGCACTTAAAAAAATTGGTAAGGCCGGAACTTTTATACAAGGTATGAGGGTTACTGATGACGAGACAATGGAAGTTGTTGAATGGGTTCTTGGAGGAGAGGTTCAACAAGACATCGTTATGATGATCAATCAATTTGGTGGACAAGCAGTTGGATTGACAGGTAAAGACGGCGGATTAATTAAAGCCAGAAAATTAATGATGGCTGATAAAGACGATCCAACAAAACAGATTGATATTGGCTTTGTGGGAGAAATAAGTTCAATTAATCCTGCTGTTGTGAAGGCGCTTCAGGATGATGCATTTATCCCTGTTATTTCACCGATTGGTTTTGGAGAAGATGGGCGAGCATACAATATTAATGCTGATTTAGTAGCTGGAAAGATTGCTGAAATACTACATGCTGAAAAGTTAGTAATGATGACGAATATTCCAGGCGTAATGAATAGTGAGGGTGAACTTTTGACTGATTTGAGTGCAAAAGAAATTGATGCACTTTTTGCTGATGGTACGATATCAGGTGGAATGTTACCTAAAATTTCTTCAGCACTCGATGCTGCAAGAAGTGGAGTACATTCAGTACATATCATCGACGGTAGGATTGAGCATTCCTTATTGTTGGAAATTTTGACAGAACAAGCTTTTGGAACAATGATTCGATCACACTAAATGAGTAGCAATGAAACCTTAAATTCGGAGACAAGTACTTCTTCAGTGCAGGAGGATGCCAAGGCTCGCAAGCGTCCTAAGCCAGGTGAAAGACGTATTCAAATTCTTCAAGCTTTAGCTGAGATGCTAGAGAATCCTCAAGGTGAGAGGGTAACAACTGCTGCATTAGCTGCAAAAATACAAGTATCTGAAGCTGCCTTGTATCGTCACTTTGCAAGTAAAGCGCAAATGTTTGATGGATTAATTGCATTTATAGAACAGTCTATATTTGGTTTAATTAATCAAATAGTTGCCAAAGAGGAAAATGGTCGATTACAGATACAAGAAATAGGAATGATGCTTCTTGCATTTTCTGAAAAAAACCCAGGTATGACTAGAGTATTGCTAGGAGACTCTCTATTCCAAGAAGATGCACGCTTACAAGAGCGTATCAACCAAGTTTTGGAAAGAGTTGAAGCATCCATAAAACAGTCTTTTAGGATTATGCAGATGCAACAAGATATAAATTGGACTGCAGAAGACATTAGTCATAGGTCTAGTTTAATAATGTCTTATGTTGTTGGCCGTTGGCATCGTTTTGCCAGAAGTGGCTTTACAAAATCCCCTCTTGATAATGCAAGTTTATCTATGGGTGTTCTTCTATTTGTATGACTAGTCTAAATACTCAGTCATACACTATTGAATTTAAAGAGCCTCTTGTTTTAAAAAGTGGCGCTCAACTTGGTTCGTATTCACTAGAAGTACAAACTTATGGAACCTTAAATTCTAAAAAATCTAATGCAGTATTAATTTGTCATGCATTAAATGCGTCACATCATGTCGCTGGAGTAGATCCAAAAACTGGAAAAACTGGTTGGTGGGACAATATGATTGGGCCGGGTAAGCCTTTAGATACAGATCACTACTTTGTTATTGGAGTGAATAATTTGGGCTCATGCTTTGGTTCAACTGGCCCGATGAGTATCAATCCACTGACTAATACTCCATATGGAAGTTCATTCCCGTTAATGACTGTAGAAGATTGGGTTACGTCTCAGTCTCTTGTTGCTGATTACTTTGGCGTTCAAAAATTTGCTGCTGTGATGGGCGGTAGCCTTGGGGGAATGCAAGCTTTATCTTGGGGTATACAGTATCCAGAAAGAGTTGCAAATTGCTTAGTGATAGCTTCAGCTGCTAATTTATCAGCACAAAATATTGCCTTTAACGAAATTGCTCGAAGTGCAATTATGAGTGACCCAGATTTTCATGGGGGAGATTATTACGCACACAATACCACTCCCAAAAGAGGTCTCAAAGTAGCTCGTATGATTGGCCATATTACCTACCTATCTAATGATGATATGGCTGAAAAATTTGGTAGAGAATTAAAGCGTATTCAAGGCGATCAGCAAGAATATAAATTTAGTTTTGAAGAAGAATTTGAAGTTGAGAGTTATTTGCGTTACCAGGGAAATAAGTTTGCAGATTATTTCGATGCTAATACTTATTTGCTGATTACGCGGGTATTAGATTATTTTGATCCAGCTAGAAACTTTGGTGGGAATTTATCAAAAGCATTAAATACTATTCAAGCAAAATCTTTAGTGATTAGTTTTACAACGGATTGGAGATTTGCCCCAGATAGAAGTCGTGAAATCGTAAAAGCTCTTTTAGACAATAAGCGTTCTGTAAGTTACGCCGAAATAAATGCCCCTCATGGGCATGATGCTTTTTTATTAGACGATGAAAGATATCACGCTATCATTCATGCTTATTTTTCAAAATTGAAGAAGGAAATAGCATGAGTATGCAGGGAGTTCGCGCCGACTTCTCCGCCATATCAAGGTGGATAAAACCACAATCAACATTATTAGATCTTGGTTGTGGAGATGGTGAATTTTTAGAATATATTCACTCGCAAAAAGAAGTGCAAACCTACGGTGTTGAAATATCAGATAAAAGTGTTTTAGCTTGTGTTGAAAAAGGACTCAATGTTATTCAACAAGATTTAGAGTCTGGATTAGCACTTTTTGAAAATCAAAGTTTTGATATAGTAGTTCTCTCTCAAACATTGCAAACCATACACAAAACAGAAGCAATCCTAAAAGAAATGGTTCGAGTTGGTAAGGAAGGGGTTATTTCATTCCCAAACTTTGGACATTGGTCTCATCGTATTGATATTCTTATGGGAAGAATGCCCGTGTCTAAATCACTTCCATATGATTGGTATAACACGCCAAATGTGAGAGTTTTAACGATTGCTGATTTCGAAGCATTAGCGAGCAAAATTGGGATAAAGATCATTGACCGAGTTGTACTTCATGAAGGAAAAGAAGTTAACGGGTTTGCCAATCTACTTGGTAGTTTAGCAATTTATAGAGTTCAAAGCGCGTAATTAATGTCATCATCATCTAATCTGACAAAGGGATCTTTGTCCGACATCATTAAGTCTTATACAAAAATTATTACCTTGCGGATGTTTTTTTTGGGCTTTTCTGCAGGGCTTCCACTCCTCTTAGTTTTAGGTACTTTAGGCTTTTGGTTAAGAGAAGCAGGGATTGATAGAAGTACGATAGGATTTCTTTCTTGGATAGGTTTAATTTATGGATTTAAATGGGTATGGGCACCATTTGTTGATCGGCTAAAGATACCATTCATATCCGAGGCTTTGGGAAGAAGAAAGTCATGGTTATTGTTGGCGCAAATGCTTGTAATAGTTGGGTTGCTTGGAATGTCTTTTTCCGACCCTTCAAAACAAGTTCAAGTAATCGCATGTTTTGCCATTCTTGTAGCTTTTGGATCTGCAACACAAGATATTGCTTTAGACGCTTTTAGAATTGAGTCTGCTGACTTTAAAATGCAAGGTGTTTTGGCGGCGGCTTATCAAGCAGGTTACCGATTTGCGATGATTTGGGCTGGCGCAGGCGCGTTGTGGATTGCCGCAAGAGCACAAACTACTTCTGAGAATATATACGATGCCCATGGTTGGAAAATAGCGTATTTAGTTATGGCAGCTTCAATGTTGGTTGGTGTGATCACAGTTCTATTTTCAAAAGAAAAACCATATCAGCCTAAAGAAAATTTTCATTCAATAGGTGGCTGGGTCAAAGTTGCCTTTATAGAACCGTTTACTGATTTTTTAAAAAGATACAAATGGCAAGCTGTTCTAATTCTCTCTTTGATTGCTGTTTATAGAATTAGTGATGTAGTTATGGGGATCATGGCAAATCCCTTTTACGTTGATATGGGTTATACAAAAGATGAAGTTGCGGGTGTTAGCAAGGTATTTGGCGTCATCATGACATTAGTTGGAGCTTTTATCGGTGGCGGCTTAACTGTGCGTTTTGGAATTTATCGAATTTTAATGTTGGGTGCAATTCTGTCAGCTGCTAGTAATATTCTATTCGCATGGCTTGCAACACAAGGACATGACTTAACAGGATTAATATTTGTTATTTCAGCAGACAATTTAAGCTCAGGTATTGCTTCAGCGGCTTTTATCGCATATTTATCATCGCTTACAAATGTTTCTTATAGTGCTACTCAATATGCTCTATTTAGTTCTATGATGCTTTTAGTCCCCAAGTGGTTAGCGGGGTTTTCTGGAGTTTATGTAGATAATTTTGGGTATGCCAACTTTTTCATAGCAACATCTTTAATCGGAATCCCAGTTCTCATATTGGTGTGGATGGTCAGAAAAAAACTGCAAGCCAATGATTCATAAGCTTAGCGAAGTTTATTAAAATCCAAGTCATAATCAATTATTAGCGGCGCATGATCTGAGAATCGTTGATCTTTATAAACCTCTTGTTTGACTGCAAAGTTGGCAATATTAGGGGTAGCAATTTGATAATCGATACGCCAACCGACATTTTTATTGTAGGCTTGTCCTCGCTGACTCCACCATGTATAGCAACTCTCAGTGGCATTAGGTTCAAGCGTGCGATAAACATCAATGAATCCTTGATTGAATAATTGTGTCATCCAAGCTCTTTCTTCAGGTAGAAAGCCTGAATTTTTTAAATTACCTTTCCAATTTTTTAAATCACTTTCTTGGTGAGCGATATTGATATCTCCACAAAGAGCGATTTCAAACCCATCCTTAATTAATTGATTTAAGTGAGGCATAAAAACCTCAAGAAATCTGAATTTGGCTAGCTGTCGATCCTCAGAGCTTGATCCTGATGGAAAATAAACAGAAATGATAAGTAATTTACCAAATCGAAGGGCTGTATACCTACCCTCATCATCAAATTCAGCAACACCAAATCCAGTAATTACTTCGTCTGGTTTATGTTTTGTAAACACTCCTGTACCGCTATAACCTTTTTTTTGAGCACAGTGAAAGAAAGATAAATAGTTTTGTTGAGAAATTAATTCAGGGGATAAATCATCCATTTGTGCTTTAATTTCTTGTAAACAGATAAAATCTGCTTGGGTGTTTAGCATCCAATCAAAAAATCCTTTTTTAGCAGCTGATCGAATACCATTAACATTTGACGTTATTATTCTTAACATGAAAAACTATTCCTCTGAATTTATTCAATTTGCCCTTCAAGCTAAAGTTCTATCATTTGGTGAATTTAAAACGAAAGCTGGTCGCATTTCACCTTATTTTTTTAATGCAGGAGATTTCAATGATGGATCTAAACTTGGAGCCTTAGGTAAATTTTACGCTCGCACTTTATTATCTGCTGAAATTGATTTTGATATGCTTTATGGTCCTGCATATAAAGGAATTACTCTTGCAGCAAGTACTTCAATTGCCTTGGCAGAAGAACAACATAATGTAGCTTTTGCGTACAACCGTAAAGAAGCAAAAGATCATGGAGAGGGTGGTGTTTTGGTGGGCGCTCCTTTAAAGGGTAAAGTGGTAATTGTTGATGATGTTATTTCTGCAGGAACCTCAGTCAGAGAATCTGTTGACTTAATCAAAAGTGCTGGAGCAACACCCTGCGCAGTGTTGATTGCCTTAGATCGAATGGAAAAGTCAGGAAACGCTATTGAGGTAGGAAAACTATCTGCTGTCCAGGCGGTTCAAGAAGATTTTCAAATTCCTGTAATACCTATTGCTAATCTTGAGGATTTATTAAGTTTCTTACAAATTACTGAAGACTTGGAGTTAAAAAAATACTTACCCAAGGTTTTAGAATATCGCAATCAGTATGGCGTAAATATCAATGGCGCTTAAGCGCCATTGATTTAATCACTTTTAGGCAATTTGATTAATTTCAGCCAATTTTTTCTGTATAGCGATGGAGTCTAATTGATTGATTGGTAATGAAGCTAAAATTTCAATCCTTTTTTTCAAGCCCACCATAATAGCGCGCATGGCGCGTCTTTGAAGTTGTGGATCGTTTGATAAATTTGAAGGGTCTGGAAATGTCCAAAATGCAGAGGCTGGGTTACTAGGCAAATGGGGGACTGCTTCTCCATTAGATGGGTCATATAAAGAAATAATAAAGTCCATTTTAGGAGCATCTGTGGTACTAAACTCTTCCCAGCTTTTACTTCTAAGCTTCTCTGATGGGTATCCTAACTCATCTGTAATTTCAATTGCAAAAGGACTAACAGAATCTTGCGGATGTAGACCAGCTGAATATCCAGTAAATTTCCCACTTAAATGCGTGGAAGCTACAGCTTCTCCGATAATAGAGCGCGCAGAATTATGAGAACAAACGAACAAAATATTAAATGTAGACATACAAATCCCTAATAGTAATCAAAGTAATCTTTTAATTGCCTAATTTAGTCTACTAATATGAACAATTTGTTAAAAAGTTTAAAAGCTTTTTTAATGGCCTAGACTAAGATATCAATGGATCCATCAAAAACCGTTTCAGCAGGCCCAGTCATGAGAACCTCTGCTTTAAGACCTTGATGACTGAAATCCCATTCTATTTCTAGAACACCACCTGTAGTTTGAACTTGCACCGGAGAGTCGACTAAGTTTTTCATGATGCAGGTAACTGCTGCTGCACATGCACCAGTTCCGCACGAAAGAGTTTCACCTGACCCTCTTTCAAAAACTCTTATTTTGATAGATTGACGATTCAGGATCTCGACGAATCCTGCATTTACTCGTTTAGGAAAGCTTAAATGATTTTCAATAAGGGGGCCAGTTTGATGCACTAATGCATTTTCAATAGAGTCAACTATTTGAACAGCATGTGGATTGCCCATTGAAATTGGCGTTATCCAAACAGAATCATTGTCTTTTAAAGGCATTAAAAAATCGTAAAGAGGACCATTTGATCGTTTCTCAAGATTGTCCGGAATAAATGGAATCGAGGCATAGTCAAATATTGGTGATCCCATGTTGACTTTCACGCGCAGGTCATCCATTTCACTCAAGGTAATGATTGTATGAGCTACTTCAACACGAATTTCTTTTTTTGTAGTGAGACCTTTTTGGCGAACAAAGCGAACAAAACATCTTGATCCATTTCCGCATTGTTCAACTTCACTACCATCGTGATTAATAATTCGGTACTTAAAATCAGCTTCAGATGTGCTTGGAGTATCAACAATAAGTATTTGATCTGCACCAATACCTAATTGGCGATTTGCTAAAAAAATCCAGTCCTCTTTTTTGAGATGACTGATATCCTGATTGATAGCATCAATCACAATAAAGTCATTGCCAGCACCATGCATTTTTGTAAATTGGAGTTTCATTTATAAAACCTAGCTTCACCTTCGGGTCTATTTTTAAAACGCTTATGTACCCAATAATACTCCTCAACTCGGGGTGTTATTTGCGCCTCAAAAAATTGATTAAGTCTGAGTGTGTCAGCAATTTCATCTTCGCTTGGGAAATTATCTAGAGGTTTGCCGATATGAACAGTATAAGATTTTTTATCAGGATTTAAGGTTGTTATTATTGGGCAAACCTCTGCTTTGGTAAGCTTTGCAAATCTAGAGATAGATGTAACAGTACATGTTTGAACTCCAAAAAATGGCACAAATACAGAGTCTTGTTTTCCTAAATCCATATCAGGTGAAATAACAACTTTTTGATTAGTACGCACAGCTCGGATGAGTTCTCTAGCATTTTGCTGGCGAAGCATCATTTTTGCTCCAAAACGCTCCCGCCATTTTTTTATTCTTTGATCAAAAAAATCATTTTTCATTTTTATGTAAAGCGTAACTGGGTTAGCAATATTGTTGTCTGAAAGGTAAATTGAAGCGCCAATTAAGCCAGCTTCGATACCTAACAAATGCATACTAAAAAATAGACGATTTTTACCATCACTTAGATCTACATCAGACTTTACTTGCACCATTTTTCTGATTTGATTTTTCGACCCTAACCATAGATATCCTCTTTCTGTTAGAGATCGACCAAATAGTTTCCAATGTTGAAGGGCCAATTTTTTTAATTCAGAATCCGATAGATTGTTAAAGCAAAGTTTTAAATTAATATCTACAACTTTTTTTCTTTCGATAGGTAAGTGATATGCGATCCACCCTAGAGCATCCCCTATTAGATGGTTTATCGAAATAGGGAGGATTCTTAGAAAATATAAAAATCCTAGGGCCAAATAATTGAATAGGTATTTAATGAAAATCATTATGAAGGTGGAAGTGGAGCTCCAGATGGGTGCTTGTATCTGTTGTACATCCAAAGGTATTGTTCAGGGTTTTTAATAATTACACGTTCTAAAAATGTATTCAATTGACCTGCTGCCACAACTGGATCAAGGTCAAAGGGCTCTTGGACTCTTTCTGCAACAACTGTCCAACCATTACCCTGGGGTTTACGAATTGCAGTAAATACTATTGTTGGAATATTATTTTTTTGAGCTATTTTTGCTGGAAGGACAGCAGTATAAGCATATCTTCCAAAAAACGGAGCCCAAACTCCTTCACCGTTTCCGGGGACTTGATCAGGGAGGATTCCAACCGCTTCGCCACGTGTTAAAGCTCTCGCTATTTGTCGAACACCTTGCATATTTGCAGGAACAAAGTTCATGCGAGGATGATCACGTCCCTTTGAAATTATTTTCTCTAACCATGCTTGTTTGGCTGGTTTATAAATAATCGTAGCAGGGAAGTGTTCCGCTAAAACTCGTGGAATCATCTCAAATGCCCCTAAATGTGGTGTGAGCATTAAAAGACCTCGCCCCTCATTGATGGCATTTTCAACAACATCCCAATGAATTAAATCTGTTTTTTGTAATGCTTCAGTTGGGTGTCTCCATATCCACAAACTGTCAGTTAACATCTGCCCTGCGGATTTGGCTACTGCAACTGGATCGGCCTGAAAGTTATATTTTTGTTGAGCTTGAGCTAAGTTTTCATGGATTAGTCTTTTATCCTTCTTAGAAAACCAATACATTAAAAGTCCAAGAAAAGCCCCTAGTCCTTGAAGATACTTTAAGGGTAAACGGCTAATAAGAAGAATTAAGACTTGCATGCCATCTATGATATTCAAAAATTCGTAAAGTTTGAAAAAAAATAAAAGTATCGTTATACTACGTTTATCGCCGAGTTAAGACAACTTGCAGGGCGACTATAAATTCTGCTAAAGCGTCGCCGTATAAGATGTTCGGCACGTGTTGTCGAACTTTTTTTTGGAGCTTATATGGCAAACGATTATCTTTTTACATCTGAATCTGTTTCTGAAGGTCATCCTGACAAAGTCGCAGATCAAATTTCCGATTCAATTCTTGATGCAATTTTGGCTCAAGACCCAACAGCGCGCGTTGCTGCAGAAACTTTGTGTAACACCGGTCTTGTTGTTTTAGCAGGCGAAATCACCACAACTGCAAATGTAGACTATATCAAAGTCGCAAGAGAAACTTTGCGTGAAATAGGCTATGACAACACTGACTTTGGTATTGATTACAAAGGTTGTGCGGTCTTAGTAGCCTATGATAAACAAAGTCCCGATATTGCTCAGGGTGTTAATAAAGCAGAAGATGACCCTCTTGATCAAGGTGCGGGAGATCAAGGATTAATGTTTGGATATGCAGTTGATGAAACTCCAGAGTTAATGCCTTTACCAATTTATTTATCTCACAGATTAGTAGAGCGTCAATCCCAATTACGTCGTGATGGTCGTTTAAACTGGTTAAGACCTGACGCTAAGTCCCAAGTAACGCTTCGTTATGTTGATGGCAGACCCGATTCAATCGATACGGTTGTTTTATCTACTCAACATCATCCAGATATCGAACTCAGCGCATTGCGTGAGGCTGTGATTGAGGAAATTATTAAGCCTGTGTTACCTAAAGAATTGATTAAAGGACCAATTAATTATCTAGTTAACCCAACAGGTAGATTTGTTATTGGTGGCCCACAAGGTGATTGTGGCTTAACTGGTAGAAAAATTATTGTTGATACGTATGGTGGCGCAGCACCTCATGGTGGTGGTGCATTTTCTGGGAAAGACCCTTCTAAAGTGGACAGATCTGCTGCTTATGCAGCTCGATATGTTGCTAAAAACGTGGTTGCTGCAGGACTTGCATCTAAGTGTTTGGTTCAAGTTTCCTATGCGATTGGTGTCGCTAAACCAACTTCTGTGATGGTAAGTACTTATGGAACTGGAAAGATTTCTGATGAGCAAATTTCAAAGTTAGTAAGTGAACACTTTGATTTAAGGCCAAAAGGAATCGTTAAAATGTTGGATCTTTTACGCCCAATTTATCAAAAAACTGCAGCATATGGTCACTTTGGTAGAGAAGAACCACAATTTACCTGGGAAGCGCGTGATCGTGTCATCGCACTGAAATCTGCAGCAGGACTATAATAGACTAATATTCTTCAAGGAGCGTTGCGAGGAAACATGCTTATCAAGCACTGTTTCCCCAGGCTTGGAGGGGCTCGACATCGAGTCTATGAACGGCGCTCACTAACCATTGAAATTTTGGTTGGTGGGTAGCCTACAAAGCCCCCCCAAGTTTCTGAACTTTTTGGAGAACTTATGAATTCCGCTGTAAATCCATCGAATGATTATGTAATAGCAGATATTACACTCGCAGATTTTGGCCGTAAAGAAATTGCGATTGCTGAAACAGAAATGCCAGGTCTAATGGCAATTCGTAAAGAGTATGAATTATTGCAACCCCTTAAGGGCGCTCGCATAACTGGTTCTTTACATATGACAATTCAAACAGCTGTTTTGATAGAAACTTTAGAGGCATTGGGAGCTCAAGTTCGCTGGGCTTCTTGCAATATTTATTCAACACAAGACCATGCTGCTGCTGCGATTGCTGCGAATGGAACACCAGTATTTGCTATCAAAGGTGAAACATTAGAGCAATATTGGGACTTTACCCATAGAATTTTTGAATGGAGTGATGGTGGCTTCACAAATATGATCTTAGATGATGGTGGCGATGCTACCCTCTTGTTGCACCTAGGTGCAAAAGCTGAAAAAGATTTAGGCGTTTTGTCACACCCAACTAGTGAAGAAGAAACTATTTTGTATGCAGCAATCAAAGCAAAGATTGCTATTGATCCAACATGGTACTCAACAAGATTAGCTCAAGTAAAGGGTGTAACAGAAGAAACTACTACTGGAGTTCACCGTTTGTATCAAATGTTTGCGAAGGGTGACCTCAAGTTTCCAGCAATCAATGTGAATGACTCAGTTACGAAAAGTAAGTTTGATAACTTATACGGTTGCCGTGAGTCTTTAGTAGACGCAATTAAGCGTGCTACCGACGTTATGGTCGCAGGTAAGGTAGCTGTAGTTGCTGGTTATGGTGATGTTGGTAAAGGCTCAGCTCAAGCACTTCGTGCATTATCAGCACAAGTATGGGTTACAGAAGTTGATCCAATTTGTGCATTACAAGCTGCAATGGAAGGTTACCGTGTTGTTACGATGGAATATGCTGCTGACAAGGCTGACATATTTGTAACAGCAACTGGGAACTATCATGTTATTACGCATGACCATATGATTAAGATGAAAAACCAAGCTATCGTATGTAATATTGGCCACTTTGATAATGAAATTGATGTAGCAAGTATTGAAAAATATAAGTGGGAAGAAATTAAGCCACAAGTAGATCATATTATTTTCCCAGCACAAAATGGTCAGCCTGAGAAGCGCATCATATTGCTAGCTAAGGGAAGATTAGTTAATTTAGGTTGTGGTACAGGACACCCTTCATTTGTGATGAGCTCATCATTTGCAAACCAAACAATCGCTCAAATCGAATTGTGGACAAAAGCTAATACTGGTGAATATCCAGTTGGTGTTTATACATTACCTAAACATTTGGATGAAAAAGTTGCCTTGTTGCAATTACAAAATCTCAATGCAGAACTCACAGTATTAACAGACCAACAAGCTAACTATATTGGCGTTAATAAAGAAGGTCCATTTAAATCGAACCATTACCGCTATTAAAAATGAACCTATTGGATAACATCGAGCTTAGTGCAGAGTTTTTTCCACCAAAGACTGATGAGGGTGCAGAAAAATTACGTGTTGTAAGGGGTCGTTTAAAAGAAGAGTTAGACCCCAGTTTTTTTTCTGTAACTTTTGGCGCAGGTGGTTCTACTCAAGACGGCACAATGAGTACTGTAAAAGAAATTCATGAGGGTGGAATATCAGCGGCTCCACACTTATCCTGTGTTGGAAGCAGCAAGTCTAAGGTATTAGAATTGTTGCAACAATACCAGTCATTAGGAATTAGTCGCATCGTGGCTTTACGAGGTGACTTGCCTTCAGGCGCGGGTGATTATGGAGAGTTTAAACACGCTAATGAACTAGTAAGTTTTATTAGACAAGAAACAGGTGATTGGTTTCATATAGAAGTAGCAGCGTATCCGGAATTTCATCCTCAAGCAACATCTGCTGTAGATGATATTGAAAAGTTTGTTCAAAAAGTAAATGCAGGCGCTAACTCTGCAATTACACAATATTTTTTCAATTCAGATGCTTATTTTCAATTTATCGAAGACGTAGCTAGTTACGATGTATCGATTCCAATTATCCCAGGGATTATGCCAATAGTAAGTAGTACTCAATTGATAAGATTTTCAGATGCTTGTGGAGCAGAGATCCCACGTTGGTTGAGAAAACGACTTGAAAGTTTTGGTGATGACACAGCTTCGATCAAAGCCTATGGGCTTGAGGTTGTTACGGATTTGTGCCATCAATTAATCGCTGGAGGTGCACCAGGCCTTCATTTTTACACGCTTAATATGGCAGAACCAACCTTATCAATAGTTCGTGAACTAGAGGTTTAATCGAACTTAAATAGAATACCACCGTCAACGATTTGAATTGCTGACGGTGGACTTCTTAAAAGTGCAATGTCAGTATTAGAAAGCTCATAAATCAATTGATTATTAAATAGTTGAGCAATGATTGGGTTTAATTGCTGCAAAATTAATTTTTCTTCACTTTTTAAAATATCTAAAGAAAGATCATTGATAGAGGGGTCTTTTAGATAAATTTTGCGACTCAATGAGTCATATCGAAATGAAGAATTTAAAGTTATCTTACCTTTAATTGGTGCTTGGCTATTAACAAGAAGCTCAACATCTGAATAGAAATAAATTTTTTGATCTTTTTCAATGAAATTTAAAAAAGGATTAATCGATTTGATTTCTAAAAAAACGAAATTCTTTTTTATTGGTGAATTTTTCATTAAATATAAATTAATGATTTCACCTGAAAGGAAGAAAGTGTTTTTCGCAAAAGTGTTGAAAGTAATAAACTGGCTCAGGGACAGTATTGATAAAGATTTAAAACAAAATTTTCTTCTTGAGTAATGCATTATTTATTTAAAGATTTTGAAGGCAGTAAGATTTGTGACTCTGTTATGAGTGCGTTTAGAGGAAAGTCATGGGATTTGGGGCTCCAACAATCTTGAGATATCTCTGCGTCATCTATTGATATACCTATGCTAAAGGGTAAAGTATTCTTTTGTTGCAAAACTTCAAAAGTACGATCATAAAACCCACCACCGTATCCTAATCGCCAAATGTTATTGTTGCTTAGCTGCCAACCAACACAAGGAACAATCATTAGATCTATGGTTAAAGGTTCAGAATTCGCAGGTTCTGGAATATTGGCAAACCCATTGACCATAGGTGTTGATGTGTCCCATTCATAAAAGGTGAGGGCTTCATTTGGTTTACATTTAGGTAATGCTAGCTTTCTTTTTTGATCTTCCTTTTGCCAATTAATTAAAGTGTCAGTTACTGATGGTTCAGCTTGAATTGGCCAATAAAAACCAATTGTCATAATTTTTTTGAGGATGATACCTTCAATGTCTCTTAAAACCACTAAAATGTGTTCATTAAGGGCAGATAAAACACCTTGTCCTGTTGATTCAGACAATAGTATTTGCCTTCTTTTTGCAATGAAATCTTTTCTCAGCGCGTCAATAGAATTGTTTTTCATATGAATATTCAATTTCTCATTAAGATGATTGAGAAAATTTATTAGTATTAATTGATGAAAAGCCTATATTAATGAACAAATTTAACTTTATCCGAATTACTCTCATTTGCGTATCTTTTATGCTGAGTATATGTGGTAATTCAGTAGCAAAGACAAATACTAAAAGTTCCTCGAATACAAATAAACAAAGTCAACCTACACAGTCACTAAAGAGAAATGAAGATTTAAGTGAAGATGATAAGAAATTTATTGATTTACGTGAGGCTGCTAGGAAAAATGATGTACTCAAATCGATACAATTAGGTAACCAGCTTAATGATTACGAAATTGCTGATTATGTAGAGTATTTTAAGATTAAGCCTCGACTATATGATGCATCAAGTAAAGCCAATGCATCTACTGATGCTGACCTTGAAGTTAAAAACTTTCTAAAAAAATATAAGGGTACTGCACTGTCTGATCGTTTGAGAAATGATTGGTTATTAGTATTAGGAAAAAGAAAAGATTGGAATAGTTTTGATATTGAATATCCGAAATTTGTATTAGATGACGATACTCAAGTTAAATGTTATGCCATGATGTCAATGATTTCTAAAGGGGAATCTATTAAAGCTATTGGATCTCAAGCCAAAGCAACATTAGTAGATCCAAGATATTTTGGCGAATCATGCCCTGAATTAGTTGCGCAATTATATGCAAGGGGCGGACTAACAAAAAGCGAAGCGCAAAGTATCAGTCGCGCCGCAACTGAAATGAGCTTTGATACAACAGCACAAAAAATGGGTGTTGATGATCCTATTGCAAGTTTTGTTCGAAAAGCGCGTGTAAATCCTTCCTTAGCAATGAAAACTTTTGAAGAAAATGATTGGAGAGGATTATCTGAATATAAAGGGATGGCCTGGGGTGTTGTTGGGCAATTTTTAGCTAAAAAATTAGACCCATTAGCGATAGAGGCTTATAAAAAGCAACACGCTTTAGGGGGTAGTGAATTACTCTCAGCCGAGTCAAGTGAGTGGAAAGTTCGCGCAGCTCTGAGAGATAAAGATTGGAGAATGGTCAAAGAGTCTATTGAAACAATGTCTGAACCCATCAGAAACCGTGACCCTGCTTGGACCTATTGGTATGGTAAGTCCTTAAAAGAATTAGGTGACGATCATGCTAATGAATATTTTGAAAAGCTTGCTAATCAATATCATTTTTATGGCCAACTATCTTTAGAGGAGCTAGGTAGACCTATCAATGTACCTGCTAAAACGGTAATAACAGATGCAGACTCAAAAGCTATTACTAAGAGTATTCCGGCCTTCACTAAAGCTGCCAAGCTATATGACATGAACCTAAGAGTTGAAGGTAATCGTGAGTGGAATTGGGAATTAAGAGGTATGAGTGATAGAGAGTTGCTAGCCGTTGCTGAGTATGGAAAAAAAATCAATATGCTTGATCGGACTGTTAATTCAGCAGATAGAACTAAAGAGGAACATAATTTTTCATTAAGATTCCCAACGCCATATATTGATAGGCTTGGCCCCATAACAAAGCAAATACATTTAGACATTAATTGGGTTTATGGACTAATTCGTCAAGAGTCCCGATTTGTTATTGCGGCTAGATCTTCTGTTGGCGCATCGGGGCTTATGCAAGTGATGCCAACAACTGGTCAATACGTTGCCAAAAAAATTGGTATGACAGATTACACACCTGATAAGTTGGGGGATTTACAAACTAACTTAGTTTTGGGCAGCAATTACTTAAACATGGTTTTAAATGATTTAGATGGTTCTTGGGGCTTGGCATCAGCTGCATATAATGCGGGTCCTGGAAGACCAAAGCAATGGCGACAAACATTGACAAAGCCAGTTAGTATGGAAATATTCGCTGAGACGATTCCTTTTACAGAAACAAGAACATATGTAAAAAATGTAATATCAAATGCTATTTACTATGAAATCTTAAGCACAGGAAAGCCTCAATCAATCAAAGCCAGATTAGGAAACGTAAATCCTAGTCAATTAGTAACTACAAATTTACCTTAATTGGAGAAGCATTTGAATCAGCGCGTAATCATTATTGGTGGATCAGGATTTGTTGGGCAAGAATTAGCTTTGAGCCTATCTAAAAAAAATATAGTAACAATGCTTACTACGCGCTCCCGCGAAAAAGTTAAAACCTTAGAGAGTATTGACCCTAATATTAAGCCAGTATATATGCCAGAGTTTACAAAATTAACTCTGAGTAACTTACTGAAAGACTTAAATGTAAATGATGTTGTTATTAATTTGGTAGGTGTTTTGCATTCTCGCAAAGGGGTGCCTTATGGACCGGAATTTCAAGAGGCGCATATTGAAATTCCTAGAATGATTATTGATGTAATGCATCAATATGGATTAAAAAGATATCTTCATATGAGCTCTTTGGGGGCGGATGTGAATGGTCCGTCTATGTATTTGAGAAGTAAGGGATTTGCTGAGGATCTCGTAAAAAATTCTGGATTAGATTGGACTATATTTAGACCTTCAGTTATTTTTGGAGCAAAAGATAATTTCATTAATATGTTTGCAAAAATGCAAAAATTTATTCCAGTGATGCCTTTGGCCGGATCGAATAATTTATTTCAACCTGTAGCTGTTGGTGATGTATCTACAGCATTTTTAAAATCGATGATGATGCCAGAAACTATTCATCAGTCATATGATTTAGCTGGACCTGATGTTCTAACTTTAGGTCAAATCGTTCAATTTTCGGCAAGTACAGTAGGTGTGAAGCGACCAGTTATATCTTTACCATCATGGGTGGGATATATTCAGGCAATGTTATTAGAAAACCTACCTGGACCTACCATCATGTCTAGAGACAATGTTGACTCGATGAAAGTGCCTAGTGTTTTGGCCAATCCCAAATATAATGTTTTAAGTGATGTCTTTCAAATTTCACCCACACCTTTGTCGAGCCTATTGAAGTGAAAATATATGTTGTCGGCGGTTATATTAGAGATCAACTTCTCGGAATTACGCCGAAAGATAAAGATTATGTTGTTGTAGGCGCTAGCCCTTCTGAAATGCAAGCCCAAGGCTTCATACCTGTTGGTCAAGATTTTCCTGTTTTTTTGCACCCTATTACTAAGGAAGAATATGCTCTTGCGCGCACTGAGCGAAAAACTGGTCAAGGGTATAAGGGTTTTACATTTTATGCAACACCTGAGGTAACTATAGAGCAAGACTTATATCGTAGAGATTTCACGATGAATGCTATTGCTCAGGAAATAAATAGCAATGGAGAATTAGTTGGCCCATTGATTGATCCCTATGGTGGTCAAAAAGATATTCAGGCAAAAGTAATTCGTCATGTTAGCGCTGCTTTTGCTGAGGACCCATTAAGAATACTGAGACTTGCTAGGCTGATGGCAAGGTTATTGGAATTTCAAGTTGAAGAAACAACACTCTCGATGGTTCGAAAAATGGCTCAAGAAGGTGAGTTGCGCTTTTTAGTTCCAGAAAGAGTTTGGCTTGAAATTAGTAGAGGTCTTCTTGAATTAAAGCCTTCTCGAATGATTCAAATTCTTATAGAAACATCTGCAGTACATGATGTTTTACCAAAAGGCTTTGAGGATGCTGAAGTATTACAAAAAACACTCGAAGCGATAGATCTGGGGGTCAAACAATCTGATTTACAAATACAAGTTGCGTTTTTATTAGCTTTTGTAGATTTGACTGAATTAGAAGAGTGGACTGCAAATTGGAAAATACCTACTGAATTGAAAAATTTTGCAAAGATATTCCATCAATTTCTTAGAGTTCAGGATATTAAAAATCTTAGCGCAGAACAAGCCCTAAATTTTTTTAATCAATCAGATGCATCACGTAAATTAGATAGGCTTGAAAAAGTAATTCTCGCTGCTAGTTTGCTGGGAATAAATATTCAACTTTGGCAAAAATTGCTTGAGGCATTTAATTCAGTTGATGCTGGACAGATTGCCAAAAATTTACAAAGTACTAACGGCTTGATCATTCAAAACGAGATTGCCAAGGCTAGGCTTCAAGCAATCGCTGTCTGTTTGTAAACCCTGGTAAATTAGCACAAAGGTTTTCGAACTCAATATTGCCTGACATATTTTTATTCCAAGCAATTATTTTGAAAAGCTCTCCCATTTCAGCTTCAGAAATAAGTTTCTGAAAGGCATGTGAAGCCGCAATATAAACTCGGGAGTCGGTTGGATCAATTTGTTCAAGGAATAAATCACCAATTCCAGCATGAAGCAGGTACGCCCCTTGGCTTTGATAATGAACTAATCCCATCCCAGCTTGCGCTGCAGTTCGATAGAGAGAGCTCCATTCGACATGAGAGGTAATGTCACATAATCCAGGTAAATAAAACATATCAGGGATGGAGTGATGTTGATGATGAGCGATATGAGTTCCTTGATTACGTTGTGGATGATAATACTCATGCTCAGGAAACCCGTAGTCTATTGCAATAAAAATTCCTTCGGATAATTTCTCTGCAATCATTTTTACCAAGGCATGAGATCTAGGATGTATTTCTGTGATGTAGTTTTCTGGATAAATTACAGAAGGCTGCTGAAGATAGTCTGGCAATACATCATGCGGAACCTCTAAACCATCCTCCCATAACCAATGATCTGAAAAAGTAGTGGATTGCGCACTTGGGTTTATTTTTACACCTTGGTAATACCACTTATTGTTTTTATAGATTACAAGATCAAATGGTATTGCATCGAGTACTTCATTTGCCAAAATCACGCCATTAAATTCATTTGGAATATCTGATATCCATTCGATATTTGTTTTAATCTGGTTTTCAACTAAGAACTTTTGTAGTGTATTTTTTTGGCGATCTATCAAATCTGGGGAGAGGTCCAAAATAAAATACTGGTCAGGTAATTGATCAATATCTTTCAGATACATGAGGACATCTCTACAAAGTTTTCCTGAACCTGCTCCTAACTCTAGGATGTTGGAAGGATTATTTTTCTTTGAAAAGTAATCGAGAATAGGCGCAATTGTTTTGCCAAGAGTTGCCCCAAATAAATTGCTGATTTCTGGGGCAGTTATGAAGTCTCCCCCTAGTCCAAATTTAAAAGTTCCGGAAGTATAGTACCCATATTGAGGCGAATATAATGCAAGATCCATAAACTGAGAAAATGGAAGCCACCCATTATTATTTTTGATATTTTGATCAATAAGGTTGGATAATAGTTGGCAATGTTGCAAAGCTTCGCTATTCGTTAATATTTCCATGATCTAAGGTTTGTCCTCATGAATGAAACTCGTAAAATTGTACTGATTACTGGTGCTGCAAAACGTATAGGTCATATTATCGCTCTTGAAATGGCAAAAGCAGGTTGGGATATCGCCATTCATTATGGAAAATCTCAAGAAGATGCGAAAAAAACTGTCGATTTAATCAAAGATTTAGGTCAAAACGCAATTTGTATTCAGGCGGATTTGGCAATTGAATCAGAAGTTCAACAAATTATTCCAAGTTGTATAGAGCAAATTGGTATGCCTAATTGCATTGTCAATAATGCCTCGATTTTCGAATATGACGATCCGAGTACGATTGATTATGCTCAATTGATTAAGAACGTCAGCATTAACCTGGCCGCTCCTGCTGTTATCACCAAAATGTATGCTCAGGTCTTAAAAGACTACCCTACTAAGAAAGGCTTAGTTGTTCATATATTGGATCAAAAGTTAGATAATTTAAATCCGGACTTTTTCTCTTATACACTTTCTAAAAGTGCTTTAGATAGCGCTGTTAGGATGCAGGCTATGTTTTTTGCACCTCAACTTCGTATTATGGGTGTTGCTCCCGGCATAACTCTTACATCAGGTGATCAGTCTCCAGAAGGCTACCAAGAGGCTCAAGCTGGAGTTTTGTTAGGTTACTCTTCTAAACCAGACGATATTGCTCAATGCATTATGTATTTGCAAGAAGCAAAAGCATTAACAGGTAGTGTTTTGTATGTGGATGGTGGCCAACATTTACAATCATCACATCGGGATGTCATGTTTTTAACTAAAACCCATTAAGGATCTATGAATTCAGCACTTAGCATTAAAGAGCTACAAGGATGTCGACGTTTATTTTTAAAGAATTACGATATTTTGATAAATATTGGCGTTCATGATTTTGAAAAAAAAGCTGAGCAACATGTGATCGTTAATATTGATTTATATGTACCACTTGATCACAATACTCCCAAAAGTGACGATTTAAGTGAAGTGGTTGATTATGATTTTATGCGTGAAACTATTAAAGAAATTGTGAGCCATGGACATATTCATTTGCAAGAAACTTTATGTGATGAGATTCTAAAAAAAATGCTGGCACATCCTTTGGTGAAGGCTGCTAGAGTATCCACAGAGAAGCCTGATGTTTATCCTGACTGTGATGGCGTTGGAGTTGAAGTTTTTGAGATAAAACAAGATTAAATGAAAACCCAAGTTGACCCCAGAAAAGTAGAGTTTGAAGAGAACAAGCTTGTTAAAAAGCTTTGTCGCTTGGTGGGGACCGCCATTAACGATTTCAACATGATTGAAGATGGCGATAAGGTCATGGTATGTGTTTCGGGTGGAAAAGATAGTTATGCAATGTTGGATATCCTTCTCAAACTAAGGGAGAGGGCTCCAATAGAATTTAGTTTAGTTGCAGTTAATTTAGATCAAAAGCAACCTGGCTTTCCTGAAGATATTTTGCCCAATTATTTAAATCAATTACAGGTTCCATTTCATATTGAAGAACAAGATACCTACAGCATCGTTAAGAGGGTCATTCCGGATGGGAAGACAACTTGTGGATTGTGTTCAAGATTAAGAAGAGGAATTCTTTATCGCGTAGCAGATGAATTAGGGGCTACTAAAATTGCACTTGGGCATCATCGTGAAGATATCTTAGAGACATTTTTGTTAAATATGTTTTATGGTGGGCAATTAAAGTCAATGCCTCCTAAATTGCAGTCCGATGATGGACGACATATTGTTATTCGTCCTTTGGCATACGTGCCTGAGAAATATCTTGAAAAATATGCAGTAGATCAAAATTTCCCAATTATTCCTTGTAATCTTTGTGGCAGTCAGCCCAATTTACAAAGAAATGCAATGAAAGAGCTTTTGAAGCAGTGGGGTAAAACCAATCCTGGTAGGGTAGAAAGTATTTTCCGGGCCTTGACCCATGTTGTTCCCTCGCACCTTATGGATGCAAACTTATTTAATTTCAAAGATTTAGAGATTGGCACAGATACTAAGATTAACTTTGGAGACCTTGCAATAGATGAAGGTTTAGAAGATGTATGTGCTACTGATGATGAATTTAAACAGATTAAGATGTATTCAATCCCTTAAGGATTGTTAAATTTAACTCATATAATGAAAATATGAATATTGTTATTTTAGCTGCTGGGCAGGGTAAAAGAATGTACTCTGCGCTTCCAAAGGTCTTACACCCGATTGCGGGTAAGGCCATGTTAGGTCACGTTCTTGATACGATTCAAGAAATTGACTCCAATACTAAACCGTCTGTTGTTCTTGGTCATGGACAAGATTTCGTTAGAAAATTTTTAGATAAGTATCATCCAAATGTTCAAATTGCAATTCAGTCTGAGCAAAAGGGTACTGGCCATGCTGTACAACAAGCATTGCCTTTTTTAGGTGATGAAGGAAGTACTTTGATACTTTATGGCGATGTCCCATTGATTCAGTCGAGTACTTTAAAAGAGCTTTTACGTCTTGCTGAAGATGGTGCTTTAGCAATACTGACTCAAGAAATGTCTAATCCAACTGGATACGGTCGAATAGTCCGAAATCTTGAAGGTGAAGTTAGCGGTATTATTGAAGAGAAAGATGCAACGCCTGAAATTAAGAAGATCAAAGAGATTAATACGGGTATTATGGCTTGCCCTACAAAAGACCTTCGAAGATGGTTATCAGTTATTCAGCCTAATAATGCTCAGGGTGAATATTACTTAACTGACATTGTTGGACTTGCAGCCAAAGAGTCCGTTCCAATTCGTACGATGATGCCCCAGTTTGCTTTTGAGGTTGAAGGGGTTAATAATCGTTTACAACTTGCCACCCTAGAAAGGACATGGCAATCTCATTTAGCGACGCAACTTCTCCAGAACGGACTTACTTTATTAGATCCTCAAAGGATTGATATTCGCGGCAAGCTTTCTGTAGGCAAAGATATATCAATTGATGTTGGATGCGTATTTGAAGGAAATGTAGAAATCGCTGATGGAGTCCAAATTGGACCGTATTGTGTCATCAAGGATTCTAAAATTGGTGCAAATACTCAGATTAAAGCTTTCTCTCACATTGAGGGAGCCACAATTAATGATGAGGCTGTAATTGGTCCATATGCTAGAGTTCGACCAGGCACTCTAATAGACTCTCAGGCACATATAGGTAATTTTGTCGAAGTTAAAAATAGTTATATTGGAACTAATAGTAAAGCTAACCATTTGTCTTATATCGGCGATGCCAAAGTCGGAAATAGAGTCAATATTGGTGCTGGAACAATTACTTGTAATTACGATGGCGTCAATAAGCATCTAACGACGATCGAGGATGATGTATTTATAGGTTCTGACTCACAATTAGTGGCTCCAGTAACTGTTGGAAAAGGTGCAACTTTAGGTGCTGGCACTACCCTGACTAAAGATGCTCCAGCAGATAAGCTAACTATTAGTCGTGCGAAGCAACTTAGTGTTGAATGGAAAAGACCAGTCAAAAACAAATAAAGCAATTAGCGAAAGTTAACTAAATATGTGCGGAATTGTCGGTGCAGTTTCTAATAAAAATATAGTTGCAATATTAGTCGAGGGTCTTCAAAGACTCGAGTATCGTGGATATGATTCTTGTGGCTTAGCTGTTGTTGGTCAAAAAGAAGGCCTGCAAAAAAGTAAAACAACGGCCCGTGTTCAGGATTTAAATCAAAATACCCAAAATTTTTATGGAACCATGGGAATTGCTCATACGCGTTGGGCAACGCATGGTAAACCAAATACAGCTAATGCACACCCTCACTTTTCTGGTAATTTAATAGGCGTTGTCCATAATGGAATCATTGAAAATTTCGAAGCTTTAAGAGCGCAACTGCAAGAAAAAGGGTATCAATTTGAGTCGCAAACAGATACTGAAGTAATTGCTCACTTAATATATGATGCATATATTAAAATGGATCATAAAGATTTAACTGCAGCGGTTCGCCAAGTATTACCGCAATTACATGGGGCTTATGCAATTGCTGTTCTTTCAGTGGATGAGCCCAATCTTTTGGTTGGCGCAAGAGTGGGATCCCCACTTGTTGTCGCGTATGGTGAACAAGAAAACTTTATTGCTTCAGATGCCTTGGCTGTGGCAAGACATGCAAAACAGATGACTTACCTTGAGGAGGGAGATGTAGTTTCTCTTCAAAATGATTCAGTCAAAATTACAGACATCAATGGAAAATTAGTTCAAAGAAGTGTACGAGATGTACCTCAACTGGCAGCTTCCGTTGAACTAGGGCCGTATCAACATTTCATGCAAAAAGAGATTTTTGAACAGCCAACTGCATTAAGTAACACGGTTGGTGATGTTGAGGTCATAGGCCCGGAAATATTTGGCGCTACTTTAGAAACTTGGGCCGGAATTAATGACATATTAATACTAGCTTGTGGAACAAGCTTTTATTCTGCCTGCGTAGCTAAATACTGGATAGAAGCGATAGCAGGAATAAGAACACAGGTAGAAATTGCTAGTGAGTATCGGTACAGAGTCTCAGTTCCAAATCCTAATGCTTTAGTTGTAGTGGTCTCCCAGTCTGGAGAAACAGCGGATACTTTAGCAGCCCTTCGGTATGCAAAAGAGTTAGGACATAACAAGACCCTTGCAATTTGTAATGTTGCAACTAGTGCAATGATGCGAGAGACTGAATGGAAGTTTCAAACTAAAGCAGGAACAGAGATTGGTGTAGCGTCGACAAAAGCATTCACAACGCAATTAGTTGGTTTATATTATTTAGCTTTAGCATTAGCTAAAAAAGAAAATAAATTAAGCAAAGAAGACGAATCAAAAGAAATTAAAGCTTTAAGACATTTACCAGCAGCGCTGAATGCGGTTTTGGCATTAGAGCCGCAGATCATTGCATGGAGCGCAAAGTTTGCGAAATTTAAAAACGCAATTTTCTTAGGGCGTGGAATGCATTATCCAATTGCTCTTGAGGGCGCCCTTAAGCTTAAAGAAATTTCTTATATTCATGCTGAAGCTTATCCGGCTGGCGAACTTAAACACGGACCATTAGCATTGATTGACGAATCAATGCCAGTTGTTACTGTTGCTCCTAACGATGTTTTAATTGAAAAACTCAAATCAAACATGCAAGAAGTTCAAGCGCGAAGTGGGCAACTTTATGTATTTGCAGATATTGATACAAACATACAATCTTCTGAAGGTATTCATGTAATTAGAATGCCAGAGCATTATGGAAATCTCTCACCAATTTTGCATGTGGTGCCATTGCAATTACTTGCTTATCACACTGCGCTAGTCTTAGGAACAGATGTAGATAAGCCTAGAAATTTAGCTAAAAGCGTAACTGTGGAGTAAGTTTCCTATAACATATTCTTGGAAGAATATAGTACTAGAATTTGATGTAAAAGTAACTACAAAATCCTTGTCGATGAAGTATCTTCCAGATGAAAATAGTTCAAGATTAAAAATAATCAATGACCTTCATGTTCAGGGTTTAACAGATGTTCAAATATCAAACTATTTGAACGATAAAGGGATAAAGACACCCAAAGGAAAAAAATATTACTATGAGTTAGTTTGGGTAACAAGAAATAAATCGAATAAAAGAAATGATAGAAGTTATGAAAGAAAAATAGAATTAACAAAATTAAACATTTATTATTAAATTGATCCTACCAATCCTAGTCCTCGTGTTAATTTGTCTAGTAATGTTCTTAATTTACAAACTCGATAAAACTATCAAAGAACTTAAGACAACTATTGTTGAATTAAAAGAGTTCATGAATAAGTGTCTTAAGTCTAAGAAATAACTCTAAAGGTGTTCGGAA
>Ga0208106_1000032_pt1 | contig 63664 bp, 59 predicted proteins | sample CryBogCBE25Jul08_FD_184577 | JGI IMG/M metagenome (GOLD analysis project Ga0208106, IMG submission 184577) | Freshwater microbial communities from Crystal Bog, Wisconsin, USA - CBE25Jul08 (SPAdes) | ecosystem: Environmental > Aquatic > Freshwater > Lake | place: Crystal Bog, Wisconsin, USA...
ATTCTCTTCACTTGTTTGTATAAAATTAATGGGCAATTTTATACTGCTTTCCACTTGCAAATTTGTGTCGGAAATTATTTTTATTTCATACCCTTGAAGGGCAAGAAAATTAGCTAAAGTTGGGATTGAAATCGTAGTTATCCACATAAGTTCACTAATAAGTTCTGTTTGCAACGCATAAGAACCTGCAATTGAAAAACGAAAATCGGGGAACTGTTTTGCTAAATTATCTTGAAAATTTTGTACAAAAATTTCCATCTGTTGGTATAAATAACTGCCTTGACTTCCTAAATAAAAACTAATAGCTTCTTTAATATTCTGTTGTGATTTTTCTCCGAAGCCTTTATAATTTGCCAACCTATTTTCTTCACAGGCATAAAATAATTCTCCAATAGTTTCTATTTCAAGGTCCTTCCAAATGGTAGCAATTTTCTTCGGTCCGATGCCTTTTATTTGCATCATGGTAAGTATGCCTTCAGGTGTTTTTTGAATATATTCTTGCAGTATAGAAAAGGATCCAGTTTGAATTTGTTCAATCACGTTTTTGCCAATGCTCGCACCGATTCCTTTAACCGATTGAATTTTGTCGAGAGGCATTTCGCTAAGTTGCATCGGTAGTTTCTCTATCGTGAAAGCCGCTGCTGCGTAGGATTTGGCCTTAAAGCTATTATCACCATGAATATCCATCAACTTACTAAGTATGGAAAAGTTGTCTGCGATTGTATAATTATCCATGAAATAAAAATAGTGCTAAAGAATGTAAAATCTATCACAAAAAAAAGCCCCAGGAAAAATCCTGAGGCCTGAGATATTTTCTGTAAGAAATAATTATTTCTTAGCAGCTTTTTTAGCAGCTTTTTTAGGAGCAGCTTTCTTAACAGCTTTTTTAGCTACAGCTTTTTTAGGAGCAGCTTTTTTAACAGCTTTTTTAGGAGCGGCTTTTTTAACAGCTTTTTTAGGAGCGGCTTTTTTAACAGCTTTCTTAGCTACAGCTTTTTTAGGAGCAGCTTTTTTAACGGCTTTTTTAGGAGCGGCTTTCTTTGCAGTTGCCATGTTTTTTAGATTTAATGGTTAGTAAATAATACATTAAAATTAAAAAACTTATTTGCAAATGCAAAAAATATTTTTTATGCAACTACTTCTACTGGCAAAACAGAGACTGTAGACTTGTCATTTTTGCCTTTTTTAAATTCTACAATTCCATCAGATAAAGCGAACAAAGTATAATCATTTCCAACTCCAACATTTTTGCCGGGATGGTATTGAGTTCCTCTTTGACGAACGATGATATTGCCAGAGGTAGCAGGCTGGCCTCCGTAAATTTTAACGCCTAGACGTTTTGAGTGTGAATCACGGCCGTTCTTTACACTACCTTCACCTTTTTTGTGTGCCATAAAATACTTTTTTGAATTTTTTGATTTTTGTTTCTCAACAGATAATTGAATGTAAACTCAAGTATCCCGTTAAAGAATACCTTCTTTAAAATCTAAGCGATGCTTTCAATTTTAATTCTGGTATAATGGGTTCTGTGACCATGCTTCTTGCGGAAGCCCTTTCTTCTTTTCATTTTAAAGGCGATCACTTTTTCACCCTGCACAAGTGCACTGATGATTTCTGCTTTCACAGTAGCTTTTACATCACTACCTACTGAGATCGTTCCGCTGTTGTCTATCAACAATACGTCACTAAACTCAACCTTGTCACCGGTATTACCTTGCAGGTGAGGAACGTACAAACTTTGACCTGCTTGTACTTTAAATTGTTGACCTGCGATTTTTACAACTGCTAACATAGCTTTCCAAAATTAGGACGGCAAAGGTAATGATTTGCCTTTAATTATCGCAAACAATTGGGAAATATATTTGCCTTTTTTTATCAAGGGATGTGAAAATAGCTATATTAAGCATAAAATTGCCTAATTATCGGTTCGAAAAGGGTTATCTACCCCTATTTTTGTTCTGTTAAACGCGTATTCTAAGCTAAACATATGAATTTGAAATCTCTTTTGGCGAAGCCTTTTGCCAATTATATATATAACAAAACCCAAAAATCTGCGCTAACTGCTCTCGAAGACCAGGATGAGATCCTAAAAAATCTGCTCAAAGTGGGAAGGTTAACTGAATTTGGGAAAGCACACCATTTTAAAGCAATTAATAGTCATCAGGAGTATATACAGGCAGTACCTATTCGAGATTATGAGCAAATAAAGCCCTATATCGAACTGATAAAAGAAGGAAAGCAAAATGTGCTTTGGAAGGGTAAGCCTATCTACCTGGCTAAGACTAGTGGCACTACAAGCGGCGTAAAGTACATACCCATTACCAAAGAATCTATCCCGAATCATATCAATACCGCCAGAAATGCCATTCTATGTTATATGGGCGAAACAGGAAATACCGCATTTGCAAATGGGAAAATGATATTTTTAAGTGGATCCCCAGAATTAGAGCGGGTTGCGGATATTCCTACCGGTCGTCTAAGTGGTATTGTAAATCATCATATCCCAAGCTACCTTCGATCCAATCAGCTTCCTAGCTATGAAACGAACTGTATAGAAGATTGGGAAACCAAGCTGGATCGTATTGTGGCAGAAACTTTTAATCAGAATATGACCCTCATTAGTGGTATCCCACCATGGATGCAAATGTATTTTGATCGGTTAATTGAAAAGGGTGATCAAAAAATTGCAGACCTCTTTCCAAATTTTAGCCTGATGGTTCAGGGTGGGGTAAATTTCGAACCCTATAAAGCCAAGCTTTTCGAAAGTATTGGTAAAAAGATCGATTCCATTGAATTGTTCCCTGCCAGTGAAGGGTTCTTTGCTTTTCAGGATAGTCAGCATTCGGAAGGTTTATTATTAAATACCAATAGTGGTATTTTCTATGAGTTCATTCCTGCCGATCAAATCTTCTCTGATAATCCTACCCGTTTAACACTTAGAGAGGTAAAAGTTGGTGAAAACTATGCCTTAATTATAAATAGTAATGCAGGACTTTGGAGTTATAATTTAGGAGACACCATCAAATTTGTAAGCCTGAATCCCTATCGCCTGGTGGTAAGTGGCAGGATTAAACACTTCATATCGGCATTTGGAGAACATGTCATTGGCGAAGAAGTAGAATATGCCCTTTTAAAAGCAGCTGGCGAGCTAAATGTGAGCGTAACAGAATTTACCGTAGCTCCATTAATACAACAAGGTGAAGGTAAAAGTTATCATGAATGGTTCATTGAATTTGAAAAAGAACCTGAATCTATGTCGGAATTTGCGGAAAAGATTGATCAGCAGTTGCGCTTAAAAAATGTGTATTATGAAGACTTAATCACTGGGAATATCTTAGAAAAGCTTAGAATTAGTCCAATTCGACGAAATGGATTTATCGATTATATGAAAAGTATTGGAAAACTGGGTGGACAAAATAAAGTTCCTCGATTAAGTAACGATCGAACCATTGCAAATGATTTGCAGCCATTTCTTAAAGGATAGCAGCCTCTCAACTATAATTAAGCAGTTTCCAATGAGATTCACTTATTTTGCAAGATTCTTAGAGGAACGTCTAAATCAATTTAATGAAGCAAAAACGAATAGCCGTCTTCGGTTCAACAGGATCAATAGGTACCCAGGCATTGAATGTGATTGCTGCGAATAAAGAATTATTTAGCGCAGAAGTATTAACAGCACAAACAAACGACGAATTACTTATTAAACAGGCGTTGGAATTTAGTCCGAATATGGTTGTAATTGGGGATGATAATAAGTATTTAAAAGTCAAGGAAGCATTATCAGGTACGGACATAAAAGTATTTGCTGGAGAGAAGGCTTTAGAAGAAGTAGCAGCGTTGGATTGTTATGATATGATGTTAGCTGGAATTGTTGGTTATGCAGGATTACGACCCACATTACAAGCAATTAATTTAGGAAAGGCAATTGCATTAGCAAATAAAGAGACACTGGTAGTTGCTGGTGATATAGTAATGCAGCAAGCCATGGAAAAAGGAGCTGCCATCATTCCAGTAGATAGCGAACACTCCGCTATTTTTCAATGTTTGGTAGGAGAATCGAATAATCCAATTTCTAAAATTGTGCTCACAGCTAGTGGTGGCCCTTTCTTGGGCAAAAAACCTAATTTCTTAGTAAACGTAAAACGTGATCATGCTTTGCAACATCCAAATTGGACAATGGGTGCAAAGATTACCATCGACTCAGCTACACTCATGAACAAAGGTTTGGAAATGATTGAAGCCAAATGGTTATTCAATTTAACTCCAGAACAAATTCAAGTGGTAATCCATCCCCAAAGTATCATTCATAGCATGGTTCAATTTGAAGACGGAAGTTTGAAAGCTCAGATGGGATTACCTGATATGAAATTGCCCATACAATATGCAATGGCTTTTCCACAAAGAATTACAAACGATTTCCCTCGTTATGATTTTAAAAAGCCTCAAACTTTAAGTTTTGAGGAGCCGGATATTAAAACATTTCGAAATCTTGGGTTGGCAACTGAAGCATTGAGAAAAGCAGGCAATATGCCTTGTATATTAAATGCCGCTAATGAAATAGCTGTTTATGCTTTTTTAAAAAACCGGATTGGTTTTTTAGATATGACAGAAGTGGTAGAGCAAACCATGCAAAAAATTAGCTTTATTGAAAAGCCAACATTATTAGAGTATTTTGAAACAGATGGGGAGGCACGTAACTTCGCTGCTTCTTTGATACACATGTAGAAAAATTAATTAAAAATATTCCTAAATAAATTCCCTCCGGGGATTCTCAACTATGAATTTATTAGCAATCGATTGGATAAGTATTGGAGTAAAGACAGCACAGTTTATCATGTCGTTCTCCATCTTAGTAGTATTACATGAATTAGGGCATTTTATTCCTGCAAAAATATTTAAGTGCAGAGTTGAAAAGTTTTATCTTTTTTTTGATCCTTGGTTTAGTCTTTGGAAAAAGAAAAAAGGGGATACTGAATGGGGACTCGGCTGGATACCATTTGGGGGTTATGTGAAGATCTCTGGAATGATTGATGAGAGTATGGATAAGGAGCAAATGAAATTGCCCCCAGAGCCTTACGAATTTCGTTCTAAACCAGCTTGGCAAAGATTAATTATTATGATTGGTGGGGTAGTGGTAAATGTGATTTTAGCCATTGTAATCTTTATTGGAATTACCTGGGTCTGGGGTGAACAATATATGCCTGCGAAGAACTTGCAATATGGTGTGCATGCAGATTCATTAGCAAAGAGTATTGGCATCATGGATGGAGATAAAATTGTTTCTATTGATGGAAAAGAAGTAGAAGATTTTGGAACCATTGTTCCAGAAATCATCACTACGGATGCTAAAAAAATGCTGGTAGAAAGAGCGGGTGCAAAAGTGGACATAAATCTTCCTGATGGTTTGATTAAAAATTTATTCAAAACAAAAAAGGGAAGAGAACTGGCTTCCGATTTTGTAACGATGCGTTATCCTGTGATTATAGATTCTGTTGCTAAGACGGCTGTATTTACTAAAGAAAGATTTCAAAAAGGAGATAAGTTAATTGCATTTAATAATAAATACTTTGAATACTTTCATGAGTATGAAGGATTGAATAAAGGTTTTGCAGATTCTGTAGTTACTTTCAAAGTTTTGAGAGGAGCAGATACAATGAATGTAAAAGTGTTGTTGAATAATAAAGGAGCAGTTGGCTTCTTCCGCAAATCGCCATTTGAAGTGTTTGGAACGGTTAATAAGCAATACACACTTGCACAATCCATACCCATGGGATTCAATCGATGTTTTGAAACATTAGATAGATATATCAATGGTATCAAACAAATTTTTACAGGTAAGGTAAATGCCAGTGAATCATTAGGAAGTGTGATTAGTATCGGAAATACGTTTCCTGGAGTTTGGGATTGGCAAAAGTTCTGGACACTCACTGCTATTTTCTCTATCATTCTGGCTTTCATGAATATCTTACCTATTCCTGCATTGGATGGGGGTCATGCTTTGTTTACTTTATATGAAATGATTACTGGCCGCAAACCCGGTGATAAGTTTATGGAGTATGCACAGATGGTTGGAATGGTTTTATTATTAGGATTAATGGCTTATGCGTTAGGATTGGATTTCTGGCGTTTGTTCAAATAGTTTAACAGGTAGCATTCTACTAAATGGCTACCTTTATATAATGGGGTCGTATTGGTTTTGACAGCATATGTCACGGTTGGTGTAAGCATGCAGTGCGTTGGATAATTAGCACTTTAATCTGAATATTCAAACTCCAAATGGCAATACTCAGTATGCCATGGCTGCTTAATCAGTGATTAAGTAACCATTCGGGCCGCGGCTAAGGTTCGCCTGTTACCTCTTGCTGCCGCCGACTTAAAACAAAAGAGGATGCTGCAACAGAAGGCTGTGACTGTTGCTCAAGACTATTCAGCTAAGTGCTAGGTTGGTTTGTTTCTTTCCTGCTTGGTGCCTACAATTAATAAGAAAATAAGCATGTAGAAAGCTAATGGTAGCGATGTTTGGACAGGGGTTCGACTCCCCTCGACTCCACTTTTAAATTTTAAAAGAATCCGTCTCAATACAATTAGGCGGATTCTTTTTTTTATTTATCTTCCTTTTTTATTCAATAATCTTAACATTGAATATTGATTATTCCATGAATATATTTAAAATCGTTTTCTTTAGTTTATTAATTTCTGTAACAGGAGTTTTTTGTAAAAAATCTGATACTGCAACAACTGTCACACCTATTACTCCAGTAACACCAGTAGTGCCTGCCCCAGAAAAAGATATGATTAATAGCACTGCAGTTGATTATTATGGTCAACTTAAAGTATCAGGAAATAGAATTACGGGGAAAGGAGATTCGGCTATACAGCTAAGGGGAATGTCTTTTTACTGGAGCCAGTGGATGGGGAAATACTATAATGCTAGTGTAGTTAAATGGCTGAAGGATGATTGGTATTGTAATGTAATCAGAGCAGCGATGGCAGTTGATAATGGAGGTTATTTAACTAATCCACTCGTTGAAAAACAAAAAGTGTTTGATTTGGTCGATGCTGCGATTGCAAACGGAATTTATGTGATTATCGATTGGCACGATAGTCATGCTACAGATCATTTACAGGATGCAAAGAATTTCTTTGGAGAAATGGCAAAAAAATATGCCGGCAACTCCAATATCATTTATGAACCCTTTAATGAACCACTGCAAGTTCCATGGAGCGCAATAATAAAGCCCTATCATCAAGCAATTATAGATACTATCAGGCACTACGATTCTAATAACTTAATTGTATGTGGCACACCCACTTGGTCGCAAGACGTAGATGTAGCAGCTAATGACACACTTGTGGGATCAAATATTGCTTACACCCTTCATTTTTATTCGGGTACTCATAAACAAGCACTAAGAGATAAAGCAAAAATAGCATTGGATAAAGGGATTGCCCTATTTGTAACAGAATATGGAACTACAGATGCAACTGGTGATGGGGTTGTGAACCAGGATGAAACTAATCTCTGGTATAATTTTTTGGATACAAATAAAATATCATCCTGTAATTGGTCGATTGCCGACAAAGCAGAATCCTCTGCTGCTTTGTTCTCTGGATCATCTCCAATGGGAAATTGGATGAGCAATCAATTAACAATTTCAGGCACTTTTGTGCGTCAGGAAATTAGAAATAAGAACCTTAGATTTAAGTAGTCTTTTACTACTTATTATTTATAAACAATGATTCACTATCTGCTTTTTCAGAAAGCTCAAGAATAGTATTGGTCTGAAATAAATAAATCAATTCTTGCTTTATAGGTTTGTACTGAAAATGCAATGGGCAAGGGTTTGTTTCAGAACATTTCTTTAAACCTAAAATACATTTTTCGAATAAATCATTTTCATTGACCACCTCCAAAATTTTTTTCAGAGGGAGCTGTTTATTCTTTTCTGTAATATAAAATCCGCCATTGGGTCCGCGAACTGAATGAATCACACTATTATCTTTTGTTAAAAGTTGCAATATCTTGGCAGTAAAAGAAGGAGGCGAATCAATTGCTTGAGCAATTTCTGTAAGACTCAATTTCTTATCCACCGAGCTTTTTTGCGCGATATATATAGTAGCCCTCAAAGCATATTCAGTGGCCTTCGAAAACATGATATTCCTAATTAAAAAGTGTTATTAAAATTTCAAATTTAATCGTCTGCGATCCATTCTGCAAACGAATCTTTTGTTTCATATAATTTTATCTGAATTAACTTGATATCGGAAGGTAATCTTGAATTCAAGACATCCTGCATGTAAAGTAAAATATTTTCTGCACTAGGTTCTACTTCCCAAATAATCAAATTGTCGTGAATATTATTCGTAGGATGATCAGATAAATAGGCAGTTGATAAAATCAAACTGTGGTCGAATTTTTCAATGATTGCCGTGTTTACTAAATTCTTAATTTGTTTAAAGTCGATGATAAAGCCTGGCATTGGAATATACTCTTTCTGAATTTCAACAGTGCCAAGGGTTACATGCAGTTCGTAAGAATGACCATGGATATTTTTGCAAGCTCCTTGATAACCATGAATGGCATGTGCCATTTCAAAGTGAAAAATCTTTGTTAGACGTAGCATATCAATTAATTAAGGACAAAAATACCTTTAATTAGTATATTTGCCAATTATAATGAAAGAAAGAGAGATAGAATTATTAGCCCCTGCTGGATCTTTTGAATCCATGCAAGCTGCCATCAATGCAGGCGCAAATGCAGTTTATTTTGGTGTTGAGCAACTAAATATGCGTACTCGCTCTTCCAATTCCTTCGAAATAAAAGATCTAAAAAAAATCAGTAGTATTTGCAAGAAAAATAAAATCAAATGCTATATCACACTAAATACTGTGATGTACGAACACGATATGCAATTACTACTTTCCATTTTGCAGGAAGTGAAAAAACAAGCTATTGATGCAGTGATTGCTGCTGATTTTGCAGTGATACAATATTGTAAGCAACTTCAAATTCCATTACATGTTTCCACGCAAGCCAATGTTAGTAATATTGAAGCAGTTCAGTTTTTTGCGCAATTTTCGGATGTAGTAGTATTGGCAAGGGAATTAACATTGAAACAAGTAGAACATATCAATAAAGAAATCAAGCGAAGAAATATCAGAGGCATTTCTGGACATTTGATTAAGATTGAATTATTTGTTCATGGTGCACTTTGTATGGCAATTTCCGGTAAATGTTATCTGAGTTTGCATACTCAAAATGCTGCAGCCAATCGGGGAGCTTGTATCCAAAATTGCAGAAGGTCATACACGGTAAAAGATACAGAGACCAATGAAGAATTAGTAATTGAGAATGAATATATCATGTCACCCAAAGATCTTTGTACCATTGACATTCTCGATCAATTAATCTTTAGTGGTGTTGATGTTTTGAAAATTGAGGGACGCAGTAAAGGTGCAGATTATGTACATGAAGTAACTGCTTGCTATCGAGAAGCAATTGATGCAGTTATCGCAAATAAATACACGGAAGAAAAGAAAACAACCTGGCTTAAAAGGTTATCTAAAGTTTATAACCGAGGTTTTTGGGAAGGATATTACCTAGGTAGAAAGTTGGGAGAGTGGACAACCAGCCCGGGTTCCATTGCAGAAGAAAGAAAAATTTACCTCGGAAAATCTACCAACTATTATCCCAAAATAAAAATAGGAGAGTTTTTAATTGAAGCAGGAAACATTAAAGAAGGTGATGAATTAATGGTGATTGGTCCATCCATTGGTATGTCAAAAGAAACCATGAATACACTTATTGTAAATGGTGAAAAAGCCGAACTAGCTGGCAAGGGCGATAAAATTACTTTCCCATTTCCAACTAAATTAACTGGTCAGGATAAACTTTATAAAATTGTAAAGTCCTAATGGCTAAAATTATTCACTATCGTGATAAATGTATCGGGTGTAGCGTTTGTTTTGAAATGCAACCCGAAATCTGGCGTATGTCTAAAAAAGATGGTAAGGCAACTTTATTAAAAGCCATTGAAAAAAAAAATATTTATATTTTGCCTTTACATCCTTCCATTGAATCGCTAACTAATGATGTGGCAAAATCATGTCCTGTTAAAATCATAAAGATTGTATGAACGAAAAAATTGATAGTTTTCTTGAAGCAAATACTTGTGCTTCTATTGCATGTCTTGATTCCAAGGGGCAACCTTATTGTTTTAGTTGTTACTATGCGATTGATAATAAGGAAGGGTTACTATTTTTTAAGTCAGCTTCCGATTCTAATCACGCAACTTTTCTTCACTCAAATCCTATTATTGCTGGCACCATCTTACCTGATAAGTTAAATAAATTACAGGTGAAAGGGATCCAATTTGAAGGGATAGTATTGCCTTTTATAAATGAGCTTTCTAAATATGCTTCCTTGAAGTATTATGAGAGTCATCCTATAGCAGTTGCCATGCCGGGAGAAATATGGACTATCCAAATCAATCGAATTAAATATACTGATAATACATTGGGCTTTGGCAAAAAAATAATTTGGGAAAGACATGTTAATTAATTCGTAAGCTAAAGATATTTGGCTTTTTTAAACTAAATCTGTATGACAAAAGTCATATTTAATCTTTAACCTAGACTTTACATTTGTATTAGAATGCAATAGCCAGGTTATTATCGCAGGTAATAGCCTGTTTTTTTGCATTCAAACAAATATTATTTACCCACATAGATTTTATTTAATGTATCAATCACCTTATCACAAGTTCCATATTCCTGTAATGGGCTTAGCGTACACCATTGATAGTCCCATTAAAGTGGCACGTTTTGGTATTTCCTCTGTTATGTCGATTGTTGAAGATCGTTTGATAGAAATGATGAGAAGTCATTATTATCCAACCATCAATCAGCCCTACATTCCAATTGATACGGATGTGGAAGATTATCGAGCCAAACGAATTACAGACTATTTGAATTTGGTTAATACCATTGTACAGCAGCAGGTAGATAAAATTAAACAGGCTGCATTTGAAACTGGTTCAGAAATCGTGAAATATTTTGAAATGCTTCCTGATGAAAGTAAACTCAAACAATTGTATCATCAAATGATGCAAACTACTGAGTTGAAGGAAAAAGCTTCCATGGAGCATTACTTAAGGGATCATATTAAGCCTGGAAGTATAGATGTAAATATCATGACCAAGTTGGACAGAAATATTTATGATAAAAATGGAGATCCTGTTCCTGATGGTTCTGATGCAGTAACTGCTTTGAGGGGTTATGTAAATAGTGATCTTAAACATTCTTCCATCGTTTTCTCTGCAGGGTTGAATCCAAGACTTTATAATTACTTAGAACAATGTAAGCAGTTTGATGCGAATGAAGATGGAGGTTTTGATAAGAAAGTAATCATTAAAGTAAGTGATTACCGTTCTGCTTTGATTCAAGGAAAGTACCTCGCAAAAAAAGGAATCTGGGTTAGTGAATTTAGAGTTGAGTCGGGCTTGAATTGTGGAGGGCATGCATTTGCCACAGATGGCTATTTGATGGGGCCTATTTTAGAAGAATTTAAATTGAATCGTCAGGAACTGACAGATACACTTTTTGAAATTTACAATGCAGCTCAATTAAAGAAAAACAATAAGCAGTTCAAATATCCACCCGAAATTAAATTTACGGTTCAAGGTGGTATTGGAACGCATGAGGAAGATGAATATCTCCATGCGCACTATAAGTTTGACAGTACAGGTTGGGGTACGCCTTTTCTTTTGGTGCCCGAAGCAACAACTGTTGATGAGCCAACCCTAAAATTATTGGCTACTTCGAAGGACAAAAATATTATGCTTAGTCATAATTCACCATTGGGTGTTAGATTTCATTATTTGAAAGGAACAAGTTCTGAAATTGAAAAGTATGAAAGAATTAATATTGGTAACCCCGGTAGTCCTTGTACAGAAAAGCACTTAAGTTTTAATACGGAGTTTACAAAAGAGCCAATATGTACGGCATCAAAGAAATACCAGAAATTAAAGCTTGAGCAACTACGCTTATTGAATTTACCTGTTACTGAATTTCAAAAGCAAGTAGCTGAATTACAAGATAAAGAATGTTTATGTGTTGGATTAAGTAACTCTGCCGCTATTAATTATTCAAAGACCCTTGTTAAGAAAATGGATGCGGTAACCATTTGTCCTGGTCCGAATATTGTGAATTTTTCGAAAGTGGTTTCCTTGTCAAGCATGATTGATCATATTTATGGACGTGGAAATGTGATGGTACAAAGTAATCGGCCACATATGTTTATTGCTGAATTGTATTTATATATCGATTATTTGAAAGATCAAATAAAAGAGGATATTGATTCAGATCAATTTGAAAAAAAATCAAAATATTATAATACATTTTTTCAAAACTTACGCAGTGGTATTAACTATTATAGAGAAATGCCGGGTCTATCCGAAGAAACAAAATCTAAAATGTTGAAAGATTTAGATAGTGTGAGTTTGGAACTTGATTCTTTAAATTATCAACACGAGATTGTGATGAAATAGCCTTTAATGGTTTCTTTGATTGCATATTATTTTGTTATTTAACTTTAACCATTATAAGTTTAAAACTTGTAATGGTTTTTTTATGAACTTTCATCAACTCACTTATAATGATCATACGCTTTTTCATATGCTTCGGCATTTTGAATATGTGAATGAGCTTGCAAGAGAATGTTTAAAAGATAGGGGTTACAGCATGGGAGTAATTGATGAAAACCTTGCTATACCTGGATCAAAATTTCATGAAACTTTCGCTAATGATATTAAATCACTAGTTGAGCAATTAAAACTGGGTAAAGCAATTCAAATTCTAGAGCGGAAAAAGTATCGGGAAATAATTATCGATTTTAATCAAACTGAATTTACAAATGGTATTGGAACATTGGGCGTTTGTAATCAAAATGAACTTAATGCTTTAAATGCCTCTGCACCAAAATTGAAGATGAACAGAGGGATTCAACTTTGGCATGCAACTATTTCAAAAATGCCAACAATCAATCAACTGACTTTAGTTGTGAAGAAACAATCTACTGCTTGGTATTTAATTACTGCTTTTCCTGGGTTGCCTGCATTACCGCTTCCTCAAAAGAATATGAATCCAATAGACTTGGAATTATCAAAACAGTATTGGGCAGATAAAGTGTTTTTAGAAAAGCAAAAAGAAGTGAATAATTAGAATTGAGGAATGAGAAGTGAAGAGTGAGAAGTGAGAAGTGAGGAGTGAAGAATGCCGAATGAAGGATGAAGAATGATGATTAAGGTTTGAAGATTGAGAATGAAGATTGGGGATTGTTAACCCTTTTTAATTCAAAACGAATTGGCTGAAACCTAGTGTTAGTATATTTCTTTAACACATTTTCAACATGCAATAAATTTTCTGTTTACACTAGGCTTCAGCCTAGGGGCTAAGAATGGTATACGATATTGGGCTTTAACCCGTACGCTCCTGACATTCAGCGATTGATAGATTATCTAAAAAAACCAGCAACTTAGTAGTTTGAAATTTTTAGTAAATGAAAGAACTCGCTTTCTTCTAATTCTTTTACTTCCCCTGATTGCATAGTGCCGAGTTCTATATCTTCAATTGATAAACGAATCAATCTCTTGCATTTATGATGAACGGCTGCAACCATTTTACGAACTTGATGGAATTTTCCTTCGGTTAATTGAATCTTTAACCAAGTATGCGGCAAATGGGAAGGAATCTCATGCAAAGGATTGTTGAAATATACTGGCTTAGAAATTATCTCTACTTCGCAAGGTTGCGTGATATATTTTTGTCCCCCCTTAATTTCAATAGGAATTCCCTCACTTAATTTTTGAGCAGTTTCTTCGCTCATCTTATTTTTAACTTGAACAAGATAAGTTCTAAGGTGAGTGGTTTCACCCTGAAACAATAATCTGGTTACTTTTGGATTTGTGGTTAGTAATAATAATCCTTCAGAATGATTATCGAGTCTCCCAATAGCATGTATCCCCTCAGGAAAAGAATAATTCAAATCACCTAAAAGCCGAACATGGTGTGAGCTAATAAATTGCGATACCATATTATAAGGTTTATGAATTTTGAAATATTTGTAAACCTTATTTGTCATCAGCAATTAATTAGCAAAATTGAAGATATAAAAGAAATTCATCTTTCCTTTCAGATAAAAACTAACTTTATTATACCTAAAGATTCAATTTATGCTTACTAATAACGATATCCTAAAAAAAATACGCGTAGCTCTTTCTTTGCGCACAGAAGACATGATTCACATTTTGTCATTAGTTGATTTTAAAATTACGAAAGGCGCATTGGGCGATTTGTTTAGGCATGAAGATCATCCAAGTTATGTGGAAGCTGGTGATCAGGTTTTGCGTAATTTCTTAAACGGGTTGGTTATTTACATGCGCGGAAAACAAGAAGAACAAAAGAAGGATAAATAGTCTAGTTTTTTCAACTCAAAATATAGTTTTTCAAACGTTTGCGATGCTTGCTGTGTATTATTCCAAGGAATAATTAATCTTTTATTTCATATATTCATCCCTGATTTTGTGACAAAAACAATATCTGGATTTAACGAATTGTATAAGAATGACCGCAGAGCAACAAAGACTTAAAGTAAATGCTGGAAAGAAAGTACCACTAGAGCAGTGGGGACCATATCTTTCAGAAAGGCAATGGGGTACAGTACGCGAAGATTATAGTGGTAATGGAGATGCATGGAATTATTTTCCTTTTAACCATGCACATAGTAGGGCATATTTATGGGGTGAAGATGGATTAGGTGGTATTTCAGATTTTTTTGGAAATATGTGTTTCGGAATTTCATTGTGGAACGGTAAAGACGATATCTTAAAAGAAAGATTATTTGGTCTTGGAAATTATCAAGGAAATCACGGCGAAGACGTGAAAGAACTCTATTATTATTTGGATAATATACCATCGCATTATTATATGCAGATGTTATATAAATATCCTCAAGAGGCTTTCCCTTATCAACAATTAATTGATACAAATGCAAGTCGCTCAAAAAATGAACCTGAGTTTGAAATCTTAGATTCTGGTGTGTTTGACAATAATAAATATTTTGATGTTTATATTACTTATGCAAAATATAGCAAAAGAGATATAGGCATAAAAATTGAAATTATTAATCGAGGTAAAGATACAGCCCCAGTTACTTTGCTACCAAATTTATGGTTTTATAACCGATGGCAACAAAATGATCTCATCAATAAACCTATCATTGAAGAGGTGAAGGAAGGAGTTGTAAGGGCTACGCACGAAAGATTGGGAAGCTATTATTTGTATTATCAAAAATCGAACGATCGTTTTTTTACAGAAAACGAAACAAATACAGAGAAACTTTACGGAACACCTAATGAGTCTAAATTTTTAAAAGATGCGTTCAATGATGCGATAATCTTTAAGAAAGATGTACAAGCTCTAAAAGATAAAACTTCGGGTACTAAATTTGCACCTGTTTATAATTTAAAAATTGCGGGGGGGGCTTCTAAAACTATTTATTTAAGATTAGGAGATGTATTAATAGATTCTCCCTTTTCTAAAGGGTATGAAAGTATTTTTCAGCAGAGAAAACTAGAAGCCGATGATTTTTATAACGAAGTATTACCAGATAGTTTAAACGCAGACACGAGAAATATTCAGCGACAGGCATTAGCAGGACTTTTATGGAGTAAACAATACTATCATTACGATATTGAAAAATGGATCAGTAATGGTGATAAAATTGCACCTAATACCGATCAACGAAGGAATGGTCGAAATCATGATTGGCAGCACTTGAAAAATCAAGATGTTATTCTAATGCCTGATAAATGGGAGTACCCCTGGTATGCTGCCTGGGATTTAGCTTTTCACTGTGTTCCCATGGCCATGATAGATCCTACTTTCGCGAAACACCAGTTGAGCTTGGTTATGCGAGAGTGGTACATGAAGCCAGACGGACAGCTTCCAGCTTATGAGTGGAATTTCAGTGATGTAAATCCTCCTGTACAAGCATGGGCTGCTCTGCAAGTTTATAATATTGAGAAAAAGCAAACAGGTAAGGGGGATATTATATTCTTAAAAAAAATCTTCCAAAAATTGATTATCAATTTTACTTGGTGGATAAATAGGAAAGACAAAAATGGTAACAATATCTTCCAAGGTGGCTTCCTTGGTTTGGATAATATTGGCGTGTTCAATCGTAGTATTCAATTACATAGCCAGGCTCAATTAGAACAAGCAGATGGAACCAGTTGGATGGGTATGTATGCATTGAATTTAATGGATATGGCTATTGAAATTTCAATGCAGGATGAATCATTCGAAGATTCTGCCACAAAATTCTTTGAACATTTTGTTCTTATTGCAGAGGCATTAAATGAAATGGGTATGTGGAATGATGAAGACAAATTTTATTATGATACACTAGGGTTACCAGGCAATAAACCCATTCAATTACGTATTCAATCTATAGTTGGTTTGACTTCGCTTTTTGCAGTATCTATCATTAATAAAAAAGTTTTTGAAAAGCTACAGGATTTTACAAAACGCATCACTTGGTTTGAGCAATACCGATTAAAAAATAAAAAATTCTGGCCTAATGAAGAAAAGGCGGAAGAAGATAAAATTTTAATTTCTCTAATTCCCAAAGACCGTTTAATTGCTTTACTGCAAAGGTTGTTGAATGAAACCGAATTTCTTTCACCAGGTGGCATTAGAGCGCTATCAAAATACCATGAAACCAATCCTTATAGTGTAAATATAGAAGGCACAGATTATTCTATTAATTACGATCCAGGAGATAGTACTTCTGATTTTTTTGGTGGAAATAGTAACTGGCGTGGTCCCGTTTGGATGCCCATTAATTACTTAATTATTCAAAGCATTAAGAAATTTGGCGAATTCTATGATGAATCACTTACTATAGATTATCCTACTGGTTCTGGCAATTTTATGTCACTTACTGAAGTGTCGAAAGAATTAACCAAACGTGTTATTAGTTTATTTGAATTAGATGGTGCAAACTGCAGGCAACTAAACGCAGAACAAAACTGGTTTTACTGTTTGCCCGAAAATAAAGATCTTATTTTATTCTATGAATACTTTCATGGGGATAGTGGAAGAGGGCTTGGCGCAAGTCACCAAAGTGGATGGACCGCTCTAGTTGCTGAATTGATCAATGAAGTTTCTCCAAAACAAAAAAAATCAAAACCTTTTGTTCCAGAAGAAGAGGAAGAAGATTAGTGTCAAATCAATGATATGTTAAACAAGTTATCTACTGAAGAAATTGTAGCATATTATAATTTGCTGCCACATCCCGAAGGCGGTTACTATAAAGAAACTTACCGATCTAAAGAGGAGGTTATTGTTGATGCATTACCTGCAAAATTCAATGGTAACAGAAACTTTTCAACAGCCATCTATTTTCTATTAGAGAAAGGTAACTTTTCTGCCTTCCATCGAATTCGAAGTGATGAAACTTGGCATTTTTATGCCGGGCAGTTATTGAATATTTTTGTGATTCATGAAAGTGGAGAACTTGAGACCATTCAATTAGGTGATGATATTGCAAATGGACAAACCTTTCAGGCAACGGTTCCTGCCGGAGCATGGTTTGCATCTGTACCTGCCGAAGGAACTAATTTTTCATTTGTTGGTTGTACAGTGTCTCCTGGTTTTGACTTTATTGATTTTGAACTAGCAGTAGCTAACCAATTGATTGAAATTTATCCCCAGCATGTATCTCTAATTAACAAACTTTGTAGAATTTAATATTCTTATTTTTTTTGTTCAATTGTATGATTGTTAGGTTTTGAATTCAGTGAAAGATGAATTACAAAATACCCAAGTATACAAAGTAGGAGGATAATAATGATTGAAATTAGGGTCCAATTTTGGTCTTCAATATGACTTCTTAGTTTGTTATTTTTTCTCTTACTGGTATGTTTCACAAGATCTTTATTGATCTTGTTTACATAGTCCTGCATTACTAGAGGGCTTTTAAAATGCTGTAGGCCTTCTACTGCATCATTCATAAAATCTTCATCGCTCATTTGATTTTCAATCATGAAACGTTCTTCAGCTGAAGCGTTGCCCTCTAAATATCTTTTCAGAGCTTCTTCGCTTGGTTCTGGTCCATGATTTAATATGTTCTTTAATTCTGACATTATGATTGACTCATTTTTTGAGCAACTAATAATTTTAAATTTCGTTTCCCATTTTGAATATAGCTCTTTACCTGTAATAAACTAAATCCAGTACTATCCATAATTTCTGAGTAACTCTTTTTTTGAAGATAGAATAAAGTTACACAGGTTTTTTGTGCGGTATTTAATTCCTTAATCGAATTTTCCAATAAGGTTAAAGATTGTTCTTTATCAAATGCTGTAAAATCTAGTATAGAATCGTCTCTCAAATTCAGTTTGTCAGAAATACTTATTAGTTGTGTTTTGTCTCTTAATTGCATGAAACAATGATTTCGAGCAATGGTATACAGCCAGCTTTTGGGATATTCAACTGAATATTTCTGAAGTTCAGTTATTGCTTTCAAAAAAACTTGTTGCACTGCATCTTTAGCCAACTCTTCATCTTTCAAATATTTCATACATACTCCTAAAAGCAATAGGGTATAACGTTGCAATAGAATTCCTAACCAAAGATTATCTTGATCTCTTTTAAAATTTTCTAAAAGTTCTTGATCACTAATATTTGTATAGTTTTCTTTTTGCACGCTGTTAAAATAAGCATTTATGGAAAGATGCAGTATTTGTAAAAATCCATAACTTGAATGCAAATTTATTAAATGCTTTTTGTAAGTCCTATTGTACCAGTTGTGCCAATGAGAGCTGAAGCCTCTCATCGATCTGAAATGATAAGTCAGTTTTTATTTGGTGAATCCGCAGAATTGTTAGAAAAATACAATGGGTTTTATAAAATACGATTATTGCATGATGGTTATGAGGGATGGTGTCAGGCCAATCAAATGCATGAAGTTTCTGAATTCTCTTTGTTAAATGGATCATTATTGCTGAATGGAGATCCATTCGGTGAAGTTGCTATAAATGATAGTACCATGTATATTCCATTTGGTTTACCCTTGTTCTTTTTTGAAAATGGAGAAGCTGAGATTGGTTCTTATAAAATGAAATTTGAAGGAAATTATTTGGATCCCTTAAAGACTAATTTCAATGAAGAAACCATTAGGTCACTAACCACTAAATATTTGAACACTTCCTATTTATGGGGAGGCAGAACTATTTATGGAATCGACTGCAGTGGGTTTACGCAACAGATATTCAAATTTTTGAATATTAAACTACCTAGAGATGCTTATCAACAAGCAAGCCTTGGTGAAATTGTAGGTTTTTTGCAGGAAGCGACTTGTGGCGATCTGGCATTTTTTGATAATGCAGAAGGTAAGATTACGCATGTAGGAATTATGTTAGATGGAGCTACTATCATACATGCTTCAGGAAAAGTGAGGGTGGATGATATTGATAATTATGGAATCATCAACCGAGATACGGGCGAAAGAACCCATCAGCTAAGAATTATTAAACGATACCAATAAGAAAAGCAGCCGTTGGGCTGCTTTTCAATATAAGAACTATTAAAATCTAGATTAAATCCATTGATTTAGCAAAATAGGTAACTGTACCCGGTAAAGCCAACCAGAAAAATTCACGGTATACAAATAAAAGGGTAATTAATATACCAAACCATACAAAGAACCATAACCAATATTTCCCGTTAGATTTTGTTGCTTCCATTTGTTACTTTTTTTGCAAAGATAAGGGGCTGGATTCAAATTTTAAACCTAATCATGGTTTGTTTTCAACATTTTTGGAAGAGGTATTCGGATTAGGATCGACAACATTTTTAGCTGTTTTGTCAAATAAAAGCATCTTCAGTGATACCATCATTAATACAATAGCAAAAATTTTCTTCATTTTGTCGTCGCTTAAATTTAGTGCTAGCTTACTACCCAGAAAGCCACCCACTACAAATGCCGCCGAAATGATGAAGACTGAATTAAAGTTGATATAGCCCTGTTTGTAATATTGCAAAACGGCTAATATACCTACCGGAAGTAACATGATTCCCAATGAAGTTCCCTGTGCTTGTTTTTGGGTAAAACCTAGTAATAGCACCAAAGCTGGCACCATGATAATGCCCCCGCCAACACCTACCAAGCCACTTAATATACCGGCAATAAGTCCAACTAATAGAAGTAATAATATGGTAGCAGTTGTCATGCGCAAAGTATAAGTTTAAGGAGTAAAAGTTTCTTTGTAAAAACTAATCGCTTCTTTGATAATATTTAAAGCCTGTGCTTTATCTCCAAATTCTTCCACAACTACTGTTTTGTTTTCCAGTTTTTTATACTCTTCAAAGAAATGACGTAATTCATCAAAGAAATGTTTGGGTAGCTCTTCAATGTTATTGTAATGGTTCACACCAGGGTCATTTGCTGCAACTGCTATAATCTTATCATCGGCTTCTCCGCCATCTACCATTTGCATAACACCCACAACTTTCGCATCCATTAATGTTAACGGAACAACTGGTAGTGTAGTGATAACTAAAATATCCAGGGGATCATGATCTCCACCATAGGTTTGCGGAATAAAGCCATAATTACAAGGATAATAAAATGAAGAGAATATTACCCGATCTAATTTTAATAATCCAGAGTCCTTGTCTATCTCGTATTTGCAACGAGCACCCATAGGAATTTCGATAACTGCTGTTACTACTCTTGGAGCATTTTCGCCGTAAGGAACACTATGCCAGGGATGTAATACGTACTGGGTTTTCATATGAATCTGTATTTGTATTTAATATACTTATTTTTTTTGAAAGCTATATTTAAAATCAACTGACCAGTTATTATTTAGTTTCACAACTTTAAGTGTATGTTCAATTTTATCGAAAGAATTATTATAATGAATGATAATAGTGATACTGTCGACCTCTTCAATTTGTTGAATATTAATGGAGGCCGTACGAAGTTGCTGCCGTCCTTCTTTATCTTTTAAACGAAACTCTTTTTCTTGAACATTCAAAAATTGTTGATTCACTGTATCTGTTAGCATATAAAAGGCTGATTTTTTAAAATCTCCTTTTAAGGTGCCGTCAATAAATTCTCTTCCAGCATCAAATGCATTTTCTGCTTTTGTATAGTTAACTTGGCTACCATTGCAGGCAATAAAAAAAATAAATATTAATATAAAAAAATTCTTCATCATATGATTTACATACTAAAGATACAAATCGATGCCCAAAATAGGTCAGCAATTAAATAATCGTCAAATGATTATATTGAGTTTTAAAATATATCATATTTTAGCAACATTAATTAGTTACCTTTTAATAGCTAAACTCCTTTTATGAGAAAAAAATGTTTAATTCTAGCAGTAGCGTTGATGCAATTATCAATAACTTTTGCAGCAGTTCCGATTGTTGAATCTAAAAAAGATAGTGCAACAGCCTATGTTTCTAAAGATGATGAAGCCATGGTTAAAAATGCAGTTGCTGCATTTAAAAGTCTTTCAAAAAAAGAAAGAAGAGCAAAAATGGCAGATGCTAAACAATTGCTTAAAAATTATAAAGCAGAAAAAGCTGCGGGAGAACCAAACACAAATACCCTTTTGTTGGCCATTCTTGCCATCTTATTACCCCCTTTAGCTGTTTATCTGCATGAAGATGATATTAATACTAAATTCTGGCTTAGCTTATTATTAACTTTGTTGTTTTGGCTTCCAGGTGTTATTTATGCTTTGTTTATAATATTGTCTTAGTCGATTCTAATTTTAGCCAATAATAATTTTCATAAAGGGGAAATCAAAGAACCTTGATTTCCCCTTTATATTACAAATTGTTTGTGGGATACTTTTTTAAAATAATGTGTTCGTTTTACACAATAATTGATAAATTTATACCCTAAACGATTGTTATGTCATTCAATAAAATGCTCTTTGTTATGCTGTTGGTTTTAACCATCAGTTCTTGTTCTAATCCCTCAGATAAGGGTCTTGCAAATAATGATAGGGACACGATTGATGGTCATCCTGCATGGATTTTGAATAGTAATATCTATGAAGTCAATATTCGACAATATACAGCAGAAGGAACATTCAATGCTTTTGCAAAGCACCTTGATCGATTAAAAGATATGGGGGTAAATACGCTATGGTTTATGCCCATAAATCCCATCAGTAAAGTAGATCGAAAAGGTACTCTTGGCAGTTATTATGCGGTATCAAGTTATACCGATATTAATCCTGAGTATGGTAATCTTGCAGATTGGAATGCGCTAGTAAAAAAAGCCCATGAAATGGGTTTTAAAGTGGTAATCGATTGGGTTCCCAATCATACTGGCGCTGATCATCCTTGGTTAAAATCACATCCTGAATTTTATGTGCAGGATAGTACTGGTAAAGCAATTTCTCAATTTGATTGGACAGACACTAGAAAACTAAATTATAAAAATCCTGCATTGGTAGATAGTATGATTGCTTCGATGCAATACTGGTTAAAGACTTCTGATATAGATGGTTTCCGATGCGATGTAGCACCTGAAGTAGCCGACTCTTTTTGGTTAAAGGCTATCCCTATATTGAAAAAAGAGAAAAATATTTTCATGTTAGCTGAGGGAGATATGGGAAGAATGCATAAAGTGGGTTTTGATGCTACGTATACTTGGTCAGACTTTTCTATGATGAAATTAATTGCTGCAGGGAAAAGCCCAGCATTTGCATTAGATAGTGTGATTAATAAAAACGATAGCAGCTTCCCCGCGAATGCATTAAGAATGTATTTCACTAGCGATCATGATGAAAATAGTTGGAATAAAGCAGATTTCGCTACTATGCCTGGAGCTTCTCATGCCCCTTTTGCAGTGCTTACACAAACTATGAAAAGGTCTGTTCCTTTAATTTATAGTAGTCAGGAAGAACCTCTATTACGTGCTATTCCATTTTTTGAAAAAGATACTATCCCATTTGTGAAATTGTTGCGTGCACCATTCTATAAAAAATTATTAAATCTACACACGAATACTCCAGCATTGGCCGCAAATGCTGACTTCAAAAAGTTGGTGTCGAATGATGATAAAAGCATTTATGCATATACTCGTTCTGCAAAGAATAGTAAGATATTAGTTGTTTTAAATTTTACAGCAAAGCCACAAACTGTAACTATTGCAGATCCTTCTATTGCTGGCGATGCTATTGAGTTGTTTAGTGCTGTAAAATCAGAGATTAAATCAGGTCAGTCATTTGCCTTGCCAGCTTGGGGTTATCAGGTATATACTTATTGATCATTCTATTACTGATAAATCAGCCATTAAGGAATTAGACTTGATGGCTGATTTTATTTTTAGGTCACATGCTATTACCTTTACTGCATGAATCGAACTCAATTAGTGCAACAGATTAGAACCAAGCAGAACTATCTTTGTGTTGGTTTAGATACAGATATTACAAAAATCCCCAACCATTTATTGGATACAGCAGATCCTGTTTTTGAATTTAATAAAGCTATTATAGATGCTACCAAGGACTATTGTGTGAGCTATAAGATTAATACAGCATTTTATGAATCACAAGGGATGAAAGGATGGGAGAGTATGGAAAAAACACTTTACTATATCCCAGAAACGCACTTTAAAATTGCAGATGCAAAAAGAGGGGATATTGGAAATACATCTGCGCAATATGCCAAAACATTTTTTGAAGTTTTGCCTTTCGATGCTGTTACTATTGCGCCTTATATGGGTGAAGATAGTGTACGTCCTTTTTTGGAATATGAAAATAAATGGAGCATAGTTTTAGGTCTTACTTCAAATGCCGGGGGAAACGATTTTCAACAACTTTTTGTTCAAACAAAAGCTGAAGGTATTTCTGAAAAACGCTTGTATGAAAAAGTTTTAGAAAAAGTGGCTTCATGGGGTACACCTGAAAATTTAATGTTTGTTGTTGGCGCTACTCGGGCAAATGATCTAGAACATATTCGTTCCATCATACCAGAACATTTCTTACTAGTGCCCGGTGTTGGCGCACAGGGCGGAAGTTTGGAAGAAGTTTCAAAGTTTGGAATGAACCATGATTGTGGTTTATTAGTAAATGCAAGCAGAGCTATTATTTTTGCTAGTTCCGGAATCGATTTTGCAAAACAAGCGACGATTGTTTCAGAAGGATATCGAAATGAAATGAGTGGTTTTCTAAGATAAATAACTTTATTTATGGATAGTCGTAAAAATCTTGTAAGCCCACTGTGCATAAGCTTTAGCGGAATAATGCAATTGATCCCTTGCCAATAAACTATTGTCTTTTCCTGCATGACGGGATTCTGCTGTAATATCAATATAATGTGTACAATATTTGCCTGCTAGCTTTTTACACAATTCATTATATGCTTCAATTTCCTTACCAGCAGGTTGTTTTTTCATTGTAGTTGCAAATGGGGTAACTGTCCAATCAGGTATTGAAATCACTATTACATGATCAGCTTTATTATTTGCAAGATGAATTGCTTTTTTCAATAAGAATTCAAAATCATTTTCGAAATCAATAATTGGCAGACCCCTGTATTGATTGTTTACACCAATTAACAGACATACAAAATCATAACTTTCATTGAGCTTCCAATTAATTAAATGATCAGCAAGTTCAAAGCTAGTCCAACCCGTTTTAGCAATTATTTCTGGGGCCTGAAAATGAATTCCCCCCTTTCTTAAAAGTTGAACTGTTTGATAAGGATAACTTTCAAAGAGTGGTACCGATTCTCCGATAGTATACGAATCACCCAAACACAAAAGACTATTGATATGTGTGCTCATATTGTTGGAACAATTAAAAATGCTCCTTTAAGATACAGTAAAATTGATAAACATCTTGAAAGCTGCAATATAGTGGTGCGGGTGCTACTCGAATCACGCCTGGCTCTCTATAATCAACGATGATGCCATTCTCCATCATTTTACCGTGAATAGATCGCCCATTTTCTTTAAAATATAAAGAGAGCTGGGCACCCCTGTTTTCGAAAGATAATGGTGATATAATTTCAAATCGAAGATTCGGTAATTGATTCAATAAATATTCGAGATAATTGGTAAGTCGAATACTTTTATTTCGAATTTCTAAAATTCCTATACGATCAAATATTTCAAGAGAGGCTTTTAAACCGATCATATTAAATACGGGTGTGGTACTTATATTCCATCCGCTCGCATCAGGTTTTGGATGAAATACTTTTTCCATTTTGAATCTCTCTTTTTCATCGTTGCCCCACCATCCACCTAATCGAGGTGTATCAATATTACTGGCCCATTTTTCGTGAATAAAAATTCCACCAACTGCACCTGGCCCGGCATTGAGATATTTATAGCTGCACCATACAGCAAAATCAATATTCCATTCATGTAATTGTAAAGGAATATTGCCCACTACATGAGCTAGATCGAATCCACAAAGGGCACCGATTTGATGCGATACAGAAGCGATTTTTTCTAGTTCATAAAATTGACCAGTATAATAATTGATACCTCCCATTAATACCATGGCAACTGAAGATCCATGATGTTCAATTGTTTTTAAAATGTCAGTCGAGTTTAATAATTTTTCTCCTGCTAATGGTGCTATTTCAATAATTGTATCTGCAGGATCTAACCCAAAATGTTTCACAATTGTTTCAACCGCATATTGGTCTGAAGGAAAAGCGCCAGCTTCCATTAAAATTTTATAGCGGGTTTTGTTGGGTTTATAAAAACTCAACAACATCAAATGCAAATTAACGGTTAGTGTATTAGTAACCGTAATTTCCTTAGCACTGGCACCTACAATTTTCGACAAACTATTACTCAGCGTTTCATGATAATGCAACCAAGGATGGGTACCTGCAAAATAGCCCCCCACCGCTCTTTCTCTCCAGGAATCTAATTCAATACCAATAGCTGCTTCTACACTTTTCGGTTGAAGTCCTAATGAATTTCCACAAAAATAAATAGCATCTTTCCCATTGTGTTTCGGGAAGTGAAAATTTGATTTGACTGAGGCAATTGGATCATTCAAATCTTCTTGAATCGCAAATTCACGCTCTGTATTAAATTCAATTGGCATGGATGATTTTTTATTTATGGTTTAACCCATTCATTTTCACTTTTGGCAATTACCAATGTGGCAACTCCATTTCCGATTAAGTTTGTAATGGCTCTTGCCTCGCTCATAAATTTATCAACGCCTAACAAAAATGCCAATCCTTCTAATGGTATACGATGTAATGCAGCAAGTGTGGAAGCCAGTACTATAAAGCCACTCCCTGTAACCCCTGCGGCTCCTTTTGAAGTAATCATCAATATTAATAACATCATGCCAAGTTCACTCGGACTTAATGAAACATTATAAAGTTGTGCAAGAAATATTGCGGCCATTGAAAGGTAAATGGACGTTCCATCCAGGTTAAAGGAATAACCAGTTGGAATCACCAAACCAACTACAGATTTGCTACATCCCATCTTTTCTAATTTCCGCATCATAGATGGTAAAGCGGCTTCTGATGAGGAAGTGCCTAATACAATTAGTAATTCTTCTTTTATATCTTTTAAATATTTCCAAATACTTAATTTACTATATCGCATAATGGAACCAAGCACTAAAAATATAAATAGAAACATAGTTAGGTAAACACATCCCATCAGTTTTGCTAACGGAATCAAAGTTTTCAAACCAAATTTACCAATGGTAAAAGCCATTCCTCCAAATGCACCAACTGGGGCTAAATACATAACCCATTTCAAGGCAGTAAAAACATAATGAGAGATTTTTCCCAAAATGTGAACTGCTTTTAAGCGATAGGTTGAATAGTTGAGTATAATACCAACCAATATAGCCAAACAAAGAACCTGTAAAGTGCTATTTGCTTTGAAGAACTGAAGCCAATTAAAACTGGAACCTGCCTGTTTTGTAAATTTAGAAGCATCTTGAATCAATAGTCCTGTCCGATCAATCTTTCCTGGCTCTAACCAAATTGCGATGATGATGCCAATGGCCAATGCAAGGGTAGTAACAATTTCAAAATAGAGTAAAGACTTAATACCAATACGTCCTACTTTTTTTAAATCGCCGATACTACTAATACCCAAAACAATGGTCAAAAATATAATGGGTATTATAAATAACTTAATGATGTCGACAAAAGTTTTACCAAGAATCTCCATTTTCATAGCTTCTGCTGGATAAAAATATCCAAGTGCAATACCGATGGTAATGGATATTAAAACATAAAAACTAAGATTCGTTCCAATTTGATACCAGATTGGTTTTAATGATGCGGATTCGTTACTTGTAGACAATGAATTAGTTTTTTAATGGTTTCCCTGGTGAAAAACTTCCAATAGGTGCTGTATACCATGGATATATTTCAAAAATCAGCCTGCCTGCTTTAATTGCAGGATCTGTTGTCAATAGGTCAGTTAACTCTTTTTCAGTTTCACAATCAAAAATGAAAATTCCTTGGGCAAGTCTATTATCTGCAAATGGTCCCGCAACTTTTAACTTCCCTTCATCATATAGTCTTTTAATATTCTCCATATGGCCAGCTTGGATCTTTGTTGCGGTAAGAGAGTCTTGATTGCGTTGAGGGCCAGCTTTTAACAATACAAACCAGAACTGTTTAATCTGAGGAGTATTATTTTTCTCTGTTTTTGGTTGCGCCATCAATAAATGTGGCATAATAAAAAAGAAAAGTGCCATCGCTTTTCTCATAGTAATGTAGTTGGTTTGAAATAAAAATACAACAAAAGCGGTTCAACTGATTTCATCCCTTTAATTTTGTCATTGATTGTAACTGAAACACCAGTAATTTAAAAAATACAATTATTTATATATGGCTGCTAGAACCGATCTTTTTCAATCGCCTGATTATTATTTTTTGGATGAGCTTTTAACCGAAGAACATAAGCTGATTAGAGAATCAGTTCGAAATTATGTGAAAAAAGAAATTTCACCCATCATTGAAGACTATGCTCAGAGGGCTGAATTTCCAATTCAAGTGGTTAAGCAATTGGGTGATATGGGATGCTTTGGACCTACAGTGCCTGAACAATATGGTGGTGGTGGGTTAGATTATATTAGCTATGGTTTAATGATGCAGGAATTGGAAAGAGGGGATAGTGGTATTAGAAGTACAGCTAGTGTGCAGGGCTCTTTAGTAATGTATCCTATTTATGCTTATGGCAATGAAGCACAAAGAAACAAATATTTACCAAAATTGGCGAGTGGCGAATGGTTGGGCTGTTTTGGTTTAACTGAACCAGACCATGGTAGTAATCCATCTGGCATGCTCACCAATATTAAAGAGGCTGGAGATCACGTAATATTAAATGGTGCAAAAATGTGGATCAGTAATGCCCCATTTGCACAAGTGGCAGTAGTTTGGGCTAAGAACGAAGCTGGTGAAATTAAAGGAGTCATTGTAGAAAGAGGTATGGAAGGATTTAGTACGCCCACTACTCATGGTAAATGGAGTTTACGCGCAAGTGCTACCGGTGAACTAGTTTTTGATAACGTAAAAGTTCCTAAAGAAAATATTCTCCCAAATGTAAAAGGATTGAAGGGCCCTTTAGGTTGTTTATCTAAAGCCAGATATGGTATTGCCTGGGGTGCATTGGGTGCTGCGATGGATTGTTATGATACAGCTCTGCGTTATAGTAAGGAGAGAATTCAATTCGATCGTCCAATTGGTGGATTTCAATTACAACAAAAGAAATTGGCCGAAATGATTACTGAAATTACCAAAGGCCAGTTATTAGTTTGGCGCCTTGGAGTGTTGATGAATGAAGGTCGTGCAACTCCTCAGCAAATTAGCATGGCAAAAAGAAATAGTTGTGAAATAGCAACCAATATTGCACGCGATGCCCGACAGATGTTAGGGGGGATGGGCATTACAGGTGAATACAGTATAATGCGTCATATGATGAATCTGGAAAGTGTGATCACTTATGAAGGAACTCATGATATTCATTTGTTGATAACAGGAATGGATGTTACCGGATTAAATGCTTTTAAATAATTTGTTCATTAAGCTATTTTAAAATGAAATTGCAAGATGATATAAAGCCCAAGATTTTTTTAGTGGGCATGATGGGTAGTGGGAAAACTTACTGGACCAAATTCTTAGCTAAAAAACTAAAAGTTGGTGGGTACGATTTAGATTATTTAGTAGAAACAAACGAAGAAAAAACCATTGCTGAAATATTTGATGAAGATGGAGAAGAATATTTTAGGAAGCAGGAATCCAAAATTTTAAAATGGTTTAAAGAAAAAAAATCTTTTGTATTAGGAACGGGGGGAGGAACGCCATGCTATCACGATAATATGGAATGGATGAATAAAAATGGATTAACTATATTCATTGACCCTCCAATTAGCCAACTCGTAGAAAGATTAATCCCAGAAAAAGCACACCGTCCTTTGATATGCAACTTGTCTGATGAAGCTTTAATTCAATTTCTTACTCAAAAAAGATTGGATCGATTGGCTATTTATGAACAAGCAAAAATTAAGTTATCTGCTGCGGAAATTAATGAACAAAAATTTTTAAAAATTATCAAGGAGCATGCATAAGAATTTTTTGATAACTGCAGCCTTATTGGGTGCAATTACAGTGGTAATGGGTGCTTTTGGGGCACACGCTCTAAAAGCCATCTTACCTGAGAACGCATTACCAATTTATGAAACAGCTGTAAGGTATCAATTCTACCATGTTTTTGCTCTTGCAATAACAGCTATCCTTTATGAAAAGCTCCCGAATCAATCGCTAATCAATGCTGGGGCCTGTTTTATCGTGGGTATTATTTTCTTTTGTGGTTCACTCTATTTGTTAACACTAAGAGCCGCTACTGGTATTGAATGGCTCAGATTTGCTGGTCCTATTACCCCCATAGGCGGCCTTTTCTTCATTAGCGGTTGGGTACAGTTGGCTTGGGGTATCAAAAAAGGCTGATTTGGTGGAAAACTACTTTGTTTTGAATCAGTTTTGCACATCTCTTACTGCATTATCTTTCTGCTTTATGGCATAGCTTATATTTGTTTTTATGGCTAATAGCTTAAAAAAGAAAACGCCGCCACCTCCGGATCCAGAAGTACTGAATGCTGATAAGGAAACAGATATTTCGGTTACAGAAGTAGTTAAAGACGAACGCACCGGAAAGATCGCTGGAGCTCTTTGTTTGTTGACTGCTATTTTCTTGTTTATTGCGTTCACCTCCTATCTTTTTACCTGGCAGGAAGATCAGGATATTGTGCATCAGTTTGGCGTAAGAATTTTTGCAACAACTGATGTTCGTGTTACTAATTTGCTGGGAGTTTTGGGAGCTTATATAGCACACTTACTAATTTTTAGAGGCTTTGGTTTAGCATCTTATCTTATTTGTACTTTCTTTTTTGTATTGGGAATAAACTTGCTATTCGATAAAAGAATTTATCGGATTAGTAGAAATATCAAATATGTTTTAGTAGGGATAGTAGTATTGAGCATGGCTTTTGCTTTTGCAACTCCCAATACCGAATTTTCTTGGGGAGGTGCAGTTGGAGAACTTCTGAACGAATGGTTTGTAAAATGGATGGGAAAATTAGGAACAGGAGCTTTGTTAATAATGGCGGTCTTTTCTTATGTCATCTGGCGCTTTAATCCAATTTTTAAAATTCCTGAATTTAGCAAAAAACAAACTCAAGAAGAATCTTCTGATGCAGCAGCATTTGCAGTTCCTGAAGATGATGAATTACCTGTATTTAAAGAATGGGATGAAAGTAATACGGAAGCCAAATTATTTATTCACGATAATGTTACAGAACCTGGAAGTTCTAATAAATTAAAAAACCAAGGTGCTGGAATGGTTTTCAATGAACCCGAACAAACCGATGAATTGAATCCGATGCATCAATTTGCTTTAGCTGAAAAAGATTTGCAGAATGAAGCACTAAAAGAGGAAAACGAAACTATAGTACCACCCATTATTCCGCTTCATACGATACCCATACAAATTTCCAATCCATCGCAAATGGATGATGAAGGTCTTGAGTTGGAAATCAAAGCTGTGCCGGAACCCGAAATTGATCATATATCAGACAAAGTGGTACCTGGAAGTTTACAATCAAAATATGACGCAACGCTCGATTTAAAAGATTATAAATATCCTACACTCGACTTATTAGAAACTCATGGCAGTGAAAAGATTGTTCATGACCCTGCCGAACTAGAGATGCATAAGAATCAAATCATCGCTACATTAAAGAATTATGATATTGCCATTCAGCGAATAGCTGCTACTGTTGGACCTACTGTTACTTTGTATGAGATTGTTCCTGCTCCTGGAGTTAGGATCAGTAGAATTAAAAATCTGGAAGATGATATTGCCCTAAGTTTAGCCGCATTGGGTATTCGGATCATAGCACCGATTCCAGGGAAAGGTACCATAGGTATTGAAGTGCCCAATGTACGCAAGAGTGTTGTAAGTATGAAAACTTTACTGGCTTCCGAAAAGTTCCTGAATAATAATTTTTCATTGCCTATTGCAATTGGTAAAAAAATAGATAACGAGAATTTTATAGTGGACCTGGCTTCCATGCCTCACTTGTTAATGGCAGGTGCCACAGGGCAAGGTAAATCAGTTGGTATCAACACTATACTCGTTTCTTTATTGTATAAAAAACATCCATCTCAATTGAAGTTTGTGCTGGTAGATCCGAAGAAAGTGGAGTTGAGTTTATATCGTGTTATAGAAAAACATTTCTTGGCAAAACTTCCTGGTGAAGAAGAAGCAATCATTACAGATACCAAAAAAGTAGTGCATACACTTAATGCATTGTGTATCGAAATGGATACTCGTTATGATCTGTTAAAAGAAGCTGGGTGTAGAAATATTAAAGAGTATAACGAGAAGTTTACTGCAAGAAAATTGAATCCTGAAAAAGGACATCAGTACCTTCCTTTTATCGTATTAGTAGTAGATGAATTTGCCGATTTGATCATGACTGCTGGTAAAGAAGTTGAAATGCCCATCGCACGTTTAGCACAGCTCGCAAGAGCAATCGGTATTCATTTAATCATTGCTACACAACGTCCATCCGTAAATATTATCACTGGAACTATTAAAGCCAATTTCCCTGCTCGTATTGCATTCAAAGTATCCTCTAAAATTGATAGCCGAACAATTTTAGATGCGGGAGGTGCAGAACAGTTAATTGGTAAAGGAGATATGTTAGTGAGTTACAATGGTGAGATTACCCGTTTGCAATGTGCCTTTGTAGATACTCCGGAAGTAGAAAAAGTATGCGCATTTATTGGTAATCAAAAAGGATATCCCCAAGCATTCTTATTGCCTGAATATATTGATGAAAAAGATTTGGAAGGGAAAGATTTTGATAGCAATGATCGGGATCCTTTATTTGAAGATGCAGCTAGGTTGATCGTTCAAAATGGGGTAGGATCTACATCATTGATTCAAAGAAGAATGAAATTGGGCTATAATAGGGCTGGAAGGCTGATGGATCAGTTAGAAGCGGCCGGAATTGTTGGCCCTAATCAAGGAAGTAAAGCAAGAGAAGTTCGTTTTAAAACTGAAATGGAATTAGAGCAATACCTCGATTCATTAAGTTAAATTTTTACAAGATTAAACTTGATTCAAGATCTTGAGTCTTAATAATGTTAGTAGATATGCGAATAAATAATTGTATTCGTATATTTGGCCCTTCAAATTCTAGTATGAAAAAAATCTACTTGCCGTTTTTCACCCTCTTGCTTTTTGTTAATATAGTGTTTGCTCAAAATGACCCTAATGCTAAAAAAGTATTAGATGCGGTTAGTAATAAAGTAAAAAGCTTTAAAGGAGTTTCTGCCAATTTTACCATTAAGTCGGTAAGTAGTAAAGGAAAAGATAATGGCGTGAAATCGGGAACCATCTCAATTAAAGGGCAGAAATACCTTTTAAAACAAGGTAAGAATGAGATTATTTGTGATGGCACGAATATCTTTAATTTCGATGGCAACAAAACAATTACAAAGTCATTATTGGAAGAGTCTAATCAAACCTTAAGTCCGCAAAATTTACTTTCGAACTTTTATGATAAAGATTTTAATTACAAATTGGTTTCTTCAGCTGGTAGTTTGAATGAAATTGAGTTGACTCCCATTGATAAAAGAAAGAGCTTTTTAAAAGTGAATATTTTTATTGATAAATCGAAGAGTATGATTACAAAAGCAAAAGTGTTGGATAAAAGCAATAACACTATAGAGTTTGTATTGACTAATTTAAATACTTCTGCAAATTTGCCCGATGCCAATTTTCAATTTGTTAGAACTAAGTATCCAAAAGACGCAGAAATACTTGATTAATCAAAGTGAAATAATTTTTAAGAACCATTTGAAAAAATCAAATGGTTTTTTTATGTCTTCTATGTAATTTTATTAAATGAGAATTATCAGTTTGTTTCTCGCAATATTTTGTACAATTCCTGGTGCTAAAGCCCAGTTTTCAATAAGGCTTGTGGTATCCTCTGTTGCTTCTCGTGTGCAAGATGATATCTATGTTTCAGGCAATTTCAATGGATGGAATCCCAAAGATGAAAAATATAAATTAAAAGTTTTTGGAAATGGCAGAAGATCTGTTGTGATAAACGATTTGACGACAGGGGTGTATGCATTTAAATTTACACGGGGAGGGTTTGACAAAGTAGAAACAACTAATGACGGAAGAGATATTGCAGATCGAGTTGTTGAAGTGAATGCTGATATTTCGTTAGATCTTAGTATCGCTGGTTGGAAAGACGATTATCCTGATAAACCTAAACGCTACACTGCAAGCCCACAAGTTAAAATAATCGACACCGCATTTAAAATACCTCAGCTTAATAGAAGCCGGAGGATTTGGTTGTATCTACCTAAAAATTACTTTCAATCAGGAAAAACCTATCCCGTCATTTATTTGAATGATGGCCAAAATTTGTTTAATGATCAAACTGCTGTTTTTGGAGAATGGGGAATTGACGAATGCTTAGATAGTTTACAAAATCAAATAAATAAGGAAGCTATCATTGTGGGGATTGATAATGGTGGGGATCGAAGAATGACCGAATACAATCCTTACGATAATTCGCAGTTTGGCAAAGGAGAGGGCAAAGCCTATTCCGAATTTTTGGCGAATACCTTAAAACCTTATATCGATAATAAATACAGAACAAAAAAGGGAGCAGATTATACTTTTGTAGGAGGAAGTAGTATGGGCGCTGATATAAGTCTGTATACAGTTTTTGAATATCCCAATACTTTTGGCGGCGCCTTATTATTTTCCCCTGCTTTATGGGTGGCACCGAATTTATTTGAGGCTGCTGAGAAATTTACTACAGGAAATATGCCTAAATTCTATTTCTATGCAGGAGCTAAGGAAAGTACCACTATGGTTGCTGATATGGATAAAATGGCCGGGATATTGCAATTGAAAAATCGGGTTCAAATTAGGAAAACAGTAAATCCCCTGGGGCAACATAATGAAGCAAGTTGGCGAGCGGAATTTCCAGATGCCTACCGATGGATGATGAAAGATTTCTAATGAATAGTATTTTACTAATTATCAATAGTCTATTTCTAATCAATTCGATAAGAAACGCCTTCAATTGCTAATTCTGTGTTTGGGAAGACAGTTTTGGTTTCTTGTAGAAACTCATCTAATTTTTCGTACTTGCTACTAAAATGACCAATCAATAATTTTGTTGCATTGGCTTTAATTGCAAAATTGGCTGCTTGAATTGTTGTTGAATGGAATCTGGCAATGGCCCTTTCTTCTAATTCTTTTAGATAAGTTGTTTCGTGATAAAGAAGATTGGCATCTTTAACTTTTTCAGCAATCGATTCTGAATACTTTGTGTCAGCGCAGAAAGCATAAGTGCTATTAGGTAAATTTGCAGTGGTGACTAAATCATTAGAGACTATATCCCCAGTTTTGGTCAAATAGTCCTCACCAACTTTCAATTGATCGTAAAATGCTGCTGGAATCCCATATTCTATTGCTTTTTCTCTTACAATTTTTCTTGGATTTTTTTTTTCAGTAATAAAAAAGCCCCAACAAGGTATAAGATGCCTGGTTTCAAAACAAGCAACACTGTATTTTGCATGATCCAAAACCAAACCTTCTTTTTCTAAGGGATGAAATTGGAGTGTAAATGGAAGTGTAGTATTGGCTACCTTAAGCTGCAATTCAATAATCTCTATTAATGGTGCTGGTCCGTATAAGTTTAACGGATGTTCACGCCCCAATAAACCCATACTAGTAATAAGTCCAATTAAGCCGAAATAATGATCCCCGTGCAAATGAGAAATAAAAATATGCCCAATTTTACTATGCCGGATTCGATAGCGGGAAATTTGCATTTGAGTTCCCTCTCCGCAATCAATTAAAAATAGTTGTTCATTTAAAGTAACTAGTTGGGCCGTAGGGTGACGGTCGTAAGCAGGTAATGCCGAATTGTTACCTAAGATGGTTACTCCAAACATGCGCTTTAATTGTGGTTAACTCACTAACTATTAGATGTGCCCATTTATTGTTGCCCATTGACTAATTATTTATAATATCCATCTTTGAAAGGAAACGCCTAATTTTAACAACTGTGTAAAATGGCTAAAAAATCAAGTTTAAAAATTCGATTATTCATTGATTTATTACTACTTTTGCAGCCGATAAAAAATTAGAAGTAAATTTCCGGAGTCTTTTTAAAAAATTTGAGATGCCTTATTTAACAACAGAAAAGAGAGCAAGTATTTTTGCTGAATTTGGTGGAAAAGCCACTAACACTGGTTCAATTGAAGCACAAGTTGCTATATTGACTGAACGTATTGTTCAGATTTCCAAGCACTTACAAGCCAACAAAAAAGATTTCTCAACCCAACGTGGTTTGATGAAGATGGTTGGTCAGCGTAAGCGTTTGCTAAGCTATATGCAGAAGCACAACCTTACAGGTTACCGTGCATTAATCGAGAAACTAGGTCTGAGAAAATAATTTTTCAATGATACTTTTAACTATTCCCAACTGACAAATTTGATACAGTTGGGAATAGTTGTTTGTGTCTGTACCTTATTTTACCTCGATTCTTCCATTCACAAAGGCTGCGTTTTAAGGTTTTTTGCCAAAAAATTCAGTGGCCTACTACACAAAAAAAATGTTATCACAACCAAAATCAGTAAAGTTCGACTTGGGAAGTGGCCGTGAGGTTACTCTCGGAACAGGAAAATTGGCCCGTCAGGCTGATGGAGCTGTTACCGTAACTCAAGGGAACTGTGTAATACTAGCAACAGTAGTTGCAAATAAAGATCCTAAAGAAGGACAAGATTTTTTCCCATTGAGTGTTGACTATCAAGAAAAATTCGCTTCAGCAGGTCGAATCCCAGGCTCATTCTTCAAGAGAGAAGCTCGTTTAAATGACTATGAAATTTTAACTAGCCGCTTAATTGATCGTGCATTACGTCCTTTATTTCCTGAAGATTATTTGTGTGATGTTCAGGTTTTAGTGAGTTTGATTTCCAGCGATGCTGAAATTATGCCAGATTCTTTAGCTTGTCTTGCTGCATCTGCTGCATTGGCAGTTTCAGATATTCCAATTAAGGAAATGTTGAGCGAAGTGCGTATTGCTCGTTTAAATGGCAAATTCATTGTGAATCCTACCCGTTCTGAATTAGCAGTATCTGATCTGGAATTTTTGATCGCTGCAACTGAAAAGAATTTGATGATGGTGGAAGGTGAAGCGAAAGAATGTTCTGAAGCAGATCTTGTGAAAGCATTGGAATTGGCTCATGATGCAATTCGTATTCAAATTAAAGCACAAGCAGAATTGCGTGCTTTAGTGGGAGTTACTGAAAAGCGTGAGTATAAAAAGCCTGCTTCTGATGAAGTTGTTAACCAAAAAGTTATTGCCTTTGCTAAGCAAAGAGTTTACGAAATTTCTAAGAAAGGTTCTGCTAAACACGAACGCACAGATGCTTATGCTTTATTGAAAGACGAGTTAATTGCTAGTTTAGGCGAAGAAGTAACCGATCTTGAAAAAAAATTAGCTAAAAAATATTACGAAGACCTAAAGTGGGAAGTTGTTCGCGATATGATGCTGGAAGACCGCATCCGTTTGGATGGCCGCCAGTTAGATCAAGTACGACCATTAGCTATGGAAGTTGAACCACTTCCAGCTCCACATGGCTCTGCATTATTTACAAGAGGAGAAACTCAGTCTTTAACAACTGTTACATTCGGAACTAAATTGGATCAACTTTTGGCTGAAACAGCTGCTAGTTCTGAATATAGTAGTTTCTTCTTGCATTATAATTTTCCCCCATTCTCTACCGGTGAGGTGAAAATGATTCGTGGTGTTGGTAGAAGAGAAGTAGGGCATGGTAATTTGGCAATGAGAAGCTTAAAGCAGATGATGCCAGGTAATGAATATCCTTATACCGTTCGCGTAGTAAGTGATATTTTAGAAAGTAATGGTTCATCATCTATGGCAACTGTATGTGCTGGTTCTCTGGCATTAATGGATGCAGGTGTGCCAATACCTAAACACGTTAGTGGTGTTGCAATGGGATTAATTACCAGAGCAGATGGTAAATATGCAATCCTTACAGATATCTTAGGTGATGAAGATCATTTAGGGGATATGGACTTCAAAGTTACTGGTACTCGCGATGGTATCTGTGGCGTTCAGATGGATATTAAAGTGGATGGATTAAGCATGGCAGTTATGATGGAAGCATTAGAGCAAGCACGCAAAGGTCGTTTACATATCCTTGATGCGATGTATGAATGCATTCCTGCAGCTCGAGCTGATGTAAAATCGCATGCTCCTCGAATGGTTAAATTGATTATCGAGAAAGAATTTATCGGAGCGGTAATCGGACCAGGTGGTAAAGTAATTCAAGAAATCCAACGCGAAACTGGAACTACTATCAATATCGAAGAGGTTGGAAATACAGGTGAAGTAAGCATCTTCTCTGCAAACAAAGAAGCTGTTGATAAAGCAGTTGCTTGGGTTCGTGGAATTACAGCAGTACCAGAAGTGGGCGACGTATATGAAGGTCCTGTAAAAGGAATCAAAGAATTCGGGGCATTCGTTGAATTCATGCCAGGCAAACAAGGTTTGTTGCATATTAGCGAAATCAGCTGGAAGCGCTTAGAATCCATGGAAGGCCTTTTCAATGAAGGAGATATGGTGAAAGTGAAACTGGTAGGTTTAGATCCTAAAACCGGGAAGTTCAAATTAAGCAGAAAAGCATTGATGCCAAGACCAGAATCTACTCCAAGAGAAGAGGGCAGACAAGGCCAATCGGATAATGCCTAATTAATAGTTTAAATGCCCTCGAAAATATCGAGGGTATTTTTTTGCATGTATCATTCTAATAAATTAAAAATGAAGGGTTCAACAACTCAAATCGAGATATCAACTGAAGATGAGACGCTGAAAGAAACTTTGATTGCACAACTTGCTTCAATAGGTTTCGACGCCTTTGAAGAAATGCCATTAAGTTTAAAAGCATATATTCCATCCGAAAATTTTGATCAAGTTGAATTGCTTACAATTTTGGGTGATTTATCCTTCGAAATAGTAGAAATCGAAAAACAAAACTGGAATGAATTATGGGAATCAAATTTTGAACCTGTTCAAGTGGATAGTTTTGTTGGGATCAGAGCTTCTTTTCATGAAGCTATAAAAGGAGTAGATCATGAAATTGTGATAACTCCTAAAATGAGTTTTGGAACTGGGCATCATGCAACCACTTATTTGGTAATGAAAGCCATGCAAAATATTCCGATGGAAGGAAAGACGGTATTTGATTTCGGAACTGGTACAGGTATTTTAGCCATACTGGCTGAAAAACTTGGGGCCAAAGAAATTATGGCTATAGATAATGATGACTGGTGTATCGAAAATGCAAACGAGAATATTCAAATCAATTATAGTAGAAACATACTCATTGAAAAAGGCGATACCGCCAAAATTGAGAAGAGGTTTGATATCATCTTAGCTAATATCAATAAGCATATTATTTTAGAAAATATGCCTTTTCTTAATCAAGCTATACAGAGTGGGGGGGCTATTTTATTGAGCGGACTTTTAGTAGAAGACGAAGAAGATATCTTAAAGGCCTGTGAATCTGTTGGTTGGGTACATCAACTTACAAATCTGCGAAATGGATGGATAGTTTGTCAATTTCAAAGCAAATAATATAAATTAAGAATTGTATTAAGGAATTGTTAACCCGGAGTTACTTATATTTGACTCTCTAAAACTTCAAACCAAATTTCAATGAACGAGATTCTGCTCATTGTGCTGGCCTACTTAATCGGTTCTATTCCCACATCAATATGGGTAAGTAGAAAGTTTTTCAATATCGATATAAGAGATTACGGTAGTGGCAATGCCGGCGCTACAAATACATTTCGTGTTTTAGGTCCAAAATGGGGATCCTTTGTGATGATGGTGGATGTTCTTAAAGGGGTTGTCGCCACTTCACTTTATATACTTTTACCTTACTATTTAATGAATGAATGGGATCGTACCAATTTTATGATTGGTTTGGGATTAGCTTCAGTATTGGGACATATTTTCCCAATTTGGGCAAATTTTAAAGGAGGCAAAGGAGTTGCTACATTACTAGGAATGGCTGTTGCGATTCAACCCGTTGTTGCTATTTGCTGTATTGGGGTATTTTTAATTGTATTATACCTTACTCGTTTTGTATCGTTAAGTTCAATTTTAGCTGGCGTTTCTTTCATGGTTTTTATTCTTTTTATTTTTAACGAGAAAGAAACCCTTTATCGGATATTTGCTGTTTTAGTTGCTCTAATGGTAGTTTTAACTCACCAGAAAAATATCAGCCGAATTTTAAAAGGAACAGAAGGCAAGGTACCTATCTTCAAAAGTCGTGATCGTAGACGCCAAAAACGTAAAGAAGAGCTTTAAAAATTGTTTTTTAGCGTGTAAGCTCACTTTTTAACTCATTTAATTTTATTGATATATAAAACGTTGCAATAATTGACATTGTTTTATTATTTAATATAGTAACATCCTCAAGGCTAATAACAGTCATATTTTCCTATCATTTCAAATTTTATAGCTTTAATATGCAGGATTTAGCCTGAATATTTCGTAACTTCGCTGTCCCTATTGATCACCTAAATTTCTTTTTAGGCATGTCCAATCAAAATGTATTTGAGAAGTTACAGTTAAAAGATGAGAAAAACCTGTTGATTCAGGGTATACCATCTTCTATTGAAAAGCAATTTGCAAAGTTGGCCTACGCGAAAAACGTAACTCCTTTGTTAAAAAGTAAGAAAGTAGATTTTGCCTTAATTTTTGCTTTAAGCCAGCAACAATTGAATCAAATTTTACGTGAGATATTGCCAGCATTGCGTGAAGACAGTAAATTGTGGGTTGCCTATCCGAAAGCAACAAGTAAAATTGTCAGCGATCTTAATCGTGATTGTAGTTGGGAATTACTCACTAAGCATGAGTATGAATCTGTTCGTCAGGTTGCCATCGATAATGTTTGGAGTGCTATTCGTTTTAAGAAATTAGATCAAATTCCTAATCGTGATCGAAGTTTTTCAGAAGTCAAGACTCCCGAAGTTAATGGAATTGATTTTGAGAAACGTTTAGTAGTTCCACCTGCTGAATTAGGTAGTATGTTTTTGAAACATAAAGAAGCACAACAATTCTTTACGTCTCTTTCTTTCAGCAACCAGAAAGAATATGTGAGTTGGATTGAAGCTGCAAAAAAAGAAGATACCCGCCAACGCAGACTAGAAACTGCTTTAGAGAAATTATTGGCTGGAAAGAAAAATCCGAGTGAGAAATAAATTCAAAATTCAAAAATAATAAAGCCTCTGATAATTCAGAGGCTTTGGTTTTATATTTTCGAAATAACACTTTAATATACTTATAATATAAGGCTTCATCTTAAGATGGAGCCTTTTTCTTTTTGACTTTTTACTTTATAATAACCGTACCTAATTGCTTGGTAATTTCTCTCTCAATGGCTTTTAAATGTTGGTGCAATTCTATTAATCGCATCTGTTCTGCAATTGGTGCAAATTCCATATCGCGTTGATTTTCTTCAAACATTTTTTTGAGTTTTCGAAGCTTATAATAGTTGATGCTCATTAATACATCTTGCTTACTGATATCTCTATTCAAAATAAACATCCCTTCCATTTTTTTATCCCATTGTGTGCTTAATTCGTGGGCTTGCATGCTCAATTGAATAACTAGATTTCTGATCGATTCATTACTATGGTATAACATAGTTTTAGTGTTCGGTTTAAGACCATCAACAAACATTTTTTTGTAGGTATCAAATAATTCTTCCAATTGAGGATTATCAAAATGAAATTGATCCAATTCTTGAAAAATATATTCGGCCATAGTTATTTGTTCATCCCAAGGCAACAAACCGTATTCCAATAAAGCTCTTAATACATTTTTTTCATGTGCTTCATCTTTATTAAATAATAATTGCGAATCATCTAATACATCTTCGGGCTGGGCTGCTGCTGATTTTTGATCTGCAAGCATTTCATCTGAAGCCTGTTTCTTTTCGTCCTTTGCAACCTTATCTCTTTTTAGTTTATTGACAAGATGCGTAAGTCCGGTTTCATCAATTTTAAGCAATTGTGCAGACTGACGTATATAATCCTGCTGTCTGGTAAAGTCTTCTGCTTTGTTTAATTTACTAATTGTTTCAGCAACCTGATTTACAACAGCACTTTTTTTAGAAACATCATTCCCCGCCTCTTTCAACATTACTTCCAATTGGAAAAGAATAAAATCTTTTTTATTGATAGCAATAAAATCATTGAATGCTGTAACACCTACTTTATTTACATAACTATCAGGATCTTCTTTGTCAGGAATCAATACCAGTTTCACATTCAGGCCTTCTTCCAATGCCATGTCCAAACCCCTTAGTGCTGCTTTAATACCGGCGCTATCACCATCATAAATAATGGTAAGATTTGAAGTGTATTTTTTGATAAGTCTTAACTGATCATTAGTTAAAGAGGTGCCACCACTAGCTACAACATTCTCTATACCTGCTTGATGCAAGCTTACTACATCCGTATAACCTTCTACTAAAAGACATTCATTGGCTTTATCAATTGCCTGTCTTGCAAAATAAGAGCCATATAAAATTTTGCTTTTTGAATAGATCTCATTTTCAGGTGTATTGATATATTTAGGCGCTCGGTCAGCCTTTCCAATTACACGGGCTCCAAAACCAATTACTTTTCCTGAATTATTATGAATAGGGAAAATAATTCGCCCTCTATAATTATCAGCCAGTTCATTATTGCTTCGAAGTGCAACCAATCCAGTTTTAGGAAGTATTTCGGGGTTGAATTGATTTTCAATTAATGCTTTGGTAAGTGCCTCTTTATTATCCGGACTATAACCAATTTGGAATTTTTGAATAATCGGTTCCCTAAAACCTCTTTCTTGTAAATAGGAAAGTGCCACATTTTTCCCTTCTTCAGTATCAGTTAATTGTGTGGTAAAAAACTTCTGTGCAAAATGATTGATAGCGTATAAGCTATCGGCAGTTTGGTTTTGTAGTTTTTGTTCAGGGCTTGATTCTGTTTCTTCAATTTCAATATTATATCTGGCCGCTAACCAGCGCAGGGCTTCAACATAACTATACTTCTCATGTTCCATGATGAAGCCAATAGTATTGCCACTTTTGCCACAACCAAAGCATTTGTAAATTTCTTTTGCAGGAGAAACTGTAAAAGAAGGACTCTTTTCGTTGTGAAAAGGGCAAAGACCTAAGTAATTAGTACCTCTTTTTTTCAATTTCACAAACTCGCCCACGACATCTATAATATCTATATGGTTGGTGATTTGTTGTATAGTATTCGGCGAAATCATTCAGGCGAAATTAAACGATTAGTTAGCAGCATACAATTTAATTAGATTCAAATTCTATATCGTCCCCATCCATTAACTCACGTTCTATTTCTTCCATTTGAACAATATCCCAGGCTTCACTTTCTGTGGGAGTACAGTTTAAAAAATCTAGCATTTCCAGTTTTTCAAATGTAGATTCAACAGAATCGGACAGTGAACAAATAACAAAAGATGCACTTTCCTCATAAAACTGCTGTTGTAATTCTGCAATTTGAATTGCTGCTGCGTCTTCTATTGTTTGTACCTGTTCCATTTGGAGCACTACATTTTTGACGGAGGTTTCTAACTGCTTCAGGCAGACATCCTTGATTTCTGCTGCTATATTGACAGTTAAATCTGTTAATAACGGGCTTACAACTGTAAATTTCTCCTTGGTATCAATTTTGAGTTCCATATAAAATAATTCATTAACAATCTGTGTATAAATGACACGCAACTTCACTCAAAAATATTCGTTATAATTGTATAAATCCAATTTTGATTATGGATAATAATTTTTCAGCACAAGTAAAAGAGATCATTTCCTTTAGTAGGGAAGAGGCATTGCGTTTAGGGAATGACTTTATAGGAACAGAACATCTCTTGTTGGGTTTGATACGTGATGGTGATAATACCGCTATTAAAGTGCTCAAACAACTCAATATAGACTTGTATGAACTTAGAAAGGAAGTAGAACTAGCCGTAAAGGATAAAACAGGCAAAAATATTGCCAATATCAATAGCCTTCCATTAACTAAACAAGCAGAAAAAGTAATTAGGGTTACTGTTTTGGAGGCTAAAGCTTTGAAGAGTCCTTTAGTTGAAACCGAACACTTAATGCTTAGTATTCTTAAGAATAAAGAAAATATTGCTACTCAAATTTTAAATCAATTTGATGTAGACTATGATTTATTCAGAAATGAATTAGGCATGGTAGGTTCCACCAATCCCAATCCTCGTAGTGAATTTTCTGATGAGAACGAAGATGAGTTTGATGAGGAAAAAAGAGGTGCTGGCTACCAGCAACAAAAAGGTGGTAAAGCGGTTCCTGGTGCTAAAAGCAAAACACCCGTTCTGGATAATTTTGGAAGAGATATTACCAAACTTGCGGAAAGCGGAACACTTGATCCCATCGTGGGAAGAGAGGCAGAAATTGAGCGTGTAAGTCAAATTCTTAGCCGACGTAAAAAGAATAATCCAATTTTAATTGGAGAGCCAGGTGTGGGTAAAACAGCTATCGTAGAAGGTCTAGCTTTAAGAATAGTTCAACGCAAAGTGAGCCGCGTACTTTTTGATAAAAGAGTAATTAGTTTAGACTTGGCGGCCTTGGTAGCAGGTACAAAATATCGTGGTCAGTTTGAAGAAAGGATGAAAGCAATCATGAATGAATTAGAGAAAAACAGAGATGTGATTCTTTTCATTGATGAAATACATACTATTGTTGGTGCCGGTGGTGCTAGCGGATCATTAGATGCTTCCAATATTTTCAAGCCAGCACTTGCAAGAGGAGAACTCCAATGTATTGGAGCTTCTACTTTGGATGAATATCGCATGCACATTGAAAAAGATGGTGCATTAGATCGTCGTTTCCAGAAAGTACTGATCGAACCACCAAGTGTGGAAGAAACTATTTTGATCCTGAATAATATCAAATCGAAATACGAAGATTTTCATAACGTAACTTATAACGATGAAGCCATTGAAGCTTGTGTAAAGTTGAGCGATCGTTATATGACCGATCGTTTATTGCCAGACAAAGCAATTGATGTATTAGATGAAGTTGGTGCTAGGGTTCACTTGAAGAATATCAACGTACCTGAAGAAATCGTTGAGCTGGAGAAAAAAATCGAAGACGTTAAGAACGAAAAGAATAAAGTAGTGAAGAGCCAACGCTTTGAAGAAGCTGCAGCACTTCGCGATACAGAAAAAAAATTAGGAGAGGAATTAGAAAAAGCAAAAGGAATTTGGGAAGAGGACAGTAAAAATAAACGTTATCCAATCATTGAAGAACATATAGCCGAAGTGGTGAGTATGATGACGGGAATTCCTGTAAAACGCATGGTGCAAGCGGAAACTGAAAAGTTACGTAAGATGAGCATGGATATGCGTGATATGGTTATTGGTCAGGATGAAGCCATTCAAAAAGTCGTGAAAGCTATTCAACGAAATCGAGTTGGTTTAAAAGATCCGAAGAAGCCGATTGGTACATTTATTTTCCTTGGTCCAACAGGTGTTGGTAAAACAGAGTTAGCTAGGTCATTGGCGAGATATATGTTCGATTCTGAAGATGCGTTGATCCGTATCGATATGAGCGAATACATGGAAAAATTCACAGTGAGTCGATTAATTGGTGCACCTCCAGGATACGTTGGTTATGAAGAGGGTGGACAGTTAACAGAAAAAGTTCGTCGTAAACCATACTGTGTAATCTTGCTTGATGAAATTGAAAAGGCACATCCAGATATTTATAATATTTTATTACAAGTGTTGGATGATGGACAGTTAACAGATGGCCTTGGCAGAAAAATCGATTTCAAAAACACGCTTATCATTATGACTTCCAATATTGGTGTACGCCAGTTGAAAGAGTTTGGTGATGGTGTAGGATTTGCAACTGCAACAAGGGTTCAAAATGCCGAAGACAATAATAAGGCGGTAATCGAAAAAGCATTGAAACGTACATTCTCTCCAGAGTTTTTGAATCGTATTGATGATGTAGTCATATTTAATACTCTGAGTAAAGAAAATATTTTCAATATCATCGATATCTTAATGAAAGGTGTAACCAAGCGGTTACAAAACTTGGGATTCTCCATGGAATTAACACTGGAAGCAAAAGAGTTTATTGCCGACAAAGGTTATGATGCTCAATTTGGAGCTAGGCCATTGCATAGAGCACTTCAGAAATATCTGGAAGACCCATTGGCAGAAGAAATTCTGAACTTAAGTGTAAAAGCAGGAGATAAATTAGTCGCTGATTTAGACAAAGAAAATGGTAAAATAAAATTCATCTATCAACCGAATGTAGAAGAACCGAAAATCTCTGAAGCATAGGAAAAAAAATAAAAATTAAAAAGTCAAAATTCAAAATAAAAGCGGGTTGTCTTTAAAAGGCAACCCGCTTTATTTTATGCGTATTTTTTTAAACTTTTGAATTTTGAATTTTTTACTTTTAAATTATTGTATATCCCAAGCCAACGCAGATGCACCTAAAATAGCCGCATCTGATTCTTTTAAATGACTCACAAGGATCTTCACTTTGTTTTGGAATACTTGTATTAGGTTAGCTTCCATACTCTCTCTGGTTGGCTTTAAGATTAAATCTCCCGCCTTTGTTAGTCCGCCAAATAATACTATCGCAGACGGACTTGAGAACATTACAAAGTTTGCCAGTGCAAGGCCAAGAATTTTTCCTGTAAAATCAAAAATGTCTTTAGCTAACTGGTCTCCAGCCATTGCAGCATCGTACACTTTTTTAGAATCGAGTTGGTCTGTTGGAACATCACGAAGTAAACTTGGTGTATCAGAATTTGCAAGTAATTCAATGGCAGTATTTCGAACACCTGTAGCAGAAGCATAACTTTCAAGAGATCCTCTTTTACCTGTGCCTTCATGATAACGACCATCTGGTATTACAATAACATGCCCTAATTCTCCAGCAAATCCATCATGGCCATAAATTAAATTTCCATTTGCTACGATTCCACTACCCACACCTGTTCCAAGTGTAATCATGATAAAATCATTGAGATCTTTTGCAGCACCATATTTCATTTCACCTAAAGCTGCTGCGTTAGCATCATTGGTAATTACAACAGGTAACTTGAATTCGTCCTGAACCAATCGGGCTAAAGGAATAATTCCTTTCCATGGTAGATTTGGAGCATATTCAATGGTACCAGTATAAAAATTACCATTAGGTGCACCTACACCAATTCCGCGAATTCTTCCAATTCCGCCAACATTATCGATTAAAGGTTGTAGGTTTTTATGCAATTCTGCAATGAACCCTTCAATGGTTTCATGTCCTCTTGTAGACATATCACTAGAGAACAGCACATTACCTTCTCTATCAACAATGCCAAATTTAGTTCCTGTTCCTCCAATATCTATTCCTATAGCTAACTGTTCCAAACCAGAATTACTGAGTGCCATTTTTTAAAAATAATTAAATGAAAAATTAGTGTCCACCACCTACTTGTTCGTCGAAATCTAAACCTTGTGATTTTAAAACACTTTTCAATTTTAAAGCTAAAAAAACAAGAATAAAGAATCCTACAGCCGCTAATAAATATGAATGATGCATTCCAATGGAAGGATTATCTCCAAATGCACCTTGTAATGGTGGTATGATTGCTCCTCCTAAAATCATCATAATTAAAAATGCAGAACCCTGACTGGTATACTTTCCTAGCCCACCTACGCTTAACGAGAAAAAGCAAGGCCACATCACAGAACAAAATAAACCGCCAGCCATAAAAGAGTATACAGATAAGATACCTGTTGTAAATACTCCAGTCAACATGGAGATACCTGCAAGCGAAGACACTATTACTAATGTCTTGACTGGCTTTTGTTGGCCGAAGAAAAATGCAATAACAGCAATAAGGATGAAAACTGCATATCCGTATAAATCGGTAATGTCATTTCCATAAATTTTACTAACCCCTAATACAACACCGAAAGCAATAAATGGTACGATAACCATCATGATTTTGTTAACGATACCTTTTAAGTTGAAAACGCTAATTGCACCGGTCCATCTTCCAATCATCAAACTTCCCCAATAAAGAGAAACATATTTGGATATTTTGCTTTCATCTAATCCTAATTCACTTAAATAACCTGGAGTTTTTAAAAGAGCTCCAAAATTGTTGTCAATTGTAACCTCAATTCCAACATAAACAAATATTCCAATCATACCATAAATCAATTGCTGATACTTCATGGCACCCCAACCCTCACTATTTTTTACTGCTTGATTATTGGAATAGAATAAAACCCCTAAAACAGAAACAATTGTCATTAATAAAAGTGTCAATTTTGGAATTTCAGTTAATTGACCAATCACAATAACTCCTCCAATTAACAAAGTCATTATTAAAAGCGAAGAGGAAGCTTTGTTTGCTTTTTCAAACTTCTCATCATTTTTTCCATCAGGAAGGTTTGATATAGAAAAAATAATAGCAACAGCAGCAAAAACACCAGCTACAATTAAATAAAGGACATTAATATTCGTAACAGTTACAACTGCATTTTTAGCATCTGCAGAACCGAATAAGAAAAAGCTAACAATTAATGGTCCTAAGGTGGTACCTAAAGAGTTAACGCTGCCTCCTAAATTAAGTCTATGTGAACCGGTTGAAGGGTCCCCTAAAACAATTGCAAAAGGTTGAGCAGATGTTTGTTGTAAGGAAAATCCAAGTGCTACAACAAAAAACGAAGCAAGAATAGCAGGGAATGAATTTGCATTTGCAGAAGGAATAATTAATAAAGCACCTACTACTGAGATCAATAAACCATAAATAATACCTTTTTTGTATCCAATCTTATTAAGAATATCATATCCAATAATATTGGATGTAATAAATAAAATTAACGAGCCAATAAAATATGCACCGTAAAATGCTGATCCAATCAGTTGGGATTGGAATTGGTTCAGATTAAAATGTGTTTTACAAAATGGAATGAATATACTGTTAGATGCAGCAATAAATCCCCAGAAAAAGAATACGATTACTAAAGTTGCAAGAGCACCAGAATTGGTGGGTTGTTTTTGTTGAGTCATGGCAAGCAATATATTGGTTGGTAAATTGAATAGGCTGTAAAATAAATATATTTTATCAAGCAGAAAACTTTAAATGTTTTTTGCCCTTATGCCAATTCATTCCTAAATTGAATGCAAATCAAGAAAATAAATATATCTGATGGAGATTGTTCATATAAGTGCTGAGTGCTATCCAATGGCAAAAGCCGGTGGGTTAGGTGATGTGGTAGGTGCACTTCCCAAATACCAATGTCAGGCTGGGCATATAGCTAAAGTAGTAATGCCCATGTATCGCACTAAGTTCTTGTATGCAAATGAATGGGTAGTTGATTTTAAAGGTAGTGCCAATTTAGGTGATTGGTTCTTCGAATATACTATCATACGTGAGAAAAAGAATTCCCTTGGTTTTGATTTGTATCTCGTTGATATCAACGGTTTACTTGATCGAGAAAAAATTTATGGTTACGATGATGATACTGAAAGATTCACCGCATTTCAAATTGCAGTGGTTAATTGGTTGTCGAGCTGGGAACATCGGCCTGATGTGGTTCATTGCCACGATCATCAGTCTGCGCTGGTTCCCTTTATGATGAAACACTGTTTTAATTATCGTCATCTTAGTCGCATCCCTACTGTATTTACTATTCATAACGGACAATATCAGGGTTGGATGGATTGGAGCAAGAGTACTTTAATTCCTGCATGGGATGAATGGAAGAGAGGATTGCTTGAATGGGCAGGAAAAATTAATCCGATGGCATCGGCTATTAGGTGTGCAGATAAAGTAACAACTGTTAGTCAAAGCTATATGGAAGAACTTTTTTGGGATGCCAATGGCTTAGAAAAGTTGTTTGAATATGAAAGAGGAAAATGTAGTGGAATTTTAAATGGCATTGATAATGAAATCTGGAATTCAGAAACAGATACTTATATCGACGATCATTTTTCAGTAAAAACAATTGCTGATGGGAAACAAAAGAACAAGGAATTGCTTTGTAGTAAGTTTGGTTTAGATGCGACTAAACCGCTCTTTGTTTTTATTGGAAGATTAGTAGGTGAAAAAGCAGCTGATATCCTACACCATGCAATAGCAACAGCAATATATCAAACTCAGGGCGAATCAAGTTTTTTCGTCCTCGGAAGTGGTCAAACTGATGTGGAATGGGATTTGCAACAATTATCCTATCAACACCCCGGAATTTATAATGCATATATAGGTTATAATGAAGCTTTAAGTCATTTAATTTATGCAGGCGCAGATTTTCTTTTAATGCCAAGTAGAGTAGAACCATGCGGATTAAACCAACTGTATGCGATGCGTTACGGAACTGTGCCTGTTGTAAGAAGTACAGGTGGACTAAAAGATACCGTAGTAGATATGGGCGAACCAAATGGATATGGCATTCGTTTTAATCATGCTTCGGTAGATGATTTAGTTTACTCTATTCATCGTGGAATAACTGTTTATCAGGATGCTATACAAATGGAAAAAATGCGCAAAACAATGATGCAAATCGACAATAGTTGGGAAGCTACTGTTGAAAAATATATTAACCTTTATCAATCAATTATTTAACCCCTATAAACTATTCATATGGATAATTTTTCGAAGTCAGTTGTGGCCGTCATATTAGGTGGTGGAGCAGGAAGTAGATTATCTCCCTTAACTGCTACTAGATCAAAGCCTGCTGTACCTATAGCCGGTAAATACCGTTTAGTGGATATTCCCATTAGTAACTGTATAAATAGCAGTATCAATAGGATGTTTGTGTTAACCCAATTTAACTCTGCGTCTCTTAACAAGCATATCAAAAATACCTATCACTTTAGTGCCTTTAGTTCTGGTTTTGTAGATATTTTAGCAGCTGAACAGACTCCTGATAATCCAGGATGGTTTCAGGGCACTGCAGATGCAGTGAAACAATCCCTGCGCCATATTGGAAATTTCGACTATGAATATATTTTGATTTTGAGTGGGGATCAATTGTATCAGATGGACTTTAGTGAAATGATTGCCAATCATAAAGCTCAAGGAGCAGATATCACTATTGCTACCATACCTGTTGGAGATAGAGAAGCACCGGAGTTTGGAATTTTGAAAACTAATGAAGAAAATTTTATTACTTCATTTATCGAAAAACCAAGTAAAGAATTATTGCCTCAATGGACTAGCGATACTGGTGAAGAAATGAAAAAGCAGGGTAGAAATTATTTGGCATCAATGGGGATTTATATTTTCAATAAAAAAATATTAGATCATCTGTTATATGAGAAGAATCCAAAAGCAACAGACTTTGGTAAAGAAATCATTCCTGAATCCATCGATAACCATAAAGTGATCAGCTATCAATATGATGGATATTGGACCGATATTGGAAATATTTATTCCTTCTTTGAAGCTAATTTAGCTTTAACAGATGATGTGCCAGCTTTTAATCTGTTTGATAATAATAAAACTGTTTATAGCCGCGCAAGAATGTTACCTCCTGCTAAAATTAGTGGGACTACATTGGAGAAAACAATTATAGCAGAAGGTTCTATTATCAATGCAAGTAGAATTGAACAAAGTGTAGTAGGGATCCGATCCAGAATTGGACATGGTACAACCGTTGTAAGCGCTTATATTATGGGTAATGATTTTTATGAAACCCTTTCAGAAATGGAATCAAATAAAGAAAAAGGTTTACCATTAATTGGAATAGGTGAACGCTGCTATATAAAAGATGCCATCATTGATAAAAATTGTAGGATTGGAAATGATGTGAAAATTATAGGTGGCAAACATTTACCCAATAGCGATCATCCACTGTATTCTGTTAAAGACGGAATTGTAGTAGTCAAAAAAACTGCGGTCCTTCCAAACGGATTCGTGATATAAATCATCAAAAAACATCCCGTTTTGGGATGTTTTTTTTGTTACATTTACTTTTATGTAATAAATACACATTACAATAATAATCGATTGCTATGGCCCTTGCTAACAGTTTTTCGTCCATTTCAAATAGCTCTAAACCTATTTTAAGTTTCTGGAAAATCTGGAATATCAGTTTCGGATTCTTAGGAGTTCAAATTGGATATTCTTTACAAAACGCAAATACCAGTAGAATACTTTCTGCAATTGGCGCTGATCCACATAATCTTAGTTTATTTTGGTTGGCTGCACCCGTAGCTGGTTTAATTGTGCAACCAATTGTGGGAATGTCGAGCGATAAAACCTGGACAAGACTGGGTAGAAGAATCCCTTTTATACTGGGTGGCTGTTTTGTATCAGCACTAGCCATGTTCTTTATGCCAAATTCAGAGCATTTTGCATCACTATTACCTGCATTAATTTTTGGTGCTGTGATGTTATTGTTGATGGACACCTCATTTAATGTAACCATGCAACCTTTTAGAGCTTTAGTTAGCGATATGCTACCTGAAACTCAAAGGAATAAAGGCTATGCTATACAAAGCTTTTTGATCAATACCGGTGCATTTGTGGGTTCGATGTTGCCTTATGTGCTTACGAATGTATTTCATGTTGCCAATGAACCCAATGCTGGAGAAAAAGTAGCACCTACAGTGATTTGGGCTTTTTATTTTGGTGGTGGAGCATTATTATTAAGTGTTCTTTGGACTTCATTTAGAACAAAAGAATATCCTCCAGAAGAGTATGCAAAATATAATAATATTGATGTAACAGAAACGGAAAAAGTTCCTTTTAGTAAACTATTGAAAAATATTCCTGCTACCATGTGGCAGCTTTCTATCACACAATTTTTCTCTTGGTTTTCTTTGTTCTTAATGTGGGTTTATACCACTCAAGCAATTGCTCAAAATATCTGGGGTACTACCGATCCTCACTCAAAATTATTCAATGAAGCTGGCGATTGGACTGGTGTGATATTTGCAGCCTATAGTTTATTTGCTGCTTTATATTCATTAGTTCTAACACCTCTTGCTGATAAATTTGGAAGAAAAAATACGTACATGTTATCATTGCTTTGCGGTGGATTAGGATTGATGTCGATGATGTTCATTACGGATAAAAATCTTTTGTTTATACCAATGATCGGAGTAGGGATCGCTTGGGCTGCGATACTTGCATTACCTTATGCCATTCTATCATCTTCATTACCTCCTAAACAAACTGGAGTATATATGGGCATCTTCAATGCTACAATTACCATCCCACAAATTGCAGCAGGATTACTCGGAGGTTTAGCCTTAACCTTAGTTGGTGAAAAAGCAATTAACGTAGTTGGACTTGCAGGAGCATCAATGGTTTTGGCAGGTGTTTGTGCTAAGCTGGTTATCAAATCGAATGAATGATTTAGTGGGGCTTTTTAATTCAAATAGTATGAAATCTAGATGTAGTTTTTTGATCATCGCTTTTTTAAGCCTGATTAGTTATTCCTTTGCGCAATATGCAAAATTATATCCTACTAATTGGTGGGTTGGAATGAAGTGGAATAAAGTACAAGTTTTAGTATATGGAGCGTATGATGGTTTTAATAAAGAAACTGTTCATATCAATTATCCAGGTGTAAAATTGTTAAAGACAATTGCCTTAGAGAATGGAAAATATATGGCACTCGATATTGAAGTGGCCACTAATACTAAACCAGGTGATGTAGTAATTGAATTTCTTCAAAATGGGAAAGGCCACACAGTTAAATGGCCTTTAGAAAAAAGAAGAACGGGCAATGGCATAACTTATGCCCAGGGTGTAAATTCAACTGATTTGGTTTATTTATTAATGCCCGATCGCTTTAGTAACGGAGATGAATCAAACGATCATATAGCAGGTATGCTTGATCAAAGTTTGAATAGAAATAAAATTTATGATCGGCATGGTGGTGATCTGCAAGGTGTAATCAATCATTTGGATTATTTACAAAAAATGGGAATTACAACTCTTTGGATGACTCCCGTTCTTGAAAACGACCAGCCCAATAGAACAGAACATGGCTATGCTTTCACCGATCATTATGCTATAGAAAGAAGATTGGGTGGTGCAGAAAAATATTTGGCTTTGAGTGATGCCTTGCACAAGAGAGGTATGAAATTAATTCAAGATGCTGTTTATAATCATGTGGGTAGCAAGCATATTACATTCTTGGATCAGCCCATGAAAGATTGGTACCATCAATGGCCAAAATTTACTGGCACATCTTATAAAGATCAACCCTTGTTCGATCCCTATGCAGCCAAATCGGATGCAAAAAAAACAGTTGATGGTTGGTTTACATCTGAAATGCCCGATCTGAATCAATCCAATCCTTATGTGGCAAATTATTTAATTCAACATGCGATTTGGAGTGTAGAGAAATTTGGCGTGGATGGCTGGAGAATTGATACCTATATCTATAATGATTTGCCTTTTATGAATCGATGCAATAAAGCATTAACCGATGAATATCCAAAGATGACGATGTTTGGCGAAACCTGGGTGCATGGTACAGCTGCACAAGCCTATTTTGTGGAGAATAAAATTGATGTTCCATTCAAAAGTAATTTGCAAGGAGCAACAGATTTTCAAGCATTGATGTATGGAATTCAGCCAGCTCTGAAACAAGATTTCGGTTGGACAGAAGGAGTTAATAAACTTTACACAACACTAAGCAATGATTTTTTATATAAAGATGCCAATCGTAATTGTGTCTTTTTGGATAACCATGATTTAACACGGATACTATCTGATGTTGGGGGAGATATTGAAAAAGTTAAAACAGGTATTGCTTGGTTACTAACTACAAGAGGTATCCCACAACTGTATTATGGTACTGAAGTATTAATGAAAGGAGAAAAAAATCCAGACGACGGAAATGTAAGATTAGATTTTCCGGGTGGATGGAAGGGTGATACTAAGAATGCTTTTACAGGCGATGGTTTGACAGAAGAAGAAAAAGATATGCAACAGTATGTAACTATACTTGCAAATTTTCGTAAAAAAAGTTCGGCGATAACCAAAGGCGCTTTCATGCAATATGTACCTGATGATGGATTATACATTTATTTCAGATATGATGCGAAACAAACGATTATGTGTGTAATGAACACCAGTAATAAAAATAAAGAAGTTGATTTTTCGAATTTTACTGAAAGAACATCCGGATATAAAGCTGGGAAAAACATTGTTACTGGAGTTACTGTCGCAAATAAATTCACGATTCCTGCAAAAAGAATGTGGATTTTGGAGTTGTCTAAATAGATTGTTTTAGCATTCTCAAAAAAGCTTCTATATTAAAATGTAGAAGCTTTTTTTATAACATCATGCATTAAATAAAAGTTATAATCTCACTGCACAAATATGATCTTTCGAAACACCAATTCCATGTAGCATTTTTTCCCAATCATCTTGGCGATTACTTTTGGAATCATCATTTCCTAAAACCCAAATAACAGAGCAGTTTCTAATAGATTCTCTATTGGCTTCATTTTCACTGGTATAATTATCCATTAACTCTAAAAAATAGTCTGCTGGTAAAATGTCTTCTTTTACTGGATCACCAGGATTAATATCATCCACAACTAAATAAGAACAATTTTGCCAGGTCCAGGGGTATGCATTTTGCTGATTAGGTATTGGTTTAGTAAAAAATAAACTGATTAATTTAGTAGCTGTGGTATAGGTAACCGCCTGATGATTAATTGCTTTTTCATTTGCTAATCCAACACTCAAACTAGTCTTCCCACAATTTACACCACCAAAAATCAGTAGATGTTTGGCTTTATGATTATCTGCAAGCCAATACAAGATGGATTGTTTTGCAGAATCAGAAATGGGAAGATCAAATTGACTTAATCTATACTGAAAGGGAAATTGTGCAGATTGTTGATACATTTTTGTCAGAAACCAATAATGAATGGGATATTGAAGTATGAGAAGTAATGCCAGAAGAATATAGATAATTAAACTCGTGTCTCCTAACTGAAAATGAACAAGAAAAAAGGCACTTAGAAAAGCACCTGAAGCAAAAAAACTAAGGTCCGTAAAAGTGTCAAATGCAATATTACCCCATGCAGGTTGAAATTGATATTCGGGGCCTGAAACATATACCAGTTTAGAATTAGTTTTCTTATTTAATAAAAGTGGTCCCAAAAAATTATAGAGTTCAAAACTTATCCAAATTATTGTAACAATACTTGCAGCTTGAATGCCCGCATGTGTAACATCCATTCTGTTCTTCAAAATAAAAAAGGCAATGGTGGTAGGAATAAACCCCAATGAGATATGACCAAATTGGTTAGCAAGCCATGAATAAGTAAGTGTTACACCACGATAGGAATCTTTTCCAATAAGATCAGCTTTTACCTGTTTGAAAACATCTTTTACTGTGATTCTGCCCATAACTTTTATTTGATTTAAATTAAGAAGGAACTAGTATTGAAGTTATTTATTATTTTAGTAACTCACTAAGTTTTAATCATTGCCATATGAAAAAAATGCTCTTCTCTTTATTATTGATTTCAAGTATTATGAAGATCCATGCACAAACCGAAATGCCATTATATGCTGATGCAATACCTAATAGCAAGCCTGCAGAAAACAAAGAAAAGCACTCTAATGAATCAGGTATTTTAATTATCAGCGACATAAGTATTCCAACTTATACCAAATACCAACCCAAAGTGCAAAATGATAAGAGATCTGCTGTCATCGTATTTCCAGGAGGCGGCTATTTTATTACTGCCTCAGGGCATGAAGGATCTGATATTGCAAAATCTTTAAATGAAGTAGGTATTACTGCAATTGTAATTAAATATCGTATTCCGAGTGATCGAACAATGCTTAACCGAGAAATAGGACCATTACAAGACGCACAACAAGCCATACTTACTGTTCGTGAAAATGCAGCAAAATGGAATATTGATCCAAATAAGATTGGAATCATTGGTTTCTCTGCCGGGGGACATTTAGCGGCTTCTTTAGGAACGCATTATGCTGAATCATTAATACCCAATCCTAACAAAACAAGTTTAAGACCAGATTTTATGATCCTTGGATATCCTGTGATTAGTTTTCAGGATAGCATAACACATTTGGGCTCTAGAGATAATTTAATAGGAAAAAATCCATCTAAAGAAAAAATGGATTTTTATTCTAATGAACTACAGATCACCAAAAACACAGCACCGAGTTTTCTATTTCATGCATCAGATGATGATGCAGTGAATGTATTGAACAGCGTATATTTTTATCAATCACTGATAGCACATCATGTGAAAGCAGAATTACATATTTATCAAAATGGAGGACATGGTTTTGGGCTGATTAATAAAACAACCAAGGACTTATGGATGGATAGTTGCCGGAATTGGATGCAACAGAATGGATGGCTTTAGGTAATAAAAATAAGGAGTGAGGAGTGAGGAGTGAGGAGTGAGGAGTGAGGAGTGAGGAGTGAGGAGTGAGGAGTGAGGTAATAGTACGTAAGTTAATAAAAAAATCCCCTCATTTGCGCATGCGCAAATGAGGGGATGCCGATTTCGATTTAGTGGAATCCGGCTGGGGAGGTTGCTAGGAAATGAATATTTACTTCTTAGGAACTCTTTTAGCAAGTTCAGTAATCGGAATATTTATTTGCTTTCCAATTTGTTTGCCATCACGATATGTAACTATTTTCATAGTTGCTGCATCTTTTGGAACAAATACAGGCTTAGCATATTTGGGATAATAATTATCTGGATTAGATTCGTCAAATGAATAATAAATACTCATACCAGTAACCTCGGTACTTAAGTTAGCATACAAATTTCCCTTATCATCTTTAGATGCTTCAACAACTGCATCAAACATGGCTTTTGAATATTTGTCGTCCGAAACATCCCAGCGATCAAATTGTTTTTCAACCCTTGAAGCGAAACTATTCCAATCTTTCTTTTCTTTTGGTGTCCATACATCTTCTGCTATAGCTAAAGCACGTGGCCAGGTCATGTATTGTAAACTTCTATAATTACCTAATTGCTCGGTCCATTGATTCCCTTGTCCACCTAAAACATATTTTGCATCAATGCCTTCTGGAACAGGATCGAATGAATACACTTTATTTAAGCGCAGACTAGCATAAACAGGAGCTTCTAATAAAGGTTCTCCTTGCACATAATCTAAATAGGCAAAAGTAGTGGGAGACATCACCACATAGTGCTTTGATTTTGCAGCTTCGATACCGCCTTTTACACCTCGCCAACTCATTACGTTTGCAGTAGGTGATATACCGCCTTCCAAAATTTCATCCCATCCCATTAATTTTTTACCTTTTGAATTCACGATCTTTTCTACTCTTCTCACAAAATAACTTTCCACTTCAGGCATTGTTTTTAAGCCTTCTCTTTTCATGAGTGCTTGTACAGCGGGACTCTTCGCCCAGAAATTTTTAGCACATTCATCTCCTCCCATATGAATATATTCAAATGGAAAAAGTGGGGCAATTTCCGTAAAAACCTTATCTAAGAATTCATATACTTTTTCATTAGCAGGGCAAAGTCCATTTTCTGCTATTGCTTCAAATGTTCCTCCCGGCAGCCAATTCATAAAAGGGATGCCTTGATAAACAGTATGCTCACCTCCAGTACAAGAAAGTTCAGGATATGCCGCTAATGCAGCCATACTATGCCCTGGCACGTCAATCTCTGGCATGATGGTTAAGAATCTGTCTTGGCCATATTTTACCAATTCCTTGATGTCTTCTTGTGTATAAAATCCACCATAAGTTTTAGGTTCTGAAGGATCAGCAGCTTTTGGTGAATTGGCCCATTTGCCATTGCGTTCTATACGCCAAGCACCAACTGAAGTAAGTTTGGGTAAACTTTTAATTTCAATTCTCCATCCTTCATCATCAGTTAAATGAAGGTGTAATAAATTGAATTTGAATTTTACCATGTCGTCCATGAATTTTTTTACTTCATCTTTTGTAAAAAAGTGACGGCTCACATCTAACATTAATCCTCTCCAGCCAAATCTTGGTTGATCATCAATGGTTACGCATGGAACAGTCCATGAAAAATTTTTAACTATTGTTTTACTTTCGATTTCTTTTGGCAATAATTGCATAAACGATTGTATGCCATAAAAAATTCCTGCAGGTTTATTCGCACTAATAAGCACACTTGTTGGTGTTACTTTTAATTGGTATCCTTCATTTCCTAAGGTAGCATTTGGTGTGTTTAACAACTCTAATTTTATGCCGCTATCGGTTCCCGCCTGGCCTATTTTTAAATCAAAACCTGTAGCTGTTTGGAGCACTTTGGCTAATTGATTGCTCATGCCATCAATTTCCTTACTAGTTCCGGCAGAAACTGAAATAATCGTATTACTTGTTAACGTAAATGTTCCACTGTTTGCAATTAAAGAGGCAGGTACTGGTATAACTGAAGGTGTTGACTTATTTTGTGATTGGGCCGTCAAAATTCCCAAGGCCAATATTAATGGCAGCAACGTTTTTTTCATATGTCAATTATTGATTTTGGTTACATGCAATTCGCCAAAATAATTTTGATTGGTATCAAATTTTATTTAGGCTCATTTCATTTTAGCAATTTGAGGGCAAAAGTTACGGAGGATTTTTACATGAAAATCATATGCGAAAAAAAACGTTTTGAAAAAAGGGTGTACTTTATAAAGTAAATCCCCAGGTTAACCGATGTCCTTGTTTGCCCCAGTCTTTCATGCCTTTCTTCAGTTCTGCATTCAGTTGTAACCAATTCACCTTTTTCCCTTTTTGAATGGGATTTAATTGTTGTACAGTAGGTTCTACTAATTCCAATTTTGTAGCAAACCAGGTAGTATACATTCTTGGAATAGCAAGGCCTAATATCATACCCGGTAATCCCCCCATACTTTCTGGACCAGAACTTACAGGAATTTGGTCGGAATAAAAAGCAACTATAACTACCGAATCACAAATTTTTGTAACAGCCTTTTTGCATTCAAATCCAGCAATTTCACGGGTTTCTTGCGTGATCCTCCATTCCAGGTTTCGTAAACTATCTTTTAGTAAATAAGTGTTTTCGAAAATCTCCCTTTGAATACTAATTGATTGGTTATTAAAATCATGAACCACATTATCAAACTCATTTGGTTTAGATCCCCACATATATTTGTTATCGGTATTTTCTTTGTCAAGTTTGTAAACAGATTTTGTTTCATTAAACTTGAGTTCATACTGGTCTTTTACAATTTTAGGAAAGCTTTTCATCATTTCTTTCCACCAATCATTATCGCTTCCTTCTTCTTCCAGTGGTTTGTGCTGATTGACTGATCTCTCATAAACAATTCTTCCTTTGGTAATAAATTGTGTTTGTGAAAATGAAGGCATATTTAAAATGGCAAAAACTAGGATTAATATTTGTTTCATCTTTCTCTTTTTGATTTTGGTGACAAGTAGTTCTACTATATTAAAAGCCCATACTTGTTGGTTTGCCATTTTTACTGAAATTATAGATAAGGGATAGCATGAAATATCGCTTCACATTCTGTGTAGTTGTTTGTGAAATAAAGTTGCTACTGATATTTCGATTAATACCTAAATTTTGATTGAATATATCATTTACATAAAATTTGGTTTCCCATTTTTCATCTTTGGAAATTATTTTTCTTATGCCTGCGTTTAATATATAAGCATTTTGCTGATTAGCAAATGCTGTAGTTTTCTGATAGAAATTTAATTCGGCATTTAAATCAATATATAATTTTTGTTTTTTAAATTTAAACTGAAGGTTACTCCAAGTGGTATAGGACCAGTAATTGGTTGCTACATCCGGCCTGATAGAAGATATTGATTTATTATAATTAGCATTAAAATTTAACCAGAAATTGATCCATTTATCGCTCCAGTAACCAGAATTTATTGAGAATGAAGAGGCCGTTGTTTTTGTTTCATTGCGGAGACCATTTACATAGTTGACATATTGACTAACATTAGGTCCAACATCAAAGCCTAATTGAAGTGATGGGATAATTTCGAAACCATAATTTGCACTTAATCTAAAATTATAATTACCAGTCACGTTTATTGCTTGATTAATTCTCCTGCCTAAACTATCCACAGAAGAACTATTTGAAATGGCATTATCGGTAGAAGTATATCCCATATTGATTCCGATATTCCTACTTTTTAATACCTTATAATCCGATGCTCTAAAGGTAAAATTATGTAAGAATGCTTGTTTGAGATTTGGATTGCCAATTGTAATATTAAGTGGATCGATATTGTCAATTAAAGGTTGTATTTGATTTAATGTAGGGTTCTCAGTAGTTCCATTATAATTAAACTCAATTCTTCTTTGCTGTTTAGGTGTAAATTTAAAAATAATGGCTGGTGTGAAATTGGTATAACTAACATTTCTATCAGCATTCTTTCTGATATCATTCATATGATAATTTACAGTACCAATACCAGTGCCGATTGCAAAATTGAATTTCTTCACATTATAGCGTACATTAAATCCTCCAGTATTTCCAATGGTATTAAAAATATAATGATTACTAAGTGTATCGCTTAATATATTGTATTTACCATTTGGATCTTTATTAAATGTATTCCTCTCAGCATCGTTTCTATTTACATTAAGTCGATAAGACAAAACTAAAAACGTGTTTTTCCAAAGCGGTTCAGTATAAGTGAAATTTGAATTAATGCTTGTTCCTGTTTGAAGATTTTCTTTTCGTTGATCCACATTATCAAGCCGGATCAAATTACCTGTTTTATCAAAAAATTGATTGTTTGCTAATAAGAATCCATCTTCTTTTTTATTATTATAAGTCAAATCAGTATTCACTGAAATTGTTCTTCCCTTTTTGGCAAATTTCTTCCGCCATAATAAAGTGGTATTGAAATTTTTGCTATCATCATTATTAGTAGTGGTTCTGTCTGTTTCGTTGATTAACTTATTATCTGAGCTAATAGACTTACCCAAGTAATTCAAATTGCTTGCACTTTTGGTATCAGATGCTTTAACTGTTACTTTCAAAGAACTGGATGAATCAATCTGTACTTCGTACATACTGGTTATTTTGTGCCTGGTTCTTTCATTTGCTTGAGTTTGTTCAGTTGTATTTGTGAAAGTGGTATCTGGTAGAATGTTTTGTATAATAGAGGTAGTTTTTCCAGTAACATTTAGTTTATTAAATTGATAGGTATTATTGGTGTTGTTTTTATCCTGGTCCCATTTATTACTAAAATGTAATCCCGCTGTGGTTGATATTGGAAGTCCTTGTCCCCAACTGAAATCATCTCCATTCCAATTTATATTTACGCCACCATCATCATTAACTACAGTAGTAGTATTTGGGTCGCCTGCATAGTTGCGATTTTCATCCCAGTTCAAGGTTTCGAATTTGGTATTATCCTGCGTTATATATCCTGCTATTTTTCTTTTCCCTTTAAAAGCATTTGCGAGTAATTTTCCATTATTGTAACGATCAAAATCAGTTCCAGCTTCGGCTTTACCAAAAAATCCTTTTTTCTTATCTTCTTTTAGTTGAAGATTAATGGTCTTTTGTTTTTGTCCATCATCAATACCTGTAAAAACTGCTTGATCACTTTTTTTATCGAATACTTGTACCTTGTCAACAGCGTCGGCTCTTAAATTTTTTGTAACCACTGCAGGGTCATCGCTAAAAAATTCTTCTCCATCCACTAAAACCTTATTAACTTTTTCACCTTGTGTAGTGATTTCTCCTTTACTATTTACTTGTATCCCTGGCATTTTTTTTAATAGTTCTTGTACATCTGCATTGGCAGATACATGAAAACTATCTGCCCGATATTCAGTAGTGTCTCCTTTGACTCGAATTGCGGATATACGTTGCTTTACTATTACTTCTTGTAATAAATTGGCTCGAGTAATTAAAGGAACAATTCCTAAAGACTTATCTGCGACGGCATTAAAATGTATGGTATCATTATATTCAGCATAATTAGGGTAGGAGACCATTAAGATATAATTACCCGCAACTACATTTTTCATTTCAAAATTTCCGTTGACATCAGTTCTTACAAATTTTATAAGAACAGAATCCTTTGGTCTTAAAATTGAAACTACTGCATTGGCAAGATTTTGTTTGTTGAGTGTGTCATAAACGGTTCCCTTGATGCTAGGGATTTGAGCAAAGGAGTAACTAAATCCTATAAAAACTAAAATGAGTAAAAGTATTAGTTTATTCATGCCGTTTTGGTGTTAAGATATGGAATTTAGCTAGTTGCAAAATCCATCATATGTTCCGTTTAAACTAAATTATTAGTTGTAATATTATGTTAAAAAAAAATAATATCTAAATTGGTGTTTTGAAGAGTTGATTTTATAAAATTTCTTCTTCGGCTAGTAATTTAGTTTTGTTATCTTCCCTAATCACAAGAGTAATTAACCCACATAAAGTTGGAAATTGAGATATGAAAAAATACGAGGAGATTCATTTTGTAGATAGCAATCAGTCTGTATGGAACTACTCTTTATTTTCGGATGAGGATATTCGAAATTTTCAGAACGGCACTCATTATAGCTTGTATAATTTAATGGGGAATAAGCAGATTTCTGTGAATGGCACTCTTGGAACTTATTTTGCTGTTTGGGCACCTAATGCTACTTTCTTAAGCGTAACGGGAGATTTTAATCATTGGAATAAAGAATCTCATCCCTTAAAAGTAAGACTAGACAACTCTGGAATCTGGGAAGGCTTTATTCCCAATATTGGTTCTGGTGAAGCATACAAATATCATCTGCATGGCTTTAAAGGAATTCGTCTGGATAAAGGCGACCCCTATGCAAATTTTTGGGAGACACGCCCTAATACTGCTTCTATAACCTGGCAAACTGAATATGATTGGAAGGATGCAGATTGGATGAAGCATAGAAAGAAACACAATTCTTTAAATGCTCCTTATTCGGTATATGAAG
>Ga0208106_1000033_pt1 | contig 62443 bp, 56 predicted proteins | sample CryBogCBE25Jul08_FD_184577 | JGI IMG/M metagenome (GOLD analysis project Ga0208106, IMG submission 184577) | Freshwater microbial communities from Crystal Bog, Wisconsin, USA - CBE25Jul08 (SPAdes) | ecosystem: Environmental > Aquatic > Freshwater > Lake | place: Crystal Bog, Wisconsin, USA...
AAATAACCGACCAAGAAAAAGATTAGGATTTAAAACACCCAACGAAGTTTTTATGCAGTCTGTAAAACGTGTTGCACTTCGTACTTGAATCCACGTATTAAATTATTAAACATTTTGGGATTTATTTTGACCGAAAATACTTTAGAAAATCAATACGACGAGTTTCATGAGGAAGATGCAAAGCCCATGAGGGGAAAGGTGTTGATTGCCGAAGATATAAAAACGAATCGCTTGGTTTTATGCTCATTATTGGATACTTTGCAAATTGAAACAGTGCAAGCTAGTGATGGTAAAGAGGCGGTTGATATTTTTAAAGCTGATCCGACGATTAACTTCATTCTGATGGATGTCAAAATGCCGGTTATGGATGGAGTTGAAGCGACACTTGTTATTCGTGAGTGGGAAGAGGTCAGAAAACTGGAGCATACCCCAATCATTGCGGTTACTGCGTTTGATTACGCACAAGATATAAAGCGCTGTACTGATGCAGGCATGGATGATGTGATGTATAAGCCGGCTGATCTCAAGACTTTATCTAAAGTTGTAGATAAATTCTTATTGTCAAAAAAGATTGACTATAGCCAATACGTGCCACCTTCCTCAGAAGTTGCCCTCAAAAAAATATTAGAAAATCGTGATGAACCTACTTTTAGTGAAGAGTGGTTAAGAACTTTTGTGCATGATCATAAAAAATTAGCTGCAGTTATTTTGCAAGCTGCCTCACACGAAATGCCTAATTATTTAAAATTATTACAAGAAGCAATTGAGCAAAAGCAATGGGAAGAATGTCGTGCAGTGGTTCATGTTTTACGTGGATTACTTCGCCAGTTAGGTGCAGTTCGTTTACATGCTATTTATGTTGAGCTTAATACCCATCTTAAAAACGGTGGCCAAATGAATGAAGCTGCTTATCAAAAAATCGTTCATGAAAACCAAACGCTCGAACAGCAAATCCAGACCTGGATGAGGAAAAACGTTTAGCGGTTTAAATCGCGCACTGTTTTAAACAGTGTGTTGATGGTTTCGGCTTCAATGTTTCTGGTGATAAAAACAAGTCTTGTATCATGATCAGCGCTTGGCCAATCATTGAGATATACAGGCGGATGAAAAATATGTTGAACGCCTTGAACAACGACAGGTTTACCATCTACGTTAACAATCCCTTTCAAACGCAGAAGATCTGGTCCACGTAAATTACTTAGTAGTTCTAACGCACTAGAGAAGGCCTTCCAGGTAAATGGATCCGTGAAGCGTAAAGATAGCGTTTTAATTTCTGAATCGTGGGCTTGAATAAATTGACCAAGGTATTTTCCCTCACTCGGGCTCTCCCCCAGAAATGATAGTATTTTTTCATTAGATTTTGAAGTAGATAAACCTAAAGACATTAATTCTTTTGGATTTATCTGACCTTGAGTCACTAATACGATTGGTGCCTGGCCATTGATTTTTCGGATATCAGATTGAACTTTTTCTAAACCGCTTGAATCAATCAAATCTGTTTTAGTCAGTAAAACCTTATCAGCAATAGCAATTTGTTTGACGATTTCTTTTTGTAGATCTTTGAGAAGTGGAAAATTAACAGCATCAACTAAAGTAACGAGTCCATCAAAACGAAACTGAGCTTCTAAAAGAGTATCGCTAACAAGGGTTTGAAGGACTGGCGCAGGATCTGCAAGACCAGTAGTTTCAATAATGATTCTGTCAAAGTCAAAAACCTCTCCAACTGATCTCTTGGCAAATAGATCACGTAGAGTTTCCTGCATATCTGTTCTGACTGAACAGCAAATGCAACCATTAGATAATAAAGTAATGTTTTCTGTGGAGCTGGCAACGAGGTCGTGATCGATACCAATTTCACCGACCTCATTGATTACTAGAGCGACACGGTTCATTTCTGGTTGTCGCACCAGTTTTGAAATCAAGGTTGTTTTACCACTTCCTAAAAATCCAGTAATGATGGTTACTGGAATTTTACTAGCTAGAGCATCCCGCTTGAAATTCATTGCTTAGATATTCATCTCCAAGATATACAGTCCACCGCCGAAACGATCTACACCATAAACAATTGCGTTTTCATCAACATATACGTCATTGATTTGTACAGCTCCTGCAGGAGAGAGTTTAGGGGCTCCGGGAACATAGTAGGCAATTTCTTCTACACGATATGGATCAGTTGTGTCAAACACACGAATTCCGCCATTAAAAAAGCTACCGATAATAATCGTATCTGAATAGAAAGATCCAGGTACTGGCAAGTTTTCATGCAAATTGTGGGCACCATATCGGCCACCACGTTTACTGAATACTTCAACTGGCGGCATAGGGAATGTGGATATTGAAACAGGATTTTTTTCATCTCGACTATCAATAACCCAAACTAATTTTGGCCAATCTTCACCATCATCACGGACACACTCATCACTGACCATCCAAAGATTTCTATCAAAGAGAGGAAGAACTGTATGGATAAAACCATTAAGAGGTGGAGAGTGATTCCAATGAGAAACCACTTTAATATTTTTCATATCAGAAATATCTAAAACAAAAGCACCACCGTCTATGTAACCAACATAAGCGCGGTCTGCTTGTCTTGGATAAACATTGGAATTATGAACACGGTATCCAGTATCAAATTTAGGGTGTCTTGGGGGTGGAGGTGCTTCATCACCAACACGAGTACCCGGATACCACCATCGTCCAGCTTCCACAGGATTTGTAGGGTCTGACACATCTAGGATACGATAAAACTGGTCGTCTAGAGGGTGGGTAGGTTCAAAATCTCCAGATCCAGAAGACATGTGAATGTATTTACCATCGACAAACCAGAGGGCATGAACACCTCTAGAATGGGGGCCAGAGCAATCAAAGTGGGATAAGAGTTTTGGATGTTCTGGATCACTTACATCAAACAAATCAACTCCAGCAGGTTTGAGACCAACTGTTTGTGTTTGATAGGCAACTGCAAGAATATCTCCCCAAACATCTAGAGAGTTCGAACGTAACTGCATATGTGGCAAATCTGTTTGAACGATTAGTTTGGGATTTTTTGGATCTGTAACATCTACTCCTGAGAAGTTCTTAGGCGCTGACTCGTGTGCGAGCCACATGATACGACGACCACTCTTAGTAATTTGTAATCCCATTCCTTCGCCTAGTCCACCAAAACCACCAAGTTCATGATGGGCAAGAAGGGTCATATTTCTGGAAAGGGTTTGATCAGCTTGTGAGCTAGCTTGAGGTAATTGCGTCATAGGATGTCTCTAAATTAGGGTATTTTTAGTCGAATATTACTACTTGTTGTGCTAGTATAATTTACAACGATAAGGTTTGTAAAAACTATAAATAAACTAAATGACGGAGACATTATCTTGAAATTACTTCCTATTGAAGAGCTTGCTAAATATTGTGTAAAACAATACAAATCATTAATGCAGCAAACCGTATTTATTTTTTTATTACTTTTCGTAGGAATTATTCAAGCCCAAAATTTTCCTTCAAAGCCAGTTAAAGTTATTGTGACCTATCCGGCAGGTGGCAGTTCAGATTTAATTACTCGAGTAGTAGGCCAGAAATTGTCTGATCTTTGGGGCCAGCCTGTAATTATTGAAAACAAGGCTGGAGCTGCGGGTTCTATCGGAATGGAATATGCTTCAACGCAAGCATCTGATGGTTATACGATGGTTGTTGGTAATCTTGGTCCAGCAGGGGTTAATCCTTTGTTATCCAAGGTTAACTATAGTATGGAAAAAGACTTTGTCCCGATTTCACTGGTAGCTTCTGGCCCGAATATTTTGGTAGTGAACTCCAAATCAGAGTTTAAAACTTTAAAAGATCTTCTACGCAAAGCCTCAACTAAAGCTAACGCAATTAATTACGGGACAAGTGGCCCAGGTAGTTTGTCACAGTTGTCTACAGAACTACTCATGCGTCAGGCTAAAATCAAAATGCAAGAGATTCCATACAAGGGAGGCATGGTAGCAATTAATGATTTACTGGGTAGTCAAATCGATATGATTATTTCCGATGCCCAACCTGCTGCACAATTTCTTGTTGCAGGAACTCTCAGACCTTTAGCAATTACAAGTCTAAAGCGTTCTCCCTTGTTTCCAGATATTCCTACTTTCGCTGAATCAGGGATTGAGGGAGTTGAGGCGACTAATTGGTGGGCAGCTTTTGTACCTGCTGGTACACCAAAGCCTATTCAAGAGGCCTATAGCAAAGCACTTCATACAATTCTAGCGATGCCTGATGTAAAAGATCGTTTTGCTAAGTTAGGTGTTGAAGCAGTTCCAACGACACCTGAAGAAACTAAAAAGTTCCTTGATCTAGAAAAAGTGAAGTACACCAAGTTAATCAAAGATAATAATATTAAAGCTGAATAAGGTTTTTATGCCATCAACACAAGTTTTACCGCAGGATGCTCTTCAGCTTAGCCACATGGGGTTTGCAGTATATGATATTAAGCTCATGTCAGCTTATTACCAAGAAGTATTAGATTTTAAAATTACCGATCAAGGTAAATTAGGTGATGTGGATTTGGTTTTTCTCAGTCGCAATCAAAATGAACATCATCAAATTGTGATGGCCAATGGTAGACCAGCGGTTTTAAGCTTCAATCCAATTAATCAAATATCGTTCAGAGTACCTAATCTAAGTTTTCTCAAGTTGTTTCGTCAACGCGCAATTGCCAACTCAGGAACTAAAGATTTAGTCGGTATTTGTCATGGTAATGCTTTGTCGATTTATTTTAGGGATCCAGAAGGTAATCGTGTTGAGATCTTTTTTGATACGCCTTGGTATTGCGAACAGCCTTTACGTCAGATGATTGATTTTGATTTATCTGAAGATGAAATTATGGCTATTGCATATGAAAGTGCCTCTTCAAGACCTGGATTTTGTCAACGCCAAGACTGGCTTAATAAAATGCAAGGTTTAATGAACCCATAAGGGAAGATGTCATGAAAAAGTATTCAAGTTTTTTATTTTTACTGGGGCTTTTGTTAAGTTCAAATATTTGGGCACAAAAAGCTTCAGATTCTAATTGGCCAATCAAGCCTATCAGAATGCTTTTAGGGTATGCACCTGGTGGTGGTTCAGACATTATTGCTCGCTTAGTTGCCAAACAGTTAGGAGATCGTCTTGGTCAAAATGTTGTAGTTGAGAATCATCCTGGGGCTGGCGGTACTATCGCTACAGATCTTGCTGCTAAAGCAAACCCTGATGGGTATACGCTTTATTTCGCACCCAGTGCCCATGCTAGTACTGCGGCTATTCGTACTAAGGGACTTTCATATGATCCAGTAAATGATTTTTCATGGATTGGTATGGTGACTACTTATCCGATTGCTTTTACTGTTTTGCCAGACTCTAAATTTAATACATTAACTGACTTTATTCAGGCGGCGCGTAATGAGCCTGGTAAGTACACCTATTCTTCTGTAGGTGTTGGTTCTGCAATGCATCTTGTGGGTGAGTGGACATTTTCTGAAGCAAAAGTAGATGTGATTCATGTTCCATTTAAAGGAGGTACACAACCATTTCAGGAGTTGCTTGCTGGTCGTGTAGATGTGATGATTGACACAATGACTTTAACGGCCTCTTTGTTGAAAGATAAGCGCGTAAAATTACTTGCTACCACAGCTCCAAAGGGATCTAGCCCATACCCGAATGTTTTGACAGTTGCTGATAATTATCCTGGTGTGACTTATGAGTCATGGCTTGGTGTATCGGGACCTGCTAATATTTCACCAGTTATTGTTGAGCGTATAAACAAAGAGTTGAGGGCTATTGTTAACGACGCTGATTTCAGACAAAGGCTAATTGATTTTGGCGGTAAACCCTTTGCTAGTAGCCCTAATGAATTTAAAGCTAGAGTTGCAAAAGACATTGAGAGTTTATCGCGTGTTGCTCAAAAGCAAAATATTCGTCCTGAATGAACTTCCTTTATAAAGGAAGTTCAACACCTTTTCGTTGAATTTCTCTGGCTGTAAATTTAAATAAAGTTAAGAGTAAACATGCAGCAATTGCAAGGCTGATGCTATTACCTGCCCAAAAGCCAGCAGCGCCGTGGAAGAATTCAGGAACAAAGGATACATGGTTAAATGCCATGAGATATCCTCCAAGAAGTCCCACTCCCCATAAAGATCCAGCATAAATCAACATAGGCCAAAACGCTACTCTATAGCCTCTAAGGATAAAGGCAGCTGTGACTTGTAAAGCATCCGCCATTTGGTAGATTGCTATAAAGATAAACAACTTGTGTGCCATGAGTCGTGCTTCTGGTTTTGGTGAATACAAGTCTAATAAGAAGTCTTGAAGGAACCAAACAATCACTCCAAGGCAAACGCTAACAGTAGTGATAAACATGACTGCTGACCAGCCCACTTGTTCGGCATCAACAGTTTGCTTAGCACCAAGATGTTGAGCAATAACAGTCATTGTTGCAATCGATAAAGACAAGGGGATCATATATAAAACCGTGCCCATATTTGCAATGATTTGATGACCAGCTAGTACGCTCGTTCCAAAGCGGGCAATAAATAAAGCCATAAATGCGAAGGAAGTTACTTCGATGAGATAGCTAAAACCAATCGGAGCACCAAGCTTTAAGATATTCCAAATACGTGGCCAATTGGGTAGACTAAATTTAGAGAAAATTCCAAAGGGTTGATAACTTTTTTGAGTGCATATAAGGATAGTGATAGAAATCACCCAGAACCATTGCACAATTACTGAGGCGAGAGCACAACCCGGTCCACCCATTGCAGGAATTCCAAATCCTCCAAAGATAAATAAATAATTAAGAGGAATTTTTAAACAAAGTCCCATAACTTGCAATTTGGTAATCACTTTTGGTTTTGAAATTGCGTTATGAAGAGCCATATAGGTTCGCATAATCATTGTTCCGGGAGTTCCAAAAGCAAGGATCTCCAGATATAGACGAGCTTTGGCTTCAATGCTAGGTGATACATCGCCTAGAGCTATAAAAAGTCCTGGATGGAGTAAAACAAAAATACCAACGGCTGAGGTGCACATAGCAAGCCACAAAGTTTGGCGTGTATCTTCTCCGATTTCTAAGTATTTATTAGCCCCAAATAATTGTCCTCCAATTGAATTAAGTGCAGACAAAATACCTGTTAAACCAACATAAATACTGATAAATATGGAGGAGGCCATTCCTAGTGCTGCTAAATCATCAGTAGAGAATCTGGCTGTCATTGCTGTATCCATAACACCAAAAGTAATTACCGCAAGTTGACCCAAGAGAATGGGTATTGCTAAGTTCATGATTTTGGGAACATCACGTTGTAATTGTTGAAATTTACGTGAGAAAAATTGGGTCATAGAATTCCTAATTAGGGGGCAACTTTATACAGTTTTAAACGTTCATCTTTATCACTATCGCGGCGATCTTCCCAGATTAAGGAAATGCGTTGTTGATTTAGAATGGCCGAGGCTTTAGCTTCTTCGGAGGAGTGTGTCAGCATAAAATCACACTCAGGATTATCTTCAAGTGGTAAGCCAGTAAAGTAAACAAAGGAAGCTAGTTGAGCATCTCCTAGAAAACTACTATCAATACATTTGAAATTATTTGGTAGAGCTTTTGCAAATCGTTGAGCAACGGGCTTATACGTTTTTGCATAATTAATGGTAGGCAACCATAGGGTCATTAGTAACACCCACATTAATGTTGTTCCAGATGCTGAAATGACTAAACAACGCCAGATTACTTTTGGTGCGCGAGACATACGCCAACGAACAATTAAAATCCAAATGCTAGTGATGATGAGAGCGATGATCAAATCTACTAAGTGAAACTGTGCAACAAAACCAGGCAAGTAACGCGTTACATTATCTGCTGTAACACCCGGATATCCAGTTAATTTTGCAAACCAGATTAACCAAATAAATCCTGCTACAAGAGTGAACGATAGTAAGGAAAGCCAATCTATGAAGCTAATGAGACCGCGGCGCAAAAATGGTAATCCAAAGGCTGCCACGATTGCCATAGGGGGAATTAATAGCATAAGATAGCGTTCACTTAAATCCTGATTAAACAAAAAGAGGATAATTTCGGTGACAAGGATGCTACCTGGGATTGTTAAGTGTGTTGTGTTTAGACCTTGTCGTCCATTTTTGGCCCAGATGTAAAAACTCCAAAAACACAATGGCCAAACTGGCCATGTATAGCTCCAGAAATTAATGGTAAAAAACTCAAATGTATTTAGTGTTATGAAGCTTTTAAATTGAAAAACGCCCCACCAAACTTTCTGAGCTTCCTGAACTTGAGATGAGTTTGCATCTCCTAAAATCCAAAGTAATGGCCAAATACAAAGAATAGCTGACAAGCAAAGAAATAATGGAGTAGACCAAGCGACAATATTTTGTTTTCGTCTTAAATAAAAGCTATACAAAGATACTAGATATAAGAAAAGACATGTCCATAAATTACCGGATAGGGCGATGATACCAAGTGCGATACCTGCAATTAGTCCACCTTGCTTGGGTTTATCTAAGCCACGCATTGTCCCATAGAGTAAAAGGCTTACACCTAACAGTTCAACTACAAGAGGCGAAGCTTCATGTACGCGAATTGCAAGGCCGATACACGCCAAGAAAATGAGGAGAGCACCATCAGCTATTGTTTTACCGAATTCTTTTGGGCTTGGTTCGCCACCAAATGCAAATGCCATTGGTTGCACTTCGCTTCGTCTTGCTAATAAATAGGTGGAGTACCAAATAATCAAAGCGGTTCCTACAAAACACAAACCCGATATGAGGCGTGCTGCATTGATTTCGCCAATAATAGGACCTAAGTAATAAATAGATAAAGCACCGAGCCAATAGGGTAATGGGGTACCAACTAAAATATTTCTACCTAATATATGAGGAAATAACCAATCTTGGACTTGACCGTGCGCCAACATCCACATGACCCCAAATCCTTCAGCATCATCATTTTTCCAAGGGTCATGTTGGAATAATCCTGAGAGAGCATAAATTAAAGTTAGCGCGACCATAATGAGGCGCGGCATACTTGCTGTTGCTGCTGCTGTAAGCTTTAATGTTCTACTCATAGGAATAAAAAAGGCAGCCAACTGGCTGCCTTTGAATTAAACACAGAGGATTAACTCTTCGTAGAAGATTTACCACTTGCTTTTGAACCAAACTTTTGTTTGAACTTCTCAACGCGACCAGCAGTATCCATAATTTTTTGAGTACCAGTGTAAAAAGGATGTGACTCAGAGGATGTTTCGATTTTTGCGAGAGGATATTCATTACCATCTTCCCACTTGATGGTTTCACGAGTAGCGATAGTTGAACGTGTTTTAAAGCTGAAGTTATTAGATACATCAACAAAAACAACTTCTTTGTAATCTGGGTGAATGCCTGGTTTCATAAAATTTCCTTAAAAGTTGAGGTAGCCATTGCAAATCATTGAATTACAATACTTTCCCACGAAAACGATGATTATGACACAAAATGAACATTTTAGGGTGAGTATTTTCTAAAAACCCCCTTAAATTAGCCTCCGCGACGCATTAAGTCGAAGAATTCAGAGTTATTTTTGGTCGATTTAAGTTTGTCTACGATAAAGTTCATCGCTTCGATATCGTCCATATCGGACAATAGTTTACGTAATACCCAGACTTTTTGTAGGATATCCGGCTTAATGAGTAATTCCTCGCGGCGGGTTCCTGACTTGTTAAGATTGATAGCAGGATAGACACGGCGTTCTGCCAAGCGGCGTTCTAAATGAACTTCTAAATTACCTGTACCTTTAAATTCTTCGTATATCAGGTCATCCATTCGACTACCAGTTTCAATCAAAGCAGTTGCAATAATTGTTAGGGATCCACCTTCTTCAATATTTCTCGCTGCACCAAAGAAACGTTTCGGACGCTGAAGGGCATTAGCATCAACACCACCGGATAGAACCTTACCTGATGAAGGAACAACAGTGTTGTAGGCACGAGCTAAACGTGTGATCGAATCTAAAAGAATAATGACATCTTTTTTCATTTCAACTAAACGTTTTGCTTTTTCAATGACCATTTCGGCAACTTGAACGTGACGGACAGCTGGTTCATCAAAAGTAGAAGCGACTACTTCTCCACGAACAGAACGTTGCATTTCTGTAACTTCCTCTGGGCGTTCGTCAACTAAGAGAACAATCAAAATTGCATCTGGGTGATTGGTTGAAATAGCGTGAGCGACGTGCTGCATCATGACGGTTTTACCGGATTTAGGCGAAGCTACAATTAAGCCCCTTTGACCAAAACCGATAGGTGAAATCATATCGATGATTCGACCGGTTAAATTTTCTTCTGCCTTAATATCTCTTTCCAATTGCATTGGACGATCTGGATGCAAAGGAGTTAAGTTCTCAAACATAATGCGGTTTTTGAGAGCTTCTGGGGCAATACCATTAACTTTATCAACTTTAACTAAGGCAAAATAGCGCTCACCTTCTTTAGGTGTTCTGACTTCCCCCTCAACAGCATCACCTGTGTGCAAGTTAAAGCGACGAATTTGAGCTGGAGAAATATAGATATCATCTGGAGACGCTAGGTATGAAGACTCAGGGGATCTTAAGAAGCCAAATCCATCAGGAAGAACTTCTAGTACGCCATCACCAAAAACGGTCTCACCATTTTTCGCGCGATTTTTGAGAATTGCAAACATCAATTCTTGTTTGCGCATTCTTTGTGTATTCTCTATTTCGAGAGAGGCTGCCATTTCTAAAAGTTGAGAAACGTGCAAAATTTTTAATTCAGTGAGTTGCATAGTCTGGAATAGTTATATTGATAAAAGGTAAGCTGTTGAGCTATTAGGTGAGGTTTTAAAAAGTTCTAAATCTAAAAAAATGAATTGAGAAATTTAGGAAGTTTTGCCGAATGGCAGGAAAAGAGTTAAAACAAAAGTGTATTTATGAACAATCAATGGAAATGATTCTAACACTAGAAATCAAAAAGAAACAAATCCCCCCACTAAAAAACAACAGTAGGGGATTGTGATAATTACAGATGTGAATCGAGGAATGCTGTTAATTGTGATTTAGCAAGAGCCCCAACTTTTTGCGCAGCGATTTCACCGTTCTTAAAAAGGATCAAAGTAGGAATACCACGGATACCAAATTTCGCTGGAATTGCTTGATTTTCATCAACATTAATTTTAGCGATTTGAATTTTGTCGCCATATTCTTTTGCTACTTCTTCGAGAATGGGGGCAATCATTTTGCAAGGACCGCACCATTCAGCCCAAAAGTCTAACAAAACAGGTTTTGTTGATTTAACAACATCACTGTCAAAAGAGTCATCCGTAATATGTTTAATTGCTTCACTCATGCTGCTTCCTTCATAACATTGAATAGATAAAATAGTTTGGAGTTCGTATACGATTAGAGTTACATATAAATCTAATATTAGTTATATTAACCTAAAACGATTGATCTCTCTTGTTGAAGAAATAATTATTCATGACCATCACCGAAAAAGGTGTTTTACCAAACGCTGATGCACTGCAAAATATTGCAGACTTAATTTGGCAGCAGGCTTGTATCACAGGGCAAACTCCCTTAGTTCTTACATCTACCTTGGGGCCAATCCATCAGCTTCGTAAAATCCTACACAAACAGAGACCCAAAGATATAAATCTTGAAATTACATTTTTACCGCCAATTTATAGTGTGAATCAATGGCTTGAGCAATGTCCTGAGTTATTGGATTTTCCACCAGTCAAAACCACCATCGAAAGATGGGAAATGGTTTATGAGGAACTTCAAAAGCATAAAAAGATACAAAACCAATTTGGTGCAATTGGTGAGGGGGGGGGATGGGCATTAGCAAAATCTATTATTGAGGCATGTGATTTTTTAACTAAGTCAAATATTTCGTTTGCTTTTTATGATGTTCATCATAAGGAAAATTTTTATGAACAAGCTCAGCAAGAATTTGAAAAAACCTTAAAAGAATCCTACAAATCACTTGAATTTAATGTCGCCCAAGAGGAGGGCGAGTTGATTTTGGCATTTTGGAAATTTTTAAGCAATACCGAAGATCCTTTAGTTCGAGAGCGGATGGCTTATCAATTTAAAATTCAGTCACTATCTCAAACTAAGCTTGCCCCGCTCATATGGATAGAGATGGCAAAACCAAGCAAAACAATCCAAATTCTTCAAGACGAATTATTGGCGTTTTATGCACAACACCAAATTGTTTTAAAAATTGGGTTTGATTGGCAACAATCGGGGTTATGGCCAGAATGTATTTCTGGAAAAGTTTCAACTAATCTTGAAGAATACCGAAAAGAGACCTTCAGCAATCGGCAAAAATATACTGATCATCAATGGCGAGTTATTGCACAGCCTAGTTTTGAAACGATGGCTTGGGCAGCATTGGTTTGCATTCATGAACATATTAGTGCGGGTCGTCAGCAAATAGCACTCGTCGCACAAGATAGATTAATTGCTAGAAGAATACGTGCTTTATTGGCAAGGTATGGCTCAAACATATCTATTAATGATCAAACTGGCTGGACTTTATCCACTACGAGTGCAGCAGCAGCAGTCCATAGTTATCTTGAGATACTCAAAGATTCGGAAGGTCCAGAATTGGGAACTTTAATGGGATTTTTAAAAAATCCTATGCTAGATTGGAAGGAAATACTTAAACCAATTCTGAAGGATCAAAGTATTGATATTGAAGACTTTGCATGGTGGATGGAAAGCAAATTACTTGCTAGTTCAGTTGGGATAGGGTGGACTGAACTTCAACATGTATTCGTGGAAAAATCGTTTTCCCGCCACGAACATCCTCTTGTTGAGATCTATAGTCCAATTGCGAAAGAACTTTTATTGTTGCTTGAGAGAAGATCTAAGGATTGGCAGCAGAAAAAAATACATTCTCAAGATTGGGTTTTAAAACTCGAAGAGGATTTACAAGCTTTTGGAATGTTCTTCAAATTAAGTGAAGATGCTGCGGGACAAATTATTCCTCGAGTAATTGAACAACTTAAATTACTGAATTTAAGTCGTTTAAATTTGACGGCTTGGATTAGTTTGTTTGATCAGTGTGTCGAGCAAGAAAATTTTGTTCAAAAATCTCCAAAAAAACAAATCCATATTGAAATGATTCCTATTTCAGGAATTCGATTAAGAACCTACTCCGCAGTTGTTGTCGTTGGATGCCACGATAAGCTTCTTCCACGGATTAAAGATCATGGATCTATTTTTTCTAAAGCTATGTTGTATGAGTTAGATCCTGAATTGCCGGAGGCGGAATATATACAACAGGCTAGGGATTTATCTCAATTGTTAACTTCCCATCAATATGTGGATTTACTCTGGCAAGAATATCAAAGAGCAGAGGAGAAAAATCGATTGAGCAATTGGTTATCTCGACTTCACATCGATATGCCCAATTTAGAGAAAAAAAAGATCCAACTTCCAACAAATTCTATTGATAAGAGCGATGTTTTTGCTTCAAAAACCAAGATTAGTGACTCAGTATTATTGCCTGATAAATTAAGTCCAAGCGCATACAAAGTACTTCGATCTTGTCCATATCGTTTTTATGTGAATTATTTATTGAAATTAAGTTCACCCAAAGCATTACGTGAAATAAATGAATTTGGTATTGTGGGGACCCTACTTCATGATATTTTGAATCAGTTTTATAAAGAATATCAGGGGAAAGAGTCATTTATTAGCAAGGCAGAAAAGCTGATTTGGATGGAAGAGCAATTACTGCAGATATCGCATATCAAATGGCAAGAGTTGATTTCAAAAGATGGCAAACTCATTGCTATGCAAGAAGAGTGGTTTGGTCATGTACCAGAGATTGTTGCATGGCAGATAGGGCTTGAAGAAAAGGGATGGAGTTTTTTTGAAGCGGAAAAAGATGTTGAATTCTTCCTTCAATTAGAAACTGGCGATTCCTTAAAAATCTATGGACGTGTTGATAGAGTCGATCGTAATGAAGATGGAAATTTACTTGTTCTAGACTATAAGTTCAAAAACGGCAAAGACTTATCTAATTTAAATAAAACTTTATGGGATGATCCGCAATTGCTAATCTACAGCAAGGCAATTTCATTGCTAAACCAAGAACGTGGTAATTTTGTTCAAGAAGCTTCATGGGTTAGTTTAGGAGAGGCAAGCATAGATAAAAGGAATTTATCTTTTGCTGTTACCACTGAAAAAATAGATGAGCTTGATCAAAAACTATTGCAAGATTTAAATCCTATCTGGAAAGGCCATATGATGCCAGCAAATGGCATTACCAAAACTTGTAATTACTGTGATGCTAGGGGTATTTGTCGTAAAGGGATGTGGCATGATGAATGAGCCATTAGAGCTTTTAGAGTGTAATCCAACAATAGCCTGTGACCCAGCAAATTCTGTGGTTGTTGAAGCCTGTGCAGGAAGCGGCAAGACCTGGTTATTAATTTCGCGTATCTTTCGCTTATTACTCAGTGACGTAAAGCCCAGTCAAATATTGGCGATTACTTTTACGCGTAAAGCGGCACAAGAAATGGAAGATCGTCTTGAGCAATTGCTTTACGAGATGTTTATTAAATCTGATGAAGAAGTAATTCAAGAACTAATAATTAGAGGTTTAGATTCTAGTCAAGCACAAACTCTTTTACCTAGGGCAAAAAACTTGTATCAAGAAATTTTATCTAATCCTCAAAAAGTATCATTCGATACCTTTCATGGTTGGTTTACCAAAATTAGTTCAGCAGCACCATTGAGTTCTGGCTTGGTTACAAATGGATCCTTAAGAGAGGATCGCAAACGTTTAATTGATGAGGCTATGGATCAATGGTGGTTCCATTTAGGTAGAGGTGAGGGGGAATTTAAAGCCCTTCTGAAAGAGTATTTAATAATGTTGAAGTTGGTCAGTAAAAGTGTACCAATGGATATTTTGCAGGGTTCAGCGAGTTTACTAGAACAATGGGGAACTTGGCAGCAATACCTTCATTCATTACCCAAAGGGATTGATCCCCTAGACGTATTGTCAGAAAAATTACCTCTTTTAAAACAAGCTAAGCCCTTAAGTGATTTACAAGACATTAGTAAATATAACTGGGACGGATTACAAGTTGCTTATGATTGTTACAGTCAAAGTAAAGCTTCAACAGATGAAAAGTTAGCAAAATTTTTAAAAGATCTTTTTGATTCAAGAGATTTTCAAAAGGGTGACGAGAAAATCATTAAGTGTTTAGAAATGGTTTTACGTTACCCATCAGAGCCTTTTAATATAAGGAAAAATGTTCAAGCTTGCTCTGGAGAATTAAAAAAGATCTTAAAGGCTTCAGATCGAGAAGATTTAATTGAGAAAATCCCAGAATATTTTGAATATTGGATTAATTTACTTGATCAAGAGAAAGCATGGCAAAAAGATAGATCCATGTTTGAATTAAACAAAGCATGGATTGCGCTTGGTTCATCGATCTCAAAGCATTTTAGGGAATATAAAGCTAATCATCGTATTCTAGATTTCAATGACTTGGAGATGAATGTAGCAGAACTCCTAAAAAGTGAGGATTTAGCTAATTACATCCAAGTTCGTTTAGATGCCAAATATAAGCATATATTGATTGACGAGTTTCAAGATACTAATCCTATTCAGTGGATGATTCTGAAAGCTTGGTTTAGTGCTTACGGAGTAAATAGTGATTCACCAAAAATATTTATAGTGGGGGATCCAAAGCAATCAATTTACCGTTTCAGAAAAGCTGATTCTAGGATTTTCACGCAAGCGCAAAAATTTATGAGGTCGAAATATGGTGCAAAATTACTTGCTAAAAATGAGACTAGACGTAATCCCCAAGAATTGATCAATGTATTGAATGATGTATTTGAACGTGAAAAACTAAATCATTCAGGTTTTCGATTTGATCAACATTCAGCGATAACAAAGCAACCCAATCCTGAGTTAAATCATGAAGTCTTTTGTTTAGACTTGGTTCCATCATCTTCTGCCGAAGCTGAGCCAGAAAACCGTAATCCTCTAAGCACTCCAATGCGTGATTCACAAAAAGGAGGGAAAAGTTTACAAAGTTACCATGAGGCACGTTGCGTAGCTCAGATTATTCAATATTGGTTGAGTACTCGCAAAGTCCCTGACGAGAAGGGTAACATGCGCTCTGCTCGGTTTAGTGATTTTTATATTCTGGTAAGGTCAAAGACCCATATTCTTCAATTAGAGAGAGCTCTGCGTGATTTTGGATTGCCATACCAAAGTCCTCGCCAAGGTGGTTTATTACAAACTTTGGAGGCAGAAGATATTCAGGCATTACTCCAAGTCTTATTAACCCCAAGTAATAATCTGGCTTTGGCACATGTTTTAAGAACTCCTATTTTTTCTTGTTCAGAAAATGATTTACAAATGCTTGCCATTAAAGCGCAAGGTAGATCTTGGTGGCATGCCATGCCTGAAACAAAATCTGAGTTAATGCAGGAAGCCCATCAATTATTACTTTCGTGGAGAACACTAGCTAATCATTTACCAGTACATGATTTATTAGATTTAATCTATGAACAGGGTCATTTGTATGAGCGATATTCTGCTTGCAGCCCTGATTTGATGCAAACTAAAACTATTGCAAATTTAGAAGCTTTCCTAAAGTTGGCTTTGGATACAAACGGTGGGCGATATCCGTCCCTGAATAGTTTTATTGATGAATTGAGAGTTTTGTCAAAAGGTAAACAAACCGAAACACCTGATGAAGGTGATATTGTAGAGACGGTTGATGAGGACATATCAGAGTCAGATCTTCAACAGACTGCAGTCAAGATAATGACAATTCATTCGGCAAAGGGTCTAGAGGCACCATTTGTATTTATATTAAACACAAATGATAAACCCAAATATATGGATAAATCCGGTGTCTTAATGGATTGGCCACCGGAATTAGACTCACCAAAACTTATGTTTGTCCATCATGAATCACTCTTAAATGATCAACTTCAATTGGTACGTCAAGAAGAAAAAAGTATTTATGATTTGGAAAATATAAATTTGCTGTATGTTGCCATGACGAGAGCAAAACAATGTCTTGTTGTAAGTGGGTTAGAGAAAAGGGGAGACGAAAGAATTGAGGCAGGTTCTTGGTATGAAAAACTAGTTAATGCTAGTGTCGAAGTAAAAAAAATCGAGGATGTAATTCCAGAGGAATTTATTAAATCAGTAAAAATTGAGACTAGTGAAAAATCTGTTGCTCTTCAACGAACTTTCTTAAAAATTCCACCTCTTAATTTTCAAGAAAAAATAATTCTAGAAGATGAGGAGGAAAAAACTTTTGATGATCCCCATAACCCCTCTAAACCTAATCCTGATTTGTTATTACTGGGAACGACCGTACATCACATTCTCGAAAGTTTAACCAATAAACGACTTTCCTCAAAAGAAGAGCTCAAAATGCCTAGTGACTCTCAAGTTAGATCTTGGTTGGGTTTATCTCAAGAGCTTGCTGAGAAATCAATAGCTATCGTGCAGAATATTTTGTTTGCTGATCAGTTGCGAGAGTATTTTTATGGATCTCATATTAAGGCTGCATGGAATGAGTTAGTTTTGATGGACGATCAAGATGTGATGTCCAAAATTGATCGTTTAGTTGAGTTTGATGATCAACTTGTAATTCTGGACTATAAATTACAAATTCCCCAACCGGGACAATATTTATACGAAAAATATTATCAACAATTACGAAAATATAAATATTTAGTCCAACAACTCAGAAATGATAAGCCTATTCAGGCTTTTTTAATTGACCAACATGCTAATGTCAAAGAAATTGTTTAAAGTAAATTAATTATCAATAGGAGATAGTTATGTTTTCTAAATTTTCACAATTAGGTTTTGCAGAGAAATTTTTTATTGGAGTAGTGTCAGTAGGTTTGGTAGTTACTGTATATGATCAATTTTCTCAAAGTAGTAAGCAGTCGGGAATTCAGTCGGCCCAACAGAAATGTCTTAAAGAAGCTGAAGAGCTAAAAGCAAACGCATTACCCCATGAAGTTTGGAAAAAAGTTCCTCCAGTATGTGATCCAGAAGCAATTAGTAAGTTAGAGCAAAAAACACCTACACAAAAGGCGATATTAGAAATGACTGATGAGCAAAGTACTAAGAAAAAATTCCCATCTATTATCTGGTTTATTGTGATTGGTTTAATACCAACTATCATTCGAGTAATTCGTCGCCAGATGGGGAAGATCGACAAAAACGGTTAAGGAATTATGTATTAAAAAGGGTAATGTTCTTCACATTACCCTTTTGATAGAAACAAAATTTTCTACTGAAAAAGTCTCAAACAGTTTTCCCTGTTTGTTCTTTCATGGCAAGTTTTACTGCCTCAGGTGTAAATGGTACTGTTCTCATTCTCACCCCTATGGCATCAAAAATTGCATTCGCGATTGCTGCTGGTATCGTGGTAGGCGTTTGCTCCCCAGCTCCCCAAGCTGGGGTGCCTGGTTGATTAATAAGAGTGGTATGAACTTTGGGAACCTCGTTGAAGCGGATGATTGGATAAGACACCCAATCTACGCTGTTCACTTGACTACCATTCCATTTAACTTCTTCCATAAGTACACGACTAACAGTCTGAATTGCTCCACCTTGAATCTGGTTTAAAACACCATCTGGATTGATGATCTGACCACAATCATGTGCAATATAAAGGTTAGTTACGCGTACCTTTCCAGTTTTTTTGTTTACCTCGACGTCTGCTACTGTCGCAACATATGTAATCGAATTGTTATAACGCACATAAGAAATACCTCTACCTTTTGCAATATTAGTATTGCTAGTCTTTTTCGAATCTTTTGCAGTTGTATCCCATTTGGTAAGGTCCATTACAGCTCGCATCACATGAATTGATCGAGGATCACTGAGATGTTTTAAACGAAACTCTGCTGGATCAGCATTTGCCAAGTGAGCCATTTCATCGATAAATGATTCATTTGCAAAGCTATTTTCAATTCTTCCAGGGCTACGAAGATGGGATGAGCGCAAAAATGTTTGAGCAACATGTTTTGTATTAACCAGTGCGTTTGGAACTTCATATGGGCTTGCGCTATTTTGAAACAAAAAACCAACCCAGTTACCAGGCCTTGGAACACCTGTATCGTTTGCCGCTAGAAGAGGGAAGTTGAGTGGCTTCATAAAAGCAACTTCATTAGAGGCGATATAAAAATCTGTCTTCCAAGCATTCATCTTGCCATTTTCATCGAGACTAGCTTCAAAATCCATTGTCCTTGGTGGGCTTTTTGGTGCAAGTGCTGTTTCATCATGACGCATCCATTGCAAACGGACTGGTTTGCCGATAGCCATTGCTATTAGAGCTGCATCTGCTGTTGCATCTTCGTGACCATTTCGTCCATAACATCCAGAACCGTCAAGGTAGAGAAGTCGGATGGACTCTTTCGGTAATCCTGTAATCACTGAGAGCTCATGTTGCATTGAGTGGGTTGCTTGTGAGGCACTCCAAGCAGTGATTTTGCCATCTTTAAAATCAACGACTGCGCAGGATGGACCTATTGAAGCATGGGTTTGCACTGCAAAGTTATAAGTTGCTTTTAGCTTTTTAGAGCTTTTTGATAGAGCAGCTTGAACATCTCCAGCTTTTTGAGTAACTTCTTCTTTAGCAAGGGGAAGTTTTCGCCAATGATCATAAACAGTTGCTTTAGCTGGGAGGTCTGGACCGTTGGTCCAATTAACTTTAATCGCTCGTGAGGCTTTAACTGCTGCCCATTCTGAAGATGCTACTACTGCAATGAAATTATTTTTACGTACTGTTTGTAAAAATCCATTAATCTTCTTAGCTTCACTATCATCAAAACTTTCAAGTTTGGCATTGATAGAATTAGAGCGAATAACTCGAGCATGAACCATTCCTGGCAATTTAAAATCATGCATATAGGGGAATTCGCCGGTAACTTTCTGTGGGATATCTACACGCGGAATAGACTTGCCGACGATAGTGTATTCCTGGTGGTTTTTTAATTTAACTTTGGGGTCGACCTTAATCTGAAAACCATCACCAATTAAGTCTGCATATGCAGCTTTTGCATTAGAGTCATTTTTGGATATAACAAAACCATCTTTGAGTGTTAGTTCACTACTAGGTTTTTTTAATACTTCGGAGCCTTTTTTCAACAACGCTTCTCTAGCATTCGCTGCTGCAACGCGCAGTTCACTTCCGCCTTGCATAATGGATAGAGCTCCTCCAGTGATCCATTGATCAGGAGTTGTTGCGGTGTCTCCCATAACCATTTTGATATCATTAAATGGCACATAGAGTTCATCTGCCACAATTTGTGCTAAAGCAGTTTTTACGCCTGTTCCAAGATCGACCTTACCAGCATAAACGGTGACTTTACTGCTTTTGTCGATACTGAGCCAAGCATCTACATCTGCGCGGTCAACGTTTTTAGGCGGAGCTAAAACAGGACTAGAAGCTGCAAAGCTGTCTAATGAAAAATGAACAACCAGTAATCCAGCAAAGCTAGATTTTAAAAATTCACGACGAGTAAAAGCATTCATGACGATTCCTTCATCCAATGATTGTTTAAGCTGCGTTCAAGTAGCGTCTTACGGCTGCTACGATTCGTTGATGAGTTCCACAACGACAAAGATTCCCTGATAATGCTTCGGCAATTTGTGTGTCTGTAGGATTTTTATTCTTTGCCAAAAAGGCAGAAGCTGTCATGATCATGCCATTAATACAATAACCGCATTGAACAGCTTGCTCATCTATGAAAGCCTGTTGTAATTTACCTGGTTTTGATGAGCTTCCGAGACCTTCTAGCGTTGTGATTTTTTGACCAACAACTGAAGCCGCTGGTGTGATGCATGAACGAACTGCCTGATTATTTACCATTACTGTACAAGCACCACATTGCCCTAAGCCGCATCCAAATTTAGGTCCTTGAAAATTTAATTCATCTCGTAATGCATAGAGTAGAGGGATATCATCATCTGCTTTGAACGATAAATTTTTACCGTTGACTTGAAGTGTAATTTCAGGCATTTAGTCTCCTAGAAAAATATTTAATTTAATTAACTTTTAGAATATTTGAATTCAAAGACAAAATACGCCAAAACTAGGGTAATTTCTAATAAAAAATTGTTATCTCATCATTAAATAACATGTTGAACATCGATTTTGATTGATTAACTTGGTTCAAAGGATCAAATGTTAATTTAAGTGTGTTTATACAGTTGAAATTTATGACTATTTTTTAAAGTGTGTTAAGTTAATGTTCAATAACTATAGATTATAAAAAAATGAGACAAAACCTCCGACTTTTATTCCTGATATTGCTTGCAATTTTCATGACAAGAATATCTATTGCAGCTGATACTTGGCCTATCAAGCCAATACGTTTTGTTGTTGGTTTTACTGCAGGGGGGCCAAGCGATATCATTGCTAGAACTGTTGCACAGAAGATGTCAGTCGGTTTAGGGCAGTCAATCATTATAGATAACAAGCCTGGAGCAGGGGGTAATTTAGCGGCTGAATTTGTAGCCCATAGTCCACCAGATGGATATACATGGTTATTGGGTAATAACAGTATTCTTGCAACTAACGCAGCGCTATATAAAAACCTTGGCTTTAATCCATCACAAGATTTTTCTCCTATAGGTTTAGTTGCATCCCAGCCAAATATTTTGGTTGTTAATCCATCATTGCCTGTAAATAATTTAAAAGAACTAATTGCTTTGGCCAAGCTAAAACCCAATGAGTTAACTTTTGCAAGTTCAGGAATGGGAGCCGCTCCACATTTAGCGGGTGAACTTTTTAAAACTTCAGCTAATATCAAAATTATGCATGTGCCTTATAAGGGTGCACAACCAGCCCTAGTCGATTTAATTGCGGGGCATATCAATATGATGTTTGCTACCTCTGCCTCAGTGATCCCATTTATTAAGGATAAACGAGTAAAACCAATTGCAGTTACATCACTCCAACGATTAAAAGATTTTCCAAATATTCCAACGATGTCAGAGGCTGGACTGCCAGGATTTGAAATGGTTTCATGGCATGGAATTGTTGTTCCATCTGGGGTACCGGAGCATATCGTTCAACGTATTAATATAGAATTGCAAGCGGTACAAAACAATTCTGAATTACTCAATACGTTTAGATCTTTAGGAATGACCCCGTCCTTCTTAAATGCAAAAGAATTTTCTGAGTATATAAAAACAGAAATACCTAAATGGACTAAAACTGTTCAAGATTCTGGTGCAACTGAATAATAGAGAGCTAGAGATAAATATGAATCAACCGATTACTAATAATTTCAAATCTGTATCTCGAATAGAGATACCTGGCGGTGGGCAAGTTACTGTCAAAGATAACTATGCGTATATAGGTCATATACCTAATAAAAATAATTTAGGCACATCTATCATAGATATCTCAAATCCTAAGAATCCCAAAATTGTTCATCAAATATTTTTAGATGATCCTGAGTCACATTCTCATAAAGCCAGAGTTGTTGGTGATTTGTTATTTGTAAATAGTGAGAGAAATATGACTCCTATTGGTCGGCGTGCCGATGAGATGCCGGGGGTAAAGGCTAGACTTTTAAAGCAATTGGGTAGAGAAGCGACACATGCAGAATTAGCTCTAGCCTTAAATGTGCGAGAGCAAGATATTCCAATTGTAGAAGCTGCACAGAAAAAGCCATACCAAAATGGAGGCTTTAAAATATACGATATATCTGATAAAACAAATCCAAAACTTCTCGCTCATCAGAAGACTGGTGGTATAGGTGTACATCGTTTTGATGTAGATGAGAATTACGCCTATATCTCAACAGAAATGGAAGGCTTTTTAGGTAATATTTTAGTAATATATGACATTTCGAATCCAACACGTCCAAGTGAAGTGAGTCGTTGGTGGATGCCGGGACAGCATATAGTGGCAGGTGAAAAGCCCTACTGGTCTGGTAGACGGCATCGTTTACATCATGCTTTACGCTTTGGTAATGAGTTATGGGCAGGACTATGGCATGGTGGAATTGGAGTGATAGATGTTACCAATATTTCAAAGCCTACAACACTGGGCACATATAACTATCACCCTCCGTTTCCGGAACCTTCGCATACCTTTATGCCATTACAAGATTTAATTGATGGTAGGCGTATAGCTGTTGCGATTGATGAAGAAGATCATGCTCATGATGCAGAAGAATTAGATCGCAGGAAAGGACGTCCTCATGGCTGTATGTGGGTTTTCGACGTAACTGATTTAAATGCTATAAAACCACTTTCTATCTATGAAGTAAGCGAATTGGATTCTCCTTGGAGTAGGGCAACACCCGGCCGTTTTGGGGCTCATCAATTTCAGGAGCAGCGTAAAGGAACGATGGTATTTTGTACTTGGTTTGCAGGCGGTTTGAGGGCTGTTGATGTAGCAAATCCACTTTCGCCTAAAGAGGTCGGCTTTTATATTCCACTGCCTGCTGAGGGACGTGCGGCGCCTCAAACGAATGACGTTTTTGTAGATGACAATAATTTGGTTTACTGTATTGATCGCTATTCGGGCTTAGACATATTGGAATTTAATGCATGATAGATGCGCCATACTGTCAGGCACCTGATAAAGAATTAAGAAAGCCAAAATTTAAACTGCCAACAGGATCAATTGATTGCCACATGCATATTTGCGGGCCGGTTGATCGATTTCCTTATTCAACTAATAGAATTTATACCCCTCACGATGCTTTATTGCCAGATTATTTAGCATTATTGAAAACACTTGGGGTTGATCGAGCAGTATTAGTTCAACCTAGTATCTATGGTGAAGATAATTCAGCAATGTTAGAGGTCCTAAAATCGGATTCTTCTAAATTCCGCGGAGTGGCGGTGGTTAATGAAGAAATTTCACACGATGATTTAAAAGTGATGCATCAGTTAGGCGTCCGAGGAGTTCGATGTAATATTGTTGACTTAAGCGAATCTAAAGGTGTATTGCCTATTCAATATTTAAATAAATTAGCAGCTAAGGTTTCTCCGTTTGGATGGCATATTGAATTACTAATGCACGTTAATGAGTTTCCCGATATTGCTAACTTATTTCAAGATTTTCCAGTTCCAATTGTTTTAGGACATTATGGTTACCAGCATTGTTCTTTGGGTATTCAAACGAAGGGTTTTCAGGGATTATTATCTCTTATGAAAGAGGGTAGGGCATGGGTAAAGTTCACCGCTCCATATAGAATTTCGGCGATAAACACTTTACCTTATAGTGATGTCAAATTGTTTGCAAAAACATTATTAGATAATAGCCCAGGTCAAATCGTTTGGGGAACAGACTGGCCTCATGTTATGGTTAAAAACCAAATGCCGAATGATGCGGATTTATGCAATTTATTATTCGATTGGGTACCTGATGAATCTCTACGTAAACTAATTTTTATTGAAAATTCAGAACGCCTTTATGGATTCAACGCATTAGGTAGGGATGGATTGATAAGCAACTAATAATTCACTAGAGTAATGAGTATTATTACGATATACCTTGATCATAAAGCTCTAAGATAAAACATCTTTCTGACTAATCTGTTACGATAATCACCTCAGGGATATGTTCAATCTTTAGCAGTATTCCTTACTGTTAAATTTTCTTATTTATTTGATTTTTGAAATTTTGCAACTATTCCACTAATTGCATGACTAATTTGTTAATGTTTCGATACCTCAGTAAACTTTTACCAAGTCTTGTTGGCATTGGACTGCTTTGTTCATGTGCCGCTTTTCAACAAGATACTGCCCTAATTCCGGCTACTGCCAAAGTTGAACCAAACATTTCAAATGCTATCAAAATTGAAGAAAACTGGTGGAAACAACTTGGTGATGAGCAATTAAATCGTTTGATAGATCAAGCTCTAAGAGATTCTCCTAGTATTAAAACTGCAGATACTCGAATTCAAAATGCAAAGGCATTAATAGATGCTAACCGTTCTAGCTTATTGCCACAAATTGGTATAAATACCCAAATAAATCGTCAAGAGCTATCCAAAAACTATATATTTCCTCCTACTTTTGATAAGTTACAAAATTATGGAATCATAGCTTTGACCTTTGATTGGTCGTTAGATGTGTGGGGTAAACAAAAGCATCTATTAGACGGTTCCAAATATCGTTTTGTTGGAGCACAAACACAATTAGACGCGGCAAAACAAGCTCTCACGAGTGGAGTTGTTGCAGCTTATATTGAGTATGATTATGCTTTCAAATCTTATCAATTAGCTAAAAAAGATAGTCAAATCAGTGATACGCTCCTGAGTATTGCTAAAGAGCGTCATCAAAAAGGTGTGATTGATCAGGTTCTTTTAGAGCAACGTAAGGTTGATAACGATACAGTAAGATCGCAAGAAGGGCAGGCTCTAAAAGCATTAGAGCTATGGCGTCATCAACTTGCAGTTCTTGTGGGACAAGGACCAAGTTATGGAGATAACTTAAGAACTCCTCATCTTAATATATCCGATATAGCAACTCACACTCCAAAGACTATTCCTTCAGACTTGGTAGCTCGACGCCCTGATTTGCAAGGCTTACTTGCCCAAATTCAAGCAAATAAGGAGGATCTTAAAGCTGCTCGCTTAGATTATTTACCTAGTTTTAATTTGGCAGGTAATCTGGGATATCAGGCATTTGGGTTTAATCAGTTACTTAATCAAGACAGTCAAATTTTTTCTATTGGTCCAGTAATTAACCTCCCAATTTTTAATGGAGGAAAGATTGATGCGAATGTTGCGGCTAAAAATGCACTTAAAGATCAAGCAATTGCCGACTATCATGAACAGTTGCTAACAGCTTTGCGTGAATCTGCGGACGGTATTTCTTCCGTGAATGCTGCTTCAGGTTCATTACAACTTATTTCGCAATCAAATCAATCAGCCCAAATAGTTTTAGATATCTATCAAAAAAGGTATCAAGTGGGTCTTCTTTCTAAAGAAGAAATCGAGAAATCTTTGATTGAATATGACCGACAAACGAGTAATTTATATCTAGCTCAAAAAAATCTACTTAACGCCTATGTTCAATTAATTCAGGCCTTGGGCGGTGGCTACATTAATAAAGATTCTAATTTACAACTTTCGTCCCAACCTCAGTAAAGATCGACTCCGATGAATACAAATGTCAATTTACCAGACAATCCTACTAGTACCTTTAATCGAAAAAAAGCATTTCAGTTTTTCTTTTTAGCTTTAGCCGTTTTATTTATTATTTATTTTATTTATTGGTTTATTGAGTCCAGTCATTATGAGTCTACAGAAAATGCTTATGTTTCTGCTCCTCAAATTCAAATTAGTTCTCAAGTAGAGGGAACTGTATCTGATGTATTGGTTTCTGAAACTCAAGCCGTACAGGCGGGTGAGACTCTATTTAAGATTGACACAACAGAGGCCAAGATTGCATCTGAGATTGCTGACGCGGATTTAAGTAAAGCTTTGCGAGCTGTAAGAGCAAATATTTATTTAGCAAAAGTTAGAAAACAAGAATTAGAGAGAGCCAAGGAAGATTTTAATAGACGAGCAAGTCTTCAAGGATCTGCTGCATACTCACCAGATGAATTAGCACGTTATAAATCACAATATGATGTTGCACAAACCGCATATCAAGAGGCCTTGGAAAACACGGATGGTATTAGTAATATTGCTAATGTAGCAAGTCATCCCGATGTTCTTCGAGCACAGGGTGTAGCAAAAAAGAATTATGTTGCACTCTTACGCGCTAATGTTCAGGCTCCAATTAGCTCTGTAGTGGCAAGGCGCTCAGCACAGGTAGGTCAAAGAGTTTCACCTGGTTCGCCATTATTAACCTTAGTATTGAGTAATGCTACATGGGTAGATGCCAATTTTAAAGAATCTCAACTTGCAAAAATGCGTATTGGACAACCTGTCGAATTAGAAGCAGATATTTATGGAAATCGTGTAACTTTTCCTGGAAAAGTTGCAGGCTTTTCAGCGGGAACTGGTTCCTCCCTTGCTGTTTTACCAGCACAAAATGCAACCGGTAACTGGGTCAAGGTTGTACAACGCTTACCAGTAAGGATTGATATCGATCCTGAAACATTAAAAAAATATCCACTGCGTGTTGGTTTAACAATGACTGCAAAGGTTGATGTTCGCAATACTGATGGAATAGCTCTTCAATCCATGCAGCAACACGAGGCGATTTCTACTGACTTGTATGAAAAGCAAAATTTAGCAGCTCAAGCACATGTACAAAAAATTATTCAGCACTCTTTAGCTATCGAATAAAGATGTCACAAACAATATCAGCTTCTGAAAACGCTTCACCTCCTCAAGGTGGTGTTGAGCCATTGCATGGTGGAAAATTAGTTTTAGCTACAGTGGCTTTGGGCCTAGGCTCATTTATGAATGTCTTAGACACGTCTATTGCGAATGTGTCTTTACCTACCATTGCAGGAGATTTTGCGGTTAGTCCAGCCCAAGGGACTTGGGTTATAACCTCATATGCAGTCAGTGAAGCAATTATGTTGCCGCTTACTGGTTGGTTATCAAGCCGCTTTGGAGAAATTCGTCAATTTGTTATTGCGACTTTATTATTTGCATTAGCTTCAGCTTTATGTGGTTTAGCAATATCTTTTCCGATGTTGGTTTTGAGTAGAGTTTTGCAGGGTATTGTTGGTGCATCAATGATTCCTTTATCGCAAGCATTGATTGTTAAAAGTTTTCCTAGAGAAAAAGCTGGAATGGCACTGGGGATATGGGCTATGACAACGATTGTTGCGCCTATTTTGGGTCCGGTAATTGGAGGATGGTTAACCGATAGTTACTCTTGGCGATGGGTTTTTTACATTAATATCCCGTTTGGAATTTTGTGTGCTTTTTTAGTGAGTACTCTATTTAAAGGTCGTGATAATGTTCGTATTAAAAAACCGATAGATAAAGTTGGCTTAGCTTTGCTTGCGGTTGGTGTTGGAAGTTTACAAATCATGTTGGATAAAGGAAATGAATTAGATTGGTTCTCTTCCCCGACTATTGTTGCAATCGGCTTATTGTCAGTGATTTGTTTAATAAGTTTTGTTATCTGGGAATTAGGGGAGGAGCATCCCGTTGTCGACTTAAGACTATTTAAGGTTCTTAATTTTCGTATTGCATGTATTTGTTTATTCTGTGGTGCATTTGCTTTTTATTTATTTGTTGTTATTGGTCCATTGTGGATGCAAACACAGTTGGGTTACACCGCATATACAGCGGGGTTGGTCATGGCGAGTACTGGAGCACTAGCTATCTTTGCTGGTCCGTTTTTTGGATCTCAAATGCAAAAACTAGGCGCTCGTCGTGTTGCCACTTTTGGTTTTACATGTTTTGCGATTAGTGCTTTTTGGAGTTCAACTATTACTACGGATGTAGATTTTCATTATCTTCAGCTCACCCGAATTATTATGGGTTTTGGTATTGCTGGTTTTTTTGTACCTATGACTGCGATTTCAATATCAAGGCTAAAACCTTCGCAAATGGCTGCCGGCTCTGGGCTGACTAATTTTTTAAGAAATTTAGGGGGTAGTACAGGGACTGCGATTGGTACTACGGTTTGGCAAAATGAAGCTATTCGTAATCATGCAATTTTGTCGGATTATTTAACACCAGACAATATACCTTTAAATCAACTCAGTGAACAACTCACTGGAGCTGGTTTATCCCCCCAAGCTCAGCTACAGTATTTAGAGTATGTAGTTAATTCACAAGCTTATGTTTTGTCTACAAATCATATTCTCACGACAGCGGGAATCATGATGTTTTGTTTAATTCCTATCGTTTGGCTTGCCAAACCACCTTTTGGTGCAGGTGGGGGTGGTCATTAGTATTTTTGAAAAAATATTTCCATGAATAGGGGGACGAGCCTTACCCCCGGCACTACTGGGAAATGGGTTTGGCTGCTCCGTTCCCGACCTGACCAGATTGCCATGCCAATATGCGGGGAGGCCCGTCTTCTGATATTGTACATCGATGATTGTTAGAATATAACTTATGACAGAGATCTCATTATTTGGAAACGACGAATTACCTACTCCAGGTTTAGCACTTGCTAGAAAATGGCGCCCTAGAAACTTTGGCACACTGATTGGACAGGACCATGTAGTTAAGGCTTTGAGCCATGCTCTTGATCAAAATAGATTGCATCATGCTTGGTTATTTACTGGAACGCGTGGGGTTGGAAAAACAACTATTTCTCGAATACTTGCTAAATCTCTCAATTGCACAGGTACTCCAGAAAACCCTATTAACCAACCGACTTCTACGCCTTGTGGTCAATGTGCAGCCTGTCAAGAAATTGATGCAGGAAGGTTTGTTGATTATGTTGAGATGGATGCAGCAAGTAATCGTGGTATTGCTGACATGATCTCGCTTTTAGAAAAAGCTGTTTATGCCCCAACTTCAGGGAGATTCAAAGTATTTATGATTGACGAGGTGCATATGCTCACTAGTCAGGCATTTAATTCGATGCTTAAGACTCTTGAAGAACCACCTCCACACATGAAGTTTATTTTAGCAACGACAGATCCACAAAAGATTCCTGTGACTATTTTGTCGCGTTGTTTACAGTTTAATCTCAAGCAAATGCCTCCGAGTCTTATTGTTAATCATTTAAAAACTGTTCTTCAAGCGGAGAGTATTCCAATTCATGAAGGGGCATTAAAGATTATTGCAAAATCAGCAAGTGGATCCATGCGTGATGCACTCTCCTTAACTGATCAAGCAATTGCTTACTCGTCTGGGAATATGACCGAAGAAATGGTAAGAAGTATGCTTGGTTCATTGGATGATAGTTATCTCATTCGTATTATTGACGCTTTAGCCGAAAAAAATGGTAAAGAACTTGTTGATATAAGTTCAGAAATGGGCCTCATGAGTTTGTCTTTTTCTACAGCCTTGCAAGATCTCGCTTCTCTATTGCAAAAAGTAGCCATGGCTCAAGTCATTCCCGAGTCTGTAGTTGAAGAGTGGCCTGAATCCAAAGATATTATGCGTTTGGCACAATCCTTATCAAAAGAAGAAGTACAGTTGTTTTATCAAATTGCCATCACTAGTCGTGCTGATCTGCAATTAGCACCTGATGAAGAAACAGGATTTATGATGGCATTACTTCGAATGCTAGCCTTTAGACCTGATGATGGGAGCGAGTCAAATAATCAAAGGCCAGCCCCTGTAACAACTTCTGTCAATTTAAAACCTAATTCTGTTAGTACTTTATCTAGATCCTTATCGCCGCAAACGCAACCAGAGGTAAAGACTGAGCTTGTTAATCTACCTAACAATGTTCCATCGGCGATCGAATTAACCAATACAGGATGGCGTGAGACGATTAAACAGCTCGGTTTAAAAGGTATAGAGGGGCAGTTTGCCTTACAAACTGCTCTTATCTCGCAACAGGATAAGTCAGGTACTTTACATCTAAAGATAGCAACAGACATACCGCAACTTGCCACCAACTCTTCGATTCAAAAATTACAAGAGGGGCTTCAACAATATTTATCACGACCAGTGAAAATTATGATTGAAAAAAGTGAGCAAATTGAAACCGTTGCGCAATTGGAAGCGAAAGACCAGCAAATTGCGCAAACTCAATTAGAAAAGAATCTGACAGTGGATCCTTTTTTAGAGCAGTTAAAGCAAGAAATTGGAGTCAAAGTTATTGAAGGATCTATCAGACCATTGTCTAATGGATGATCGTTAAAAATTCATAGAAAGGAAGAGTGATGATGAAAGGTCAAATAGCGGGCTTGATGAAACAAGCTCAGCTCATGCAAGAGAAGATGAAAAAAGCCCAAGAGGAACTCTCCAGCCTTGAGCTTGTCGGTCAAGCTGCAGGTGGAATGGTTAAAGTAGTCTCAAACGGCAAACATATTATTAAAAGAGTGCAGATTGATCAAAGTGTTATGGATGATCGTGAAATGCTTGAAGACTTACTAGTAACCGCTTTATCAGATGCGCATCAACAAGCCGAAGCAGCTGCAGAGAGTCGTATGTCTGGTGCAACTGCTGGCATGCCGATGCCTCCGGGATTTAAGCTGCCTTTTTGATGAATCAATATCAAGCTACACAACAAGATCAACTTGATGCGCTTCAAAGGCTCATCCTTGCATTGAAGGTGATGCCAGGCATTGGTCCCAAGTCTGCTCAAAGGATGGCCTATTATTTATTGCAACATGATCGCAATGGGGCCTTATCTCTGGGGGTTGCTCTTCAAGAGGCTGTAGAGAAAATTGCTCATTGTTCTCAATGTAATTCTTTTTCGGAATTACATGTTTGCAAAACCTGTAACGATGATCGTCGTGATGGCAGCGTTTTATGTGTTGTTGAAACTCCGTCTGATCAACTGATGGTTGAACAAACAATGGCTTACAAAGGATTGTATTTTGTACTCATGGGACGTTTATCGCCTATGGAAGGTCAGGGTCCTAAAGAGTTGCATTTTGATAAATTGATGAATCGTATTTTTTCTCAAGATACACAATTCCCTACTGTTAAAGAAGTTATTCTTGCTACCAACTTCACCAGTGAGGGTGAGGCAACGGCCCACTATCTTGGTGAAATTCTTAAATCCAAGGGTATTTCTGTATCTCGTATAGCTCGCGGTATTCCTGTTGGTGGGGAACTTGAATATGTTGACGCAGGAACATTAGCTCGAGCAATGATGGATCGTAAACCAGTTGGAAGTTAAATCAAATAAAGGGGTATTTGTCTTTTTGGTTAAAAATATATTTTTTAACCATTGAATTTACTTTAAAGTTCAATAAGATTAAGGTAAGTCGTTAAAATTACCCAAGTAGGTCGCTTTTTTAAAATTTAAATAGGTTTTTTACTTCAATGCACTTTTTAGTCTCTAATGATGATGGTTACTTAGCACCAGGCTTATTGGCCTTAGTCAATGCTTTAAAACCGCTTGGCAAAATTACTGTCATTGCTCCCGAGCAAAATCATAGTGGTGCATCGAACTCATTAACACTCTCTAGACCACTTTCAATTCATCGAGTTGCTGGGGGAGAGCGTGATGGCTTTTTGTTTGTTAATGGCACACCGACAGATTGTGTACATATTGCCCTGACAGGCTTTTTAGACGAAATGCCTGACTTTGTGATTTCTGGAATCAACCAAGGTGAGAATATGGGGGAAGATGTTTTATATTCTGGGACGGTTGCTGCAGCTATTGAGGGTGTTATGTTTGGGATTCCTGGGATAGCATTTTCTCAGGTCGATCGTGGATGGGCTCGTATTGAAGATGCGGCTAAGACAGCACATGATATTGTTCGTCACGCAATGGATGGTGGTATGCCAAGCGATAATGGTATGCATGCACCCCTGATTAATGTTAATTTACCGAATCATAGTTATGACTCTTTGAAAGGTTGGCGTGTTACTCGGCTGGGTAATCGTCATCCATCACAACCGGTGATTATTCAGCAAAGCCCTCGTGGAGAACCTATTTATTGGATAGGTCCTGCAGGTGAGGCAAAGGATGCTTCGCAGGGAACTGATTTTGATGCGATTAATCAAGGATACGTTTCACTTACACCCTTACAGCTTAATTTATCTGATGAAAAACGTCGTTTAGATATGTTGGCATCGAATTGGAATAGAGGCTAAGTGACAGTGGTTAAGACGGATAAAGCTTTGGATACAGCCAGACGTCAAATGGCTCAACGCTTGGCTGCGAATGGGATTCATCATCATGAGGTTTTGCAAGCTATGGCGACTGTTCCGCGTCATGCTTTTATTGATCCTGGTTTAGTTTCTCAAGCTTATGAGGATTCATCCTTGCCGATTGGTCGGGAACAAACGATTTCCAAACCTTCAGTTGTCGCAAAAATGATTCAAGCATTAATGCAGGACCAACGCAAAATGGGCAGAGTATTGGAGATTGGGACTGGTTGTGGCTATCAAGCTGCTGTATTGAGCTTATTGTCTGATGAAGTATATTCAGTGGAGCGCATTCGAAGCCTTCATGACAGTGCCCGTGCTAAATTAAGACCTTATCGGATCGCTAATTTACGTTTGATTTATGCAGATGGGATTCGTGGATTACCACAGGCTGCTCCTTTTGATGGGATTATTCTTGCTGCAGCTGGTCTCGGAATTCCTGATCCATTACTTGATCAATTGGCTATTGGTGGAAAATTGATTGCACCAGTAGCTAAAAGTGAAACAGAACAGCAGTTATTATTGATAGAGCGTTTGAGCTCACAACGCTATCAAAGAAGCACTTTAGATGAAGTATTTTTTGTCCCTTTGCAGTCTGGAACGATTTAAATATGCGCTTGAACCTCAGCAAAACAATTCTTGTATTTTGTTCTTTTGGTATCACCTTGTTGATTACTGCATGCGGCTCTGTAACGCCGGCACCAATTAAAGATCAATCAACACCTGTAAATAACTCCAAACCAGTCGTAATCCCTAACTGGTCAGTTGTTAATAGTGATTCTAAATCAACGCCAGTTCCTGCCCCAGCAAAGCCAAAGCCTACAACTTCTCAAACAAAGGCCGCTACAGAAAAATCAAGTTCAGAAAAGCCTGCACCAAAAGTTGCGGATACAACTCCTGCAGTGGTTGCTGATCCAGGTTTTAGAATCGGCAAACCATCTAGTGCACCAGTAGGTGAAAGTTTTAATGGCTCCAGTAATAAAGGTGTCGACTATGCTGGGAAAATGGGAGATCCAGTCAACGCTGCTGCTGATGGGAAAGTTATTTTCTCTGGCAACAGTTTACGCAGTTATGGAAATTTAGTGATTGTTAAACACAATAATAGCTACATCACTATTTATGCCCACAATAGCAAAAATCTTGTTAAAGAGGGTGATACCGTCAAGCGAGGACAGAAGATTGCTGAGATGGGGAACACTGAATCGGAGTCAGTTAAGTTACATTTTGAATTACGTAAAGACAGTAAGCCTATTGACCCTCTAGGTTATTTTGATAATTAAACAAATGAAGACTGTTCTGGTATTTGATATTGAGACAATTCCTGATGCTGATGGACTGCGTCAACTTGGAGAGTATGATTCTGGGCTTTCAGATGCACAAGTTGTCGATCAAGCTATCGCTACACGTGAAGCGAATGGTCAAAGTACTTTTTTCCCACTCTATTTACAAAAAGTTGTTGCTATTTCATGTGTCATGCGCCGTACTACAAAAGATGGTTTACCTCAATTTAAAGTAGGTAGTTTAGGAACTTTACAAAGTACTGAAAAGGAAGTCATTACAGATTTTTTTCAACTTATTGATAAATATACCCCGCAGCTTGTATCGTGGAATGGTGGAGGTTTTGACTTACCAGTTTTAAATTATCGTGCATTAATTCATCGCGTTACTGCTTCTCGATATTGGGAAATGGGAGAGAGTGGTGATTATGACGCTAAAGAATTTAAATATAACAATTACATCAGTCGTTATCACTTAAGGCATCTTGATTTAATGGATTTGTTAGCATTTTTTCAAGGTAAGTCCAATGCTCCACTCGATGCTTTAGCAAAATTATGTGGGTTTCCTGGAAAGATGGGAATGGATGGCTCTCAAGTTTGGCCAGCTTTTAGAGAGGGTCAATTAAATCAGATTCGTGCTTATTGTGAAACTGATGTGGTCAATACCTATTTAATGTACTGTCGCTATCAATTATTTAGGGGTGCATTCACCGAAGAAGAATATCAATTAGAGATTGATTATGTTAAGAGTGAGTTAAAGCAAAAATCATCACAAGAAGACTCAGGTCATTGGCTTGAATACTTGGCTGGATTTACACAATAACCAGTGAGACGTCCTAAACCTAGCCCTCTAGTGGGCATTAAGAAAAAGATTCAAATCCATGCCATGGACTTAGATGCTCAGGGTATCGGTCGTTTGCCTGATGATGACCCAGATAGTCCCAATAAAGTGGTTTTTGTTGCTGGGGCATTACCTACCGAAATCGTTGAATATGAAATTACCCAAGTTAAAAGTAAATTCATGAAAGGTAAATTAAGGGAAGTTGTTCAACCTGCAGTCTACCGAAAAAACCCCCAATGTAAATGGTTTGGTAATTGCGGTGGTTGTACGATGCAACATTTAGACTCTAGGGCGCAATTAGCTTTAAAACAACGAGTTCTAGAAGATGATTTAAAGCATCTTGGTAAGGTTATACCAAAGATTTTATTGAGTCCCATTGCAGGACCTGATTGGCAATACCGCTATCGAGCAAGATTAAGTGTGGTTAATCGTTCTATTAAAAAAGGCACGATTTTGGTTGGGTTCCATGAACCTCAGAACCGATATGTTGCTGATATGACAAGTTGTGAGGTTTTACCAAAAAAGTGGTCAGATCTATTACCTGCTCTTAGAGAAATGGTAATGGAATTATCAATACGTGATAGGGTCCCACAAATTGAATTAGCTATGGGAGATCAGGCTGGGCTTGAGCAGACTGCTATGGTCCTTCGACATTTACTGCCACTGACACTGGAAGATGAGGAGTGTCTTAAGGTATTTTCTAAAAAGCATGCGGTTTGGATTTGGTTGCAAGCCCATGGTCCTGAGAGTGTTAAGCCTTTTTATCCTCAAGAAGGAGAGTTGTTTTATCAACTTCCGGAATTTGGTATCAAAATACCATTTCATCCGACTGATTTCACGCAAGTTAATCACATGATGAATCAAGTATTAGTTGGTAGAGCAATTCGAATACTTGAAATTAATCCTCACGAGAGAGTTCTTGATCTTTTTTGTGGAATTGGTAACTTTACCTTACCCATTGCAACTCTTGCTAGAGAGGTGTGGGGTATTGAAGGTAGTGATGTTTTATGCAAACGTGCTCAGGCCAATGTCCACAGAAATGATATTCAAACTCCTATGCATTTTCGTTGTGTAAATCTATTTGAAGTTACTCTTCAAGATCTTTTAAGTTGGGAAGCTTTTGATAAATGGTTAATTGATCCACCACGAGATGGTGCATTTGCGGTTGTTCAGGCTTTACGAGATGCTAATCTGCAAGGTCAATCACATATTATGCCCAAGCGGATTGTATATGTTTCTTGCAATCCAGCTACATTAGCTCGAGATGCTGGAGTTTTGGTTAACGAGGCCGGATATGAACTTTCACAAGCAGGCATTATGAATATGTTCCCACATACTTCACATGTTGAATCAGTAGCTGTATTTAATCTAAAAAGCACATAAAAAAACACGGGCAATAGCCCGTGTTTTAATGATTAAAAAACTTGATCGATTAATCGCGATCACCACCAACAATACCGAATAGGGCAAGTAAGTTAGTGAAAACGTTGTAGATATCTAAGTAAATAGCCAAAGTTGCCATTACGTAATTTGTTTCACCACCATCCACAATGCGTTTGACATCATAGAGGATGTAAGCGGAGAAAATACCTACTGCAACAACCATAATAGTTAAAGATATTGCTGGGATATGCAAGAAGATATTTGCAACAGACGCCAATATCAACAAGATAACACCGATAAATAAAAATTTACCAAGACCATCTAAGTTTGATTTCGTGGTAGCAGCCCAAGTTGCCATACCAGCAAAAATTAAGCCTGTGGCACCAAATGCCATCATGATGAGTTGTCCACCATTTCTGAACTGTAGCGTATGAGTTAAAAGCCCAGTGAGCATTAATCCCATAAAAAGGGTAAAGCCCAATAGGAGGAGTACACCTGTTCCTGTGTTTTTGTTTTTTTCAATAGCCCAGAAAAAACCAAATGCAACACCCATGAAAACAATCATTCCCATAAATGGACTAGTTTGGAAAAAAGAAAATCCTGTTGATACTCCAATCCAAGCACCCAAGATTGTGGGGATCATTGTTAAAGCTAATAAAGCAAAAGTGTTACGCAGGACACGATTAGTTGCCAGTGCACCAGATAAAGAATTACCTACACTATAACCAAAAGCATTTTGATCACTCATTGAAACTTTCTCCTTTAAAAAGTTGGAAATCCAACTGATGGTTAATTATAGGCATTTTTTAAAATTTCAATACCCTTGTTTGAAAAAAATGACACTACTTTTAAATGGGTTATTTTAGAAAAAACATCAACTTACGAATAAATATTCAAAATTGAATAAGGGTTTTAACTGATATAAGTCTGTATAATCATGTTTTTAACTTTTTCTAATTTAGGAGCTTTACACATGGCAATCGAAAGAACCCTTTCCATCATCAAACCTGATGCAGTAGCAAAAAACGTTATTGGACAGATTTATTCACGTTTTGAAAATGCTGGCTTGAAAATTATTGCTTCCAAAATGGTTCATTTATCAGAAGTTGAAGCTGGACAGTTTTATGCTGTTCACGCTGCAAGACCTTTCTTTAAAGACCTAGTAAGTTTCATGATTTCTGGTCCTGTAATGATTCAAGTTTTAGAAGGCGAGAATGCGATTGCTAAGAACCGTGAGTTAATGGGTGCTACAGATCCATCTAAAGCAGAAAAAGGCACAATTCGCGCTGATTTTGCTCAAAGTATTGATGCAAACGCAGTTCATGGTTCAGACGGTCCTGAGACAGCAGCACAAGAAATTGCATTTTTCTTTGCTGGATTACAAGTTTATTCTCGTTAATAGGTGAATCAAATTCCCCGCACGAATTTATTAGATCTCGATGGGGAAAAGCTAGCATCTTTTATTGCTAGCTTAGATGAAAAGCCTTTCCGAGCTCAGCAGCTCATGCGCTGGGTCCATCAACGTGGTGTAAGTGATATCCACGCAATGAGTGACCTAGCCAAGAGCTTTCGAGAAAGGCTCGTTGATACGGTCGACATTCAATCTTTACCGATTATCAGTGATCAAATAGCCACTGACGGTACTAGAAAATGGTTACTTGATGTTGGTGATGGTAATGCGGTTGAAATGGTTTATATCCCAGAAGAGGATCGTGGTACGCTTTGCATTTCCACTCAAGCGGGATGTGCTGTCAATTGCCAATTTTGTTCTACTGGTAAACAAGGATTTGCAAGAAATTTAACGGTTGGGGAAATTATTGGGCAGTTATGGTTTGCGGAGCATCATTTACGCCAGGATCGCAATGCAATCAAGCGTATTGATACTTATGACAAAACCGTTTTAGACCATGATCAAGGTAGGGTAATTTCTAACGTGGTGATGATGGGTATGGGAGAGCCTTTACTCAATTATGAGCCTGTTTTGTCTGCAATGCGCTTAATGTTGGATGACAATGCTTATGGCTTATCTCGTCGTCGCGTTACATTGTCTACATCTGGTGTTGTGCCATTCATCGACCGTTTAGCAAAAGATTTGCCTGTCGCTTTAGCTGTTTCTCTACATGCGCCAACGAATAAGTTACGCGATATTCTTGTACCGATAAATCGTAAATATCCTTTAGAGGAGTTAATTGCCTCTTGCCAAAGATATTTACCCTATGCGCCCAGAGATTTTTTGACTTTTGAATATTGCATGCTTGATGGGGTTAATGATTCTGACGAAATGGCTAGGGCCTTAGTGAAGTTACTAGCTCCCATAAAATGTAAGTTGAATTTGATTCCCTTCAATCCTTTTCCAGAATCTGGACTAAAGCAATCGCCTCGGGATCGTATCGAACAATTTGCAAAAATTCTATTAGATGCGAAAATCGTAACCACAGTAAGAAAAACTAGGGGAGATGATATCGCTGCAGCTTGTGGTCAGTTGGCTGGGGATGTGCAGGATAGAACTAATTTAGCCAAAAGAAGTGAGCGTCCAGTAGTTTGGAGAGCTCCGATTCAAAAGGATGAAGATCATGGATAACATTAGCTTGATGATGACAGGTGATAAGCGCCACAAGACACAGCAAGCCTCTGTAGCTTGGGGTTCTAATATTATTACTATTGGTGGTGATGCTCCAATTCGTGTTCAGTCTATGACGAATACAGACACTGAAGACCCAATTGGAACTGCTATACAAGTGAAAGAACTAGCCAAAGCTGGTTCTGAACTCGTTAGGATTACAGTCAATACTCCTGCTGCTGCTGCTGCTGTGCCTGCTATTCGAGAGCAACTCGACAAAATGGGTGTTGATGTTCCTTTGATTGGTGACTTTCACTATAACGGTCATACACTTTTAAAAGATTATCCTGAATGTGCCAAAGCCTTATCCAAGTACCGAATTAATCCTGGTAATGTTGGTCAGGGTGCAAAAAGAGATATACAGTTTTCACAAATGATAGAAATGGCTTGTACCTACGATAAGCCAGTTCGTATCGGTGTTAATTGGGGAAGTCTTGATCAGGATTTATTAGCAAGTCTTATGGATCACAATGCTTCCTTAGCTCAGCCTAAGGATGCCAGAGAGGTTATGGTGGAAGCATTGATTCAATCAGCCTTACAATCAGCGCAACGTGCAATTGAAATCGGTCTCCCATCTAATCGAATTATTTTGTCTTGTAAAGTAAGTGCAGTTCAGGACTTAATTGCTGTCTATCGTGATTTAGCAAGTCGTTGTGATTTTCCATTACATCTTGGACTAACAGAGGCTGGCATAGGCAGTAAAGGCATTGTAGCTTCTACTGCAGCTTTATCTGTATTGTTGCAAGAGGGTATTGGTGACACGATTCGCGTTTCTTTAACACCTGAACCAGGTGCTCCCCGCGAAAATGAAGTAATTGTTGCTCAGGAAATTTTACAGACGATGGATTTACGACACTTTACTCCCATGGTAATTGCTTGTCCTGGTTGTGGAAGAACAACAAGTACTTTTTTCCAATCCTTAGCTTCTCAGATTCAAACTTATTTACGTCACAAAATGCCTGAGTGGAAGAAGCAATATCCAGGAGTGGAATCCATGAGTGTCGCAGTGATGGGATGTATTGTGAATGGCCCTGGTGAGAGCAAGCATGCGGATATAGGTATTAGTTTACCTGGCACAGGAGAATCTCCTGCAGCACCAGTTTTTGTGGATGGTCAAAAAGTAAAAACACTTAGGGGTGATCATATTGTTGAAGAATTTGAGCAAATTGTTCAAAACTATGTTGACCAACGTTATGGGTCTACCCAAAAATAAGCTTATTTAAAGTATGTCTGAAACTAATTTAACTGCAGCTAATTCCGCTACACCTGTAAAAGCCAAAAAACTTTCAGGTGTAAAGGGTATGAACGATTTACTTCCGCAAGATGCCCATCGTTGGGCCTTTTTAGAAAAAACGATTCAAAGTTTGGCCAAGTCGTATGGCTATCAAAACATTCGTACACCGATAGTGGAACATACTGAAGTTTTTCAACGAGGTATTGGTGAGGTCACTGATATTGTTGAAAAAGAGATGTATTCATTTGAGGATCGTCTTAATGGCGAACAACTTACCTTAAGACCAGAGGGAACTGCAGCTATTGTTCGTTCCATGGTTGAACATAATTTGCTCTATGAGGGACCAAAAAGACTTTATTACGTTGGTCCTATGTTTCGTCATGAAAGACCGCAGCGGGGCAGATATAGACAGTTTCATCAATTTGGCGTTGAGGCATTAGGCTTTGCAGGACCTGAGTTAGATGCTGAGTTAATCCTTATGTGCGCGCGTTTGTGGGATGACTTGGGGTTGACTGGACTTCGTTTAGAGATTAATTCTTTAGGAAATGAGCAAGAGCGTAAAAGTCATCGAGGGGCTTTGGTTGAATATTTTGAAAAAAATAAAGCTTTATTAGATGAAGATTCTTTACGTCGTTTGACTAGTAACCCTCTTAGGATTCTTGATTCTAAAAATCCTCATATGCAAGATTTGATTAATCAAGCACCAAGACTGATTGATCATTTAGGACCAGAGTCTTTACAGCATTTTGAAAGGGTGCAATTTTTGCTAAAAGCTAATAATTTGCCATTTAAAGTAAATCCACGCTTGGTAAGAGGCCTTGATTATTACAATTTAACTGTGTTTGAGTGGATTACTGATCAATTAGGTGCACAGGGTACTGTTGCTGGTGGCGGACGGTACGACCCCCTAATCGAGCGCATGGGTGGCAAGCCAACGCCTGCATGTGGATGGGCAATGGGAATAGAGCGTGTAGTTGAGCTAATGAAAGAACAAGATATTTCATCAGAAGTTCCATCACAATCAGATGTTTATGTGATACATGCTGGTGGAAAAACACTAGATGCAAGCTTTGTAATTGCTGAGCGCTTACGTTCTGCCGGTATTGATGTCCTTTTACATGCTAGTGTTGACGGCTTGCCAGCTAGTTTTAAATCTCAGATGAAGAAAGCAGATAGCAGTGGTGCTTTATTTGCGATTATTATTGGTGAAGATGAATTAAATGCTGAGCAAGCTCAAATTAAAGATTTACGTAAAACTGGGGATCAACATCAAGTTTCTATAGATGAAGTATTAGATAAAGTGATAGATCTCCTTGTTAGTAGTTCCGATTAAACCATCAAGAAGTAAGAAAGAAACATGTAATGGACTTAGATTTAGAAGAACAAGAACAACTTGCAAAATTTAAAGCATTTTGGCAGGACTATGGAAAGTGGATTTCTATTGGCGTTGCTATTGCTGTGCTTGGATTTTTGATCTACTGGGGTTTTGAACAATACAAGCTTAAACAATCGCTAAATGCATCACAACAATATGAAATGTTGTTGGAGCAGTTTTCGAAAAATGATCTACCAGCAGTCTTAAGCTCTAGTAAGAATCTTCAAAAAGAGTATTCTGGGACAGCCTATGCAGGTATGGCTGGCTTACTTGCAGCAAACTTAGCATATTCAGTGAGTGACAAAGATGCAGCGATTGAACAGTTGCAATGGGTAGTTAATTCAGCTAGTTCTGATAGTTTTAAGTCAATTGCTAAATTACGTTTGGTTTCAATTTGGATTGATATAAAAACATCTGAGAGCTTAGCTCAAGCAGATAAATTATTAAGTACTTCTTTTGCTAAGGGTTTTGAAGCTTTGCAATTAGAAAGTCGTGGGGATTGGTATTGGGCTCAGGATAAAGTTGCTGAGGCAAAGAAATCATATTTAGCTGCTTGGAATTCTTCAACAGAAGAGCGTTTAAAAGCTTCTAGTGCAAAAGAAATTGATCCAGCAATTAAAAAGTTACAACAACAAAATCCAACTCCTGATCAGAGACTCTTGAAGGTGAAAATTGATAGCCTTGGGGGATTTAATGACTAAATTATCATTGGGTACAAAGCTTCGCCCCTTATATATTATTACTGCAATACTAGTTTTGTTACTGGCTTTACAAGGTTGTTCATCAACTCCGAAGCGAAGATTAGCGGCTGAGTTAACGCCAATTAATAACCCAGTAAATCTTGATAAAGTTTGGTCAACAAGCATTGGTAAATCTCCTTCTTATTCGTTTAAGCCTATTCTCCTTGGTGGAGATTTATTTGCAAGCGCTGAGGGTGGTGAGCTATATAAATTAAATCCTTTGGACGGTAAAGTTATCTGGAGTGTTTCTACTGGAAAAGGAATTTCTACCGGACCTGGTTCCGATGGCAACATTGTTGTTGTCGGTAGTTTAAAAGGAGATATTTTTGCCTTTGATATACAAACAGGCCAAAAGAAATGGGAAACGTCTGTTGGTACAGAAATTCTTACTGAGCCTTTAGTTGCAGGTGGTGTCGTAGTTATTCGAACGATTGATAATCGATTTGTTGGGCTTGAAGCATTGTCAGGTAAAAGACGTTGGGTAATATCCAAAAACCCATCAGTGCTCTCATTACGAACTAGTTACAGTATGGCATCCATTAATAACGAAGTCATTTTTACTGGATTTAGTAATGGTCAATTTGGTTTATTAACCTTAGCGAATGGCGCAACAGTTTGGGAATCTTTATTAGCACCTCCACGAGGCACCTCAGAAATTGAACGTTTAAGTGATATCACCGCAAAACCTACCTTATTAGGTCCTAGAATGTGCGCTGTGTCCTATCAAGGGAAAATTGGTTGCGGTGACATTAAGAACGCAAAAATGTCTTGGGTTAAAGATTTTTCAAGTTTCAGCGGTACAACACAATCAACTAATGCTGTATTTGCGGTAAACGATAAATCGTTTTTGGCAGGATTTGATGCTAATTCTGGAGTTGAATTGTGGAGAAATGAAAATCTTCAATGGCGTGATGTTGGCGAGCCATTAGCTGTTGGAAATAGTATTTTTGCCGGAGACTCACAAGGATATCTCCATATGTTTGCTCAATCGAATGGTGACATCATAGGTCGAGTGAAAGTGGATAGCACTCCGATCATTGCAGCACCCATTGCCACACAGGGTTTGCTCATCGTACAGACCAAAGGTGGAACTTTAGCGGCTTATAAAATTCAATGAAACCAGTCATAGCCATTGTGGGTAGACCGAATGTCGGTAAGTCCACTTTATTCAATCGTCTCACTCGGTCTAGAGATGCACTTGTTGCAGACTTCGCAGGTTTAACTCGTGATCGTCATTACGGTAATGGGCGACTTGGCGAAAGAGAATTTATCTGTATAGATACAGGTGGTTTTGAGCCTGTTGCCAAGACTGGTATTTTGGCTGAAATGGCTAAACAAACCAAACAAGCTGTTGTTGAAGCAGATTTAGTTATTTTTCTAGTAGATGGTCGTTTAGGAATGGCGCCGCAAGACCGTGTTATTGCTGATTTTTTAAGAAAAACAGGCCGGTCAGTTATTTTGGCGGTTAATAAATCCGAGGGGATGACGCGGGCCACTGTGGCTGCAGAATTCTATGAGCTAGGATTAGGTGAGCCTTATGCAATTTCTTCTGCTCACGGCGATGGTGTAAAAGAAGTTTTAGATGAAGCCTTAGATTCTTTGGGAATCCCTGAGCCTGATGAGGATGACGAAGGGTCTCAAGATCGTTCCATTCGAATAGCAGTGGTAGGTCGACCCAATGTTGGTAAATCAACATTAATTAATACTTTGTTAGGTGAAGAGCGAGTGATTGCCTTTGATATGCCTGGAACCACTAGGGATGCCATTGAAATACCTTTCATGCGTGGAAATAAACCTTACACTTTGATCGATACGGCTGGCCTTCGTAAACGTGGCAAAATTTTTGAAGCAATAGAAAAATTTTCAGTTGTAAAAACTTTACAAGCTATTGCAGATTCAAATGTTGTGATTTTGATGTTGGATGCTCAACAGGATATCTCTGAGCAGGATGCTCATATTGCTGGATTTATTGTTGAAGCTGGTCGTGCATTAGTTGTTGCTGTGAATAAGTGGGATGGTCTAGATGCGCATCAAAAAGAAACTTCTAGAAATGATATTGCAAGAAAACTACGCTTTTTGGATTTTGCAAATGTCCATACTATTTCAGCTATCAAAGGATTTGGTTTAAAAGATTTGTTTAAAGATGTTGATTTAGCTTATGCTGCAGCGATGACTAAATTGCCAACACCGCGTTTAACTAGAATTTTGGGTGAGGCTGTTGAATTCCAACAACCTAAGCGTGTTGGCCGCTTTAGACCTAAGTTACGCTATGCTCATCAAGGAGGATCTAATCCTCCAATTGTTATTGTTCATGGTAATGGTCTTGATGGTGTTACTGATAGTTATAAGCGATATTTAGAAGGGAAATTTAGGGATGAGTTTAAATTGCGTGGAACTCCGCTAAGAATTGAATTCAGATCTAGCAAAAACCCTTATTTAGAGCAGGGAATGTCTCCACATAAGAGATAAATTGTTATATATTAATAACTGTTTAAAGATAATTTCTTCTTTTTTACGTTAAATATTCGTTAATTCAATTTAAAATAACTCAGATCCAACAAAAAAAACTAAAAGGGCAATATGAATAGTAACAAAGGTCAACTTTTGCAAGATCCATTTTTAAATGCACTCAGAAAAGAGCATATTCCAGTGTCTATCTACTTAGTCAATGGCATCAAGTTGCAGGGTAATATCGATTCCTTTGATCAATATGTAGTCTTATTGCGTAACACTGTTACTCAGATGGTATATAAACACGCTATTTCAACGATCGTTCCTGCAAAAGCAGTGAGCTTCCGTACTGAAGAGGATTCAGCAAGTTAATCCCACTAAGCAATCTTCTGAAATCCGCGCAGTATTAGTAGGCGTGGATTCAGGGCAAAATAATTTTGCCGAAAGTATCTCTGAATTAAAACTTCTCACTCAGACAGCAGGTTCCGAGGTAGTGGATATAGTTGTCACAAAAAAAGCAAAACCAGACCCAGCTCTTTATATAGGTAGTGGAAAAGCCCAAGAGATTCGCCAGTTAATGCAGGAAAAAGGTGCTGAAATTGCTATTTTCAATCATCCCTTGTCGCCGGCTCAGCAAAGAAATTTGGAAAGAACTTTGGGTCACCATGTAATTGATCGTACTGGATTGATTTTGGATATATTTGCGCAACGGGCAAAATCACATATTGGTCAGGTTCAGGTTCAATTAGCAAACGTTAAATATAGACTTTCTCGACTCGTCCGAGCTTGGAGCCACTTAGAGCGTCAAAAGGGTGGTATTGGTTTGAGGGGTGGTCCTGGTGAAACACAGATGGAATTAGATCGCCGAATGTTAGAGAACAAGTCCAAGCGTCTTCAAGCAGACTTGTCAAAATTACAAAAACAACAAGCTAATCAACGCCGGTCCAGAGTGAAAAAGGATGTATTTTCTATTTCTCTGGTTGGTTATACGAATGCTGGGAAATCTACGCTTTTTAATGCCCTCACTAAAGCAGGGACATATGCAGCAGATCAGTTATTTGCTACTCTTGATACAACAACAAGAAGAGTTTATCTTCAAGGTTACGGTAATGCTGTAGTTTCTGACACGGTGGGATTTATTCGTGAACTTCCCCATCAATTGGTTGAGGCTTTCCAAGCAACGCTGGATGAAACAGTTCATGCCGATTTGTTATTGCATGTTGTTGATGCGTCTAGTGTGGTAAGAGATGAACAAATCCATGAGGTAGAAAAGGTTATTGCTGAGATTGGTGCGCAAAATATTCCAGTAATTTTGATTATGAACAAAATAGATCAATTACCTGAATATATAGGAAGAGGACCTGAAATCAGGTATGAAAAGGATGGATCTATCTCCAAAATATATCTTTCTGCGCAATCTGGCGAAGGTTTAGACATGCTTCGTGAAGTCTTAGCAAATATTGCGCAATACACTGATAAAATACGTAAAGAACCACATGATATTGAAAATGATGATCTTGCAACAAACGAAAGACCTTTAACAGCAGATTATCTTGAAGGTTTAAAAAATATAAACATTGGATATATTCCTAGGGATATTTGAATTGAAAGTATTTGTGACTGAACGAATTGTTAGCCCCCTGCGAGTATGGGCAACGCATGTGAAAAATCGTATGTTGTGGAACCTATTTGACTGGGTTCATCGTCCTGCATATATGCAAGAGGGGCAAACCCCTCAAGATCCCAATAAGGATGAGAAAAGTAATAAAGAACCTTCGCGCCCGAATAGCGCTCAAGATGGTCCTCCTGATTTAGATGAATTGTGGAATGACTTTAATCGTCGTTTAGGTGGTTTGTTTGGAGGGAATTCAAAGAATCCTTCCCAAAATAATTCGCCTTCACAACCTAGTTCTAATGCCTCTGAAAATGAGAACGTAAATCAAAATAATAACAACCCTAAAAAACCTGTTGATTTAGGAAATATGGCTCAAGATTGGCTAAAGAAAAATATGAATAAAGGTGGCAATGGTGGAGGCTCTGGATCAAATAAGGGCTTTAATTTCCCTAATATTGGTTTGGGCGTGTTGTTTTTAGGTGTTTTTGCTATCTGGTTATTCAGCGGTATTTTTATCATCCAAGAGGGTCAAGCTGGCATTGTGTTGCAATTTGGAAAATACAAATACACAACTAAGCCCGGTATTAATTGGCGTATACCTTATCCGATTCAAACGCATGAGATTGTGAACGTTTCTAATGTTCGATCTGTTGAAATTGGTCGTTCTTTTGTGATTCAAGCTACTAATTTAAAAGATTCTTCAATGTTAACTGAAGATGAAAATATTATTGATGTGAAATTTGCTGTTCAGTATCGTTTAAAAGAGCCTACGGAATTCCTTTTTAATAACCGCGACCCTGATGGTGCTGTTGTCCAGGCTGCTGAGACATCTGTACGTGAGATTGTTGGTAAAAGTAAGATGGATGATGTTTTATACGTTGGTCGTGAGCGGATTGGTATTGAGTTAGCTTCATCTATCCAGAAAATCTTAGATAGCTATAAGACAGGTATTTACATTACTAGCGTCAATGTTCAGAACGTTCAGCCACCAGAGCAAGTGCAAGCTGCTTTTGATGATGCAGTCAAGGCTGGGCAGGATCAAGAAAGACAAAAAAATGAAGGTCAAGCATATGCAAATGATGTTATACCGCGTGCTAAGGGTGCCGCAGCCCGTTTAATTGAAGAGGCTGAGGGATATAAGGCAAAAGTTGTTGCAACTGCAGAAGGTGATGCTTCAAGATTTAAGCAAGTCTATTCTGAGTATTCAAAAGCCCAACAAGTTACTCGCGACAGAATGTACATTGATATGATGCAACAGGTATATAACAATGTGACTAAAGTGCTTGTTGATACACACAGTAATAGTCAAATGCTTTACTTACCACTTGATAAATTAATTCAGCAAACTTCCCCACAAGAAGGTCAAGCTCCTTCATCTGGAGGTTCAGGATCATCGACACAACCTCCGAGTGGTTCTGTGACCGTTCCCCTAAATCCATCTTCTAATTTAGGTGTTAACTCTGCTCAGCCTAATAATCAGCCAGTCGACAAAAGAGAAACATTTAGAAGTCGTGAAAGAGAACTACGGTAAGAATAATATGAACCAAAGAATACTCTCTATACTCGTCCTCATCCTCGCCGGTTTTTATCTGCTTTCATCCACATTATTTGTTGTGGATCAGCGTAAATTTGCAGTTGTATTTGCTTTTGGAGAAATTAAACGCGTAGTTGAAGAACCGGGTTTAAATATTAAATTGCCATCTCCACTACAAAATGTTCAATTCTTTGATCGTCGTATTATGACGATTGATAATCCTGAAGCTGAGCGGTTTATTACCTCTGAAAAGAAAAATCTTTTAGTAGATTCTTTTGTGAAGTGGCGCATTGTTGATCCTCGTAAATTCTTTATTAGTTTTAAAGGTGATGAGCGTTTAGCCCAAGACCGCTTGTCACAACTTGTTAAGTCTGCTCTTAATGAGGAGTTCACTAAACGTACTGTACGTGAATTAATTTCAGAACAGCGCGAGCAGGTTATGCAAGGTATTAAGAAAAAAGTTGCTGATGATACATCTGATATCGGTATAGAAATTGTTGACGTACGTTTAAAACGTGTCGATTTACTCGCTGAAATTAGTGACTCTGTATATAGAAGAATGGAAGCTGAAAGAAAACGTGTAGCCAATGAACTACGTTCTACTGGTGCAGCTGAGTCTGAAAAGATTCGAGCTGATGCTGAGCGTCAAAGAGATGTTATTTTGGCGCAAGCATATCGTGAAGCTCAGAAGATTAAAGGCCAAGGTGATGCACAGGCGAATGCTATTTATAACGAAGCATTTTCTCGTGATGCTCAGTTTGCCCAGTTCTATCGAAGCCTTGAAGCATATAAAGCATCCTTTAAAGACAAAAAAGATCTCATGGTTATTTCACCAGATAACGATTTCTTTAAATTTATGAAAAAAAATAAGTAAGCCGTTTGAATAAGATATGACGAATCGTTGGCTTCTTCCTGAAAATATTGCAGATGTTTTACCTGGTAAGTCCAACCTAGTGGAATCTCTACGTAGGGAGATTTTGGACTTATTTGAATCTTATGGCTATGAACTCGTCATCCCACCGATGATGGAGTACATTGAGTCATTATTGACTGCCACTGGCAGTGATATGGATATTCAAACCTTCAAGCTCGTCGATCAATTATCTGGAAGGACTTTAGGATTACGAGCTGACATGACAACTCAAGTTGCGCGTATTGATGCTCACATTTTGAATCGTCAAAATATCGCTAGACTTTGTTACGCGGGGACTACTTTACAAACTAGAGTCGTTCCAGGAATATTTTCGCGTGAACAATTACAACTTGGTGCAGAAATTTATGGTCATCAAGGGGTTGAGGCCGATATAGAGATAGTTAAGCTCATGATAGGGTCCTTGAAAATTGCTGAAGTCGGACCCATTACACTCGATGTTAGCCATGCGGGCTTATTAAAAGATATTTTAGATAAAAACCACTTAGATGCAGATGCTATTTCAGATGTATATCGATTTTTACAGGCTAAAGACCGAAGTAGTTTAGAAAATCTCATGCAAGCTTGGGATCAAAATGCTAAATCAACAATTCTTTCCTTGCTTGATTTAAGTGGTGATGCAGAATTTGTATTGTCAAAAGCTAGAGAACAATTACCGCATAGTGAAGTATCAAGTAAGGTATTAGAAGATTTAGAACGTTTTTGTATAGGAATTAAGCGTTCCTTAAACGATGTTCAATTGAATATTGATTTAGCTGATTTAGATGGTTTTCAATATCACACTGGTATTTTGTGTGCGGCTTATGTGCCTAATTATCCTGTTGCGATTGCAAGAGGTGGTAGGTATGATCAGGTAGGTGAGGCCTTTGGTCGCTCGAGACCTGCCACAGGATTTTCAGCAGATTTGTTAGCCTTGTCAGGGTTATCGAAAAAACAAATTATCACAAAAGCCATTATGGCTCCTTGGGATGATTCAGATGCATTACGAGATAAGATTGCCTCCTTAAGAAGTCAGGGAGAGATCGTTATAGAGTCTTTGCCTGGACATGAACATAACGAATCCACGATGGTTTGTGATCGTGTAATTGCTTATGTAGATCAGTCTTGGCAGGTAGTAAAAAAATAAACACTTAAAAGGTATCGCATGAAGCAACTTAATATTGGCAGAAATGTCGTTGTTATTGGCACACAATGGGGTGATGAGGGTAAAGGCAAAGTTGTAGATTGGTTGACGGACCATGCTCAAGGAGTTGTTCGTTTTCAAGGTGGTCATAATGCGGGCCATACTTTGATTATTGGCGGTAAAAAAACTATCCTGCGTTTGATACCCTCTGGAATCATGCACCCACGTGTTGTTTGCTACATTGGTAATGGAGTAGTTCTCTCGCCTGAGGCTTTATTTAAAGAGATTGATGAATTAGAAAGTGCTGGTTTAGATGTTTGTTCAAGATTAAAAGTATCTGAAGCCGCCACTTTAATTCTGCCGTACCATGTTGCAATCGATCATGCTCGTGAGGTAAAACGTGGATCTGCAAAAATTGGTACTACTGGGCGAGGGATTGGTCCAGCTTACGAAGATAAAGTAGCACGTCGTGCACTCAGGGTTCAGGACTTATTTTTCCCGGAGCAGTTTGCGGAAAAATTAAAAGAGAATTTAGAGTTTCATAATTTTTGTTTAGAAAAATATTATGGAGTTGCTACAATTGAATTCCAGGCAACTTACGATCAAGCAATGTCCTTTAGAGAGAGATTGCAACCTATGGTAGTTGATGTATCTAGTGCTCTTTATGCGGCTCAAAGTGCTGGTAAGAATTTACTTTTTGAGGGTGCACAAGGAACTCTTCTAGATATAGATCATGGTACTTACCCATATGTTACGTCAAGTAATTGTGTTGCAGGTAATGCTGCAGCCGGTTCTGGAGTTGGGCCAGGCAGCTTGCGATATATTTTAGGAATCACTAAAGCTTATTGCACTCGTGTAGGTGCTGGGCCATTTCCGAGTGAGCTCTATGATCACGACAATCCAGAACGTCAAGATCCCATTGGTATTCGATTAGCAGAAGTAGGAAAAGAGTTTGGATCTGTAACTGGTCGTCCAAGGCGCACTGGATGGTTAGACGCTGCAGCACTGAAGCGTTCAATACAAATTAATGGAGTTAGTGGTCTTTGTATTACTAAGTTAGACGTCTTAGATGGTTTAGAAAAAATTGGTTTGTGTACTGGCTATCACTTAGATGGAGAGGTTTTAGATGTTCTTCCACGAGGTGCAGATGCTGTTTCTCGTTGTGAACCTATTTTTGAATTCTTCCCGGGGTGGACACAAAGCACGGTTGGAATTACTCAATGGGAAAAATTACCTGTTGAGGCACAAAACTATTTACGCCGTGTAGAAGAATTAGCTCAAACTCCAATCGCAATGGTTTCCACTGGACCTGATCGTGAAGAGACAATATTGTTACAACATCCATTTGCATAAAATATTAAAATTTGCTCTGTGTTTAGGGGCAATTTTTAACTTGCAATCGTGTGCAATTTATTCTGTTGCAGATGCAGCTGTATCGATTACATCTGATGTTGTCTCAACTGGAGTTCATGTGGTAACTGGGACTGTTAATACAGTTGTCGATGTGGTTACCCCAAGTAAGTCTAAGTAAATTAATTACAAAAAATCTTTTATTGACATAACTGTATTCTTTACTTCATTTCAAACGTTAATAGTCATATAACGTCAAGGGGGTATGGAAATGAAACAAAGAATTGCTTGCCTCAAATCTATTTTAGGTTTACTGATCATCATTAATTTAGGTGCTTGTGCAGTTGAGCCAGTCTATCAAAGGTCATATGTTGTACCTCAATACTCTCAACCGGTGGTGGTTTGGGGAGGTCCAGTCTTTGCGCATGGACCAGTAGGGTGGGGGCATCATTATGGGGGATGGCGCCGCCGTGCTTGGTAATGTTTTTTTGTGATTTAATCTTATAAGATAAAGATTTATTAAATGGGACGTCTTATGAGATTAATTCAAAACACTTTAACTTTACTTATATTTTTTTCTGGATTGGTGCATAGTCAAGGTTATCCCAATAGACCAGTAACTTTGGTTGTTCCTCAGGCAGCGGCTGGCACTAACGATATCGTTGCAAGAACCATAGCACCTGCATTATCTGAAGCTTTGAAGACGCCTATTATTGTCGAAAATAGGCCTGGAGCTGGAGGTAATATTGGTACACAGAGTGTTGCCAAAGCTTCTAAGGATGGTTATACCTTACTGTTAACTATTAATAGTGACCTTGCCCTCGTTAAACGTACTTCTTAACCGGTTCAATTATGCAGCCTTTTTCTGAGCTGCATACCATCGTTTCTCAAACTCCATTGGACTAACATAACCTAAAGTAGAGTGTAGTCTTTTGTAATTATAGAAACTGATCCAGTCAATTACTTCATCCATCATCTCCCGCCTTGTTGCAAACTTCACTCCATGAATTCGAGCGACTTTCAATTTACCCCAAAGACTTTCAGTTGGGGCGTTATCCCAGCAATCACCCTTACGACTCATCGAACTTCTCATGTTGAACGTAGAAATCATTCTTTGGAAATCGTCGCTACAGTACTGAGTCCCTCGATCGGAGTGGAATATCAACCCAGATGACGGATTTCTTCTAAACCAAGCCATTTTTAAAGCATCTACTACCAAGTTACTTTCCATCTTGGGCTTCATACTCCAACCAACTATCTGTCGACTAAATAAGTCAATGACAACCGCTAGAAATAACCAACCTTCATTGGTAGGTAGATACGTAATATCACCGGTCCAAACTAGATTGGGCTGCTCAACCTGAAACTCCCTACTTACCAAATTATCGGCTACCTCAAATCGATGATTACTGTCGGTAGTCACGACAAACTTACGTTTACCCTTGGCTTTGATACCATGCAATTGCATCAACTTTCTGACTCTTTCTTTGCCAACCTTAAAGCCTCGAGCGTGCAACTCTTTAACAATCCTGGGCCAACCATACTCCTGCTTTACTTCTGCATGAATCGCTTTGATATGGGCCAACAGCGCCTCATTACTCAGATTCTCAGGTTGCATGACCTTCTTGGGTTGCTCCAACACTTTCTTTCGTTGATGTTGGAAATACCCACTCGTACTCACACCCAACACCTCGCAAGCCAAACCAATCGGCCATTGCGTCTTATTACGGGCAATCCAAGCGTACTTCACAAAGACTCTTTCGCGAAGTACGCTGTCGCCTTTTTTAAGATGTCACGCTCCATCTTCACCCGGGCTAACTCAGCACGAAGTCGTGCTAACTCCATCTGTTCTTCACTAATTACCTGGGATTTACCACCCGTCAACTGCCCTTGTTCATCCCAGCGTATCCAATTTTCTAATGACCCTTTGGGTACGCCAAGAATCTTGGCAACATCCGCTGATGACTGGCCATTTCTAACCAGTCTGACAGCTTCCATCTTAAACTCTAGGGTATATCTTGCCCTTGTTCGTTTCACAACCATTTGACACCTCCATCACTATATTTATATCATTTTTTCATATAGTTAAGAGGTACGTTTTTCAGGGGCAAGGTCATTGCTGGGATAAACCCTAAGCATGATTGTTCAAAAAATATATGAATTATTGATTTGATTCAGTTATCATTAAAAAAACATAATTAAGATAAAAGTTGAGACAAAATGCATTTAGATACAACTATTGGTTGCATTGATCATTTTTTTGATAATTGCCATCTATCTGTCATGGTATCAAAGCCTCTTAAGTAAGTATGAAAAGAAGTATTTGCATAAATATTTCTAAACATTTGCATCTCTAGAGAACTGTCTAAGCTTGGTTTTTTGTATTTAATTCTTAAAGTTTGGGTTGCAATTTTTAATCTTAATCATAACCAGTAATAGGGAAGTCTTTTGAAGTTTTATCTCAACTAAGGGGTGAAGTATGAAAAATATTTTTTTAACAGGCTTGATTTGCTTTAGTTTTATTGCACAAGCTCAAACAAATAATGATCTGTTAGTAGGGTCAAAGAATACTGATAATGTTGTGAATTTCGGTTTAGGATATGACTTAAAGATGTTTAGTTCCCTAAAACAGATTAACAAAAATAATGTGAAGCAATTAACTCCAGTATGGAGTTCAAGTGTTAGTAATGAAATCGGCGAGCATGCACAACCAACAGTTTTTGAAGGTGTGATGTATGTAGTTAACGGAAACTGGACTTTTGCTTTTGACCTAGAAACTGGTCACCAAATTTGGCGAACTCCAGTGCAATATGAACGAGCAGCCTTGAGAATTGCAGGTGGTGGTGCATTGATGCGAGGTCCAGCGACTATTTACAACGGTAAGTTATTCCGCCAATCTGTCGATGATCATCTCATTGCACTTGATATGAAAACTGGTAAGGAAGTATGGAAAACAAAATTTGCTGATTGGAAAGATGGTACAAAAGGTGTCATTGCTCCACTTATTGCTAATGGTGTTTTGATAAACGGTATGGGGGGGAGTGATACTACTGCTAGGGGGTTCATAGAAGGTTATGATCCAGAAACGGGTAAACAAATTTGGCGTACATATACCATCCCAGCACCAGGTGAGCCTGGGTCAGAAACATGGCCTACTAAAAATCGTCCTGATGCTTGGAAATATGGTGGTGGATCTACTTGGCAGTACGCTAGCTATGATCCTCAACTCGATTTAATTTATATCGGAACTGGAAATGCAGAGCCGTATAACCCTGATTATCGTGATGGAGCAGATAGTCTCTATACCTCTAGTATTTTGGCGATTCGTCCTAAAACAGGAGAAATGGTTTGGCACTATCAATATGTACCCAATGATAGTTATGACTATGATTCAACATCTGAGAGTATTCTTGCAGATTTGAAGATTAATGGTGAAGATCGTAAAGTTCTGATTAATGCTCATAAAAACGGATTCTTGTATGTTCTAGATAGAACTAATGGAAAACTATTATCTGCAAAACCTTACGTTAGGGTAAATTGGGCTAGCGAAATTGACTTAAAAACAGGCCGCCCTGTACTGACCGATATTTTAAGTCGTGCTATGAATGGTGAGACAGTTGATGTATATCCATCAAGAGGAACAAATGCTGTATTGAATGCATTTAATCCTAAGAAAAATTTAATGTATATCAATACATGGAATCAAGCTCGAGTAATGAAATATGTAAAGGCGGACTTTGCTTTAGGTTCGGATTACACAGGTGTTCAGTCTGGGTATAAAACTCCAGCGGGGGAACCTTTAGGATATTTCAAAGCAGTGGAACCAGTTTCTGGTAAAACCGTTTGGAGTGCACCCATTACAGATATGTTTAACTCTGCAGGTATGCTTGCAACGGATGGCGACTTAATATTTACGGGTAAGTTAACAGGTGAGCTCATCGCTTTGGATCAAAATAACGGAAAACAATTATGGCAATTTAAAACTAGTTCCGGAATCAATGCTCCTCCAATAACTTATAGCTACAAAGGTCGTCAATATGTAGCGGTTTTATCTGGTATTGGTGGTTACAATCCAAAGCGGTTTGCAGGTGATAAAGTTCCAACTGGTGGGTCTGTTTGGGTATTTGCTTTGCCACAGAAAAATTAAATGAGATTATCTCTAAAGATTTATATGAAATCGTTTAAGTATCTACAATTAATGTTGGTAAGTTTGTTGGGGTTAAGTTCTGCTTGGGGTGAGAACCTTAATCTTACCCAAGAAGGGGAAAAAACTTACCAACAAAATTGCGCAGCATGTCATGGAGCTCAGATGAAAAATCCTCAATGGGGATTTGATTTAGGGAAATTTCCAAGGGATAGCAAGATTCGTTTTTTTGATTCTGTTACTTATGGAAAAAATGCAATGCCTCCTTGGGAGGATGTTTTGAGTCAACAACAAGTTGAAGGACTTTGGGCCTATTTGCAATCAGTACCTCCAAGCCAATAATTTTATAGCAGAAGAAGTCTTAAATCTTCTTTCTAAAAGTACAGCAATTTAGTTTGAATTACTTGCGAATAACTAATCAAACTTAATATTAGCGTTTTTAATCACATTTGCCCATTTTGTATTTTCTCCACGTATATAAGCAGTGAAATCTTTTTGATTCAAGTATGAGCTTTCGATTCCTTGTGCTTTGAATTGCGATTGAACCTCGGTAGTTTGAATCGCAGTGGCAATTGCTTTATTAAGCGTAAGAGCCACTGATTCTGGCACTCCATTTGGACTCATTACACCAAACCATACTGTGGATTCAAAGCCCGTTAGTCCTTGTTCATTTAATGTTGAAAGCTCTGGTACTAGTGAGCTTCTTTTCATACTTGTAACGGCTAACGCTTCTAACTTTCCACTCTTGACGTATTGAGTAACTGTAGATGTTGGTGCAAACATCACGCTTGTTCTCCCAGCCAACAAATCCGTTAAGGCTGCAGTACTTCCCTGATAAGGTATATGAATCATTTTCACATCTGCCATCATTGAAAAAAGTAATGCAGCCATGTGAAGAGCTGTGCCATTACCCGCAGTTGCGTAGGGTATTTGGTTAGGCTTATTTTTTAGTAGTTGAACTAATTGATCTACAGAATGAACGTTGAGGGATGGGTGAACCACCAATATGTTTGGAACACTACCAATCATACTGATTGCATTTAAATCAGTTGCTAGATCAATTTCAGTTGAGCCTTTACCTACAAAATTAAGAACATTTGCAACTGTACATAAAAATAAGGTATAGCCATCCGGATTGGAATTTGCAACAAGTTTAGCGGCAACATTTGAACTACCGCCAGGTCTGTTCTCAACAACAACAGATTGTCCAAGAATCTGAGACATTTTTTCACCTACAACTCTTGCAGCAACATCTGAAGAACTTCCCGGTGCAAATCCAACAATCAATTTAATCGATTTGTTGGGGTAGGTGCTTTGAGCTTGAATTGAAAAGCTTAATAGTCCCAATACCCCAAAAAATAGATATTTTATATAAAAAGGTTTCATTCGATTATTTAGCTAAAAAAACTGGTGGATGCTGACTTAAGAAGCTAAATAAGACATCATAGACAAGAAGATAATTGCTTTGTTGAAAGCTGGCATGAGCAACACCGGGCATCATCGCGAAATGTTTATCAGGATTAGGTAAGCGTCTAAAGAATTCTATTAAATCATCAAAACCTGCAATACCGTCATATTCACCCCTCATCATAATGGTCGGTACTGTGATTTTTAATGGATCGATAAGTGGTAACTTGGTACACATGTCAATATATGTTCCAGTAGGGACTGAATCGTCTAGTGCAAGTGAGGCAGTTGCAAAAGCATCAATCATCCCTTGATCTGCTGTGCCGGGAAAATCACGATCAAATACACTCTGAATGACTTGGCGATTGTATGGACGACGATTAACGCCGATGAGTTGAGGTAGCATTTTGCGACGCTCAACAAGAGTTGGACTTCCTTCACCTGTCCAAACAAATGCATCGAGGGCTAAACGTGAAACGCGCTCTGGATGCCACTCTGTAAACATAGCTGCTTTTAATGAGCCAGAAGAAATACCATACATCATCAATTGATCTATCTTGTCATAAGCCAATATATAGTCTGTGGCAGCAACAATATCATGTGCACCATTTTCAACTCCAAAATTGATATCCCTTTGTTTATCAGAACGCCCATAACCTTCGTTGTCTAAACACCAAGTGTCATATCCTTTTGCAGAAAAAAAATTCATAACTGATGACCAAGGACGCCCTGGGACTTCTAGGTCAAATGTTGGTTGAGAACACCAAGAGGATCCATGGATAAAAAGGATAGTCCCTTGATAAGGTAAGCTTGGAACACGTTTTTTATTCCACAAAAATAATTTAATACCATCTTTGTTGGCCCAATGCTCTTGACCAGCAGGAACTGCACTTTCATCTATATTTTCTATAAACATCTTGTCTCCTTAATATATTTATTTTTTATCGTTTTGAAATAAGCGATCTAGTGCGCTTTCATATGAATGATAGTTTATTGAAGCGTATAACTCTTCACGTGTTTGCATTGTGTGAAGTACTTCTTGTTGAGTTCCATTCTTACGAATTGACGCATAGACATTTTCTGCTGCCTTGTTCATGGCTCGGAAAGCAGATAGGGGGTATAGAGCAATTGCTACATCAACACTCTTCAGCTCTTCTAGAGTAAACATTGGGGTTGATCCAAACTCTGTAATATTAGCGAGGACAGGTACTTTTGTTTGTTGGACAAATGCTTGATATTGATCTAATTGTGTAACAGCTTCTGGAAAAATCATATCTGCGCCTGCTTCTACACATTGTATGGCTCTATCAATTGCAGCGTTGAGACCTTCAACAGCAAGAGCATCAGTTCTAGCCATCACTACAAAATTCTCATCTGTTCGCGCATCAACTGCTGCCTTAATCCGATCGACCATTTCTTGAACGCTCACGATTTCTTTATTAGGGCGATGTCCACATCGTTTTGCGCCAACTTGGTCTTCCATATGAACTGCAGCTACACCAGCACGTTCCATTGACTTGATGGTTCTAGCAACGTTAAAGGCTGAAGCCCCAAAGCCTGTATCTATATCAACCAAAAGAGGTAATGAGCAAACATCAGTAATACGCCTAGCATCTGTAAGGACATCTTCTAAATTAGAAATGCCTAAATCAGGTAAACCTAAAGAGCCAGCAGAAACTCCCCCGCCAGATAGATAAATAGCTTTATATCCTGCACGTTTAGCTAATAACGCATGATTAGCATTAATTGCACCGATTACCTGTAAAGGACTCTCCTCTTTTATTGCTAATCGAAATGCCTGACCTGGCGATAGACTGCTCATCAAATCTCCTTATATGAACTTTTATCATATTAACATTAGCAAAAGTGCACAAGTGAGAATATTGCTTGGTTTTTGAAGCATATAATCGTCATCATTGTAATGTGCAAAAGATACTATATTGACGTCAATGAGCTATAAACTAATTTCATCCAAGTCTTTCTTCGTTTGCTGGCTTTTATTCAGTTTTTCTTTGAGTAGTTTGGCTTATGGAGCAATTTACCCAATCAAGCCTATTCGTCTAGTTGTTCCATTTGCACCTGGTGGAGGGAATGACTCCGTTGCAAGAGTTGTTGCAGCTAAATTAACTGAAAAATTAGGTCAACAAGTCTTTATAGATAATAAGCCAGGAGCGGGTGGAAGCTTAGGAGCTGATTTTTCAGCTAAATCAATGGCTGATGGCTATACATTATTTTTAGGGGGTATAGGCAGTCTTGCTATTAATCCTTCAATGAATAAAAGTCTACCTTATAATCCTATTCGAGATTTTGAGCCCATCATACTTCTTGCAGAAGCACCTTTGGTTGTGGTCGTTAATCCAAAATTACCAGTCGATACAATACAACAATTAACGGATTATTTAAAAGCACATTCTAATGAGGTTAACTATGCATCTAATGGCAATGGGAGTTCAGCACAATTAGCGGCAATGATGTTTGAGTCCATGGCGAAAGTTCAGATGGTACATGTTCCCTATAAAGGTTTAAGCCCTGCAATGACAGATCTTTTATCCGGACAAGTCCAGTTAATGTTTAGCAGCATAGTAGCTATTACTCAAATGGTTAATACTCAAAGATTGAGAGCTATTGCTGTTACCAGTAAAAAACGTAGTTCTTTATTTCCACAATTACCAACTCTCATTGAGTCTGGTTATCCTGAATATTCCACGGGATCTTGGTATGGACTTTTAGCACCAGCAGGAACTGATCCAGATATTATTTCAAAAATTAATCAAGCTGCTGAAAAAGTTTTAAAAGATCCTTCGGTAAGGGAACAATTAGTAAAAGAGGGTGCTGACCCGATTGGTGGAAGTTCTCAAGAATTTAAAAAATTTATACAGTACGAACTTGATAAAACGAATCGTATATTGAATCAACAAAAAATCATTTCTCAATGAAAGTGTAATTATGTCTGAACCTACAACCAATAACATTTACTCTGCTGCTGTTGCCCAATTTGTATCTAACATCAAGTATGAGGATGTTCCAACTCAAGTGATGGAAAGATTAAAATTATTAATCCTTGATTCGATTGGATGTGGCTTGTATGGTACGAACTTAGAATGGAGTCAAATTCTAAGGAATACGCTTTTAGCTGTTGATCAAAGCTCCAATCAGAACTTAATTTGGGGAACCAATCAACGCTTATCCTCACCGCATGCAGCATTAATTAACGGTACCCAAATCCAAGGTTTTGAATTAGATGATGTTCATCGTCAGGGTGTGATGCATGTAGGGGCAGTTGTATTACCAAGTTTGTTGTCTATTGCTGAATCTAAAAGAAACATGAATGGTAAGGAGTTCTTAGCAAGCGCTATTGCTGGATATGAAGTGGGTCCACGTGTTGGTTTGTGTATGGGGCCAGAGCATATTGCTCAGGGGTGGCACTCAGGTGCTACGCTGGGTGTGTTCTCATCTGCTGCATCATGTGCACGTGCTCTTTCGCTTGACCCGTTGAAAACACTTCATGCATTAGGGATTGCCGGAACGCAAGCATCAGGTTTGATGGCTGCTCAATATGGGGCAATGGTTAAGCGTATGCATGCAGGGCGAGCATCACAAAGTGGTTTATATGGTGCATTGCTGGCACAAAATCAATTTACCGGTATTGAGAATGTCTTTGAATCTGAGTATGGAGGATTTTGTTCTACTCTATCTCGTTCACAAGATCGTTTTGATTTAACACAACTTAATAATGGCTTTGGAGAAAAATGGCAAACCATGGGAGTTGCTCTAAAGTTTTATTCTTGCGTTGGTAGTAACCACACAACACTTGATGGTCTTCGCAAATTACGTGAGGCTAGACCTTTTACATTGGAAGAAGTTGAAGAGATTCATGTTAGTGGTTCTCAAGTGACGATGGATCACGTTGGCTGGACTTATGTTCCTAATGGTTTAACATCCGCTCAGCTCAATTTAAGTTATTGTGTTGCAACACTTCTCATTGAAGGTGAATGTTTTGTTGATCAATTTACTGAAGCTATGGTCAACAATCCTGATAGGATTGCTTTAGCTAAAAAAGTGTATGTTCATCATGATGAAGCCATTACTGCTAAGGGTTCGCATTATAGACACATGGTGCGTGTTCAAGTCAAATTAAAAAATCAAGAAACATTAGATATTACGGTAGAGGCACCAAGAGGGAGTGAGCATCATTTCGCAAGTGCAGAAGATATTATTCACAAATTCAATATCCTTGCTTCTAAAACCCTTCCTCAACATCAAATTGATCGGTTAGTCGAATCTATATTGCATCTAGAGAAACTGGAAGATGCTGGAAGAATTGTTGACTTGATGGAAGTTGCTTAATCTTCTTTAATATGCGCTTTGATGATGATTGGTTCAAGGCGTCCTTTTTCTTCAGAGAGAAACTTTACAAAATCAGCTCTTGATCCGGGGGATGGTTCGATACCTTGAGGTATCAAACGATCTTGAATTTCTTTTGTTTTTAAACCAGCATTAATGGCTTGATTAATTTTTTCAAGAATATCATCTGGTGTTCCCTTTGGTGCGTATAAGCCAGCCCAGTGACCAATAAATACCTGAGGATACCCAAGTTCTTTGAGGGTGGGAACATTTGGTAAAGCTGTAATTCTTTTATTCCAGGTTGAAGCAATCGGCTTTAATTTATTACCTTGAATTTGTGGCAAAACTACAGGGCTAGCTTCAGATGTAGCATCGACTTGATTTGATATAACAGCCAACATTCCTTCTGATCCACTCTTGTAGGGAATGATTTCATATTTTCCACCCGTATTTATTTTGAGCATTTCGGCAACAAAATGTGGTGTACTTCCTGTACCCGCGGTAGAAAAATTGAGGCCTTTTCCTTCTTTGGAAAGAGCTAAAAATTCTTTAAATGTGTTCACTTTTGATTGTGCAGAAACCACAATAATTGAAGGACTGTAAGCCAAAAAGGCAACCGGAACTAAATCAGAATCTTTGTAGGGCATTGATGATTTAATCATCGAATTTGTTAAAGTTCCACTTGCGCCAACGAAAAAGGTATATCCATCATTGGCACTTTTAGCTACGTAGTCAGCTCCTAATACTGAGCCAGCGCCGGGTTTGTTCTCTACAATGATTGATTGACCTAATTCTTTTGATGCTGATTGAGCTGCTGCTCTTGCTACTAGGTCATTTGCGCCACCGGGACCAAAGCCAACTACAAAACGGATTGGACGGTTTGGCCATGGTTCAGCTGCCAAAACAACATTTGAAATTAAAGTAAGAAAAGTGATTAAAGAAATGCTTTTTATGAATTTCATCAGTGAGCCTTTTTTAACTTAAAAAGTGTTTTGGAGAGCTTGCTTAGGAATTAAGTATATCTCTAGTAGATTCTAATACTTTTGGAATGGGGGTAAAACAGAAAAATGCTAACTATTTATAAATTGAATTCTTGTCCTTACTTACTATTATGAAGTAGGGTAAAAGTTAAACCCTAAAAAGTTAGCAGGTTGATATAAAACTTATGGTTAATAATACATTTCAATAAAGTACTTTTGGGAACTTAAGCTAATCGAGTGGAGTCTAGATAAAATTTACACTCTGATTGATTTTTATTTGAAAAAGTTAAACAACTGTAAAGTGCTTATCTTCATTAACGGCGAAGAAAATAAAAACTTTAGATAATTAGAGATAAATTTTTGAATTCAAAGGAATTTTGATTTAAAAATTAGAAGTGTACT